>Ga0182021_10003301_pt1 | contig 18968 bp, 16 predicted proteins | sample 612E3MmetaG_FD_120493 | JGI IMG/M metagenome (GOLD analysis project Ga0182021, IMG submission 120493) | Permafrost microbial communities from Stordalen Mire, Sweden - 612E3M metaG (Illumina Assembly) | ecosystem: Environmental > Terrestrial > Soil > Wetlands > Permafrost | place: Sweden... | reverse complement strand
GACCGAAGGTGAAAACTCCAGGATTCAGGAATTTTGAAACCGCCACAGAATCATTTGGATAGTTATATCCTTTCGCAATCTGGGTTTTGAAAAGCATTATTGCACTAAAATCAAACATGCCAAAAGCTTTATGATTAATCTTGGAATTTGTCTCAAGCAAGTCACTATTTTTCTGCAACCGATTATCTCCGGATTTAATAAGTCCAAATTTAAATCTGATATAGTTATTTGATAACAAGTCCAGCTTTTTATTATTGTAATCGGCATAGCCTGTCATGTCAGTTGCACCTGAAACAGTACTCTCCCCACCTTTCACCCAGTTTGTTAGCGATGCCTGATTCAATATAAAAGAGGCTTCTGAATGAAGTCTCCAATAAATTGGTTTGATTTCAGCTTTTCTGATTTCCTGAAGATCTTTGCTGTTTATTTTTTTCAGGGTAATCTGAGCGTTGGAAAAATTCGATTGTATCATTGGCCTTCGAAAAATTATACCTTCCTCAAGATATAATCCGAGTGTATTCCTTGAAACACTTCCGATCCATAATGTAACTGAATCAGAATATTCATTCCTCAACCAGAATTTCACTAAACTGTTGCTTTTTGAATTAAGCCAGACCGGAGTGACCAGATTGGATGTTCCCGATAAATTTACTACCGAAGAATCCCTGTTTTCAACGAAACTGACCAATGATTTAATTGCGACAAGAATAGAATCACTTTCGTACGGCCAGTTGTATTTCCTGAACGGGAATCCTTTTCCCTGGGATGATAATTCATGAATAGTATCTTTTGCTACAATAATAACGGTATCCTTCGATCCGATCAGAAATTTGCTGTAACGTGAAAGGGAGTCATTTAATCTGTCTGTTATTCCTTTTTGAAGTGAATCATTTAGTATCTTCTTAAATGTAGTATCTGCTTTAAAGAGTGAATCCGAAAACAAACTAAAACGGGAAGCGTTAATAACAGGTATTTTAACTTTGAGTGTGTCCCAGACATAAAATTTGTCCCAGGGAATATTTATGGAATCATAGGAGTACTTATCAAGAAAAGATCTGGTTGAATCAAACTGATTATTGGAAGCGTAAAAGAGAAGTTGGCCTATTGCCTCTCTTAATGGGTCAGCAGGATTATTCCAGTTAGTAATTTTATGCCAGTACTGAAGATATCTTAAAGCTTGTTCTTTACTTAACTTAATATCAGGTTTCTCCCTTATCGTTTTAAAGATGATACCCTTTCTCAAAAGTGAATCAGGCAATACTTTTCCAATATTACCAGTACTTTTCGGGATCTGAGAATAACCCTCTGAATAGTAAAGAAAAGAAATAATAACCACTAAAAATATCTGAATTTTGCCTCTCATAATTAGTCCTGTTTTTTAAAAATACGACAGAGTTGAATAAATCATAAAATACTGCTAATTTTACAAAAAAAATAGCAATAATAATGCTTCTCTATTACATAACGGAAATTAACCCTGATGATATATACAGAAACATCAAAAACAGGGATTTCTTTTATGCCAGCAGGTAAGACTCTTCCTTCCACGAAAGCCTTAACTACTTAATTTACAAAATATTTTAACCTCACTCCCACTGAATTGGGCCTATTTAAGGCACATGTTTTATGACCCCTTCATGGTGTTGGCGATAAAAGAATCGAAAAAAGTCTTAAAACTATAACTATTAATCATATAAATTATGGAACTCCCATTTACTGAACCTTTCAAAATAAAAATGATAGAGAATATTTATAGAAGTAGTCGGGAACAGAGAAACAAATGGATCAGGGAAGCTTCAAATAATCTATTCAATCTTAAGTCAGAGCAGGTCTTCATTGACTTGCTAACCGATTCCGGGACAGGTGCTATGAGCGATAAGCAGTGGTCAGCCATGATGCTCGGAGATGAGAGTTATGCCGGAGCATCATCCTATTATAAACTCAAAGATGCTATTAAAGATATTACTGGTTTTGAATATTTTCTGCCTACTCATCAGGGACGGGCGGCAGAAAATGTTCTCTTCTCAGTTCTGGTCAAAGAGGGCGACATAGTACCTGGGAATGCACATTTTGATACTACTAAGGGACACATCGAATTCAGGAAGGCAAAAGCTATAGACTGTACAATAGAAATTGCCTCTGATACAACTGCGTGGCATCCTTTCAAAGGAAATGTTGATTTAAAAAAACTTGAAAATGTACTAATGGACAATCCTGCCAATAGAATCTCATGCATCATGATTACAGTAACAAATAATACCTCTGGTGGGCAACCTGTGAGTATGGCAAATATAAGAGCAACTCGCAAAATCGCTGATAAATATGGAGTTAAGCTTTTCATTGATTCAGCACGATTTGCGGAAAATGCCTTTTTCATAAAGACACGTGAAGATGGATATGCAGGCAAAGATATCAGGGACATTGCAGGGGAAATGTTTTCTTATGCTGACGGCATGACAATGAGTTCAAAGAAAGATGCAATAGTGAACATGGGTGGGTTTATTGGTTTCAGGGATGAAGAGCTTTTTCGAAAAGCCTCAACATATAATATTATGTATGAAGGTTTTAATACATACGGAGGTATGTCAGGAAGAGATATGAATGCTCTGGCGCAGGGGCTTTATGAAGGTACTGATTATTCATATCTTGAATCGCGGATAAAACAGGTGGCTTATCTTGGAACTAAGATGAAAGAATATGGAATACCGGTTCTTGAACCATTTGGAGGACATGCAATATTCATTGATGCAAAAGCATTTCTGCCGGATATCCCAAAAGAAGAATTCACTGCTCAGACTCTCGCCATTGAACTATATGTTGAAGGAGGTGTAAGAGGAGTTGAAATAGGAGCCCTGATGGCAGACAGAGACCCTGTAACACGTGAGAACAGATACCCGGAACTTGAAATGGTGAGGCTTGCAATACCACGCAGGGTCTATACGAATAACCATATGGATTATGTGGCTGTTGCAGTGAAAAACGTTTTTGAAAGAAGAGCTTTAATAAAAAGAGGATTAAGGATTCTATGGGAATCACCAATTATGAGGCATTTTACTGTCGAACTCGAAAGACTTTAAAGGTCCCTTTAATAATCCGGGAAAATTGATATCCCTGGCCATTGAAATAGGTATTGTTGCCGGAAAATTTGTAACTTTCGTTCACTTCATTTTTTCAATTATAAGATATAGATAATGATTAAATCGATGACCGGGTACGGCAAATCAATAGCCGAAACTCCTCAGAAAAAAATTACCATTGAAATAAAATCACTTAATTCCAAGCAATTGGATATAAATACAAAACTTCCATGGTTATTTAAGGAAAAAGAACCTGAGATAAAAAGCATCATCAGCCAAAAACTCGACAGGGGAAAAATCGATCTCTCAATATTCGTAGATGTCCTTGATGATGAATATATTCCGACTATTAATAAATCAATTGTCAAAAATTACTATCATCAGCTTAAGGAGATCTCTGAGGAACTTAATCTCGATCTGAACGAACATATCCTGTCAACCATCCTAAAGCTTCCTGATACCCTTAAGACAGAAAAGCCTGATTTAAATGAAGAAGAATGGGAACTCATAAAGAGACAACTGCTGGAGTCAATCAACATGCTTGATCTGTACAGGACTGAAGAAGGAAATGCACTTGAAAAAGATCTTAGAACAAACCTTGGCAGAATAATCTCTTCTCTTGGCAATATAGAACCTTTCGAAGAAGGAAGAATAAAAAAGGTCAGAGAGAAACTTTTTACCATCCTGAATGAAAATGTCAACAGTGAAAATATTGACAAAGACAGGTTCGAGCAGGAACTCATATTCTACATTGAAAAATATGATATTAATGAGGAGAAGGTAAGATTAAGAAAACATTGCGAATATTTTATAGAGACACTTAAAACAGATTCCCCTAACGGAAAGATACTGAACTTCATTTCGCAGGAGATAGGCAGAGAAATTAATACAATCGGATCAAAGGCAAATGATGCATCAATTCAGAAGCTGGTTGTAATGATGAAGGATGATCTGGAAAAGATTAAAGAACAAACGTTGAATGTATTATAATTCGGGAAATATTTAATCTGAATAAAATTTATGCAAGGAAAACTGGTAATAATATCCGCTCCCTCAGGTGCCGGAAAGACAACAATAGTTAAACATCTGCTTAGCAGCGATTTAAATCTTGAATTTTCTGTGTCTGCCACTACCAGATCTCCACGATCCGGAGAAAGAGATGGTGAGGATTACTATTTTTTTTCAGTTGAAGAATTCAGAAAGAGAGTCAGAAATGATGAATTTGTAGAATGGGAAGAGGTATATAAGGATCATTTTTATGGCACTCTTAAATCTGAAATTGACCGGCTTCATAAAAAGGGTTGTCATGCTATTTTCGATGTAGATGCCAGTGGTGGAATTAATCTTAAAAATAAATACGGCAATCAGGCAATTGCAATTTTCATCATGCCCCCCTCCGTAAAAGAACTTGAGATGAGGCTGATTAACAGAGGCACAGACAGTCCCGATAAAATAAAAATGAGAATTGAAAAAGCCCAAACTGAAATGAAACTGGCAAATCAATATGACTTTGTAATTGTGAACAGGGAACTGGACAGAGCTTTAGCCGAGACTTTTGCAATAGTTTCATCCTTTCTTACATAACAATCCTTATACAATGAATGAGGTCGGGCTTTACTTCGGTTCCTTCAATCCAATTCATATCGGACATCTGGCTATAGCAGGATATATGACTGAATATGCCGGTCTGGATCAGGTCTGGTTCGTAGTCAGTCCTCATAACCCGTTAAAGAAAAAGGAGACATTACTCGCTGATCATCAGAGATTGCACATGGTTAATCTTGCTATTGGTGATAATGACAGATTAAAAGCCTGTAATATAGAACTTAAGCTTCCAGTTCCATCCTACACTATTGATACGGTTACTTATCTGAATGAGAAATATCCAAAAAACAGCTTTGCTCTTATAATGGGTGAAGACAATCTCTATACACTGCATAAGTGGAAGAATGTGAATGAGTTAATTAATAAATGTAAATTATACATTTATCCAAGATCAGATTCAGAAAAACCAACTTCTGCACCTCTTGAACAGATTCTTTCAACTGCAGATATTCTACAGGTACAAGCTCCTCTTATGGATATCTCCGGCACTTTTATCCGGAATGGAATTAAAGACGGGAAAGACATGTCATACTTCCTTCCGGCGACTGTCTGGCAGTATATAATCGAAATGCATTTTTACAGGAAATAGTAGATGTATGAAGGTATTACGGTATTGCGGTTTTTATAAAAAGAATTAACTTTGGTCCATGCCGGGCAGAAAAGTAAATATCGGAAATAAAATTATCGATGCAATACTCATGTTGTTGTTTCTCTTTTTCATGTTATGTGTAAGCAACCATGGTTCTGCTGCGGACTCTGGTAAAACCAAACATGGCATCTCATGCGAAAATACTATCACTCAGAGAAGTGCAATAATAACGATCAGTACTTCACTGATATTCAATCAAAAAACATGGGCCTCTGAAAAGAAATATCCTGAAATTATGAATTCCGTCAGCTGCTCTTTTTTTGAAAACAGAAAAACCAGCAATCAGATATCCCTTCAATCAGCCGAGGTCTTAAAGAACTGTACTAAACCTATCTTCCTTTTTTATTATCATTTTTTCTCCACAGAAAAAGATGACATTCCGGTCCTGAGCTGACAACAACTTCCATATTTAGTTTTAACAACCTTATTTCATTGATTTAAATTTATTATTATGAAAAAGATTATATATTTTCTATTATTAAGCGTTATTTGTTACACCTTATCTTTTGGTACTTTATTTAGCCAAAACGACAGCAAGATCATTATGCTGAAACCGGTAAGCAATATTGTCAATCCGGCAGTTTTAACACAATCTGCCACTATTATATCAGCCAGGCTCAAAGTTTATGGTATAGAAAAGCCTGATGTCGTAGCTTTGACTGATAAGAATCAGATTAAAGTTCAGATTCCTGATAATTACACATTTTCAGAAATTGAAGGTCTTCTGACCCTGAAAGGAGAAATTGCATTTTATGAAACTTACAACAGGAAAGAGGTTTCAGAACTCCTGAAAGATGATAATCAGTTGTTCCGGATGTTAAACAGTGACCCGGCGATAACTCCTTCCGATTCCAGACTTGGTTGTATTACATCTGAAAACCGCAGCCAGATAGATGCATATCTTAAGAGTATAAAGAAACCGGAAAATTGTAAATTCTTCTGGCACGAAATTGGTTCATCATCGGATAAGTCCAAGAGGTGCTTGTTTGCTTTAAAGACCAATTATGAAGGAAAACCATTATTGAGCAGGTCAGATATCGAAACAGTCAAAGCTCAACCTGCAGATGATGGCAAGAGTTTTAATATCTCAATTATTTTTAAGAAATCAGCTGCAGCTTTATGGGCTGATGCAACCAGGAACAATATCAATCGTGCAATAGCAATAACGCTTGATTCTTATGTTTACTCGGCGCCAACTGTCAGAGCAGTCATAGAAAAAGGTGTCAGCGAAATCAACGGGGACATGACCCAAAAAGACGTAAACTATTTCCTGGCTCTGGTTAACAACGAACCGCTTCACATTACTTTAGAACTGGTTAAGTAGATTGAACAATGTGAGGCTGCAACTTAACAGCCTCACTTGTTTTAAAATTTATAAGTTTACCGGACTTTGAAAATAATTTCCATTCCCCTTTCCCATGCTTTTTCATTAATTGGGATCATGCTGTGATATCTCTCAGGAAGAGACTTTTTGAGTCCTTTTATAACATTTTCAAGAGTTATAATAGGTTTTATCTTAAGAAATCCACCTAGTACGATCATGTTGAACGTTTTAGGACTCTTCATCTTTGAAGCTTCCTCTGTAGCGTCAACTCTGTAAATAACAATATCTTTTCTCTCAGGGTGCCTTGTTATACCGTTGCTGTCATAAATTAGCATGCCTCCGGGTTTGACAGAGTTCTCGAACTTATCCATCGATTGCTGATTCAAAAGAATGGCAGTATCAAAGCTTCTGATAATTGGCGAACTTATTCGTTCACTGCTTATTATAACAGTTACATTTGCCGTTCCACCACGCATTTCAGGGCCATAAGACGGCATCCAGCTTACCTCCATGTCCTGCATGAGACCCGAATAGGCCATTATTTTACCCATCGAAAGAATTCCCTGTCCACCAAATCCTGCTATCAATATTTCTTCTTTCATGTCTTAAATGATTTGATAAATTATTTAATTGTTACTCAGAAGCAGGTGTCTTAAGATCACCAAGCGGATAGAATGGAAACATATTCTCTTCCATCCACTTATTTGATTCAACAGGAGTCATTTTCCATCCTGACGGACAGTTTGAAACTATCTCGATAAAGCATGTTCCCTTATCAAGTTTCTGATATTCAACGGCCTTTTTCATGGCTCTCTTTGTCTTGCTTACATTTGCCGGAGTATGAACACTCTGACGGGTAACATAATATGTGCCAGGCAATCCGGCAACAATATCAGTCATCTTCAGAGGATTACCCATAAGCTTAATATCCCTTCCATAGGGAGAAGTAGAAGATTTCATCCCTTCAAGTGTCGTCGGAGCCATTTGCCCGCCTGTCATTCCATATATACCATTATTAATAAATATAATAAGTATATTCTCCCCACGATTGCATGCATGAATAGTTTCGGCTGTACCTATAGCAGCAAGGTCGCCATCTCCCTGATATGTAAATACAAATTTCTCCGGAAGAAGACGTTTTATAGCAGTCGCTACCGCCGGAGCCCTTCCATGGGCTGCCTGCTGAATATCGACATTCATGAAATCATAAAGCAGAACTGAACAACCCACCGGAGCTACTCCTATAGTTTCAGATTGAAGCCCTGCTTCTTCAATAACTTTTGCCAGAATGCAGTGAGCTGTTCCATGGCCACAGCCGGGGCAATAGGAAAACACATTATCTGTAAGCACACTTGATCTCTTATATACAAGATTTTCAGGCTTAATAATATCTTTAATTCCTGTAACTTCCTTCATAACTTAGCCTCCTATGATTTTTAATTTAAGACTTTCCACAACTTCTTCGGGAGTCGGAATAACTCCACCCATTCTTCCAAAATGGTGTACCGGTACCTTTCCTGAAACAGATAGCAGTACATCTTCGACCATCTGTCCGGCACTCATTTCTACTGAAAGCATTCCTTTTACCTTCTGGGCCAGCTCATTAATACGTTTTGATGGAAAAGGATATAATGTAATAGGTCGTAAAAGACCTGCTTTAATTCCCTCAGCACGTGCAAGTTCTACAGCTTTCTGACTTACTCTTGCACTTGTACCGTATGCGACGAATAAATAATCGGCATCATCTGTCTGAAATTCCTCAAATCTGACCTCTTTCTGTTCAACTTCACGGTACTTGGCCTGAAGCTTCTGGTTATGGACTTCCTGTGCATTAGGGTCCAGATCGAGTGATGTAATAATATTTCTTTCTCTGGTTGACGGCTTACCTGTGGTAGCCCATGACGGGAATGTAGTTGCTCTTTTCTTACCAGGTTTTAGATTGACTTTTTCCATCATCTGGCCGATAGCACCATCCGATAATATCATAACAGGATTACGGTATTTAAAAGCAAGTTCAAAACTAAGTTCCACAAAATCTGACATTTCCTGAACAGATGCAGGGGCAAGAACAATAAGATGATAATCGCCGTGTCCTCCACCTTTTACTGCCTGAAAATAATCACATTGAGAAGGTTGAATTGTTCCCAGACCAGGGCCGGCTCTGACGACATTGACAATCAGGCAGGGTAATTCTGCTCCTGCTAAGTAAGAAATACCCTCCTGCATAAGACTTATACCTGGTGAGGATGAAGAAGTCAATACTTTCTTTCCGCAGGCGGCTCCGCCATAAACCATATTGATAGCGGCAACTTCACTTTCTGCCTGAAGAACCACCATGCCCGTTGTCTTATATGGATTTGCTTCCATCAGGTATTCAAGTACTTCACTTTGAGGAGTGATAGGATAGCCAAAATAACCATCAGCGCCTGCACGGATCGCTGCCTCTGCTATTGCCTCATTCCCCTTCATTAATCTTAATTCCTTTTCCATTATTGTTTAACTATTTAAGTTCTGGAATATTCCTTAATTAATTGCGGATTGCGGATTGTGGATTGCGGAAAAATGATGTTAAAAAAAAAATCCGAAATCCGTATTCCAAAATCCGAAATCTATATTTTAGTTTTATAAACTGTTATAACACCATCGGGGCAAACCATTCCACAATTTGCACATCCATTACAATCTTCAGGGTTGGCAGGATATGCAAAGTTATAGCCTTTCCCGTTCACCTCCTTTGAAATTGCTATCACATCCAAAGGACATGCTGTCAAACAAATCTCACAACCTTTACATCTTTCAACATTTACTACAATGCTTCCTCTGATCTTTGCCATATAATTATTCGTTTAATTTTTTTTAACCGGATGATCTTCCATAAAACTTTTTAACCTGTATTCAAGAACTTTAAACTGGTCCCTTGAGACCTCAGAAACACATGCCCTCAATCCTTCATGCCGGTCACTTCCTGTAATATCAAGTGTGATCGCGCTGACGCCATAACTGAGAAGCTCTTTTAGCAGCTCCTGTCCTGACAATCCCGGGTATGAAATAGTAAAATAGAATCCATCTGCCAGGGGTTCATCCAGATCTTTGTCATAGACTATTTTAAATCCTGAAGAGAGAAAAAGATCTTTCATTATTTTTGCCTTTGCACCATATTCCCTTACATCATCCATGTATTTGTATACACCTTCATTAACTGCTTTAAGAAGAGCCGCAAACCCATACTGAACCGAATGAGTCACCCCTGCTGACAAGCCATATAAAGCACCAAAGATAATTGAATGTCCAAACTTATCAGTTGAATAATATCTTAATAGATCGGGATAAGACCTGTCAAAGAGCTTATCTGATATAGCCATCATGCCAATTCTCTGACCTGCGTAACTAAAAATTTTGGAACTCGAGATTAGCAGAATATATTCATCAGTATAATGTGCGACAGTTGGCTGAAACGGCGGTTTTCCCGGATTTGAATAGTCTTTCCTGAAATCCATCCCGAAATAAGCCAGATCTTCAATGGGGATGACATCGTATTTTTTTGAAAGTTCGCCAATTATGGAAAGTTCTTCTTCCGTGAGACAGATCCAGGAGGGATTATTCGGATTTGAAAAAAGCAAAGAAGATATCTTTCCGGATTTCAGATAAGATTCGAGCTTATCTTTAAGTTTCTTACCCCTGAAATTATAAACATCGAAAGAATAATAGTCGTGTCCAAGCATTTTGACCTGTTGTTTCTGAACAGGAAAACCAGGATCTATAAAAAGTGTTCCCTCTTTGGTTCTGTCATTTCTGTTAGCAACTAAAAAACTAACCATTGCGCCCATCATCGAACCTACCGTCGGAATACACCCTTTCGAATTAATATCTACATCAAGGAAAAGTTTTATAAATTTTGAAGTCTCTTTCTTTAACTGTGGTAAACCTGTAATATTCGGATAAATGGCAGCAACTCCTTTTCTAAGGGCATCTATTTCAGCTTCGATCCCAATTGCAGGAGAAGGAAGCCCCGGCACACCCATTTCCATCCTGATGAATTTTATTCCGGTCTTCTCTTCAATTTTGTTTACAAGGTGAACAATCTCACGTATTGAACAAGATCCCAGATCAGGAATACCAATAGTTTCTGCCAGTTCTTTTACTATCTCATGAGATATTGGTATATTATTCATGTAACACTAATGGAATTAACATTTTCTGTTATCAATAAGTCGTTCGTCGTTGAATGATGATCAACCTTTTAAATATTTTTTAATTAAATAGAAAGTTCGAATATAATTATAAAATTTCTTGGGTCTCAGGAATAGTCATGAAGATCACTTTTCAATTCTAATCCTTGCATCTACAACTGTTATCTCTTTAAGGCTGCCAATCAATGGGTTCAGATCCATTTCCTTTATTTCAGTAGCATATCGTAATAAACTTGAAAGCCTGACAATTATTTCAGCAAATTTTGACTCATTAATTCCAGGTTTTCCTCTGGTACCGTGAATTATCTTATAGCTTTTAAGGCTTCTGATCATCGATTCAGCTTCATTAAATGTCAATGGTGCAAGACCGGACGAAACATCACCCAACACCTCGACAAATATTCCTCCTAATCCGCAAAGGATAATATGTCCGAAACGAGGCTCATATTTTGCTCCGATAAAAAGTTCTGTACCTGATAGCATCTGCTGGACAAGGACAGCCTTTACACCATCTATTTTTTTCATTCTTTCGAACTCGGCTTCGAGGTGTTTTTCGGATTTTATATTAAGAGTAACTCCTCCAACGTCGGATTTATGTACAGGACCAACAACTTTTAATGCAACAGGATAACCGGTTTTCCTGACAACAGATAAAAGTTCATTTTTTGTAGTTGCAATCTCTTCTTTCACTATCGGGATATGCGCTGCATTAAGAAGCTGTTGTATTATATCAGGTTCCAAATAACCATTCGTTGCATTATCTATTATCTGTCTTACAAGCGGTACATCAATATTTTCAAGAAAAATCTTCTCGTCGGCAGGTGAAGGTGTATTCGATATTTTTGTAAGTGCCCGTCCAAGTACAACTTCATCCGGAAAGTTAACATGGCCCTTGTTAAGAAAGTACCCCAGCTCCCTCGAAGAACTTGTAATTGAAGGCAATATCGGATAAAGTGGTTTATTGCAGCTCTGAATTTTTTTATGTAACAAATCATATATCTCAGTCATGTCATTCAACCCGTTGCTTCCGAAAATCACACTCATGCCATCGATCAACTGAATTTTCTTATCAACATACTCAATTACATTATCGAGCTGGTCATTAGTCGCAGTTGCAATCAGATCAATGGGATTGTCAGCCGATGCTCCGGCGTTCATCATCGAAAGCAATTTGTCGTGATGTTCACCCGTTATCTTTGGAATATTCATGCCTCCGGCAGATAATGCATCAGTAAGCATTACAGCAGGACCACCGGCATGTGTTATTATAGCTATATTTCTGCCTTTCAGATGCTTGTGAAAGAAAACGCATGCTACTGTGGTCAGTTCTTCACGCCCGGAACACCTCACTATTCCGGCTTTACGGAATAAAGCTTCCACTGCAGAGTCGGACGAAGCCATAGCTCCTGTATGGGATGAAGCTGCCCTGCTTCCGGCCTCAGTTGAACCAGCTTTAATTGCAGCAATCCTGCACCCTTTGCGTATTAGTGATGAGGCATGATGCAGAAGTTTATCCGGATTAAGAATACTTTCAACATAAATCAGTTTAATAGGGGTACTTACCTCAGGATCATAAGTATTATCCCAATATTCCAAAACCTCTTCAACACCCGTCTGAGCACTGTTACCTACAGAATACACACTCGAAAAGTTCAGTCCTTTTGACATAGCTGATTCAAAAATAAATACAGCTGTTGCGCCCGAACCTGAGACAAAATCACAACCTTTGGCATTTAGCTTTGGAACCGGTGTTGTAAAAACCCCGCTATAAGCCCGGGTAATTACCCCGATACAGTTTGGCCCGATAAGACATCCTCCTGAATTGCTAATCAGGTCAGCAATTTCCTTTTCAAGTTTGCGACCCTCATCACCTGCTTCGCTGAAACCTGCTGAAATAATAATAAATGCCTTTGTATTCTTTTCTTTTATAAGTATTTCAACAGCCGGCAAACAATACTTTGCCTGGATAGCAATTATAGCCAGGTCGGTCGGCGGAATATCATTTAAGTCTCTGTAAGATTTAATGCCCTGAACAAGATCTTGTTTGGGGTTGACTACATATAGTTCTCCAGGAAATTTGCTGCCCAGAATGTTTTTCAGAACTTTTCCACCAGGTTTGAAAAGATCATCTGAACCTCCGATAATTACAATGCTGCCTGGATTTATAAGTTCTTTGTTTATCATGTTGAATAGTAATGGTGCAGGAATGAATTATGAATTCTGTTATTCGGCCATACACAAAACTATAACCCCGCAAACCTCTTGAGGAATCCAACATTATGAGCAACTACAAATAGATATATTTCTGATATATAATAACTTACAACCATTATCTGATTCAATATTGTGAAAGCAAGATAGTAAAAATAAATAGCACATATAAAAATAACCATCATGATATTTAATCATGAAGATGCAGGATGCCTGCATATGCTGGAGGAAAACTAATCGTCAAAATTGATCTTCTTATAATTGGCCAGATCAAGCGCTTTTTTCCTGTAAGTTTTCTTCAGACGTTTATCAGCTTTGGCCTCATACAAACGGCTTAGTCCGAAATAGGCATAGGCTGCAAATTCATTACCATATTCACCAAAAAGGGAAATATCCCTGACTCCCTTATTATAGTACTTCTGAGCCTGCTCGAAATTATGATATTTTTTCTCTTGCAAAATGCCATTGAAAATAGATATTTGTGCCTGAAAATATGAATTGTCGGTTTTTGTCAACGGAGATAATATCAGTCTTTCCGCTTCTTCATATTGTTTAATAAGAAGCAGGTTTTTTATATATTCTGCAGTATATTCCAAATTAGCTGGGTATAACTCATGAAGTGTTCTGCTGTAGGTAGATGCCTGTTGATAATTATTTTCAAAACTTATACAGATTCCTGAAAGAAAAGAGGATGATTCTGCTTTCAGAACAATTGAACTTTGTGCAGCTCTCTGGAGTTCTTTCAGCCCCTTGGCTTTGTTACCCTTTGGAAAAAGAAATGCCAGGGTCCTGTATACAGGATGAGCTTCAGGATATGCTTCACGGTAATAATTATAGAGTCCGGTAAAAAAATAGAAATCGGAATATGTTGAGGGATAATTAAAGGCCCGCCTGATATAGGGATAAGTATTTGTAGCAAGAGGAATAACCTCCATACTCAGATCATTATCGGCGTAGAATAAAAGAAGCAAACCCCTGCCACACAGATCCGTCAGTAAATACTCAGCATCGTTGGAATGATCATGTTTTTTTTCACTTAATTCAATACAGGTGCGCAATTCATTTTCAAAAGTAACTCTCTCAGATGAAGAGGTTAAAAGTGGATAGTTCTCCCAATAAGTCATCATTCCCTTGAAAAGATGTACAATCGGATGTCCAGGGTAGCTCTGACTTAAATCGGCATAGATCTCTCTGGCGTTTTCAAACTGGAAGTTGTAAACATAATCAATACCTTTCTTAATCAGATCAATATTAACAGGATCTCTAAGTATCTGCGCATTTAATGCTCCAGTGCTTAAAAAGAATAACAAGGAAAAATATTTGATTAATATTTTAAAACTCTTTTTCATCTATGCAAATATAGCAGAAGGTTTAAATACTTTATCAGGACAATAAGCTTGTGTAAAAATTTATTGATTCAATTTGTAAATTTTCATAGAGAATATCATCAACTTTGAAAAAGAATTTATCGTAATATTGATTAAAATGAGAATCCTAAAGCCTGGATCAAAACATATAATTGTTACAATCCAAAATATGATTATTCCCTTGTCTTACTTTACTTCAAGCAAAATTCTGTACCTCCAGTTGCTGTTATTATTCACTATATTACAGTTGCATGCCCAGCAGCCAACTCAAAGCGACATCAATCATAATAAGCAAATTCTTCAGGAATTCATTCGATATAATCCGGATTTTGTTCAGATGAAGGCACAGCGGATTGCCCGTATCAGAAGTCTTCTTGCAAAAGTGAATGAAAATGAGGCTGCAGGTTTTAAAACTAATTGTTCTCACCAGATATTATGGGAGATCAAGGCATTGATTATGCAGATAGCCGATTTCAGACTTATCGACAAAAGAATAGCAGATCTGGATTCAAGTCTTGCTCATCCTGAAAAGGAAGCATTGGCACTTTTGCAGGATAGTGTAAACGGAAGCTGGGGAATTTGTTTTGATGAATGGTATTGCAAGCTTGATGAGTTCTGCGAAGAAGTAGGAAGAGATGAAAATAAAAACCGTATTCTTAAATTTCAACCGCATTTCCTTGATCTGGTGAATTCTCCTGAAAAACTCACGAATTATTTGCAGAGCATATCAGTATCGGATATTCCAAAAACCGGAACAGATCATTTGCTGGAATTCAATCTTTCACTCTCCAATCTATTGAGGTTGATTTTAAGAGATCGTCCTAAAGGTTATGCCTGGGATCCGGGACTTAAAAAGACACTCACTGATCTTATTTTCAAACATTTTCAAAATCCGGAAACAGGCTGGTGGGGAGAAAGTTATGTCCGGGATGGTCGCATACAGTTTGTTGACGATCTTAGCACAACTTTTCATATTGTTACTTTTCTTGGGGGTAAAGTACCCGATCTTCCGCAAGTTGTTTCTACGACTCTGGCCGTAAAAGATCTTGATTTCCCTGTAGGCTGGTTATATAAAGGAGCATACTGGAACCATAATAATATGGATGTTGTCGCCCTTTTCAAAGCAGGTTGGCCATATGCCGATGAAAATCAAAAAAAGGCAATGACAATCGAAATTCAGAAGATGCTTCAATGGTGTCTTAATGAATCGCTTCAGCCCGATGGGTCATTTAAACCACATATTGCCGATGGTTCTCTTGAGGAAGGTGTTTACTACGGTACATCATTCCTTGGTCGCATCGGATATTTTGATAAGTCAGAACGATTCTGGACGGACAAGGAGTTCCCTGAGTCAAAGGAAATCAGAAAAAAGATTATAGATTATATCCTTAAGCATTCTGCCACAGGAGGATCAGGTGGGAGTTACTATGAAAGTGCACTGGAAGATTATCTCAATTATAAACAAGATCAGCACAAAAAAAACTGATTCTCTTTGATAAATTGCTTAAAAAATTACTTTTGTAGGATAAGTCTGAATAAAACCAAAAAACTCTTATAAACTAATTATGAAAAGATCTTCATTTGCAACCAGATCCTGTTTTTTAATAATTCTATTCTCGCTATCTGCCCTGGTATATTCTCAGTATCAGAATATTATAACTGATGATTCAGGTTATCCTGAGAACTGTACCACAATTATGGTAGGCAGACTTGCTTCAAGCGACGGGTCAGTAATGACATCTCACAGTTGTGATGGCAACTACCGGACATGGCTGGAAATAGTTCCTCATTCCAGATTTGAACAGAATTCAATGCATCCTGTTTTATGGGGCACATTACATACTGAGGAAGCCTGGGACATGACAAGGGTTACTAAGAAAGGTGAAATACCTGAAGTTGCTGAGACCTATGCATATCTGAATACGGCATACCCGTGTCTGAATGAGAAACAAGTGGCTATTGGCGAAACTACAATCTATGGTAAAGGTGAACTGAGAAATGAAGATGGACTCTTTCTAATTGAAGAGCTTGAGAAAATAGCATTGCAGCGATGCAAGACGGCAAGAGAGGCTATTGCTTTAATCGGGAAACTCGCGGAAGAATATGGGTATGGTGATATGGCAGAGTGTATTTCAATTGCCGATCCGAAAGAAGTCTGGCAACTCGAAATATCAGGATCAGGAAAAGGAAAACCTTCAGCTATATGGTGTGCTGAAAGAATTCCTGACGATCAGGTCGGGATATGTGCAAATATTCCAAGGATCTCAATTATTGATTTTAAGAATCCCGATTCCTTCATGTACAGCACTGATTTACAGAATGTAGCGAAGAAACTTGGTTATTGGGACGGTAAGGAGCCTCTTAAGTTCTGGAAGGTAATTGGATCGGGAAAACCATTTGCAATTCGTGAATTTTTTGTTCTTAGTACACTGGCACCTGCTTTAAATCTCTCTTTTGATGCTGAGGAGTTACCCTTCTCAGTCAAACCCGAAAAGAAACTATCTCCGAGGGACGTAATGAAATTTTTCAGGGAGACTTACGAAGGAACTAAATGGGATATGACAAGAAATCTGACAATTACGGTTAAAAGCAATACAGGTGAAGAGAAAGTTAAATCACCGGTCATTAATAACTGGATGAGCAATGATCTGCGTTTACTTTTAAATGAACTTAAGCCAGGCGTGGTTGACAGGCAACGTACAATCGCCATTGCCGGTTGTTCTTATTCACATGTTATTCAATGCCGGAGCTGGCTGCCCGACGAGGTAGGAGCCGTAGCATGGTTTTCATTTGATAACCCGGCCGAAAGTCCCAGAATACCAATATTCTCAGGAGTGCTAAGCTTGCCTCCATCATTCAGTATTTGTGGTCAGCAGCGATACAGAACCGATGCGGCTATCTGGTCATTCCGTGAAGCCAACAGACTGGCTACTGTAAACTGGTCGAGAGGTAGAATTCTAATAGAATCTTCAGTTAAGGAGCTGGAAGATAAAGCGTTCGGAGAGTTGCCCACAATTGATAATACAGTCCTTCAACTGGTCAAAGCCGGGAAAAACGATGAAGCTAAAAAATATGTTACGGCATATACAAATAGTTTTGCGGATGCAGCTATGAAGAGATGGGAAGAATTGAAGGTTACACTGTGGGGAATGTTCGGAAGAGGATTCTGAATAAAGGTACAACGATCTGATATTTAGTGAATTCCCCATTTGAAGGGGGAAAGGGGATGTAAAAAGAGTTGTTGAAGAGTTGAAGAGTTGAAGGAGTCAACGGGGTTTTTGTATCTTTGCAGATTGATTTTCTTGGAAATGGGATTGACTATTAAAGAGATACTGGAAATTGAGGATTATTCAAGGGATAATATAGTATCACTCCTTCAATCAGAGGGAAACGACAAGACTCTTCTTTATAAAAAATCTTCTGAGATTAAGGAGAAATACATAGGGAATAAAGTCTGGTTCAGAGGGCTGATAGAATTCTCGAATATTTGCAGTAAGGATTGCCTTTATTGTGGAATTAGAAAAGGCAACAAGAATCTGAAAAGATACAACCTTTCAGATGATGAGATACTTGCAGCAGCCAGATTTGCATACGATAACAATTATGGTTCAATAGCACTGCAGTCGGGAGAAACGGAAAGCAGTTCATTTACAAAACGAGTAGAAAAATTACTCAATAAGATCAGAGAGCTTTCTGACGGCACATTGGGAATAACATTATCTGTTGGTGAACAGAAGCAGGAAGTTTACAAAAGATGGTTTGATGCAGGAGCACACAGATACCTTCTGCGGATTGAATCTACAAACAAACTGCTTTTCAACAAGATTCATCCAGATAATAATGATCATGATTTCCAGAGAAGACTTGACTGTCTGAAAAGCTTGCAGGATATCGGATATCAGACCGGTACCGGCGTTATGATTGGCTTACCATTCCAGACTATTAATGATCTTGCCGGAGATCTTCTGTTCATGAGGGATTTCGATATTGACATGTGCGGCATGGGGCCATACATTGAACATGCCGATACACCTCTGATCAAAATCAGTAAGGTCTTGCTACCACTGAAGGAGAGATTTGATCTGACTCTCAAAATGATAGCAATTATCCGGATCATGATGAAGGATATCAATATTGTTGCAGCAACAGCGTTACAAGCAATCGATCCGGTCGGCAGGGAAAAAGCAGTGAAGATCGGGGCAAATATAATGATGCCTAACATTACTCCCGGAAAATACCGTGACAGTTATAAATTATATGATAATAAGCCATGTACGGACGATTCAGCAGAGGACTGCCAGAGTTGTCTGGAAGCCAGAGTGAGTCTTGCTGATGCAGAAGTTATCTATGGCGAATGGGGCGATTCAAAACATTTTGAAAGAAGGCAACAGGCTGCTTGGTAACAATTATTCCTGACTGCCTGATGCCCCACGCCTCATGCCTTACGACCGACGCCTAAAACACCATTGTCCTGACATGAACCTGCTTTAATGCTTTCAGATCTTTTTCTAAAAGAATTCGTTGTTTTTCATCCCCTTTCAATTC
>Ga0182021_10003300_pt1 | contig 18972 bp, 17 predicted proteins | sample 612E3MmetaG_FD_120493 | JGI IMG/M metagenome (GOLD analysis project Ga0182021, IMG submission 120493) | Permafrost microbial communities from Stordalen Mire, Sweden - 612E3M metaG (Illumina Assembly) | ecosystem: Environmental > Terrestrial > Soil > Wetlands > Permafrost | place: Sweden... | reverse complement strand
TCCAGGTCGCACGGACCCATCTTGGCCGCTCAGCCGCTCTTGGTCGAGTACTGCGTCAGTCTGATCTTGTCGGTCATGACACTACGATATACGACCCGAAACGTCGGCGCGCCCGCTTGCTGTCTTCTCTGTCCGATACAGATAAACTAGAGCCCCGTGCACCGTAGATTCATCGTCATCGATATCATCGCGGCCCTCATCGTGGTCGGCGGCATCGTGGCCGTCGGCATCGTCGTGTTCGGTCGCAGCAGCGGGCCCAAGCCGACGCCGTTTCCCACGCAGGCGCTCACCCAGAGCCCGACGCCGTCGCCGACACCGTCGCCCTCGTCGTCGCACAGCGCCGCGCCGCCCACCTTCGGCAACTGGCCCACCTACGGCTACAACGCCGCCCGCACCCGTTTCGATCCGCTGATCAGCCTGCGTCCTCCGTTCCGCACGAAGTGGCGCTACAAGGCCAAGGCCCTGCTCGAGTTCCCGCCCTCGATCTACGAGAACGACCTCTACGTCTGCACCGAGCACGGCATGGTCATCTGTCTGAAAGCGGCCAACCGACACGTGATCTGGCGCTACAAGCTGCCGCCCGGCTCGCAGTTCGCCTCGACGCCGACGGTCGACGCGACCTCGGTCTACGTCACGTCGCTGGCCGGACGCTTTCTCGTTCTCAACCGCCTGACCGGCAAGCTCCGCTGGGGGCTGGCGGGCATCGGCCGCAGCGAGTCGTCGCCGCTGGTGTGGCGAGGCCGAGTGTTCTTCGGCTCCGAGGACGGCAACGTCTACGCCATGAGCCTGGCTACCCACAAGCTGGTCTGGCGCTACCACACCGGCGGCGCCGTGAAGGGCGCCCCCGCCGAGCTGGGCGGGCGCATCGTGGTCGGCGCATACGACGGCGCGCTCTACTGCCTGAGCTACAACGGCAACCTGCTGTGGCGACGCTCCACGAGCGGGGTGCTCTCGTCGAACCAGTTCTACGCGACCGCGGCGCTCGCCTACGACACCGCGTACATCGGCGGGACCGGCGGCAGCATCTATGCCTTCGCCCTGAGCAACGGCGGCTTGCGCTGGTCGTTTGCCACCGGCGGCTACGTGTACTCGTCACCGGCGGTGTGGCGCAACCTGGTCTTCGAAGGCAGCTACGACGACTACTTCTACGCGCTGAACGCGGCCTCCGGCTCCCTGGTCTGGCGGTTCTACGCCGGGGGCTCGGTGTCGGGCGCGCCCACCGTCCTCAACGGCATCGTCTACGTGTCGAGCTTCGCCGGCCGCACCTGGGGCCTCGATGCCCGCACCGGGCGCGTGGTGTGGCGCTTTGGCGACGGCAAGTACTCGCCGGTCACCGCCGACCAGCGCACCCTGTACCTTAACGGCTATCACACCCTGTACGCGCTCGTGCCCAAGCGCTAGCCGGGCAGGCCGAGCAGCTCCGGCAGCTCCGCCAGCGAGGCGATGACGGGTGTTTCGGGCCGACCGGCCCCAGGCGCGGTCGGTCGCCGTCCGGCCCGGTCGAGCAGCACGGCGCCGGCCAGCCCCGCGGCGCGCGCGCCGGCGATGTCGTCCGCGTATGAGTCGCCGACCATGACCGTCTCGCGGGCGGCGGCGCCCACACGGGCCAGGGCCGCCGCGAAGATCTCCGGCGCCGGCTTGAACAGACCGACCTGGGAGCTGGTGACCGTGCCGTCGACCAGATCGCCGAGGTCGAACCTCGCCAGCACCTGGTCGAGGTCGCGGCTGGTGTTGGAGACGAGGCCGACCGCCAGACCGGCGCCGCGCAGGCGCTCGAGGCTGGGCCGCACGTCGTCGTAGAGCGAGAAGTTGTCGCAGCGCCCCCAGGCCTCGACGATGGCCGCCGCGCAGCGCCCGACCCGCTCCTTGTCGTGGCCCCCCATGGTGGTCACGATCGCCTCGGCGATGACCTCGTAGACCTCGTCGTCGTGGACATTGCCGGCCCCGGCGCGCAGCGCCGTGACGGCCTCACCGGCGCGGCGCTCGGCCTCGGGCCATTTGCCTACGTCGAGAAGCAGACCGAAGCGCGCAGCGCCGTCGCGGTAGCCCGCGGCACTGAAGAGGTCGCTCGGTCGCAGCAGCGTGAAGTCGACGTCGAGCAGCACGGCGCGCGCGACGGCCAGCGGCCGCGCACCCTCAGAGCCGGCCGGCAAACGACTCGGCGGCACGGTACGAAGAGCGTACGAACGGTCCGGCCACGACCCGCACGCCGAGGCCCTCGCCCAGCAGCGGCAGGGCGGCGAACTCGTCGGGGGAAACGTAGCGCACGACCGGCAGACAGCCGGCGACGGGCCGCAGGTACTGGCCCACGGTGACAAGGTCGGCGCCGGCCGCGACGCAGTCGGCCAGAACGGCGCCGACCTCGTCCTGAGTCTCGCCCAGTCCCAGCATGAGACCGGTCTTGACGAGCGCAGGAGCGCCCGTGGCCTTGTGCCGCGCGGCCTCGCTGAGCAGCTCGAGAGACCGCCCATAGTCGGCTCCCGGCCGCACGATGTCGTACAGGCGGGGCACGGTCTCGAGGTTGTGGTTCAGCACGTCGGGCCGCGCCGCGAGAACGATGTGCGGGGCGGCGGGATAGCCGCGAAAATCGGGCACGAGGACCTCGACGCCGGCCGCCGGCAGCGCGGTGCGGATGGCCTCGACCGTCGCCGCAAAGTGAGCCGCGCCGCCGTCGGGCAGGTCGTCGCGCGTGACGCTGGTCACCACGACGTGGGACAGACCCAGGCGCGCCGCCGCCACGGCCACCCGGCGCGGCTCGTCGCCGTCGGGCGGCGACGGCACGTGCGGCGAGCGCCCCACGGCGCAAAAACCGCAGCGGCGCGTGCAGGCGTCGCCCAGAATGAGAAACGTCGCCGTGCCCGCCGCGAAGCACTCGCCCTTGTTGGGACAGCGCGCCTCGTCGCAGACGGTGTACAGGTCGAGTTCGTCGAGGAGGCTGGCGGTAGCCCGAAACGGCGCGGCGTCGGGCACCCGCACGCGCAGCCAGGCCGGCTTGCTCACAGTGTGTGCATGCCGCGCCCGAGCGCGCTCAGGGCGGCCTCGCCGACCGCCTCGGCCAGCGTCGGATGGGCGTGGATCGTCTCGGCCACGTCGTCGAGGGTAAGGCCGGCCTGCGCCGCGAGCACGAGCTCATGCACGAGCTCGGTCACGTGGGGACCGACCAGGCTGGCGCCAATGACGCGTCGGTCGTCGGCGCGGGCGACGATGCGGACGTAGCCGTCGCTGTCGCCCTCGAGCACGGCCTTGGAGTTGCCGTTGAAGCGCACCTGAGCGACCACGATGGCCAGGTCGTCGGCCTTGGCCTGGTCTTCGGTCGCGCCAAAGCTGGCCACCTCGGGATGGCTGAAGATGCAGGTGGGCACGAAGCGCCGGTCGACCGTACGACGACCGCCCAGCACCGCGTTCTCGGCCGCGACGGCGCCCTGCCGGTAGGCCCAGTGGGCCAGCAGCGGCGGTCCGGCGACATCGCCGGCCGCGAACACGCCGTCGAGCGAGGTGCGCTGGGTGTCGTCGGTCGCCACGAAGCCGCGCTCATCGATCTCGACGCCGGCCTCCTCGAGGCCCAGGCCGCGGCTGACCGGCGAGCGCCCGACGCTCACCAGCACGAGCGCGGCGGCGACCGCCGGACCGTCGGCGAGAGCCAGACCGACATGGTCGGAGTGCGAGACGTCGACGCCCTCGACGCGAGCCTTCAGCCGGCTCTCGACGCCCGCCTTGCGGAACGCCTGCGACAGCGCCGCCGCCGCCCGGCGGTCTTCGCCGGGAACGAGCTGATCGAGCATCTCGACGATCGTCACCTTGACGCCCAGCTCCGCGAAGATCGCGGCGAACTCGCAGCCGATCACCCCGCCGCCGACGATCGCCAGGCTGTCCGGCAGGTGGTCGAGCTCGAGCAGCTCGTCGCTGGTCAGCACGCGCGGGTCGTCGACGTCGAACACCGGCAGCATGGTCGGCCGCGAGCCGCTGGCGATGATGATCGCGTCGCCGATCAGCTCGGAAGCGCCGGCGGCGCCGGCCACGCGCACCGTGTGAGCGTCGACAAGCCGCCCGCGGCCGGCGACGACCTCGACCTTGCGGCCTTTGAGAAGGTGCTCCACGCCGCCGCGCTGCTGCTCGGTGACCGCCGCCTTGCGCGCCATGAGCGCGGCAAAGTCGACCAGCGGCTCGCCCAGAACAACGCCAAAGGCGGCGGCGTCGCGCGCCGCCCGCAGGCGCTCGGTCGCCGCGACCAGGGCCTTGGTGGGGATGCAGCCCCGGTTGAGGCACGTGCCGCCGATCTCGCGCGCCTCGACCAGCGAAACGCTGGCGCCGAGCTGCGCCGCGCGCAGTGCGGCCACGTAGCCGGCCGGCCCGCCACCCACGATCACGATCCGCTTCGTCATGTCGGCGTCTCCTCGCTGCTCATCAGTCGATCGGCCGTCAGCCGGGCGGCCAGGCAAGACACGAACGTCCGCCAGAGCGCCTCGCCGTCGAGCGTCACGCCCGCGGCCGCGAGACCGTCGCCGCGCCAAGATTCGCCGGTCGCCGCCTCGAGCGCCGCGACGAGGGCCGCAGGCGGGCGCCGTGCGAGCACGCTGCCGTGCACGAGCAGGCGTTCGCCGCGGCGCACCTGGGCAACGGCGACCGCCTTGGCGCCGGCCACCAGCAAGTCGTACCGCAAGGCTGAGGAGAAACACAGCGCCGAGCGCATGTAGGGCTCGTCGCGACCGGCGTCGGGCGCCACGCCGGCCGCAGCCAGCGCGGCCGCCATGGCGTCGTCCACGAGCCGGTAGGCGGCGCGCGTGCCGTAGGGCAGCAGCCCGCTCGGCACCGCGACGGCGAACGACCACTCGAAGCCCTCGCCGTGCAGCACCAGCCGGCCGCCGCTGGGGCGGCGCACCACGTCGATCCCGGCGGCGGCAAGGGCGGCCCGCGCGGCCGGCGTGAGATCCTGAAACCTGCCCAGTGACACAGCCGGCGGCGACCACAGATAGCGTCTGACCGTCGGGTCGTCCACCTCGTCGAGCAGCCGCTCGTCACGAGCCATCTGCTCGCTACCCGCGGCCCGCAGCAGAGGCAGTTCGACGAGCGTGACAGCGCTCGCGGCCGGCGCTCCGTCAACGACGGTCGCGGCCGGCACCCCGTCAACGGCGATCGGCGGCGGCGCCTTGTCGACAGCGGTCGGCGGCGGCGCGCCGCTCACGTCGGTCGCGCCGCCGCGACCTCGTCGTCGGGGAACCTCTGGCTGAGCACCGGGTTGCGCGCCGCCGCGACCTCGTCGAGCCGCCCGACCGGCATGGTGTGGGGCGCCGTGCGCAGCAGCTCCGGGTCGGAGCGCGCCTCGCCGACGACGGCGCGCACGGCGGCCACGAAGGCGTCGAGGTCGTCTCTGGACTCGGTCTCGGTCGGCTCGATCATCAGCGCCTCTTTGACGATCAGCGGAAAGTAGGTCGTCGGCGGATGGACGCCGTAGTCGAGCAGCCGCTTGGCGACGTCGAGCGCCCGCACGCCGTGTGCTCGCAGCGGCTCGGCCGACACCACGAACTCGTGCATGACCGGCCGTTCGTAGGGCACGTCGAACAGGTCGCGGACGCCGGCCATGACGTAGGTCGCATTCAGCACCGCAGCGTCGCTGACCTCGCGCAGACCCTCGGCGCCGAGGGCGCGGATATAGGCGTAGGCGCGCACGAGCACGCCAAAGTTGCCGTAGAACGAACGTACCTTGCCGATCGACCTGGGCCGGTCGTAGTCGAGAGTGTACTGGTGGGCGGCGGTCTTCTTGAGCACGGGCACCGGCAGGTAGGGCTCGAGGATATCGCGCACCACCACGGGGCCGGCGCCCGGCCCGCCGCCGCCGTGCGGGGTCGAGAACGTCTTGTGGGTGTTGAAATGGACGATGTCGAAGCCCATGTCGCCCGGTCGCGAACGGCCGAGCACGGCATTGGAGTTGGCGCCGTCGTAGTAGAGCAGCCCGCCCGCCTCGTGCACGATCCGCGCCACCTCGACGATGTCGGTCTCGAACAGACCGAGCGTGTTGGGGTTGGTGAGCATGAGGCAGGCGATGTCGCCGGCGTGCTCGTTAACGAAGCGCCGCACGGCGGCGACGTCGATGCCGCCGCGGGCGTCGCTGGGCATGGTCGCCGGCTCGTAGCCGGCCATCACGACCGACGCCGGGTTGGTGCCGTGGGCCGTGTCGGGGATGAGCGCGATGTGGGGCTCGGCGCCGCGGTCCTCGTGGTAGGCGCGCACCAGCAGCAGGCCGGTCAGCTCGCCGTGGGCGCCGGCCGCGGGCTGCAGCGTCGTGCGGGCCAGGCCGGCGATCTCGGCAAGCCAGCGGCTCAGCGTGTCCATGAGCTCGAGAGCGCCCTGGACCAGCTCTTCGGGTTCGTAGGGGTGCAACCCGCGCACGCCGGGCAGCGCGGCAACCAGCTCGTTCACCTTGGGGTTGTACTTCATGGTGCACGAGCCCAGCGGGTAGATGCCCGTCTCGACACCGTAGTCGCGGCCCGACAGCTCGGTGAAGTGGCGCACGAGGTCGACTTCGGCGATCTGCGGCAGGCGCGCCGGGCGGCGACGCCGGGCGACACCGGGGAACAGCTCGTCGAGCGAGACCTCGGGCACGCCGGTCTGGGGGAGGCTGTACGCGCGGCGGCCGGGCCGCGACTTCTCGTAGATGGTGCGGATGCCGGGCGGCGGAGCGCCCGGCTTTGTGGCGCGACGCGGAGTCTCAGTCAAGGTGCGCACTCACCTCCTCGACGAAGGCGTCGATCTCGGCGCGCGTGCGGCTCTCGCTTACCGCGAGCAGCAGGGTGTTGCCGCGCTCGGGCCAGAAGCGGCCCAGGTCGAGGCCGGCGAGATAGCCGCGCTGGGCGAGCGCGGCCACGAGATCGCCGGCCGCGACCGGCAGGGTGACGGCGAACTCACGAAACACCGGCCCGCGCGTGTAGGGCTCGACGCCCGGCACGCCGAGCAGGCGCTCGCGCAGGTAGGCGGCGCTGCGCGCGAGCTGCAGGGCGAGCGCCGGCAGGCCGTCCTTGCCCAGCCACGACAGGTAGACGAGGGCGGCCAGGGCGTTGAGGGCGTGGTTGGAGCAGATGTTCGAGGTCGCTCGCTCGCGACGGATGTGCTGCTCGCGGGTCTGCAGCGTGAGCACGAAGCCGCGCCTGCCCTCGCCGTCGACCGTCTCGCCGACAATACGGCCCGGCAGGCGCCGGGTGAGCTCTTTGCGGGCCGCAAAGAAGCCGAAGCCCGGCCCGCCGAAGTTCTGGTAGTTGCCGAGCGACTGGCCCTCGCCGACGGCGATGTCGGCCCCCTCCTGCCCCGGCGACGCCAGAATACCCAGAGCAAGCGGATCGGCGACGACGATCAGCAGCGCGCCGGCGTCGTGGGCGATGCGCGCCGCGGCGGCCAGGTCTTCGATGCCGCCGAAGAAGCTCGGCTGCGAGATCACGACGGCGGCGGTCTGTGCGTCGACGGCGGCGCGCAGCGCCGCCGCACTGGTGAGACCGCCGCCGTCGTCGGCAATGACCACCGGCGCCGGCCCCAGACCATGAGTCTCGGTGGCCAGCACCTGCACGTACTCGGGGTGCACGCCGCCCGACACCACGATCCTGCCCCCGGGCCGGCCGCCGTGGGCGGCCGCCAGAATCGCCGCCTCGGCCAGCGCCGTGGCGCCGTCGTACATCGAGGCGTTGCTCACGTCGAGGCCGGTCAGCTCGCAGATCGCCGTCTGGTACTCGAAGATTGCCTGCAGCACCCCCTGGCTGCGCTCCGCCTGATAGGGCGTGTACGACGTGAGAAACTCGGAGCGGCTCGTGACGGCGTCGACGACGGCCGGCACGAACGTGTCGTAGATGCCGCCGCCCAGGAACGACACAAGCTCGTCGGCGGGACGATTGCGCGCGGCGAGGCCGGATAGCTCGCGCCACACATCGGCTTCGGCGGCCGGCTCGGGCAGATCGAGCCGGCCGTCGAACCGCACCTCGGCGGGAATGGTCTCGAACAGGTCGTCGAGCGACGAGATGCCGACCGCCGCCAGCATCTCCCGTACATCCTGCTGTGCATGGGGCACGAACCTCACGAGCTCACCCACCTCCCGCCGCCACGCCACCCGCCCGGGCCGCGAGACGGCAGCATTCGTCGCCGTCCGGACCCAGGGCCTACGATCCCGCCGTGGCCAGAAACTCGCGGTACGCGGCGGCGTCCATGAGACCGTCCAGCTCGGACGGCGCGGACAGGCGCACGCGGATCAGCCAGCCCTGACCGTACGGGTCGGCGTTGACGAGCGCGGGCTCGGCGACGAGCGCGTCGTTGGCGGCCACGACCTCGCCGCTCACCGGCGCGTAGATCTCGGCGACCGACTTGACCGATTCGAGCTCGCCGTACGGCTGACCCGAGCTCACCGCCGCGCCGACGTCGGGAAGGCTGGCGTAGACCATGTCGCCGAGCGCGTCCTGCGCCCACCAGGTGATGCCGAACGTCGCCTCGCCGCCCTCGACCCGGACCCAGTCGTGCTCCTTGAAGTACTTGAGCTCCGCGGGGTAGCTCTCGTCGGGCATGGTCCCTCCTGCACTGTCGGAGGCGCCGGGCAAGACGAAACGCAGCCGCGCGCCGCGCCGGCGCTTGTCACCCGTCACCTCGTTTGGTTCACGCGACAGGTCGCCATGGTGACCCTGTCGCCGGGTGCGCTCGCGCACAGACGCTCACGCGCTTCAGGGGCTCGTCGGGCCGCGCTCCGTTGGCCTGAGAGATTCGGCGGACCTGCTCGCCTTGCCCCTTCGGCGCTCGCTCGGTGCGCCGGGGCGCGCCGCGAGCTCTCGCGCGACTGTCGTTCGAGCGTTGTTTCTCTGTTTACCGCAGTGCAGGCTAGACTACCACCGCCGGCAACGCACGAAAACCATTCAAAGGCGGCACCGATGGCCGACGAACGTCACCGCGAATCACCATCCGGACCGGCCGAGACCGGCCCCGACGGCCGCTGGGCGGCTGCCCCGCCTCGCTTGCGGGAGCTGCTCGCTCTCGCCGGCGACCTGGCCCACGACGCCGGGCAGGTGCACGTCGAAGGCCGGCGCCACGCCCTGCGCACCGAGACGAAGTCCTCGCCCACCGACATCGTGAGCCAGATCGACAAAGCGGCGGAGCGGCTGATCGTCGACCGGCTGGCCAGATTGCGCCCCGACGACGCCCTGCTGGCTGAGGAAGGCTCGCTGAGCCGGGGCACGAGCGGCGTTCGCTGGGTGATCGATCCCCTCGACGGCACCACGAACTACATCTACGGCTACCCGGCGTTCGCCGTGTCGATCGGCGTCGAGATCGAAGGACGACCCACGATCGGCGTCGTCTGCGATTCGAGCGCCGGGCGCACGTACCGGGCGATCGCCGGCTGCGGGGCCGCCTGCGACGACCAGCCGCTGCAGGCGCACCGCGAGACCGACCTGTCGCAGGCCCTGGTGGCCACCGGCTTCTCCTACGATGCGGCCCAGCGCGTTCGCCAGGGGGCGACCGCCGCGCACGTGCTGGGTCGTGTCCGCGACATCCGCCGCGCCGGCTCGGCCGCCCTCGACCTCTGCCACGTCGCCGCCGGCCATCTCGACGCCTACTGGGAGCTCGACCTCTCGCCGTGGGACTACGCGGCGGGCGCCGTCATCGCGCGCGAGGCCGGCGCCGAGGTCGTGTTCGCGGCAGCGGCGCACGGTCGCGGGCCCGCCGTGGTCGCCGCCCACCCCACCCTCATGCCGGCGTTTCTCGACCTGCTGCGCGAGGCAGGCGCGCTCGCCTAGTCTCGGCGGTCGCCGGACTGCCGCCCGCCGGACTGCCGCCCGCCGGACTGGCGGCGCAGCTCAAGCAGGTCCAGCGGGTGGTCCAGGACCACGCGGGCGCCGTCCGCGACGAGTTCGTCGGCCGCACGAAAGCCCCACGACACGCCGACGGCCAGCATACCCGCCGCGGTCGCGGTGCGCATGTCGATGCCCGAGTCGCCCAGGTAGGCGATCCGCGCCGCCGGCACGCCGAGGCGATCGCCGACGAACAGGGCCGCGGTGGGGTCGGGCTTGAGCGGCCGGCCCGGCCGCGCGCCCACGACCTGCGCGAACGTGCCGCGGTCGAAGAGGGCGGCGACGATGCGCCGCGTCAGCTCGTCGGCCTTGTTCGAAAGCACGGCCAGCCCGACGCCGTCGGCGCGCAGGGCGCGCGTGAGCTCGGCGACGCCATCGTACAGGCGGGTCTTGTCGAGGCAGTGCTCCCCGTATTCGGCGACCATCTCTTCGAGACACGCGGCGATCGTCGCCTCGGTCCGCTTCTCGCGGGGGAGGGCCTGACCGACCAGGTTGTGCAGCCCCTCACCGATCATGAGCGTATACGAGGCAGGACCGTGGATGGGCAAGCGCCGCCGGCGCAGGACCCGGTTCATGGCGTCGGCTATGTCCTGGTGGGTATCGGCCAGCGTGCCGTCCAGGTCAAAAATCGCCGCCTCGAACTCCACCGCAAGGATCGCCGAATCGCGCTCCACCGTGCTCCTTTCGTGCCCGCGTTGCCACAGATGTGCCGTGTGTATACCACGGGCAACACTAGTGTGCGGTCGCAGCTCGCGACACAGTTCGCGACCGCGAGAGTGAGGAGAGCGCCCGGGTCACCTGCGTCGCCATCGACGGCGACTCGGTCGCGACGGCGGCCTCCAACGCCGCCTGCAGCGAAGGTGGTAGTATGAGGCCATGGTCGCGCGGAGGTCGCCACAGAGCATCCTCGCCGAGGTCGGCGCTACACTGGCGTCGAGCCTGACACCCCAGGGCATCCTCACGGTCGCCCGCCAGATCTGCGAAGCCATGGACGCCTTTTCCTGCGACATCTGGGAGTACGAACCGGGCGCGCGGCGCGTGTCGTTCATGGCCACCTCGTGCATCGCCGGCGACGATCCCTACGGCGACGCCGTGGGCGATACCGCCGAGCTCGACGACTGGGAGAGCATGCGCACCGTCGTCGAGGGCCGTCAAACTGTCGAGCTGCACAGCGACGACCCAGACCTGCCACTCACCGACCGCGCCTCGTTCGACAAGTGGGGCTTTCAGACCACGCTCGACACGCCGCTTATCTACAACGACGGCGTCATCGGCGTGCTCGGCCTGGTGGAGACCCGCAGGCCCCGGCGCTTCACGGCAGGCGAGCGCACGCTTTTCGAACAGCTCGCCGTGCAGGCGGCGATCGCCATCAGCAACGCTCACGCGCTGCGCCGGCTCGAAGAGCGCAATCGCCAGCTCCAGGCGCTGCGCGAGATCGGGGCCGCCCTCACCTCCACCCTGGTGTTCGAAGAGGCCCTCGATGTGATGGCGCGAGAGGCGGCCGACGCCCTCCAGGTCTCGCGCTGCATCATCAGCGAGTACACCGAGGCCGACGACACGATAACGGCGCTGGTGGCCTTTGAGCGAGAGCCGGCCAGCGGCCGCCGCGGCCGCACCGGCCGCCTCCCCAACCCGCGCCCGTCGGGTCACCTCCTGCTCGAACGCGGCGCTGAGGTGGAGCAGGCATCGGATCCCGAGCTCGACGCCGCCGTGCGCGAAGAGCTCACCGACCGCGGCGAACGCTCCACCCTGAACATCCCCCTGATCTACAAGGGCCTGCCGCAGGGCTGGATGCGCCTGATCGAGACCCGTGACGAGCGCCATTTCAGCGCCGACGAGATCGAACTGGCGCGCGGCATCGGCGAACTGGCCGCGCTGGCCTTCCAGAACGCGCGTCTCTACCGGTCGCTCCAGGAGAAGGCCGACCGGGACGGGCTGACCGGCCTGTGCAACCACCGCCGGTTTCACGAGCTCCTCTACGAGGAGTTCACCCGGTCGCGCCGCTACAAACTGCCGCTCACGCTCCTGATGATCGACATCGACGATTTCAAGGCGTTCAACGACGACTTCGGGCACGTCGTCGGCGACGAGATCCTGCGCATGGTCGCCCGGCTCCTCACGGCGGGGCTGCGCAAGCACATCGACCTGGCGGCGCGCTACGGCGGCGAGGAGTTCGTCGTGATGCTGCCCAACACGCCGACAGACGGTGGCGGCTCGACAGGCGACCTGCAGGTGCACCCCGGCGCCGACGGTATCGCTCGGGCCCAGGATCACCGCGGCGGCGCTCTTGTGGTCGCCGAGCGCATCCGCGACCAGGTCGAGCGCGGCACCGCCCATGAGGACACCGGCATGCCGGGCGTTACGGTGAGCGTCGGCATCGCCCAGCTCAAGCGGAAAATCGTCAACGCCGGCGCCTTCGTGCGAGCCGCCGACGCCGCCCTCTACAAGGCCAAGCACTCCGGCAAGAACACGGTCGTGGTCGGCGACTGACGCGGGCCTCGACGACGCCGGGCGAGAGCAGGATCTTGGCGCAAAAGGCCTGGTGGGCGTACCTGGATTCGAACCAGGGACCTCTTCCTTATCAGAGAAGCGCTCTAACCAACTGAGCTATACGCCCCCGCGGGACAACCGAGTCTAGGCAAGCGCCCGGAGGCTGTCAACCGAGCGCAGCGGCCCCTGTGGAGCCCGCCGGAAGGGCAGTTCGGGCACTGGCCCGAAACCAGGGAAGGCGGCGTATACTTAGGGTCATGGACGACGTGCACGAAATGGTCATCTACGGCGTGAGCTTCGACGTCATCGGCAAGCAGCCGATCGTGTTGTTGAAGACGGTCGACGGCAACAAGTTTCTGCCGATCTGGATCGGCCACCCCGAAGCGGCCGCCATCCTCATCAAGCTGCAGGGCACCGAGCTGCCGCGACCAATGACCCACGACCTCATGACCTCGCTGATCGAGCACTTCAACGCCGAGGTCAAGCGCATCACGGTCACGGCCCTGCGCGACAACACCTTCTACGCCCTGCTCACGCTTTCGCGCGACGGCGAAGACATCGAGGTCGATTCAAGGCCCAGCGACGCGCTCGCCCTGGCGGTGCGCACCGACGCGCCGATCTTCGCCGCCGAAGACCTGATCGAAGAGAACGCCATCGAGTTCGAGCACGAGGTCGACGACACCGAGGAGATCGTCGAGCGTTTCCGCGACTTTCTCGACCAGGTGACCCCCGACGACTTTCGCGCCGAACCCGGCGCCGAAGTCGCCGATGAGGACGAGCTCGACGACGAAGACCAAGACGACGACGCCGACGAAGACGAGCTTGGCGACGAGCTCGACGACGACTGACCCGCCAACCCGCGCACCACGCGACCGACCCCGAAAGGGCACCATGGCCGGCGAGAACGACCCCGTGATCAAACTGTTCCGCGAGCAGATCTCCGACAACGACCTGAAGCTCGTCGACCTGCTGAACAAGCGCATCAAGCTGGTCACCCAGCTCTGGCAGTACAAGCGCCAGCACGACCTCGACGTGTATGCGCCCGCTCAAGAGGACTGGCTGCTCACCTACGCCACGCGCGCCAACAAGGGGCCCATCTCGGGCGCCGCGCTGCACGAGATCTACCGCCACATCATCGAGGTCACCCAACACGAGGCGCGGCGCTTGCCGGAGCCCGCCGAGGCCGAGGCTCCCGACCGCTAGAACACCCTATGGTGTGCCTGGCGACCGCCGACCGGGGGAGGTGCATGGATCAGGCGCTGCTGCTGCGTTTCGCCGAGCTCGAAGAGCGCCACTGGTGGTTCGTCGTGCGCCGTCGGCTGGTCATGGAGACCGTGCGCCGCTGGGCGCCCGACGGGCTCACGCATATCGTCGAGGTGGGCTGCGGCACGGGCGGCACGCTGTGCGCGCTGGCGGCCGCCTACCCGTCGTCCACGGTCCTGGGCATCGATCCAAGCCGGCAGGCGCTCGCGCTGGCCCGCGACCGGGGCTGCGCGGCCGTCGCCGGTCAGTTCGAAGACCTGCCGCTGGCCACCGGCTCGGCCGACCTGCTGCTCGGTCTCGACGTGATCGAGCATGTCCACGACGACCGCCGCGCCCTCGCCGAAGCGCGCCGCGCCCTGCGTCCGGGCGGCCGCCTCGTGCTCACCGTCCCCTCGCTGCCGCGCCTCTGGGGCCCGCACGACGAGATCAACGGCCATCGCCGGCGCTATCGCCGTCTCGAGCTCGCCCAGCGCATCCTGCACGCCGACTTACGCCTCGAGCGCCTGACCTACTTCAACACGCTCCTGCTGCCGCTCGGCGTGGTCGAGCGCGCGCTCGTCAGACGGTTCGGCGGCGCGGCTTCGATCGGCCTGCAGATGCCGCCCAGGCCGCTCAACGCGGCGCTGCGCACCGTCTTCGAGCTCGAAGCGCCTGTGCTGCGCAGGCGGGACCTGCCGCTCGGCATGTCGCTGCTGGCCATCGCCACTCGACCACCAGACCCGGGAGACGACCATGAATGACGCCCTGCCGCACTCGGTCGTGGTGCCGGTCTGCGACGAGGGGGCGGGACTGGCTCGGTTTCACGAGCGCTGCCGCGCCGTTCTGGAAGGGCTCGGCGAGCCCTACGAGCTCATCTACGTCGACGACGGCAGCCGCGACGGATCGTGGGGCGTCATGTCGGCCCTTGCCGACCGCGATCCGTCCGTGCGCACCGTGCGCCTCTCGCGCAACTTCGGTCACCAGGTGGCCATCACGGCGGGTCTCGAGTGCGCGACCGGCGCCACCGTGACCGTCATCGACGCCGATCTGCAGGACCCGCCCGAGGTGATCCCCGAGCTTCTCGCCCGCTGGCGGGCCGGCGCCGACGTCGTCTATGCCGTACGCATCAGCCGCGGCGGCGAGAAGCGCTTCAAGCTGGTCACCGCGTCGGTCTTCTACCGCGTCATGCGCTGGCTGGCCGACATCGACATGCCGGTCGACGCCGGCGACTTTCGGCTGCTCAGCCGGCCCGCGCTCGAGGCCCTTCTCAGCATGCCCGAGCGCGACCGCTTCATCCGCGGCATGGTGGCCTGGATCGGCTTCGATACGGCCGTCGTGGAGTACGTGCGCGAGCCACGCCTCGCCGGCCGGTCGAAGTACCCGTTCGCCAAGATGATGCGCTTCGCCCTCGACGGCATCATGGGGTTCTCCATGCGCCCGCTGCGCCTGGCGACATGGCTCGGGCTGATCGTCTCGGCAGGCGCCTTCGTGCTGGCGGTCGCGCTGGTCATCGCCCGGCTGCTCGGCCACATACCGGTGCAGGGTTGGACGTCGCTCGCCGTGCTCGTGCTGCTGGTCGGCGGCGTCCAGCTCGTGACCGTGGGCGCCCTGGGCGAGTATGTCGGGCGCATCTACAACGAGGTGCGCGGCCGGCCGCTCTATCTGGTCCGCGAGCGCCGCGGCTTCGGGCCTGGGCACGACGATCCCGCGCCGGACCGTGCCGCCGCGCGGACGGCGGGTCCGGCCGGCGCCGCGGGAACAGCAGGGCCGGCCGAGCATCCTCCCGCGTAGCCTGCCGCCGCAGCGCGGTCGGCGACCCGGCTCGGCGAAGTCGGCGGCTCAACGCGGTCGGCGGGCCCGGCTCAGCGCAGTTTGAGCAGCGCCCAGTCTCCCTGCCGTAAGACCACGCTGGAGATGGCCTTGAGCCCGGGTGCGCTCTGGTGCGTGAGGTCGATCACGGCAAATTGGGCGCCCGCGTTGCGAGCCACGCGCCGGGCGGTGGCCGAGCTCGGCGTCCCGTAGAGCACGTCGATGTCGTTCTGGAGCTGGGTGGTGCGCGCCGGGTAGAGCCACTGCGTCCAGCTCGAGCGCTCGAGCACGGCGCCGCGCCCGGCGAGCGCGCTCACCCAGTTGTAGGTCGTGGTGTCGCGATCCTGGACGACGCGGGCGCTCACCGGCACATAGGCATCGAGCTCCTGCAGAAGGCTGCGCAGGTCGCTGGGCAGCGGCATATCGTGATCGGCCTGGCGAGCCGTAGCGACGCCGTGCACCGAGACGCCCAGCAGGACGGCGGCCAGCGCCACGACCGCCACGCGACCGGTGGCCGCGCGCCATGGGCGACGCTCCCCCGGCGCAGCCGAAGACCGTCGGCCGCCGAGGGCGGCTTCGAGCGCTACGGCGGCGGCGCAAAGGGCGAGCCACCAGAGGTTCTGGACCGTGTGCCAGGTGATGTTCCACGACGACAGATAGCCGTCGCCGCGCTGGGCCACGAACAACGCCACCAGAGTCGTGAGGCAGACGATGGCGAGCACCACGAGGGAAGCCGCCGGCGAGCGCCCGAACGGGCGTTCGCCGGCGGCCCTCGCCCGCCACGTGGCCAGCAGCGTGACGATCAGCCACCAGCCCAGCGCCACGGTCACGATGTAGAGCAGCACGAGCAGGGCGTCGCCGGTCGGGCCGCGCCGGCCCAGCGGACCGGCGAGTTTCGTGAACAGGCGGCTGTAGGAGTGCAGCTCGCCCGTGCCGCCGGCGACCAGCAGCAGATGCGTGCCCAGCTTCCCCAGACCCAGCGCTAGCGGGTCCGCCGTGCCCATGGTCGTCGGGTAGGCAACGACGAAGGTCAGCGCCGCCGCGGCGACGCCGGCGGCGGCCACCAGTCGCCCGCGACGGCGGCGCAACGCAAGCCCGGTCAGTGCCAGCACGAAGGCGGGCACCAGGACGATGGCGAAGTTCGCCTTCATCAGAGTCGTCGCGCCGGCCAGCAGGCCGGCCAGGACCAGGGCGCCCGCCCGTCGCTCGTCGGCCAGGGCGACCAACGCAAGACAGGCGGTGCCGGCGATCGCCGCCAGGACGGACGGCGGATTGAAGACGAAGTAGCGCAGGTTGTTGAGACCGACGTCGCCGATCACCGTGGTGACCGCCGCCGGCAGCAAGGTCACGGCAAAGGTGAGACCGACGAACCCGAGCGCCAGAAGTCCGGCGCGCCGCGAGCGTGCCCAGGCCGCGGCCAGCACGCCGATGCCGATCAGCATGCCAAACAGCGTGACCGGCAGAGCCAGCCGAAAGAAAGCCGCGTCGACGGGCAGGTGGAGCCCCTTGATCAGCACGCTGGTCATGGTGTCGAAGCCCGGGTGGTAGCCGGGCAGGGACACCCCGGTCTCGAGGACCCAGCCGCGCAGCGGCAGCCCGCGGTCGATGCCGCTCTTGACGAGCGCCAGGTGATACAGCATGTCGAAGTACTGGGTGAAGACGCTCGTCCGGCCGACGACGCGCCAGTAGCCGGTGCCCTCGACCACCACCCGCAGAAGGGCGGCGCCGACCAGCAGCTCTCCGCCGATGAGCGACCCTCCCGGCCGCGGCAGGCGCCGGGTGAGCAGCTCCCACGCAGCGACGCCCCAGCCGGCCACGCCCACGGCGAGCGCCAGCCACAGGGCGAGGCCGGCGATCCCGGCGCTGCCGGCGACGGTCATGAGGAACGCGCTCAGGGCGAAGCCGACGATGTACCGCAGACCGAGCCAGGTGACCCCGCGCTCGTCGACGCCGGCCAGCCACAGCGCCAGATGACCGACGCCCAGAAAGACGAAGCTCGTGAAGCCGAGATAGACGACGCCGGCCCCCAGGGCGCCGTCGCGCCACAGCGCCCAGAGGGTCCAGGCCAGAAGCGCCAGGCCGGCAGCGATCTTCAGAGCGCAGACGACCCGCCGGCCTGTGGCCGAGTCGCCGCCCCGGTCCGCGGGATCGTCGCCGATCCCGGCGCTCGCGTCGACGTGCGGATGGACTGCCGTGGCGTTCACAAAAGAGGGGCTCCCGTTCGGCGTCGCGGGCCTGCGACGCAGCGGATTCTACACCCGTCGAGGGCCGCGTCAGGCGCGCTTGCGCGCCTTCCAGACCTCTTCGCACGGCCAGCGCCGCGCCCACTCCAGGCCGACGATGCCGTCGAAGGGCGGGATCGGCGTGGCGCCGGCCGGCGGCCGCAGCTCGAGCAGGTCCTCGACCTCGAACCCGCTCCCGCGCAGCAGTCTGATCCAGTCGCCGTAGCCCAGGTGGAACTCGACCTCCGGTGCGCCGGGCCACTCGAAGCGGTGCATGCCGAAGTAGTCGCGCAACAGGCGGTCGGAGGCCAGCTCGTCCTCGGCGTCGGGCTCGCAGAGCATCAGGATCGTACCGTTGGTCAGAAAGGTGAGCCGCCCTCCGGGGCGCAGCACCCGAGCGGCCTCGGGCACCCAGAGCCGCGGGTCGGCCCACAGGCAGGCGCCGTACTCCGAGATCGCCAAGTCGAAGCTCTCGTCGGCAAACGGCAGCCGCTCGGCACTGCTCTCGTGCAGCGGAAACGTCAGGCCGTACTGTTCCTGGAGCCGGCGCGCGGTGGCGAGCTGCTCGCGCGAGATGTCGATGCCGACCGGCCGGGCGCCCCGGCGGGCGAGCCAGGCCGACACGTAGGCGGTCCCGCAGCCGAGCTCGACCACGTCGGTGCCGGCGAGCTCGTCGGGCAGCACGTGCGCCTCGGACTCGGGGATGCCCCAGATGCCCCAGTTGGGCTCGTCGGTCGCCCAATTGGCCTCGCCGGGCGCGACGAAGTCGGCCGCCCACTGGTTCCACGCCGCCTTGTTGCGGGCGACGTGATCGGTCGGCTCGCGCTGACCGTCGCGCTTACCCTCACCGTCGCGGTCGCCGTGGTCGTCGTCGTCGATCTCGCTCATCGCTCTCCCTGGGTCCGGCTCGCCGCCGGCGCGGGTCGTCAGTGCAGCAGGCTCGCCGCCTTGACCCCGATGCCCGCACGAATGAGGTCGGCGGCCGTGTGGTTGAGGGCCGCGTGCTTGTCCAGGTAGTTGCGCTCCAGAGCCTCCATGGCGCCGGCCGCTTCGATCACGTTCTGCGAGATGAAGTAATCGAGGATGTCGCTGCGATGCTTGCGGCCGGCTTCGACCTCGGGGTCGCCGCCTTCGTGCTCGGCGGAGATGTTGGGCACCTCGGCGGCGATCTCGACGACCTCGGCGCGACGCTCGTAGGGCTGGCGCACGATCGACTTGTAGGCCTCGGTGACGTGGTGTTCAAAGCGCACCGTCTCGCGCAGGCCGAGCGCCTCGCGTGCCGCGGAAGCAGCGCGCAAGGTGTCGGAGTCGGCCGAGTTCGAGAAGTTGATGCCGCTCAGGCTGGTGGCGCCCTCGGCGCCGCGGAGCAGGCGCGCGCCAATCAGCAGCCAGAGCAC
>Ga0182021_10003299_pt1 | contig 18976 bp, 16 predicted proteins | sample 612E3MmetaG_FD_120493 | JGI IMG/M metagenome (GOLD analysis project Ga0182021, IMG submission 120493) | Permafrost microbial communities from Stordalen Mire, Sweden - 612E3M metaG (Illumina Assembly) | ecosystem: Environmental > Terrestrial > Soil > Wetlands > Permafrost | place: Sweden... | reverse complement strand
TACCTGTTCTGGGGACTGTACGCCAGCAGCGAGCCAAGCCTCGAGCACGCGCTCGAAGGTCAACTGGCGGGGGGTCGCGGTGTCCAGAACCTCCGGATCCGCGTGTTTCACCGCTGGACGGACGTTCTCATCACGGTCCTGTCCGCGGGAATCGTGGACCCCATTTCCGTGACCTTCGAGGGAGTGGTGACGCCACAGTCGCCGTAGTCCCCGCGCTCTTGACGTGACCCGCGACGCCGCCGCATTGTAGGGCGTCCGGAGCGCAGAGGTCCGGAGCAGCCCAGGCGCTCGCTACCCCCACAGGAGACTCCATCATGGCAGGACGTCTGACGCATTACGCGAAGAGGGTGCTGATGCTGGGTGGATTCGTCGCGCTGACCGCGTGCTACCACACGATCACCACCACGAACCTGAACCCCGGCCCGACGCACGTTGTGGCATGGGCCCCGGCGTTCATCGGTGGAATCGTGCCCGCCAAGGTGGACGCGGGCAAGCTGTGCGGCGGCAAGCCGGTTCAGGCGGTCGATGCGCAGGCGAGCTTCCTGAACGTGCTCGTCGGCTTCGTGACGGGCGGCATCTTCACGCCGTACCAGATCACGGTGACCTGCGCGGGGTGACGCGCTGACTGCAGTGCTGACAACGGGGCCGGCCGATGCGCCGGCCCCGCGTCGTTTTCAGCTCATCCGCTTGAGGTAGGCGAGTCCCACCAGGAGGATCGCGGTCGGCCCGGCGAGCGCCGGGAGGTTCCAGGGCGCATATCCCAGCAGCCCATAGGCGACGCGGGCGGCGAACAGCGACGCGATGACGAGTACCCCCCACCGGCGCATGCGCCACATGCCGGCGAGCCCGCACACGGTGGCGGCGAGGGCGGCGAACGCCAGCGCGCGCTGGCCGGCCGTGGGCGGCACCAACCACAGGGAGTCCACGGCAAAGAGCACGGCCGTGATGAGCGCCGCGAGGGCGCCCAGCGCGCACACGATGGAGACCGCAAGGGGGCGTCGGGTCATGGGTCCAACCTAGCCGCGGACCACGCAACGGCTCAATAGGCCCGGATTGGCGACCCGGGTCGCGTCCGCAGCGTGATCCAGGTCCCCAATCCCTGCCGGCGTGACAACCGTCACCTGCGCGGGCCGCACCGGCAGGGTATTTTCCCCCTCAGCCCCCGGGGCCGGGACAGGGCCTGGCGCCTGTCTGCGGGGCTCCACCACTCAGGGAGGATAGCGATGACTCGGATACACCGTGCGAGTATGGCGGTCGTGATCGGCGCGATGGCCGCCGGCGTAGCGGCGACGGCACAGGCGCAGATCCAGGGGATGCCACTGTTCACCAACCCCCGCTACGCGACGGGCGTCCGCGTGCACGCCGACCTCGGACTGCCCACCGATAAGAACGTGGGCCTGGGCAACTACAGCGTCCTCCAGGGCGGTGTCACGTTCGCCCTGGGCCCGGTGGGGATCGGCGCGAACGTCGGCGCCACGCGCAATGACTTCAAGAACATCAGCAACGGCACTGGCGGGACCGTCGGAGCCCAGACGAAGGTGACGGCGAGTGCGCTGTTGCAGCTCCGGCTGCTTGGCGGCGGGATGTCGCCGTGGTCGTTCTCGCTCTTCGGCGGCGCCAGCATGGACGTGAAGGCCTATGACTTCGCGAGCCTGCCGAGTTCGGTCCAGAACCAGCTTGGCGGGAGCTCGAAGGTCCTCACGATCCCGGTAGGCGCGGCGCTCGGCATTAAGCTGCCGCTCGTCATCATCAGCCCGAACCTGTGGGTCGCACCGCGGCTGAACCTCACCAGCATCATCAACTGCCCGAGCGGCGCATACTGCCCGAGCTCGAAGTCGGAGTTCCGGTGGGCGGTCGGTCTGGACATACCGATCTTCCGAATCATCTCGGTGCGCGCCGCGTACGACAGCGGTAAGCTCTACGGCCAGACGGTGGACAACTTCGGCGTCGGTGCCTCGATCGGCATCGGCGGGATGCGGTAGAGAAAGACAGGGGCTAGGGGCTAGGGGCTAGGGGACGCTCGACGAGGTCTATGACGAGTTGAAGTGAGCGGTCCGCCGCCCCCTGACCACGTTCGACGACCGCCCGTGCTGCCGCAGCTGCGGTGGCGCGGGCGGTTTCGTCTTGCAGCCAGTGCGCGAAGGCGGCCGACAGCTCCGCCCGGTCGCGCGCCGCCACGGCGGCGCCGGCCTCGAGCAACAGTCGCGCATCGCGGCTCCCCCGCCACCGCGGGCCGAACAGGACGGGGACTCCCGCCGCCGCGGGCTCAATCACGGAATGCAGCCCCGCTCCGTGGAAGCCACCGCCCACGTACGCGACGGCCGCGGCCGCATACAGCTCCGCCAAGAGTCCCACCCGGTCCACCACGACCACATCCCAGTTGGCGGGCGCCAAACTGCCAGTCGGCAGTGGCTGCCCGTTGACGGGGGCCAGCAGAGCGGAAAGGCGCACCAGCGCCATGCCGGGTGCCATGCAGTGACGGATCTTGGCTTCGAGGGCCTGGAGGTGTTCGGCCGTGGGCTCGTGTGGCGCGATGACGAGGCGAAACCGGGCACCCTTGCGGTGCGCGGCCATTAGCGCCGGCATGAGCGTCCGCTCGTCGCTCGGCCAGGTGGATCCCGCGACGACGACCGGCCGGTGGTCGCGGCCGTCGCCCCGCAGCTCCCTGAGGAGCGGGGCATCGGGCCCGAGGGCGGCGATGCGCCCGTGCGCGGCGTCGTGCCGCGTGTCGCCGGAGATCGTGATCCGCGCGCGCGGCACGCCGGCCCGCACGAGGGCGCCGGCGTCGGCTTCGTCAATGGCGCCCACGCTGTCCAGCGCGCCATAGGCCGCGGCCAGGATCTGCCGGGCGGCGGCGCCGCTCCGGCTGGAGGTCGGCGCCATCGTGGCCGAAACGACACCCAGCGCCACGCGCCGCGCAGCGGCCTGGCGCACCAGCTCCGGCCAGATGTCGGTGGCGCTGAAGACGAGTGCCGTTGGCCGGACGGCGTCGAGCGCCGCGCCTGCATCGTCAACGGTGTCGAACGGGACATAGCCGGCGCAGTCCACCGGCAGCGAGGCGGCCCACCGCTCGGCGGATGGCGAGCTGAAGGTGTAGACGATCTGCCAGGACGGGCGCGCCGCCCGCAGGCGCAGGAGCACGGCTTCCGCCTGCCGCCCCTCGCCCACCGATGCGGCGTGGAACCACACCAGTGGTCGAGTGGGATCGCGCGAGCGCTCGGCCCAGGCCGACAGGGCGGCGACGGCTCCCCGGCGCCCCCGGAGCGCCCTCCCGAGCTTGCCGCCCGTGAGGGCGAGGGGTGCCGAGAGGGGCCGCGCCAGCCGCCAGGTGAGGCGATAGAGAAACGTCAGCACCGGGAGTACGTTACCGCCTGTCATGCTGAAAGACTATCTGCGCCGCTCGCGCGCATCGCGCTACAGCATTCTGTTCGCGCTGCCCCTCCTCCTGCTCTACGAGGGCCTGTCGGCCCTGCTCACGCACTCGGCCGTGGCCGGTGTGCGCAACGGCGCGGACGTCCTCCTCAAGAGCCTGTTCGTCGCCTTGGGCGGCCGGGACGGGCTGGTGGTGTTCGGCCTGCTGTTGGTTGGCGGCGGCGCGGCGCTGGTCGTGCGCGACCTCAAGAAGAGCGGCGAGCGGCTCTCCGCCGGCGTATTCGGCGGGATGCTGCTCGAGAGCGGCGTGTACGCGGCGCTGTTCGGCTTCGTGGTGGGTTGGCTCACGACGTTGCTGCTCGAGGGGCCGCGCCGTCTGGCGATCGCCGGAGCCGCGGCGCTCGACCTGCACACGCAGCTGGTGGTGTCCCTGGGAGCGGGGATCTACGAGGAGCTGCTGTTCCGGGTCGTCGTGGTGGGAGCGCTGATGTGGGGCTCCCGCCGGCTGCTGCGCGCGGGCCGCGGCCTCGCGGCCGGCATCGCGGTGGTCGTCTCAGCCCTGGTCTTCTCGGCCTTCCACTACGTCGGCGCGTTCGGCGACACGTTCACTGTCGCCAGCTTCACCTACCGGGCCATCGCGGGCGTCGCCTTCAGCGTGCTGTACGTGACGCGGGGGTTCGGCATCACCGCCTGGACCCACGCCCTCTACGACCTCGGGCTCTCGCTGCTGCAATCCTCCTAGCGCCCCGGCGCCGGGCGCCGGGTCTTGACCCTGATGATCGAGTCGAGGATCGGGCGGAACACGTCCATCGGCTCGGCGCCGCTCATCAGGCCGCCCTCGATGTAGAACGACGGGGTCGAGTGCGCCCCGGTCCGCAGCGATCCATCGTAGTCGGCCTTCACCAGCGGCCGCGTCGCCGCGGTCTGCAGGCACGCCGTCAGCTGGGCGCGGTCTGCCCCGGCCGAGTCTCCGAGCGAGAGGAAATAGGGCCCGGGCTCGTCGAGGTCCGACCAGTCGCTCTGGTGGCGGAAGAGCAGGTCGTGGATCTGCCAGAACTTGTTCTGGCGCGCCGCGCACATGGCGACTTCAGCCGCCGGCTCGGCGTTCTTGTGAATCGACAGCGGCATGTTGACGAAGACGATCTTCATCTTCCCGGTTGCGACGTACTCCCGCTCGATGATCGGGAAGGTGTTGCGCGCGAAATCCCCGCACCACGGGCACTCGAAGTCCGACATGATGTACATCGTCACGGGCGCCGTGGCGCTGCCCTTGGTGCGGGCGGCGCGGAGATCGTCCGGCTGCTGGGCCCGGGCGAGCCCCGCGGCTGCGGGCAACGCCAGCGCGCACAGCAGCCAGGCCGAGAGCCGAGCACGAGAGTCCAATGCGGTATCCTCGATCGGGTGGCGGAACGGGAGTCGAATTCTACGCCGTGCCGGGTGGCCGCGGTAGCGGCTATATTCATCCGGTCATGCCATTCTCCCTGATCGTCGCGCTCTTCTTCCAGCTGCAGCTGCCGGCTCCAACCGGCTACGTCAACGACTTTGCCAAGGTCGTTGACTCCGCCTCGCGCGCGGCGATGGAGGCCGTGATCAGCCAGGTGCGGGCCGCCTCGGGCGGGGAGATCGTGGTGGTGACGCTCGCCGACCTGGGGGGGCGCGAGTCCATAGACGCGGCGCGGGACATCGGGCGCGCCTGGAAGGTCGGAGCGCAGGGCGCGGCCGGAGACCCGCGGCGCAACACCGGCGTGGTGCTGCTGCTGGTGCCGGGCGCCCGGCCGGGCGACGGGAAGGCGAAGCTCGCGATCGCGACCGGGAGCGGCGCTGAAGGGTTCGTCACGGACGCGTTGGCGGGCCGAATCCGGGACGAGGTCGGCCGCCAGTCGGTGAGCGCCGGAAGCTACGCCGCCGGGCTGGTGGCCGGTGTGCAGCTGCTGGGCGCGGCTTACGCGCGGGAGTACGGCTTCAAGCTCACCGGGGAAGCGGCGTTGCCTCCGGACTCCGAGGCGCCGGAAGCCGCCCAACGGGGCGGATCAGGCCTCCTCGTCAAGTTGATCTTCCTGGTCGTGCTGATCGTCGTATTCGGGGTGCTGGGCCGGCGGCGCGGGGGCGGGAGTGGGGGCCTGATGCAAGGCCTGATCATCGGATCGCTCCTGGGCGGGGGTGGCCGTCGCGGAGGGTGGGGCGGGGGCGGGTTTGGTGGCGGGGGGTTCGGCGGGTTCGGCGGCGGTGGCGGATTCAGCGGCGGTGGCGCCTCGGGAGGATTCTGATGGCGGCGGACAAGAAGGTCGGCATGGAGGAGTTCGCCCGTCGCCTGGAGTCGGCGCTCGGCGAGAACCTCGTCTCGCTCCTGCTCTTCGGCTCGGCCGCGCGGGGGACGCACGTCGAGGGCCGATCGGACATCAACCTGCTCCTGATCGTGAAGGACGCATCCGTGATGGCGCTGCACGCGGCGACGCCGGTGGTGGCGGAGTGGGCGAAGGGGGGCCAGCCGGCCCCTTTGATCTTCGCTGACGCGGAGTGGCGCGCTTCGACCGACGTGTTTCCGATCGAGATCGAGGACATGCGGGAGGCCCACCGCGTTGTGGCGGGGAAGGATCCGTTCGACGGCCTCACGACTCGGCGAAGCGACCTGCGGACCGAGTTGGAGCACGAGGTTCGAGGGAAGGTGCTGCGCCTGAGGACGGAGTACGCGGCTGCGGCGGCCGACGGGATAGCGCTGGGCCGCTTGCTGGTGCACTCCGCCGGGACGTTCTTCGTGTTGTTCCGCGCCTTCCTGCGGCTCGCCGGCGGCGTGCCGCCGACGGACCACGATGCCCTGGTCCGCGAGACGGCCGCGGCGGCCGAACTCGACGTCTCCGCCTTCGAGTGGCTGTTGGGCGCGCTGGATGGCAGGAACCCGCCCCCGCTCGCGGCTTACGATCCGATCGCGGGCAGGTACGTTGATACGATGGAGAAGCTGGCGGACGTCATCGACAAGATGGAGACGTGAGACGGAACCGAAGTCGGGAAAGTTACCAGACGGCAAGGAGGAAGTAGTTACCAGCCGGTAGACGTCGGGGGCCAGGCCAGTCGCAAGTACTGTCGACTGGTCTGGCCCCTCGTGACTTGGCGACTGGCAACCACTTCCCGCTTTGCCGTCTGGCAACTGCTCTGCGTTCTGCCGATCCTCCTACCGTGTTCTACTTGGGCCTGATCGTGACGTCCACGCTCATCCCCGGACGCAGCAAGTGCGCGGGGTCCGTCTGGCCTTCCAGGCGGATGCGCACCGGAATGCGCTGCACGACCTTGGTGAAATTCCCCGTCGCATTGTCCGGCGGCAGGAGCGAGAACTTGGCGCCGGTAGCCGGGCTCACGCTCTCCACGCTGCCGTTGAAGACGCGCCCCGGGTAGGCGTCGGCCTTGATCACCGCCGGCGCGCCCGGCACGATGTTCGCGACTTGGGTCTCCTTGAAGTTCGCCACCACCCATACGTCCTCGAGCGGCACGACGCTCATCAGCGGCTGGCCCGCCTGGACCAGTTGGCCGAGTTCCACCGACTTCTTGCTCACCACGCCCGAAACGGGCGCGGTCACCACGCTGTAGGAGAGCTGAAGGGCGGTCACATCGCGCACGGCGCGGGCGGCGGCCACGCGGGCCTCGGATCCGGTGAGCGCCGCGCCGGCGGCGGTGACCTGCTCCTGGGCCGCCGCGGCGTTGCGCTGGGCGGCGGTGAGCTGCGCGGCCGTGGCGCGGGCGGCGGCCTCTGCGGCGTCGAGCGCCTGCCGGCTGACGATGTTCCGCGCGCTCAGCGCCCGGGCGCGCTCGAGGTCGTTGGTCGCCTTTTCCGCATTGGCTTCCGTCTGGATCACGGTCGCCGCGGCGGCGGCCGCAGCGGCCTTCGCCTGGTCGAGTTGGGCGACCGACTGCCCGACTTTCCCGCGCGAGCCTACCGTGGCGATGAGCGCGGCGAGATCGGCGTCGGACTGCGCGAGCCGGGCGCGCAGGTCCCGGTCGTCGAGCACCACCAGAGTGTCGCCCGCCTTGACCTGCTGGTTCTCGCGCACGCGGATGGACACGACGAACCCGCCGATCCGCGGCGAGATCGGTGTGACATGGCCGTCCACCTGCGCGTCATCGGTCGAAATGTGGGTGACGGCGAACCAGATGGCGCGGGCGCCGAGAGCCAGCAGGATCACCGCCACGACGGCGCCCAGGGCGAGGAGCCAGGGCTTGGGGCGGCCGGTCGTCAGGCCGGACTCCTCCTCCAGGGGAAGCGCGTCGGCCGGGCGGCTCGCCGCCGGTGCCGGTGGTGGTGGTGCGGTCTCGGTCATGGTGGCCATCGGTTGCCTCTCACGCAATCTAGTCGAGTGCCTCTAGTGAACCGTCTCTGCTACGCCGGCGGCGTACGCCAGGCTGACGCGCGCGGCCGCGGTGACGTAGCGTGACTCGATTTCCGCATCACGGGCGAGGTTCAGACTCGCCTGCGCGGTGATGACGTCGATATTGCCTGCCACGCCGCTGGCGAACCGCTCGCGCGCCTCGTCGAGTTCCTCTACGGCCAGCGCCAGCCGCTGGCCCGCTACGCCGTGCTGCTCCACTCCCGAGCCCAGGTCCAGCAGCGCGGCCCTGACCTGGGCCGCGATCTGCCGGCGAAGGTCGCCGGCCCTTGCGCCGCTCTCGCGTGCCGCCGCCTGCTGCTCGTCGCTCCGCGCCTCGCGACGAAAGCCGTCCAGCAGCGGTACGGTGACCTGCACCGCGATGGCCCGCGTGTTGAGCGTGGTCCCTACGGTCTTGCCGTTGGGGCCGAAGTCCGCGGCGAGGTCAACCCGCGGTAGCCGCTCGCTGGCGATGGCCCGCTGCTCCGCGTGGGCGTGCTCGCCCCTCGCCGCTTCCGCCGTCAGGTCCGGACGCCGCTCGAGCCCGAGCGCCAATGCCGCGGCGGTGTCGGTGGGAGCGGACGAAGCGCCCAAGTCACCGGTCAGCGTGTCGGCGAGCAGATAGGTGGTGGCCGGGTCGGCGCCGAGGGCCATCGCGAGGTCAATGTCCGCCTTCTGGCGCTGGTTGCGCGCAACCAGCAGCGCGCCCTGCGCGGCCACGAGCTGCGTCCGCGCCCTTGTGACGTCGAGGGGCGCGCTCACTCCCGCCTGCAACTGTGCCTCCGCGAGCGAGAGCAGCTGCGCGGCGATCTCGGCATCGGCCTGCCGCGCGGCCAGCAGCGACGCCGCCCGGACGGCCCCCAGATACGCCAGCGCCGCCGTGCGCGCCGCGGCCTGCGCCGCAGCCGTGCGGTCCGCCGTGCTGCCCGCTGTCTGGAATCTCTCCGCCTGCAAGTGCTGCCAGGCCGAGTAGTCGAACAGGGTCTGCGTCAGCCGCACCCGGGCATCGAGGTTGTCGTAGGGGCCGATGAGCGCGGGCAGCGAAAAACCGAGGTTCGGCGGGAACGAGAAGCCGGTGCTCGCCAAGGTCGCCGACCGGTTGTACCAGGCGCCGGCCACCGACAGGTTGGGCAGCAGGCTCGATCGCGCCTCGCCGACGCGTGCCCGTGCCGCGTCCACCCGATAGCCCGCCGTCTGCACGCCCGGCGCGTCCTGGGTGGCCTGCTGCACGGCGCCGGCCAGCGTCAAACGCTGAGGGCCCGTCGCGGTCTGCGCCGCGCCGCGCGTGGGCGCGAGCCACGCCACCGCCAGGATGACCTGCGCCGCGAGCCTACGCATCGAGAACCTCCGGGGCGCCCGGCGTTGCGGCCACGCCACGCAGAAAAATGTCGATCGAAGTCGCCAGGTATTGCTCAACGGGAAACGCTTCCTTCTCGCAGGCGAGGAACGAGTGCTTCCAGATCGCGGCCATCAGCACGGGTGCAAGGATCATGCGCACGGCGAGGTCTACATCCACGCTCCGGAAGGTCCCCTGCTCCATGCCTCGGCGCAGCACCTGCGCGAAGACCTGGCGGCCGCGCCTGACGACTTCGTCGTACCAGAACTGAGCCAGTTCCGGGAAGTTCGTGGCCTCCGACATCACCAGCTTGGGGAGGCCGCCCAGGCCGGAGGGGCCCATCGCCTCCCACCAGTCGTTCATCAGCCGCCTGAGCAGCAGCTTCGGATCGGCCGACCGGTCCTGGGCCATCTGCTCGGCCGTCGCGAGGATGGGAACGATGCTCTCGCGCACCACCGCCTTGAAGAGCGCTTCCTTGCTCTCGAAGTAGATGTAGAGGGTGCCCTTGGTGACCCCCGCCCGCTTCGCCACATCCTCGAGCTTGGTTGCCGCGTAGCCGTGCTCGACGAACGTCTCCATGGCCGCAGCCAGGATCTCGCTCGGTCGCGCCTCCTTGCGGCGCTGCCAGCGCGGAGGAGGGGCTTCAGCGTCGGTATGGTGGAGTGCCATGGGCCAACTCCAATCAATTAGTAACTAACCGGTTGGTAATTTGAATCGCCGTTGCGGCCATGTCAATTCATGGAGTCGAGCCAGGCATTGATGTGTGCGGTGCATTGGGATGAGTTTGATATATGCTATAATACGGTCGCCATGGTGTCGCGTAAGTGTGGCGACTACACTGACGAATGAGCAGGTGGGCGTCATGGCGTCGTGGTTATTATCTTCTGTCTCGCTTCCGCGATGTCGAGTGCGGGTCGCATTTCTTCGGAGGGGAACAAGGATGAAGCGCGCGCTGTTCGCTGCCGCGGCCGTGTTGCTCGCGGGGTGCGGATACAACCGCATCCAGACGCTGGATGAGCAGGCCAACGCCTTCAAGAGCCAGATCGAGGTGCAGCTGCAGCGCAGAGCCGATCTGGTGCCGAACCTGGTCGAGACCGTGCGTGGCTACGCGCAGCAGGAGCAGACGATCTTCATCGCCGTCGCCGACGCGCGCGCCCGCCTCGGCGGAGCCGTTCAGAGCGGGAGCCTGCAGCAGATGTCGGAGGCGAACCAGGGGCTGACGGGCGCCCTGGGCCGCCTGTTGGCGATCTCGGAGAACTACCCGCAACTCAAGTCGAACGAGAACTTCCGGGCGCTGCAGGATCAGCTCGAGGGAACGGAGAACCGGATTTCGACGGCGCGAGGCGATTACAATACCGCGGTGCAGACGTACAACGCCTACATCCGGCTATTCCCGCAGGTGCTGACGGCGAAGGTGATCGGGAAGGGCCCGCGGGAGTACTTCGAGGTCACGACGGCCCAGGCGCGGGAAGTGCCGAAGGTGGATTTCACGGCTCCCCAGAAGAAGGGACAGTAGGCAGCCGACAGATTGCAGAGCAGTTGCGAGACGCCGAGTTGCGAGTGGTTACGAGGGGCGAGCTCGCCGAGTGAGAAAAAGGCCTCGTCGCGGTTCCGCGGCGGGGCCTTTCGCTCGTCCTGTCGACTCACATCTCACAACCACTCAACGTCTCGCAACTACCCTCGGAACTGAATACCGCCTGACTGCCCTCTCAGCTTAGTCCGTAATGGCATCAGGCAGGATATATCGCAGCGGATCCACGGGCTTTCCGTTCACCAGCACCTCGTAGTGCAGGTGCGGGCCCGTGGACAGCCCCGTGCTGCCGACCCAACCCAACCGGTCGCCCCGCTTGACCGTCTGGCCGACGCCGACGGCGGTGCGCGACATGTGGGCGTACTTGGTCTCCAGGCCGTAGCCGTGTTCCAGCACGACCATCAGGCCATAGCCGTTTTCCCACCCCACCTTGACGACGCGGCCCCCTGCCGGCGCGATGATCTGCGTTCCGTACGCCGCCGTGATGTCTATCCCCTCGTGGGGGCGGTTCTCGTGCAGGATCGGGTGGTAGCGGATGTAGGAGAACTTGCTGGTCAGAAAGCCGGTCGTCGGCGTGATCGAGGGGGTGGCGGCGAGCTGCTGGGCATGCGCCGACAGGCTCTCGGACGCCTCCCTGAAGGATGTCGCCAGCACGTTGGCCCGCCGGATCAGCGCGTCGAGATCCACGTGCACGCCGAGCGCCTCGCGACCCACCACTCCGCCGTCGTTGATCAGGTGCTCGCGCTCGGGCCAGGCACCGCTCGGCCCACCGATGCCCGCGCGCCGGACGTCCGGGCTGAGCGGGTCGAGGCCGGCCACCAGCCGCACCTCGTCGTCGCGACGCGAGATGATGGCGAGCGTATCGGTCAGCGCGCCGACGCGCCGCCCCAGCGTTGAGACTTCACTGGACAGCGCCTGGTTGGTCTTCTCGAGCCGCTGGCTGCGCGACAGATCTACGGAGAAGGACACCACCCCGTAGGTCGCTGCCAGCATAGACGCCAGCGCGACGGTCGCTACCCCTGCGGCAAGCTTCAGCACGGTCACCGAAATTGACAGTGACTTCGTGCTGCCCGAGCCGTGAGGTACGAGCAGAACTGTCCAGCGGCGACTTGGCATCCAGACCCCTAATACGGGACTCAAGAACCGTCCGGCGCGGAGTTCACGCCGTTTGAGGGGGGTAATGCGAGACGGTCCAACATTACCACCCAAGGCGTGCGGCGTCAAGGAGAGATATTGTGACACGGAAGCTATTGCAGCACAATGTGTTACGTTATTTCGCCTCCGGGTCGTTCTTGGGAAAGAGGGGGGGGATCCTGTGGGTGGCCACCGACGCAAGAGTTGGGGCGGTGGCGACGGTCCACGCCTGCGCCGACGCCGGGTCGCCGCTCAGGCCGAGCGCGGTCCAGAGCGCAGCCGCAGCCTGGGGTACGAAAGGACCGGTGAGGACGGCGAGCCGGGCTAGGCAGCGCGCCAGTGCGGCGAGCGTGGCGTCGAGCGCGGCGGCGTCGCCTGACTTGGCCAGGGCCCATGGTGCCTGGCGCTCGACGAAGGCGTTGGCTTCGCTTACCAGATCCCAGGCGGCGGCGGCACCACGATGCAGCAGGAGCGCGTCCATCGTCTCCTGGTAGCGACCCATCGTCGCCTCGCCAGCGCGGTCGAGGGGCGTGGCTTCGCCGGAGGCGGGCACGGCTCCGCCGCGGTAGCGCTCGAGCATTGCCAGCACGCGGGAGGCGAGGTTGCCGAAGGCGTCTGCAAGCTCCGACACGTACCGCTCGTCGAACCGTTCCATGGAGAAGTCGCCATCACCGTCGAACGGGATCTCGCGGAGCAGGAAGTAGCGGAATGCGTCGGAGCCGTAGCGGTCGATGGCCGTGCCCAGGTCCAGGCGGACACCCGCGGACTTGCTGAACCGCTCGCCGCCCAGGGATATGAAACCATGGGCCCACACCCGCTCCGGGAGCGGGAGCCCGGCAGCCTCCAGCATGGCGGGCCATACGACGCAGTGGTGCCGGGTGATGTCCTTGCCGATGATGTGCAGCTGGGCCGGCCAGCGGGACTCGAAGCCGGCCGCTGGGTAGCCGGTCGCCGTGAGGTAGTTGGGCAGGGCGTCGAACCACACCCAGGTGGCCTGCTGCTCGCCGTCGCTCGTCGGGCGCGGAAAGGGAATGCCCCAGGCGAGGCGCGCGCGGCTGACGGCGATGTCCTCGAGCCCCTGCTCCAGGAGGCCGAGGATCTCGTTGCGCCGGCTCTCCGGCTGGAGGAAGACGGGACGGTCCCGCAGTAGCCGCTGCAGGAATGGGGCGTAGCCGGACAGCCTGAAGAACCAGTTGCGTTCGGCCGTCCAGTTCAGCGTGCGGGTGGGATGCAGGACGCACTTGCCGTCCACGATCTCGTTGTCGCGCTTGAAGGTCTCGCAGCCGACGCAGTACCACCCCTCATAGGCCCGCTCGTAGAAGTCGTCGGGCCGGCGGGCAAAAATGCGCTCGATCAGCGCGCGGACGCCGACCTCGTGCGCCGGATCGGTGGTGCGGATGAACTGGTCATAGGAGATGTCCAGGCGCCGCCACACGGCTCGAAACGAATCGGCGAGCTGGTCCACGAGCTGCTGCGGAGGAATGCCCCGCTCCTGTGCGGCCTGCGCCACCTTCTGCCCGTGCTCGTCCATGCCGATGAGGAAATGAACGTCGTCGCCCCGGAGCCGGCGGTATCGCGCCACCGCGTCGGCGCCGATCTTCTCCAGGGCATGGCCGAAGTGCGGCTCGCCGTTGGCGTAGTCTATCGCGGTGGTGAGATAGAAACGGCTCACGGGCGGCGCCGGCGCCGCCGCCGTCCGCCGCGACGGCCGCGGCGGCGCTCCGGGCCAGCGGCAGCGGCCTCCGGCGTAGCGGCGGCGGCCGGGGATGAGGGGGACGGAGCGGCCGGGGCCGGAGTTGGGCCGGGGGCGGGGGCGGGGGCGGGGGCCTGCTCGATCGGGGCCGCGGCCGCCTCGACCTCGCGTTTGAGATCGGCCAGCGGCAGCGTGCGCGGAGTGCCGTCCTCGGCGCGGAGCGTGACCCGCTCACGGAAGATGTCGAGGCTGGCGACCTTCTCGTTGCCGCGCGAGGTGACGAGGACCTTGCCCTCCTTGGGGAACCGCTTGCGCGACTGGACGTAGAAGTCGTGCTCGTAGCGCAGGCAGCAGAGCAGCCGGCCGCATGCACCCGATATCTGTGTCGGGTTCAGGCTGAGGCGCTGGTCCTTGGCGATCTGCAGGCCGATCGGGCGCAGCTCCGGCAGCCAGGTGCAGCAGAGCTGGCGGCCGCACCGGCCGATTCCGTCGAGGCGCTTGGCCTCATCTCGGACGCCGATCTGGCGCAACTCGATCCTGGTACGGAACAGCGAGGCGAGGTCGCGGACCAGGTTGCGGAAGTCCACCCGGCGTTCGGCGGTGAAATAGACCGTGAGCCTGTTGCGATCCCACTGCCACTCGGTGTCGCTGACCTTCATCTCGAGTCGGTGTGTTCTCACGCGCTCGCGCACCTTGCGGCGCGCGTCATCCTCGCTGCGGCGCAGCTCCTCGGCGACGCCGGTGTCGGCCGGCGTGGCGCGCCGCACGACCCGGCGCTCCGGCTCCGCCGCGGAGCCAGCGTGATCAGACGGCGCGTCTTGCGGCCGGTCCGGCACGGCGGTGAGCGTCCCCTCCAGCCGCTCGCCGCCCTCGTTCGGGCCTGTCGCGGCGAGGGCGCGCATGGCGCACCGCGTGCACTTGGTGGACGCCGCCGCGCCGGTCGCCGAGACGTAGCCCAAGTCGAACCCGCGGTCGGTCTCGACGATCACAGGCTCGTCGGCCTTGAGGGGTTCGGGCTCGTGCCAGCGGTAGAAGGCCTTCCGGCTGCCCTTGAAGCGGATCTCGACCAGCTGCGCGCCCACGCCTATGCTTCCTCGAACTTCCCCATCCTGAGGTACTTGTCGGCGCGCCGCTTGAGGAGATCGTCGGTGGGGACGCCGGCGAGTTCCGCCAACTGGCGCTCGAGGGCCACGCCGAGCCCCACCACGGCGGTGCCGGGGTCCGCGTGCGCACCACCGGCCGGCTCGGGTACGATCTCGTCCACCAGCCCCATGGCCAGCAAGTCGGGTGCGGTGAGCTTCAGCGCTTCCGCCGCGCGCTCCTTCAGGGACGAGTCGCGCCACAGGATCGCGGCGCATCCCTCGGGGGAGATCACCGAGTAGATGGCGTTCTCGAGGATCAGCACGCGGTCGCCCACGGCCAAAGCCAGCGCCCCGCCGGACCCGCCTTCTCCCACGATGGCCACCACGATCGGGGTCTTGAGCGCGGCCATCTCCTCGATGTTGCTCGCGATGGCCTCGGCCTGCCCTCGCTCCTCCGCCCCCAGCCCGGGATGCGCGCCCGGCGTGTCAATCAGCGTCACGACCGGGAGGCGGAATCGCTCGGCGAGCCGCATCAGCCGCAACGCCTTCCGGTACCCCTCGGGGTGCGGCATCCCGAAGTTGCGCTTCAGGTTCTCCTTGATGTCCCGGCCCTTCTGCTGTCCGATGACGACCACGCTGCGGCCGCCGAGGCGGCCGAGGCCGCCAACGATGGCGGGGTCGTCGCGATACAGCCGATCGCCGTGCAGCTCGATGAAGTCGGTGAACAGCCCGTTGATGTAGTCGAGCGCGTAGGGCCGGCGCGGATGGCGGGCCACCTGGACGCGCTGGTACGGCGTGAGGTTGCGGTAGATCTCCGTCCGCAACTCAGCCAGCTTGGCTTCGAGCGGGGCGATCTCGCGGGCCACGTCGAGCGAACGCTGGGAGGCCAGGTGCTTCAAGTCCTCAATCTGGCGCTCCAGCTCGGCGATCGGCTTCTCGAACTCCAGAGCGAGTGCTGTCGCCATCCGGTTAACCCGCCTTCACGAGTGAGACCGCTTCGCGGCCCAAGGCGTCCCGCAGCGCGCCGAGCAGGTCCTCGTCCAGCGCCACGGTAAACGCGCGCGACCGGAGCCGCACCCGGTCGCGACCCGCCTCGTCCTCGCTCCAATCCACGTAAACGGGAGCGGGGCCCGGGTGCGCCGCACAGAGCGCCGCCACCGCGCGGGCGGGCTCGCCGTTCCGGCTGGTGGCCGGGGCCCAGCGGAGCGCCACGGCGATTCGGCCGGACGCCTTGAGATCGGCCAGGGGCAGGGCATCCTCCACGATGAAGGGCGCATCCTCCTCGCCCCGGTCGCGCGCCGAGTAGCCGCCGACCAGCAGGTACGCTCCGTCCGCCGCGACGATCTTGGCGAGCTTGCCCCACGCCTCGGGGAACACGAGGCACTCGGCCGTGCCGTGGAAGTCCTCGGCCACCAGCTTCGCCCACTCCGCGCCCGAGCGCCGAGCGATCTGCCGCTTGACCGCGGTGACCACCGCCGCGACCGCGAGCTTCTCGCTCGACCAGCGGCCGAGGTCCGCGGTCGTATGCGTGCCGAACAGGGCCGCCTCGTCGGCGTAGCGGTTGAGCGGGTGTCCCGAAACGAAGAATCCCACCAATTCCTTCTCGCGCGCAAGGCGCTCAGTCTCGGTCCACTCGGGAACAGGGGGAAGCTGTGGCGCCGCGGTGCCCGGTCCAGGGCCGTCGTGGTGCCCTGCGCGGGGCGCCGCCGCTCCGAATAGCGTGCCCTGGCCCGAGGCAGTCTCGGCCTGTTTGAGGCTCGCTTCCGCCAGCACGCCGTCCACCGCGGCAAACAGCTGGGCGCGGTGGCCACCGAGGGCGTCGGTCGCTCCGGAGGCGACCAGGGCCTCGAGCACGCGCTTGTTGCACACCCGGTGATCCACCCGCGTCGCGAGGTCGGCCAGCGAGGTGAACGGGCCGGCGGTGGTGCGCGACGCGATCACGGCGTCAATCGCCCCGCGGCCCACGTTCTTGATGGCGCCCAGCCCGAAACGGATGCGCTGGTCGCCGATCACGGTGAAGTGCCAGCCCGACTCGTTGACGTCGGGCGGGAGCACCTCGATGCCGAGGGCGCGGCACTCCGCGATGTACGGCACCACCTTGTCGGTGTCGCCGATGGCGGAGGAGAGCAGCGCCGCCATGAACTCGGCGGGATAGTGCGCCTTGAGCCACGCGGTCTGATAGGAGACGATCGAGTAGGCGACGGCGTGCGACTTGTTGAACCCGTACCGGCCGAAGGTCTTGATCTGCCCGGAGATCTCCTCGACCACCTTCTTCTTGTGGCCTCGTTCGACGCAGCGCGCGACGAATCGGCCCAGCTCTTCGTCAATCAGCTCCTGCTTCTTCTTCCCCACCGCCTTGCGGAGCACGTCGGCCTCGGCGAGCGAGAAGCCCGCCAGCACGCTCGCGATCCGCATCACCTGTTCCTGATAGACGATGACGCCGTAAGTCGGCTCGAGGATCTCCTTCAGCTCCGGGAGCAGGTACCGGACCGGCTCCTCGCCCCGCTTGCGGCGGATGTAGACCAGGTGCATGCCGCTGTCGAGCGGGCCAGGGCGCACCAGGGCGTTGGTGGCCACGAGGTCGTCGAACCGGTCGCAGCGCATGCGCTGCAGCGCGTCGGTGGCGAGGCTCGATTCGAACTGGAACACGCCCGCCGTCCGGCCGGCGCGGAGCATGGCGTACACGGCGGGATCCTCGAGATCGAGCCCGTCGAGGTCCACCTCCACGCCCCGCCGCTCGCGGATGGTGCGCACCGCGCGGTGGAGGATGGTGAGCGTGGTGAGCCCGAGGAAGTCCATCTTCAGCATCCCGATCTTCTCGAGCCCCACCATGTCGTACTGCGTGATGATGGCGTCCTCGCTCCCGGTCGCCCCGGAGCCGCTCCCCTTGCCCGGCATCGTGCACACGGGCACGTAGTCGGTGAGGGGGCCCGGCGCGATGACGATGCCGGCCGCGTGGACCGAGATGTGGCGCGACAGGCCCTCGATGCTGCTGCCGAACTCCACCAGCCGCTGGAGCGTCGGGTTGTGCGCCACCATCTCCTTGAGCTCCGGCACCTTCTCGGCCGCCTCGCGCAGCGTCAGCGAGTACGCGGGGCCGCTGGGGATGAGCTTGGTCAGGCGGTCGGCGTCGCCGGGCGGGAGCCCGAGCACGCGTGCCACGTCCCTGACCGCGGCGCGGGCCTTCATCGTGCCGAAGGTCACGATCTGGCCCACCGACGCGCGGCCGTAGCGCTCACGCACGTACTCGATCACCTCGCCGCGCCGCTCCTCGCAGAAATCCACGTCGATGTCCGGCGGCGAGATGCGCTCCGGGTTGAGGAACCGCTCGAACAGCAGGTCGAACTTGAGCGGGTCCACGTTGGTGATGCCGAGCGCGTACGAGACCAGCGAGCCCGCCGCCGAGCCGCGCCCCGGGCCCACGGGGATGCCGTGCTCCCGCGCCCAGCGGATGAAGTCGGCGACGATCAGGAAGTAGCCCGAGTACCCCACCTTGGTGATGACGCCCAGCTCGTAGTCCAGCCGCTCGCGGACCGCGGGCGGGAGCGGCTCGCCGTACCGCTGGCGCGTCCCCTCCTCGGCCAGGGCGATCACCAGCTCGTTGTCGCTCGCGTATTGCGGGGGGCGGGGAAACTCGGGCAGGAAGAAGCGCTTCTCGAAGTCGAACTCGCAGGTCTCGGCGATGCACTGCGTGTTCGCGAACAGATCGTCGCGCGCCGGGAAGGCGCGGCGCATCTCCTCCTCGGACTTGACGTAGCTCTCGGTGCCCTGGAACCGGAACCGCTTCGGGTCGTTCAGGTCCTTACCGGAGCGGATTGCCAGCAGGACGTCGTGGGCGGCGGCGTCCTCGCGCGTCAGGTAGTGGGCGTCGTTGGTGGCGACCACGCCGAGGCCGAGCTCTTCGGCGAGCCGGAACACGCCCTCCTGCACCGCCGGCTCTTCGGCCAGCCCGTGGTTCTGGACCTCGAGCCAGTAATGCCCCGCGCCGAAGTTGCGGGCATGCCACTCGGCGGCCTCCTTCGCGCGGTCGTACGACCCGTGCCGCAGCCACAGGGCCACTTCGCCCGACATGCACGCGGACAGGCAGGTCAGGCCCTCCGCGTACCGCTCGAGCGTTTCGCGATCCACCCGCGGGCGCCGGTAGTAGCCCTCCACGTAGCCGATGGACGAGAGGCGGATGAGGTTGTGGTACCCGACGCGGTCGCGCGCCAGCAGCACCAGGTGCGCATAGGCGCCCGGCGCATCGGGCGGCTTCTCGCGCGCCTGCCGCGGCCCGAACGCGACATACGCCTCCATGCCGATGATCGGGCGCACGCCCGCGGCCCGGGCCTCCTGGTGGAACTGCCAGGCCCCGAACATGTTGCCGTGATCGGTGATGGCGACGCTGTCCATCCCCAGCGCCTTGATGCGGGCGATGAGATCGCTGATGCGGTTGGCGCCGTCGAGAAGCGAGTACTCGGAGTGCGTGTGGAG
>Ga0182021_10003298_pt1 | contig 18982 bp, 11 predicted proteins | sample 612E3MmetaG_FD_120493 | JGI IMG/M metagenome (GOLD analysis project Ga0182021, IMG submission 120493) | Permafrost microbial communities from Stordalen Mire, Sweden - 612E3M metaG (Illumina Assembly) | ecosystem: Environmental > Terrestrial > Soil > Wetlands > Permafrost | place: Sweden... | reverse complement strand
CGAATAACGAATAACGAATAGCGTATACGGCATTGCGAAAACGCAAGCGATCCTATGATTTGAAATTTTCAATACTGAGGACCTTTGCTGCGAAGGCCGATTCCTGGGCCTGCTGGTTCGAGCAGATGACCACCGTTCTGTTGCTGCTGTATTCACTGATGAGTTGCATATACCACTCGATTCCCGGTTTATCCAGGTTCATGACCGGTTCATCCAGGAGAAGCAGGGGGACATCGCTGAAAAAAGCCAGGGCAAGCTTCACTCTTTGTTTCATCCCGGAAGAAAACTGTTTTATCGTTTTATGCTTCCTGGTTTTAAGGTCAAGAATTTCTTTTATCCTGCTGATATTCATCCCCGGAAGGAGTGATTTGAAGGCAAAGTGGAATTTCAGCATTTCGTCAAGGGTGAAATCCTCGATGATTTCAAGATATGGCGCGACCAGGGCCAGGTGGCGGAATACAAGCTGGTCAGGGACAACATTGCCGCTGAGCTCATATCTGACCGTTCCTGTTGTCGGATGGATGCTGCCCGCTATGATCTGGAGAAGGGTTGATTTACCCGAACCGTTCCGGCCGAGTATTGCACAGGTTTCCCCTGGACCCAGCTCCAGGGAGACGGCACGGAATATCCATTCCGTATTGAATTTCTTTCCTATGCCGTCCAGGTATATATTCATGAGAAAGATCCCGGGGATCAGTCGGATTTGCGTCTGATAAGGCCTTTCATAATGCCCCTGGAGGAATTGGCAATGAACGAAAGGATCTCATCGCGCTCGGGTGTTGCCGGCATCTCGGTTTCAATGATGGCCACTGCGCGGCTGACATTGTACCCTCTGATAAAAATTATACGGTAGATATCCTGTATATAGTTGATCATTTCGGAACTGAAACCCCGGCGGCGCAGGCCGATGGAGTTAACCCCCACGTACGACAGCGGATCCCTGGCAGCCTTTGTGTAAGGCGGAACATCCTTGCTGACCCCTGAACCGCCGCCGATGAAAGCATGGGCTCCGATATGAACGAACTGGTGCACTGCCACGACACCTCCCAGTATGGCCCAGTCATCGATCGTGATGTGTCCGGCCAGCCCGGAATAACCTCCCATGACAACGTTGTTGCCGACCACGCAGTCATGGGCGACATGAACATACCCCATCAGCAGGCAGTTATCCCCGATAACCGTTTCATAGCTTGCCTTGGTTCCGCGGTTTATAGTCACATATTCGCGGATCGTGACGTTATTGCCTATCCTTACGATGGTATCCTCACCGCCGAATTTGAGGTCCTGGGGGATGGCCGAGATCACGGCTCCGGGAAAGATCTTACAGTTTTTCCCAATCCTGGCTCCTTCCATGATCGTCACATTCGGTCCGATCCATGTACCCTCATCGATTACCACGTTCTTATCAATAGTCACAAAAGGCTCAATTACAACGTTCGGAGCTATTTTTGCCTGAGGGTTTACGTAAGCAAGAGGTTGATTCATAACTGTTTATTTTCTGGTGACTTGAGCCATCATCTCAGCTTCCATGACAATCTTGTTCCCGACATATGCCACGCCATGCATGCTTATGAGGCCTCTCCGGATCGGGGCGGAAAGTTTGTTGTAAAACACCACGGTATCACCGGGCACAACTTTATTCCTGAATTTTACATTTTCGATCTTCAGGAACAAAGTAGTATAATTATGGGGGTCTTCCATGGTGCTCAGGACCAGGATACCACCTGTCTGGGCCATGGCCTCGATCTGCAGAACCCCGGGCATAACGGGTTCTTCAGGAAAATGGCCGACAAAAAACGGTTCGTTCATCGTCACATTCTTGATCCCCACCACATAATCACTGCCCATCTCGATAATACGGTCAATCAAAAGGAAAGGCGGACGGTGGGGGAGGATCCGCTGGATCTGATTGATGTCATATAAAGTCCTGGTGAGATCAAATTTATGCCCCTCATGGATCTTTCTCTCCTTCTTGATCTGCTTCTTGATCAGTTTTGCAAACTGTACATTTGAAAAATGCCCGGGGCGCGTTGCAATGATATGCGCTTTGATCGGCATCCCTACCAGTGTCAGGTCCCCGATGACATCCAGGAGCTTATGCCTGGCCGGTTCATTCGGGAACTGGAGATCCAGGTTGTTCAGGATGCCTTCGCGGGGCATTACTTCGACCTTTGGCTTGTTGAATATTTTTGCCAGGTGGTCAAGCTCTTCGATGGAAACCGAACGGTTGACAAAAACGATCGCGTTGCTGAGGTCGCCTCCTTTGATGAGGTTGTTATTCACAAGGTATTCGAGCTCATGCAGGAAAACGAAAGTGCGGCAGGTGGCGATTTCATCCTTGAATTTCCGGATGTCGTTTAGTGTGGCATTCTGCGATTGCAACACCCTCGACTCATAATCGATCATCACCGAAACCCTGAAATCTTTTGAAGGCATAGCTATCATTTCAACCTTTTTTTCCGGGTTGGTATAAGTGATAACCTGGTTCAGCTCGAAATACTTTCTTTGTGCTTTCTGTTCAATCGTCCCGGCTTTCGATAATGCTTCGACGTAGTAACGGGCACTCCCGTCAAGGATGGGGGTCTCCGACTGGTTCATCTCCACCAGGACATTGTCGATTTCAAGGCCCGAAAGGGATGCCATCACATGCTCAATGGTATCGATCCTGGAACCGTTCACTTCAATGCTTGTTCCCCTGGATGTATCAACCACATGATCACAATCGGCATCCACCAGGACATTATTGTTCAGGTCGGTGCGCTTGAATTTGATGCCATGGTTTTCAGGCGCCGGACGAAATGTCAGGGTCACATCCATCCCTGTATGCAATCCGACACCTGAAACGCTGACAGGAGTTTTTATCGTTCTTTGTTTCTCGCTCATGAATACTGATTTAATGCTGCTCTTTGCGGTCTTTCAATACTTTCTCAATATGATTGATCCTTTTCACGATGTCGTCCAGGTTTGAAAGATGGATATAATTTCTCTTTGATTTCTTGAATTCAATGGCAGGGGAACCCAATAGTACAGCCCCGGTCTCGGTAATGTTACTTCCGACACCTGACTGTGCCCCCAATTTAACGTCATCTGCAACGGTGATATGACCTGCAAGCCCCACCTGGCCGGCCATCATGCAGTTCTTCCCAACCTTGGTGGATCCGGAAATGCCTGTCTGGGCAGCGATCACGGTATTTTCACCGATCTCAACATTATGGGCAACCTGGATAAGGTTATCCAGCTTTACACCCCGGCGGATGATCGTTGACCCGAGGGTTGCACGGTCGATTGTTGTATTGGCACCTACCTCAACATTATCTTCCAGGATGACATTGCCGATCTGGGGGATCTTCTGGTAATTATTGTCCGACTGGGGAGCAAAACCGAAACCATCCGATCCGATAACCGCCCCTGAATGAAGAATGCAGTCGTTTCCTATTACACAGCCATGGTAGATCTTTACGCCAGGGTAAAAGAGGCAGTTATTCCCGATCTTAACATTCTCACCTATGTAAACCTGGGGATTCAAGGTGACATTGTCGCCCAGTATGGCGTGGTCGGCGACATAAGTAAAAGCCCCCACCGACAGGTCTTTACCGGTCACGGCACTTGCGGAGATGAAAGCCAGGGAAGAGATTTCCCTTTTGCCCGCCTGCATGTTGCTGAAAATTTCAAGCAGCGTTGCAAAGCTCTGGTAGGGGTCATCAACCCGGATGAGGGTACATTTGATCTCATGCGCAGGAATAAAATCCCTGCTTACAACTACGATTGAAGCCCCTGTGGAATAAATGTAATGAATATATTTGGGATTAGACAGGAAAGTCATGGTTCCCGGTTTCCCTTCTTCAATTTTTGACAGGTTGGATACTATAACTTCCGGATTTCCTTCAACAATGCCGTTGAGGAGTCCGGCTATCTGCTGAGCGCTGAATTCCATGGGAATACGTTATTGGGGCGCAAATTTACCAATTTTTTTTGAAATGAATTTAAGTAATATTATAAAGAACAGGAGATCAGATTTTTATATCCTTAGGATATCCCAGGAGATATTTGCTGACAGTTGTGGAAAGAACGGCAATATCAAGTTGCTCTGAGGCAGTTGCAATATCGGTGAGCTGGCAGTCACCGGTGCGGATAAGTATCTTGTCATGCCGCGGGTTATACGCGTGGTTTTGTACTATATCAGTATTCACGAAATATCCGGTTTCTTCAGGGGTCAGGTGGTATTTTAATGCTGTAGCTTCACGGATTTTGCCGACATAATCCGGATTAAATGGTTCATTTTTTATTTCCATCCTGAAAAGATTTCTGAGGATCAGGCTGCGGCAGAGTATAGACAAGGTTTTATCGGGGTGTTCCATCCAGAGTTTGATGGAAGTTATTATGTCAAAATCATCAAGAAGGGCGAATCGTTCCAGCCATACAGGATCGTTCAGGAATTCCTCTTTTCCCACCTGATTAACCAGGAACATGCGGAAGGCAGGTGTAGAGGGGATATCCTTTTCGGTTTCACCGAGGGATTTGGCCCTCCGGAGTATGTTCACCAGCATCTGGTCAGCTGCCAGCACGGCTTTATGCAGGTATACCTGCCAGTACATCAGCCTGCGGGCAATAATGAATTTTTCAATGGAATAGATGCCCTTGGCTTCCACGACAAGTTCATCATTGCAAACGGTAAGCATGTTGATGATACGGTCGGTATTGATGGTTCCTTCGGCAACGCCGGTAAAGAAACTGTCGCGCGACAGATAATCCAGGCGATCCATGTCCAGCTGGCTTGAAACCAGCTGGTGAAGGAACTTCTTCCCGTAAGTCCCCCTGAATATTTGCCCGGCAAGTTCCAGTCTGCCGTCAAACTGACGGTTCAGTTCAGTAATAAACAAGTCTGAAATCTCCTCATGTGACAAGCCTTTAACTATCGATTGTTCGAGGGTATGCGAGAAGGGCCCGTGGCCGATGTCATGCAGAAGTATAGCCAGGCAAAGCCCCTGGGATTCTTCATGGCTGACTTCAACCCCCTTTGAACGTAATACCCTGACTGCCTGTTGCATCAGGTGCATGGCGCCCAGGGCATGCTGGAACCTGGTATGATGAGCCGAAGGGTATACATAATTGGTCAGCCCCAGCTGTTTGATCCGTCGCAGACGCTGAAAGAACGGATGCTCCATTACATCAAATACCAGCTCTGAAGGAATTGTAATGAACCCGTAAACAGGGTCATTTATGGTTTTTATCTTATTGGTTGACCTGGAATTCAATTAATTTTGTTAAAGAATGATAAAATCCGTGATGGATTACAATAAAAGCAAACTTACGACATTTATATTGAATACAGAATGATAATGGACAAAGTAAGTATTTTGTGGGTTGATGATGAAATTGACCTGTTGAAGCCGCATATTATTTTTTTACAGGAGAAGGGTTATGAGGTGGCTACGGTGAACAGCGGCTATGATGCACTCGAGCTGATCAAGACCAAACCTTTTGACATAGTTTTCCTGGACGAACAGATGCCCGGGCTTTCCGGTATCGAAACCCTGATGAAGATCAAGGCAGACCTGCCAAGGCTTCCCGTGGTCATGATCACCAAAAGTGAAGAAGAAGTAATCATGGAGGATGCAATCGGTTCGAATATTGCCGATTACCTGATCAAACCGGTCAAGCCTAACCAGATACTTCTGTCCCTGAAGAAAAACCTGGAAAATAAGAAGCTCGTCAGTGAAAAGACAAACTTCCAGTATCAGCAGGAGTTCAGGAATATCGGGATGGAAATAAGCAACCGCCTGGGCTATGAAGAATGGGTGGAGATATACAAGAAAATTGTTTTCTGGGAACTGAAGCTCGAGAAATCCATGGATGACGGGATGCAGCAGGTGCTTCAGCTTCAGAAGAATGAAGCAAATCAGGTATTCTGCCGGTTCGTGGAAAGGAACTACCTTGACTGGGTTGGCGGGAAAACAACTTCAAGACCGGTGCAATCCCATAACCTGTTGAAGGAAAAAGTATTCCCCATAATGGATGAGAACAGACCTGTGTTTGTGATCCTGGTCGATAACCTGAGATTTGATCAATGGAAAGTATTGCAACCATTTTTCGAAGAACAGTTCAGGGTCGAAAAAGAAGAAATTTATTACAGTATTCTGCCGACAGTGACGCAGTATGCAAGGAATTCACTTTTTGCCGGGCTTCTCCCGTCGGATATTGAGCGCAAATATCCGAAATACTGGGTAAATGAGGATGAAGAAGGGACCAAGAACAATTTTGAAGGTGAATTTCTGGGAGAGCTGCTGAAGCGATATGGCAAGGATATCAAGTATTCTTACTACAAGGTCCTGAACCAGACATACGGACGTAAACTTGTTGAGTTGCTGCCCAACCTCATGGTGAATAAACTGAATTTCATCGTATATAATTTTGTCGATATGCTTTCGCATGCCCGTACCGAGATGGAGATCATCAGGGAACTGGCCGACGATGAGAAGGCCTATCGTTCAATTACAGTCAGCTGGTTCCAGCATTCTCCTCTTTACGAAATCATAAAATGGCTGGGGGAAAAAGATGTCAATCTTGTGATCACCACCGACCACGGTTCCATTAAAGTGACCAACCCGGTCAAAGTGCTTGGCGACCGCAATACCAATACTAACCTTAGATATAAGACAGGAAAGGCGCTCAAGTTTGAAAAGAACGAAGCATTTGAAATTAAAAATCCCAGTGATGCCTATCTGCCCAGGATGAATGTCAGCTCATCATTTGTTTTCTGCAGGAACGATGGTTTCTTTGCATATCCCAATAATTACAACTATTACGTGAATTATTACAGGAATACATTCCAGCACGGAGGGATCTCTATGGAAGAAATGCTCGTGCCGTTCGTACATTTAAAAAGGAAATAGTGAAATTGTTAATTTGTGAAATTGTGAAATTGTGAGTTTGTGAGTAGTGTAATTTAATTCGCAAATCATAATTCGGGTATTCGAGTATTATTCACTTAATTGTTTATTTCAATGGTGTTCATTACGGCTTCGCCGAATGGGTATTCAACCTATAATCCCAATGGTTCTTGATAATATTACTCTTGAAATGCTTCCGGTTGTTGCAAAGCAGATACTGGCCGCTTTCCCGGATTCGAGGGTATTTGCCTTATACGGAAAGATGGGGACAGGCAAGACAACGCTGGTACGCGGACTTTGCCGGGAGCTTGGAGTGACAGATGAAGTGCAAAGCCCGACATTCTCCATCATCAATGAATATAAGACCGGCGCATGTGAATCAATTTATCATTTCGATTTTTACCGTATCAATAAAATCGAAGAGGTCTTTGATATCGGTTATGAGGATTACGTGTATTCGGGTTTTTATTGTTTTATTGAATGGCCGGAGCTTGCCGAAGGCCTGTTACCTGAGGATTCGGTGAGGATAGAAATATCGGGAGAAAAAGAAAGGGCGATCAGGTTCTGATATTAATTAAGTTTTGGAAAAAAAATATGATCAAAGTTTGAAAGAAATCGATATTATTATTCAATAACTACCTTTTTCCCTGCTACTGTATTTTTATTATAGGAAAGCCTGAAAAAGTACATCCCCTTGCCCCATGCTGAGATATCCAGTTCCAATCGTGTTTGGTCCTTTGGAATTTCTTCCTGGAAGACTAATTTGTTGTTCAAATCATAGGCTTCAAGTGTAGTGGATTTCCATTGATAATGTACTGTGGTAACAAAAAATGATTGGGTCTGTACCTTCTCAACAAGTTGTTCAGGGAAGATAACATATATTGTATTTGTCGCAGGATTCGGAAATATTTTCAGTTGCGATTTTTCAGGATGTGAATCCGGTTCACTTACAGATACGATGATATCACAATTTGGATTGACGGTATCCGATTTAATTGGATGTGAACATAGACTATCATAGGTGAATGGATAGTTATAAATAGTATCATACTGCATATCTGAATTAACTTTGAATGCATAGACTTGATAAACTCCCTGTGATGTCACATTACTTGCTACACTGATAAACTTATTATCAAAAGTCTTTGCAGTGCAACTTATGGTATTGCTTAATGTCATAAATGTTTTTTGAGCCCGAACATTTCCAAGTGTATCTGTTTTAAAAATTCCGGTAGGGCCTGAATACTCGTTAAATGCCCATGAAGCACCAATCACAAGATTCGTATCATTAAGCCAATTGATGGTATTGGAAATCCCTAGCACAGTATTTGGAAGCAGATCCTTATTATATACCTCATGTCCATCAGGACTGGTTTTTAACAAACATGGTGCATCCCCATAAGGAACTTTTTCATGTCTTCCCACAGAATAAATAAAACCTGAAGAGTCACGCACAGAATTGTTTGCAAACCCGTAATAATATTGTTGAATACCATAGGGTAGTTCCCAGATGACGGACCCGCTTGAGTCTGTTTTTACAAAATAGGAATGATCCCACCCGCCCCCGGTCCCACCCGGATCGGGATGAGCACATTCTCCGGTAATTAGGAAATCCCCGTTTTGAGAAACAAAAAGATCAAATCCATCTTCATCGAAGGCCAGTGTGTCAATTGGCTGGTACGCCTGATTCCATATCACATTTCCAATGCTATCAAAACGGATCAAAGAAATCCTTTTTCTGTAATCATAGCTGTGGTATCGGCACAGATAAATAAAGCCTCCGTCGGGTAGTTGTCTTACTCTTTGACCGTAATCAGGATGATTCGGTGTATTAAGTATTTCACACCACTGTATTTCCATGCAGGAGTTCATTTTCATGATAAATGGATCAGAATCGATGTCTAATTTACTCGTTGAACCTGAGATAATATAACCGTTATCGTTTGTTCTTTCCATATTCACCGGCCCTTCATGGTATTTACCAGTGCCGATTTTTTTATTCCAAATAACATATCCATTTATATCCGTTTTAATCAGCCAACCATAGGTAGAATTTTTAGCATCTCCAAGAATGATATATCCTTTATCATAGTCCTCAATAACCCAATCCGCATATCCATCTGTATTTGTTGCGCCATAGATTCTTATCCATGTCTGAGCAAAAATATTGTGGTATGAAGCTGTAAAAAACAGTAAGAATATGATCAAATATTTATAAATTCTCACGAACATTTTCATTCTTAATAAGCAATAGTAAATTTATCAGATTCGATGTTCTTCCCTTTGATCTTCATTGTACAAACGTACAAACCTGAAGGATAAGATAATGTATTAAGAAATAGTTGATCCTGGTTTTTATTTGTATAAATAGTCTCTATCGACTTCCCATTTGCATTATGGATAATAAATTCTATCTGTGCTTTATCGCTGAAATTCGTGGCATATTTGTATTCAATAATTACATAAGAAGAGGCAGGGACCGGATAAATTTTCATATAACTCCTATCCGGTGAATGACTTATATGATATGACGTTGGGCATGGCAAACTTTTTGTGTCATCAGGGAGTAAAATGGGTTCGTTATAGGTTACCATTCCATACCCAATCAGCATATTCTTGGCCATCATTTTAATCGGTTCACTAGCTGTGGAATCGAGTGTTCGTAAAACTGCAATTTGATTCTGCCTTAACATCTTAATGGATTGATGAGCTGATCGAAGAGATTTTAATACCCCAAAATAATCTTTATAATCCTGCCAGGTTTTTTGTTGAACTGATGTCAATGAAAAACTTATGGGAATTCCGTTAAGAGTCGAATTAACCAGTGCAGTATCATGGGTTTTTAGAAATTCAAATGCCAATGAATATTTTGATTCGATCGTGTTTTCCTGTTGAAGGATAGCAAGTATACTATCATGTGCATGTGTTTGAGTACTATCTAACCGGTATATGCGAACAATATCATCCAGTAAACCTGAAGCTGAAATGGAGTGATGGCTTATCAAAGCCTCTTTATTTTCTTTTAATGAAGTCATAGTCTGACCTGTTAAAATTTCTGCCATCATGGAGTCAGGCATCGGAATAAATCGGTTATTTAATGTGCTCATAACATCCTCTGCTTTGGCTGATTGAGGATTTGCAACAAGAACATCCCGAATCATTTCGTTTGGAAGAACGTCTTCTTTAAGAATTGCAGATTTCATAACAGTATCCGAGAGATAGGGAGACTTCGTCAATAAATTTTGTCTTACATCAGCTGCCTTAGGAGGGGTACTGAAAAAGATGGTATCATTAGTTGCCTGCGTACTGCCTCCGTCAATCAAACTGTCAAGGGTGGTTTGATTTGTGTATATTATAGATCTTTGAGCCTGTAATTGATTCTTAAGATGCTCTGGGTCTTGATTTGAATTATTCAATAAATGAGAAGGACAACTATATGTTGAATCATAATGTTGATCATTTAATATAAGAGAAACTGCGGGACTTGGTGAATGATAATCTGGTCTAATACGTAGATTTGTAGAATTTTGATTACCATAATAATATATAATTGAACTTCCTGAATTATAATAATCAGTTACTCCACCTGTATGTTCGGGTGAAAAGGAATTTCCGGCAGGAGCTGTAATTGTGTCTTCAGCGGATCCCTGGTAATGTGCTATTCCACCCCCATTCCGGTCCACCGTGACAGAAATATCATAAGAATTATTACGAAAATGATTACATTTGATACATAAACCGATGCCTGCCGTATCCCGGTTAATATTTTGTGCAATGGCCCCATACTTAAGCCCATGTATATAATTGTTATAGATTTCATTTTTATATCCTCCTGAGTTGTTCACAACCAATCCAATAGTTACAGGGTTATTAAACGATTGAAGCCAACCCCGCACATTGTTCTCCTGAACTTTATATCCAGTGCAATGATCAAGATATATCCCGTAATTTTTTAACGTATCCGGAGCATACACTTTATCGAGTTGCATTACATAAAATATATTTGATGTAATGATCGGATTTTGAGTCAGGCTTAAATAAACTCCCCTGCGATTTTCAATAAAAACCGATTTGTTGATGGATATTGTTTTTGTCTCATCGACACCTAAAGCTTTTATGCCATAATAGAGTCCTGTGAATGTGGTAGGTTTATAATTTGTGCAGGGCTGGACTTTTGTGAAACAACCCTGATCAACTCGAAATCCCCCATCGATGCTATAGATTCCGACGCCTCGTTCCGTTGGATAGGCATACAGATTTAGAGTATCTTGAAAATCACACCCCCAAAACCTCACCCCATCAATATCAAGCAAGCTTACAAATTCATTTAATGCGCCTGGGAAAGAAGGAGCCATATAGCAATTAATCTCAAACTTACAGTTTGAAAACGAACTCATACTAGTATAGGGATAGGTTAAAAATGCAACCGCTTTATGATTATTGCGGAAAGTTGAATTTATGGCTTGAATAATGCCGCCAGTATAATCCCACATGATCGAATCCCGGGAGTCCGATCTACAGGTAGAAATTGCATTTCGGGCATTTTCGATAATAGCGTTATTTTTAAGCCCGACCGAGCCTTGCCGATATGTCGGTGTTTGAGGCAGGGCACTATTTCCCCAAAGTTCAATGCCTTTCCACATTTGGAAACACCGACTTGTCAATGTCCCTCCATCGACGGTTAGGGTTGCACCTCGTTTCACAATAATTTTTCCTGTTGGAGGAAAGGATACTCGACTTTTAATGGTCAGGATTGCTCCAGAATCGATAACAATGTTTCCATTCATGACCGAATCATTCTCCCAGGTTTGCTGTTGATTGCTGGCAATGACGATCGAATCACCCGATGTTGCGCAAAGTAAGTCTGATTCCCAAATCCCTCGGCCAAAAGTTGAGATATAAATCTTCTGGGTTGAATCATTGATATGAATATCAGTCACAATGGGATTGGGCAAATTTGTATTAAATGGGACCCAACCTGCCATCGCTGAATCTTTGTAAAAGACGCCTCCATCGGTAGCAGCAAATAACCCGTCGTTACTTCCTTTCATGTAAGCCAATCGATGGACAGGCAAATTAGGAAGTCCGGCTGATATATCGGTCCAAGTAACTCCACCGTCAATCGATTGATTTACACGATGATCCCAAAATCCGCCGCAGGAAAACCAAACTTTGTTAGGATTTGTCGGGCTGATTTTTATATCTGTAATCACTCGGTTGCCGAGAGCATTATCCAAAAATGAATTGTTAGCAGACAAATCCGTCCAGGTAGGGTGTTGATTCCAGGCATTCGTCGTTTTAAAGAACTTTTTATGATTAAGATACCAGTCTGGAGTTTCAAAGGCAGCGAAGATAATACTATCATTTGAGGGAGCCACAGCTACAGCTCTTAAGCATGCCCCGCTATCAACACCATTAGAGGGCATGAAACTTGAAATACTATCCCAGGTAGCACCACAATTTGTAGTTCGATATACATTACGATATCCAGTATAGTAAATATTTGGATTATTTGATGATCCCAACAAGGGTTTGTTAGGAATTGCAGGTTCATTATTAAAAGTTTGCTTGTTAGTACATGTAATATGACCGTTCCAATAATCAGTCGTTTTACATATGTAATAATTCCCATTACCTGTGTTCCATGTATTTGCGAATATCATTGCATGATGGATTGGGTTCATTACAATATTTCCATTATCACCTTCATTCCTGTTAAACCACTGGTTACCTTTGTATAGGCTAATTTCGTTATCTTGAGTTCCGCCACAAAGTATCACAGAATCAGTGATATTAGCTAAATCGAATCCGTAAAATTGGGTTATAGCAAGTCCTATACCATTAATATTTTGACAATCTTTCCATCCATTAAATGTTCTGGAAACACCACCATCATTTCCTGCAAATAATGTATCATTTCTACCACGGGATCCCGGAGCACTACCATTTATAATGACTGCTTTCCTAACATCAATATGAAAATCCCCATTGCATGAATATGGATATGAATTACCAAATTGATAATTTGACATATCTTCTCCTCCAAGATAAAACACAGCAGTATCGGTCGGAGAAATAAGAAATTCCAACCTATTTGCATCAAGCAAATCTTGACATGTCTCAAGTCGGCATTTCCAGTTCGATCCATTATTCGTTGACTGGTATAATTTAAAAGGTCCCGTACAACCACCAGATTTAATAGTGCCTACTGCGTAAACTGCATTTGAATTGGCTGGTGTAACAGCAATCTCATATCTTGTTGCTTGAATCCTTGGTGTGAAATTCGTATCAAGCCTGTTCCACAAAATATTTGCATGATTTTGTTCAAGACAATTTCGGGTCTTCCATATTTCTGCTTCATACCAGGTATCCGGTGATCCTTGATTGGCTACGTAAAACCCATCGCTGCATATATACAGATAGGTTGAATCCCCAGGTTTGAACTCGATATCACGTACATTTTTATGCCTCCAAATATAAGTAGGCGTCAATTTGCCCTGACAGGTTTTACAGCCGAATATTGTATCCCAATTCGTACCACTATCGGATGACCTGAATACTAAAGAATCGATTAATGCATACAAACGGTTCCTATTAAATGGATCGACTTTAATTCTGTAGGTAATTGAGCTTGATAATGATGGAATAATCGGAAATACATTCATCCAATTTATACCTCCATCTGTGCTTTTATAAATGCCATAACTATAGGTGGCGATTCCAGCTGAATTTGTCGTAGTCGAAATGTAAATCGTTCCCGGGTGATGAGGATCTCCTGTCACGTCATTGATACCTCCAAATGAGGGAAGGATACTATCTGTGATATTTTGCCAATGACCTCCACCATCAATTGTTTTCCAGAGACCTGATGCATTTGTCCCAGCATAGATGGTATTCTTTGTGGAATCTGAATAAATGTCAACAAATAATGCGGTAACGATACCAAGATTTTGAGATTTTGATTGTGCAGGGCCCAGTAAATGCCAATTGGAGACATAAGGAGTGGAATAATTATAGAACGCTCTTTGTGAATTAAATTTTAATAACTCTTGGGGATAAGTACTTAAACTGGCTCGGTTGCTTGCTGAAGTATCTCCCACTCTTGTACTCCAGAAATATTGCCACCTAATGAAAGCCTGATATTCATTTTCATCTCCTGCCATTAATTCAGGATGCGAATGGTAATAAGCAGCCAAAGAATCTCTCAAAATATAATAATTTGTCTGGTTTTGTGTGGAGCCAGATTTGGACAAAAGGATTAAGAATACAACAATCATGGTCATAATCCAAAAATTAAATTTTTGCATGGCGTCAATTTTAGGAGTTGATCATTGAATGGGTTGTTTATTTTAATACATTTTGTAAATTTTATCTGGAATTCAAATTCAATTTATTTTAATAATAGGATGTTGATGGTAATCCGCTTATAACATATAACATTCCTTGAGATTTTCCAATCTTTAAGTCTATAAATTTATAGCGAATAAATATGAAAAGCAAGTGGATAATTATCCCTCCTAAATGGCATAATTATGCCCTGTTTCCATCACGAAAAAAAAATTAAATGAAACAGTATCAGGGAGTTGACAAAAAGACCTTGGCGGCCGGATTGGCCGCCGGTTTGGTCTCCGGAAATTGAATTTCGACGGAAAAGGGTCTTTGAAACTATACAAGATTGAATAACGCCTTTGTCCATAAGAATCTTAATCAGGGCTATGCTGGTTTTTGCCTGATATTGTCTTCTGAGGTTCACCAGGATTTTTTCGATTTTTGCCGGATTAGAATTCAATAACTCGGCAACTTCTTTAAGGTTTTTCCCCTGGGTTAGTAAACTTAAAATCTCCTTTTGTACAGAGGTAAGAACGAAGTTTGCATTATCCTTACTCTCAGCTATTTCTTCTTGTTTTCCTCGTCAAGGCTCGAAGTAAATTAGGTGCCACCTCCCACGACTTTCATGATTGCGGATTTAAGATCATTCCTGTAAGTATTTTTAATCACATATCCATTCACTTCTGCGGGCAGCATCTTGCGAATCCATGAGGGGGATTCCACCATTAATCATTTTGAGAACAATGCCTTAATGAAAGGGAAATGATCCATTTGACCCCCTTGCCCGGGCTTCATTGGTATCCATAAGGCTCAGTTCAACATTCCCGGTGGAATTATAGCAATTTAACAGGGTGGGAAATTCGTGTATCTCTGCTGCAAGCCTGAGCGGGGAACCAGGCAGTATCATGGAATATTTGTAATTAAATGACGGGACATATAGCATGGCAACGTTACATATCACCCTTGGTTTTATGTTTTCATGAGGGATTTTTTCCAGTAGTTTCAGGGATTTTTCATAGTAGTTATAAATGCTGTCGGGATTTTTCAGATAACCAGCTATCACCGCCGGGAAATACGCATAGACTTTTTCTTCATCACTCCCTTTTTGTCCGGCCAACATGATGGCTCTTTCAGCGACCTTAATCGCAAGTTCATTACCGGCGACAGGTATTCTCCTCATGGCCGGATCAAATGCTTTAAGGGCGTCAGGGACCATTCGCCTTTCACCCGGAGTTAGTTCATCTGAAGGATGCCGCCGGCAACGTATCATTGCAATAACAAGGATGCCAAGGCAGAGGTAAAAACAAAAACGGGTTGCAGCTCTTTTCTTATTTTTTCCGTTATTGTAACCGGTTAAAGACCATCACTGAAACTGTGAATGATCTCTTAAACTCCGCCGTTTCCTGCGACGGAGCCATAGCTTCTAACCCGCCCTGATCTATTTCTGGATATTCACCAGGTTCTGGAACAAGGATTTTTCCGAATTGATCTTATCGGCATTGCCATAAACGCAGAATTCGTTTTTATCCAGGACATCCTGCATCATCTTAGAAAACCTGCGGATATCTGCCACCTTTGTATTAATAATGCTTGTCCTGTCAGACTGGATAGCCTCCTCGGTACGTTTATTGAAATAACAGCTGACCGCCTGGTCGCCTTTCTGGGATGCTGTAAGCGGACGGTCAATGGCTGAAACAGTTCCAAGTATGTACCTGGTCATTGCTTTCTCATCTGCTTCAAATGTTTTCAGGTATTCGGGTATGCCTTTGTAATTATCAAGTGTCTGCTTCAGGTTGGGATCCCTGTATGAATTGAAAGTGACCGTCCCCAGGGGTGAGATACTGCTCCATCCGCCGTAAGCGCCGCCCATCACCCTTACCCGGGTCTGCAAATAGTCGGTTGAAAGGATCTGGTTCATAACCCTCATGCTCCCGTCCCATTTATACCCGAGCTGTTTGAAGTCATAGCCTTCAATAACGTACTGGACTTTGGAGGGGGTAAGGAAACCTTCATTCCTGGGTGTCGGGTCAAGATTCCAGTCCTTCAATACAGCCGGTGTATTCGGAAGTGAAACCACCAGTTTCCCTATCTGGGGGAAGAATGCTTCCAGGGCGTCGACATCCGTAGTTACTGCGCTGACCAGGTTCCCGCGTGTAAACAATAAAGCTGAAACGGCTTTAAGGTTTTTGACAATCTCAGCGGAATTCTTATCGTAATCCTTCATAAGCCCTGCGACAAACCAGTAATAATCGAGTCCGCCGGTCATCTCACTGTATACCCCGGTTTTAGAGAAATAGGATGGAAAACGGTTGCTGGCCACGCTATATCCATCCTGTTTGGTGTTGGCTTCCAATTGGGAAAGATGCCGGGTAAGCACATTTTTAAGCCTTTCCGTATCATCAAACCGGGTCCTGGTAAGAATTTCAGCCGTCAGGTCGGTCATCTTATCCGTTTTAGCGGTCATGGCTTTGGAAGTGACACAGAATTTCGGCATCATCTTGACATCTTCAAGGTCCTGCTGGAAAGTCCGCAGGTTTGTATAGAATCCACCAGTATTGATGTTCAGTAACTTATTCAATTCCCCGAAAGAATATGATTCGGTATTCATCATTGACAGTACATTCGACAACAGGGCCGCATAAGGGATCTGCTCCTGGGGAAGAACACGGATGTCAAAATAGAGATTCATGTAAACCACCCCATTCGTGAATTCATTGTGGTATAAAAGCTGGGTTTCTGCAATGTTCTTTTCTTCAACCTTATAAAATTGTGCCTTGGGGTCGATATCCCTTATCCCGAGCAGTGGAATGGTTGCCAGGGCCTGAGGACTGTCTTCCGATTTCTGGTATGCCAGCAGGTCTTTGGTTTCCCGTACCAGGTTATCCAACTGTTCCGGTTTGAGGCTTGCCTTATAAGCTTTCAGGTCGGCAAGGACCCTGGCATTCTTCTCATCATCTGCGCCGGCTTTCGGGGCAAGTGTAAACAGGAGGGTATGCGGGTTATCCAGGAAATCCTTCCTGATGATATCTTCAAGGTATCTGGTTGTAAGGGACTTTTTAACTTCCGACAGCGGCTTTTCATATTCAAGCCCGAGGAAAGGATCATCGGCAAAGAAACTCGTTGGCTGGGACCTGAAAAAGCAGTAAAGGCCTTTTTGCGCATCATTCCCCTCACGGAGCTGGAATTCCATACGGTTGATTATCCCTTCCACCACCTGTTTGTCAAGGCCCTTGTCAATTGCATCCTGCATGCATTTTCTTACGATCGCGTTGAACTTATCCTTGTTGGCCTGATTGGCGTTCTGAACAATGATCTGGAAGACATTTTGCTTGTAATTGTTCGTTACGGCGCTGACATCCTGCCCGATGCCTGCTTCCTGGAGCGCAAGCCGGATCGGAGCGGATTCCTGGTTTACAAGTACTTCGCTAAGGATATCCAGGGCCATCACAAGCGCCTGGTCCGTATTATGGCCGATCACATAATTAAGCGACAAATAAGTCTGGTTATTGATGTCATCCCCGGGCATGACCGGATAATAACCCGTGAGATCTTTCATTTTATCGAAAGGCTTTTGGTCAGCAATGGTCACTTTATTAGTTGTTCTCGTGTAATGGGAGAGATACTCTTTGTCGATGAACGAAAGTTCTTTTTCCAAAGGCGCATTCCCGTAAAGGAAGATATACGAGTTCCCGGGATGGTAATATTTCCGGTGAAAATTCAGGAACTGTTCGTAGGTCAGCCTGGGAATAGTAAAAGGATAACCTCCCGATTCAAAACCATAGGCATTATCAGGGAACAGGTTCTTGAAGACCTGGTAGCTGAGTTCCCCTTCTTTTGGATCGGAGTAAACTCCTTTCATCTCATTATAAACGACGCCTTTATAAGTCAGAGCGCTGTCTTTATCAAGGAGTTCATAATGCCATCCTTCCTGCTTGAAGATGCGCGGGTCGGAATATATCAAAGGGTTGAAAACAGCATCCAGGTAAACATGCATCAGGTTGAAATAATCCTTGTCATTCATGCTGGCGACAGGGTAAGCTGTAAAATCCTTGGAAGTAAAGGCATTCATAAATGTATTGAGAGAACCTTTTATAAGGACATCAAAGGGGCTTTTCACGGGGAAATTCTTACTGCCGTTCAAGACTGTGTGTTCAATGATATGCGGTGCCCCGTAATCATTATCCGGGAATGTTTTAAAGGCAATGGCAAAAGTCTTGTTAGGATCATCTGTCGCGAATTTTACAATCTTCGCACCGCTTTTGATATGTTCAAGGAACAATACATCAGCATTCAGCTCTTTTACAAACCGTTTCTCGATCAGCTTGTATCCGGGGTAATTTACATCTTCAGTTGCACTCATAAGTAATGTCATAAATAAAACAGGGATAAAAAAAGTCCCTGAGGTGAATAAGAACCTCTTCATTTTTAAAAGGTTAAGCTTCATAGGAATTGTTTTTATTTGTTTTGCAAGGATACGGCAAATTTTGCTGATATAAAAGGGTTTTCACTGTTTACCTGCTTTCAGGGGACCTGGAAGGAACCGGGGAAAGGAATTCTGTTAACAATATTTTTAAGGCTCTGTGAGATTCCGGACAGCCGTACCGTTATAGGACCCGGGCCTTGATTTTCAAAACCGTTTCAGGAAATCCTTTTTTCTTTCGTAACTTCGTATGAAAATTGCATCTCATGGAAGAATTGCATCCCGATTTCAGCAAGATGACAACTGCTGAACGTCTGAGACCGCAGGAAGAAATGCTTGAAGT
>Ga0182021_10003297_pt1 | contig 18987 bp, 14 predicted proteins | sample 612E3MmetaG_FD_120493 | JGI IMG/M metagenome (GOLD analysis project Ga0182021, IMG submission 120493) | Permafrost microbial communities from Stordalen Mire, Sweden - 612E3M metaG (Illumina Assembly) | ecosystem: Environmental > Terrestrial > Soil > Wetlands > Permafrost | place: Sweden... | reverse complement strand
TGCTCACTGCTATCTTCTCGCATCACCTCAAAAGTCAGGTTACTGTCGTTGAGCAACGCTGCTATTCTTCGGGAGACGATCGCTGCATTTTTGTGGTTACTCCCGGAAACAACGATTGAAGGGTTAACAGAATTTTAGTTTTCCCATCTGAAACCCTGAGGATTTATTGCTGTTGGACAGGTACCACTTCGAGGTCAGATTTTTTTCCAAAAATAGAAAAGACCAGGAATGCTCTCCTGCATGAAAAGCCCCTGGTATGTTGTTTGATGACTAAAGATACTGTTTGATACCGGGGTATGTTAATCCCCGGCTCCCTGTAAGATCCCTTCTATGTATTTTTTCAGGTAACCGGTGACGAATGGAATTACCAGTGGAATAATAAGGGATATAACCTTCATCAGATAGTCCGGGTGGCGGCTCCCGCTTCCGGATCTCTGATTTGTTTCACGGTCTGGTTCTTTGGAAACGGCATGGGGGGTAATCATTTTAAAAAGCCAATATGCGGCTAAACCTGCTCCGACGGCGGTGCCAGCAGCAGCAAACGGGTGCCTGGTGATTGTTTCACGGACAGACCCGAGAGCCCGGGAAGGTATCTGGATAACGGACTTTTTCAGCTGGCCATAGGATTCGGCGATTAATGCTTCTGTGACGAGGAGGTCTTCTTCAGTAATTTTTCTACGTTTTTCCATTTTTTACCCCCTCCGCCGCAACCGGTGTGACCAGAATAATTTTGTCCGACAATACTGCATAGGCAATAACCCCTCCTACTACAAAAATTATTACACCTGTGATCAGGAGTGCAGCCCAAAGAGGGACCAGAGTAGCAATAAAAAGAATCACGCCCCCCAGGAGAATAAGGGTACCGGCTGCCAGTAATGTAATGATGACAGAAAGGAACATGATCCGTTTGAAAAGAAAGTCAACAGGCTCGAACACGTAGTGCTGCAGAAACAGGTCCGTTTTCTGCTGAAGGTAAATATCGATATATTTGAAAGTCCTCACAAACTCGAATTCGATTGAAGGGTCCCCAGTACCGGATGTTTCTTCCATTCAATCCACCCGTTAATCACGGCCCCGGCTGATCAGGGCACCGATAAGGAGTCCGATACCGGCTGCGATGAGGACTGCAGGAATCGGGTGATCAGTTATGATATTTTCTACGGGCTCAACTTTTTTATGGTATTCATCCGCAATTTTTTCAAACTCAACCCCCGTTTCATTCCGAAAGCGGTTCATCCTTTCCTCTGCTTCCTGCAGGATATTCATGACATCGTCAGTTTTTTCAGAAAGGTCAACTGTCCTCAACCTGCGGGCAGCCTCCTCAAGTGCGTCAGCTGTCTGGAACTTCAGACTATCGGTTTTTGGATTCGTAAGGTCTTTCATTTTTTCTGCCATTTATACTACATCTCCTTTACCTGACATGATATTTTTTGAAATCTTTGTGATACTAATGATTTTTGCAACTCATATCAGGATAAACGGTATATAGCGGGGATCTCTATAAAAATCTTATCCGTTGTTGCAAAATATAGAGTGACCCATTATTTCCCTTGCGCAGTGCAGGAAAAAAACAGTCCATTTGCGACCGAACCGAAAAATCTCCTTCTTACTTCAGGATTCGTTATCATGTTTATTTACCGGACAAAAATTGCCGGGTGAGGATCACAAATCAGGATCGCAATACTCCTTTGCGATTAATTGTGCACCTATAACAACAAGGGCGATCAGGACTGGTCCGATAATGAAGCCGACTATTCCCATGAAGGGGACTCCGGCAAAAATGCCTATCATCATGATTACCGGGTGAACCGCAACCCTTTTTCCCATCATAACCGGGCGATAATAAAAATCAAGCCATCCGCTCAGCAGGGGATATCCAACGAAAAGCATTAGCGCCGTTCCCCTTATATCCCCGATTCCCAAAAAATAGAGGGCCAGTCCGATGATCATTATCTGGGCGCCGATGAGTGGGATCAGCATGGCAAAGCCGATCATGGTTGAAAAAAGGAGTACATCGCCGTAACTCAGGAAATAGAAGAACGGGATCGCAAGCATAAATGAAATTATTGCCGCTGAGATCTGTACGATAATAAGGGCATAAATGGTGTTTCCGGAAATTTCAGCAAGTTTGTCTATCCCGCATAATAGTTTTGGGGAGAGGGCACTGGTAATCGTGAACCAGATATCTTCACCGTAATAAAGCAGCATTGATAGTGAGAGGAAGAAAATAACAATCGAGAGCAATGTCTGCATCACATTTCCGGTCAGGGACAGGATGGTTTTTACGATAAGGTCTTTAAGAGTTACGTCAAAATTCGAAAGTTGTGCATCGGAAAATGATGGCAGGAACCCGGATAACGGGGTGGTTTTTAAACCGTTCAGCATGGATAATGCCATTTCTACGATATGTTTTTCGTTATTGATCAGGACACTTGCCGCAAGCGACATGACCAGCACGATGAGGAGAAGTACCCAGATAGTAGTAAAAGTAGCTGAAACCGAAGGTTTTACGATACGGCAGAGACGTTTATGAATTGGCAAAAGGGCAACTGCAACTGCGATCGCCCAGATAAAAACCGTCATGAGCGGCCAGAACGCGATGACCGCAACGATAAAAATCAGAATAACGAGGAGCCCAAGTTTCAGATCATCATTGATCGTGAACGTTTCCATACGTGTGATCTAATACGTGGATTATATTAAAACCCTTTTTAGATTTATAAAAACACCCTTTTTTAACGACCTGCCTTTCCCGGAGAAAAAATGAGCTGTCCGGGAAGCGGGAACTACAATTTATCCGGACGGACCGGGAGTATTATATCCCCCTATTTCCCTATGGTTTTTTATTTCTCTCTAGGATGCCGGACTCAGGATCAGGCGGTTTTGTTTTTTTATTTTCCCGGAAAAATCCCATAAGGTCCGCTATCTCAAGATAGTATGCAGCAAACCCTTTCCAGTCGCCCCATTGAAGGGCAAATAACCGTGCGTCGGCCGGGGAGATCTTTTCGCCGTTGTGGTAAACGTTTGATATGAACCGGCGCACTCCCACATCATCAGCCGGGAAGGCATCCGGACGGTGCAGCCCCCGAAGGATAGTGAGCTCTGCTGTCCACCTGCCAATGCCCCGGACCTTCATCAGCTCGCTGATGATTGGTTCAGTGTCAGGAAAGGTCTTAAACCGTTCCAGGTCCAGCGTACCTTCAAGGATTTTCCGTGAAATTTCCCGTATATATTCACCTTTTCGCACGGTGAGACCGCAGGCCCGGAATGTAGAATCTGGTGTTTTCTCTAGATTGTACGGTGAAGGGTACCCATAATAGGTATTCCCGTCGAGTGTAAGTGCCGTTCCCGTCGCCCGTATCAGCCTGTTTTCAATACTGTGCGCCGCTTTAAGTGAGATCTGTTGTTCAATGACCGAATCAACAAGTGCCTCAAAGATAGTCGGTGTTGTTGGGGCTTTCAGGCCCCTCAGCCGGCGTACCAGACCTGCCATAACCGCATCCTTCTTCATTGCCCGGTAAAATGGGGTCAGGTCTTCTGAAAGATTGAACAATGATGAGACAATAGTGCAGGCTGCTCGTATCATGCTCTCCGAATGCGGTTCTTGCGTAATGACAGAGATATGTAACCGGGGTTTTTCAGTTGTGCCCTTAGAAAAAACAGTGACAAGCGCAGGTGTTTCACCGATTTCCAGAACCTGGCGGAATATGCCCCGGTTATACCTCCTTATCCAGGGGTCCCCTGAAGCAAAGATCATGGCGCTCAGATGGAAATCATAGGGTTTTTTGGGGTAGAGAACCGTGTCAGTCATGGTCAAGGTAAATATAATCAACAGGAGTTCAGGTATCGTTCTGTTTGTTGTCCGGTACACCAATGGTCAGGAAAGGATCATAAAGTCAAATCCCCTTATTGCCTTGGGTATCCCAGTCCGTGTAATGTATCGGTAATTTCATCAAGGATCAATGGATCATCGATCGTTGCCGGGACCTGACAGGGAACCCCATCGGCAATCTTTTTAATGGTTCCTCTTAAAATTTTTCCGGAACGGGTTTTCGGCAGACGTTTTACCACCGCCGCAGCTTTGAAGGATGCAATCGGGCCGATCTTCTGCCGCACAAGAGCGATCAGCTCGGATGCAATTGCCTCCTGATCTTTGGTCACTCCCGCTTTAAGAACCACAAATCCCAGTGGTACTTCCCCTTTCACCGGGTCGCGGACCCCGGCAACTGCGCATTCGGCAACATCGGGGTGTGATGAAAGGACCTCTTCCATTGCCCCTGTAGAGAGCCGGTGGCCCGCGATATTAATGATATCATCGGTCCTGCCCATTATCCAGAGATACCCGTCTGTATCAATGTATCCTGCATCCGACGTCAGGTAGTACCCGGGATACGCGGAAAAATAAGTATTGATAAAATCCTTGTCATTCTCCCAGAGTGTGGTGAAACAACCAGGGGGAAGCGGTGACCTGATAACAACATTTCCGGTTTTTCCTGGGGGAAGCTCATTTCCCTGTGCGTCCAGCACGCGGATGTCATATCCTGGTACCGGTTTTGTACAGGAACCCGGTTTTACCGGGAGAAGTTCGAGGCCTGCACAGTCTGCACCAATTGCCCACCCGGTCTCCGTCTGCCACCAGTGATCGATGACCGGCACACCCAGTTGTTGTTCAGCCCAGAGCAGGGTGTCAGGGTCACATCGTTCACCAGCCAGAAAAAGCATCCGGAATTTCGTGAGATCATATTTTCTAATATACTCCCCTTTGGGATCTTCTTTGCGGATGGCACGGAACGCTGTCGGGGCACAAAACAGGACAGCTACCTTGTGCTCATCTATTACACGCCAGAAAGCCCCGGGATCCGGCGTCCCGATGGATTTTCCTTCATACAGGATGGAAGTGCAGCCGTAAAAAAGTGGCCCGTAGACAATATACGAATGTCCCACTACCCACCCGATATCTGATGCAGCCCAGAAAACTTCACCGGGACGGACGTCATAAATGTTTTTCATACTCCACATCAGCGCCACGAGATGTCCCCCGTTATCCCTCAATACTCCCTTGGGCTTTCCGGTCGTACCTGATGTATACAGGAGATATAGGGGATCTGTCGCAGCTAACGGGACACACTCTGCCGGTTCTGCATCCATCAGTGCATCCCAGGAGATATAGTTGCTGTCAGGAAAAACGGCATTCATCTCGGGGCGCTGCACGATGACGCATGCCGAAGGTTTATGACTGCACAGCCCGAGCGCAGATTCCAGCAGTGGCATGTAGGCGATGATCCGGTTACTTCAATCCCGCAGGAAGCAGATATCACTACGCGGGGCCTCGCATCCTCAATCCGTGCAGCAAGCTCCCGTGCAGCAAATCCCCCGAAGACAACTGAGTGAACTGCCCCGATTCGTGCACAGGCCAGCATGGCAATCACTGCTTCGGGAATCATCGGCATGTAGATGACGACCCGATCCCCTTTCCGGATTCCTGTCCTCCGCAATCCGCCGGCACAATATGCTACAAGATCCCTCAGTTCGCCATAAGTATACTTTTTGATTGTTTTCGTAACCGGGCTGTCATAAATCAAAGCCGTGTGATCTTTAAGCCCGTTTCCGACGTGATAGTCCAGGGCATTATAACATGAATTTACCTCTCCCCCCTCAAACCAGCGAAAAAATGGAGGGTTTTCGCAATTAAGTACCCGGTCACAGGTGCGGTACCACTGGACTTTTGCTGCGGCATCCCCCCAGAAGCGTTCTGGTTCAGAAACAGATTCACGGAATGCCCGATCATATTCACCGGTCATGCACCAATCTCCTGAAGTATATTAAGAAAAAGGAACGGGGAGATATTATTCCTTTCCAAAATGCACCATGCATCCTGCGGTGTGGTGCGAATTTGGTTCTCGGGGATTCCTGATGGTGCAAAAAAGAAATGCCCGGATTGAATACGAGAGTTCTTATAAAAAAACAGAAAATGCCCCAGGCCTGATTTGAACAGGCGACAACCAGATCTTCAGTCTGGCGCTCTCCCAAGCTGAGCTACTAGGGCAGGAGTACAATTGTTGTCTCTTGTCACTAATAAATGATATGCTCTCTTTCCCCGCAGATGTGGCATAACGTCCTTTTTTATATGCTGCCGTGAGAGTAATAACAAGATGCCACAACCGGGTAAACGCGCCAGTGGTGAAGATAAAGGGCTGGCAAATGCGTTGAAAAACCGTTCGGTGCATGTTGTTCACCTTACCCATAATGATCTTGATGCTGTCGGAGCAGATGCAATTCACCGTATGAAATTTGGAAATGAGGGTGTTTTTACAATCTGGTGCTCAGTGGGAAAATTTGGCGCCCTGTTTTCTCTGGTCGCTTCATCTCCGGGGAAAGGTGATTTACTTTCAATTTCGGATCTTGGTTACCAGAAGGACAGTGAAGCAATTGCCGGAAAGGCACTGGCAAATGGCTGGAATGTCGAGTGGCGTGATCATCACCGCTGGCGTGAAGAAGAAATAGTAAAAATGGAAAAAGTAGTCGGGTTGCTCCGGATCGATACAACCGCCTGTGCATGTGGGATTGTTGCCCGGGATCTTGCACCGGAAAACCCGGTTGCCACAGATGTTGCCAGGGTTGTCTGCGATTATGATCTCTGGAAGCATGCAGATCAGCGGTCCGCGGTCCTTGGACAGGTACTCCAGCGCAAGAAAAACAGGGACCATGTCCGGGACTGCCTTGTTACCGGCAGGTTCACTGATACTCTGATCGAACAGGAATACGGGGAGATTAAGGCTGAAATGGATTCCATGATGGTTCAGAGTTTAAAAAATTCGACCATAACCGGCAGCAAATACCGCGTGGCATTTGCCCCGCTCTATGGGTACCCGAGCGAAACGGCCCATTTCATCCGAGACCAAAAGAAGACCGATATTGAAGTCATCATCAGTAAAGACGGCAAGTTCTCGATCCGATCAGTTCCTCCGATCAGCCACATGATCGCACGGGAATTCGGGGGAGGGGGACATCCTCATGCTTCGGGAGGTTCATTCAACTTTTCCTTTTTGGAGCGTTTCACCTGGTGGCTGTTTAAGAAGAGCCGGCACTTCAGTGAATTCATGAAAATTGCCGAAACCTTCTGATTTTTCCGGATAGTGAAAATCCCTGTTTTTTTATTCAGCCGGTTCCTGAAATTATCATTTGGTAAAAACCGCCGATTCTGCAAGACTTTTCCAGTAATCATTGCATCCGGCGGTGCAATATCCCCCGGCAATAACCTGATCCGGATCGAAATGAGTCAGCAAACGCACAATAGATTCCTGGTCAGGATCAATAATTATGATCCTACGGAGATCATACTCTCCCATAAGGTCAAAAACCGTGCTGATTTGATCTTTATTGACGGCTAACATGGGCTGTTGTTCCAAGAGGCACGCAAGACTTTTCCGGTCGGGTTTTAGTAAGAAGAAGAATGCTTTCTGGTTTATAAGCGATATCATCTCCGGCTCATACAGAGTATCCGAGACCAGAACATGTCCGCTGATACCGGTATCCCTCATCGATCGCATCAGTACCCGGTAGGTTTTCGTGATCGCATCGTTCCATTCTGAGTCATCATGATAATACCTGTCGGAGATGCCGAGTCCATGGGGAGTGGGCAAGGCAAACCACGCACTTTTTTTCTGCACGATGATTCCGGCCGCATCTTCCACGATTGCCTGATCATTCAGGCTGATTTCGCCGGTTGTCTTCCCTTCCTCTACCCCGGTAATTGACTCAATAATCCGTTTTTTATAAAATTTTCCGCCGGCACAGGGAAAATCAATTCCTGCGGATATTTGTGGTGCAAGTGACTGGTCAAGGAGGTACGTTATGAGATCGGCAGTAATTCCACGATGACTGGCGATCCATGCTGCAAGCACGGCTCCATCTGGGTCCCCGGGTTCAGCCCCGAACGCCCGTGTAGCCAGGTTCAGCCGTTTTTTCATATACAGATCTTAATACTCATAAGCATCTAAAAAGTACTGATGAATCCGCCACCGCTGCTGGTCACCTGCGGGCTGCCATATACCAATGGCCCCTGTCATCTGGGACATTTGCGAACGTACGTACCTGCCGACGCATATGTCCGTTACATGCGGCGGTCCGGTGAAGAAGTTGTCTTCATCTGCGGTTCGGATAATCATGGGACGCCTATTGTGGTTTCAGCGGAGGAACAGGGTGTATCTCCCCGTTCACTGTCTGAACGTTATCACCGGCATTTCTCCGAGACATTCAAAAGGATGAATGTGATATTCGACCAGTTCGGCATGACCGATGATCCTGCAACTCATCACCGGACGAGATCGATTGTATCCGAACTTATCAGGAACGGATACGTCTATAAACAGGTCGTGCACCAGGCGTATTGCACCCGGTGCCAGCGTTTCCTTCCGGACCGTTATGTTGAGGGTACCTGCCCTCATTGCGGAACTGCTGCCCGTGGGGATGAATGCGATCAGGGATGCGGCAAACACCTTGAGCCCGGGGAAATCAGGGATCCGGTCTGCAAAGTCTGCAGGACAAAGGCAGAGTTCCGGGACCAGGAACATTATTTCTTCAGGCTGTCCGAATTTAAGGACTTCCTGCTTCCCTTCCTTGAGAATGTCGAAGGAACGAGCAACGCGAAGAACTATGCCATCGGGTGGATCAAAGAGGATCTTCACGACTGGTGTATCACCCGCACTCTCGAATGGGGGGTGAAGTTCCCCGGCCGCGATGATCTTGTTGTATATGTCTGGGTTGATGCCCCGATAGGATATATTGCCTTTACCGAAGAATGGGCCAGGAAAGCCGGGCAGGACTGGAAGCGGTTCTGGTGCGGTGAAAACCGGGTCACCCACTTTATCGGGGGCGATATTATCTATCACCATAGTATCTTCTGGCCGGCACTTTTGAAAGGAGCCGGATATGGTGTCCCGCATGCAATTGTTGCAAGCGGTATGGTAAAAGTTGACGACCACAAATTCTCAAAATCACGGGGTTATGTTGTCTGGACCAATGATGATTACCTTGACAAGGGCCTCCACGCGGATTATCTGCGCTATTATCTGCTTGCCTACACGAGCCACACCAAGGAACTGAATTTCTCCTGGAAGATTTTTGGAGAAAGGATCAATAACGAAGTTGTCAATATTTTTGGAAACTTCGTATACCGTACCCTTTTCTTTTCCCATAAAGAATTCAATGATATTCCTGCCTGCCCGGTCGATCCTGCCATTATTATTGAGATTGAGAAGACTCTCACGAGTGTGGACAGGTTCATGCAGGACTATGAATTCAAAGGCGCTGTGGACCAGATCATGGCGCTTGCTGCGTTTGGCAATACCTATATCCAGGCCAATGCTCCCTGGAAGCTGATCAAAACCGATCGTACAGGAGCTGAACGGGTGATCAAGAACTGTATCCAGATCGTAAAAGCGATTACCCTTCTCATCGAGCCGGTGATGCCCTCCAAGGCCCAGGAGTGCTGGACCATGCTGGGATATGACGATATGGTCTCAAACCATGCGGTCAACGAGGCAGCGGTTGATATCGAAGTGGCATGCACAAAAGTGCCTGGCCCGCTCTTTTCCCGGCTGGAAGAACCCCAGATCGCGGAGCTCGAAGCCCTTTTACAGAAACGTGTTCATGAAGCAGACAGAAAAAAAGAGAGAATTCCTGTTCTTTCCATTGAGGAATTTCAGAAGATGGATCTCAGGACAGGAAGGGTGCTTTCCGCAGAACCGGTAAAAAAGTCGAAGAAACTTTTAAAAATCCAGGTAGATATCGGTGGCGAGACCCGGCAGATTGTGGCTGGCATGCAGCAGTTCTACAAACCTGAAGAACTTGTTGGCAGGGATGTCATCGTTGTCACGAACCTTGCCCCGGCAAAAATATTCGGTACAGAAAGCAACGGCATGATCCTTGCAGCCGGGGACTCAGCCTCCCTTCTCACCCCGTTAAAACAAGTAGATCCAGGAACAAAAATACGCTGATCGATGGTTTATTTTCCGGAGGAATGATACTATCCAATTAACATCAGACGGGTTGTATGAGGATACTTCCCGCTCGTAGCAGATGGGCCTGGATACCCGGTGGTACAAAAACTTTACCTTTTTTTCCTGATGTTCCAGGAAGGGCAGGACAAAAGGAATTCCGCTTATTAAAAAATAGGGAACCGGACCCTTGCAATTCTATGCAAAATAGGCTTTGTTGAAATCCTTTTTCCTGTAATATCTTTATCTCCATGACAACCTCGTGGGTGCCTCGCCCATCAGCAGGGATGCACCCGGGCGGAGCACCCATTTTCCCCCCCTTTTTCCCCAGTATTTTAATCGACAATTTGTAGAGGCATCGTAAAATTGGGGGCCCGGGCTGCGGGAACGGAAGTACCATTGATAAGAGCCCCAAAAAGTGGATTTTCTGGTGCTCTGTAGGACTTCCACGGAGCCCAAAATGACGTATCTTTGGTTTATCGAAGTCGTTTTGAGCCTTCCACGTACTGGTGTCATCATCTTGAAATGGAGTGGATTTTTCCTGCAGGAAAAAAATATGTAAAAAAAATTACGGGGAAAAGAAATTTTCCGTCAGGTTACCAGTATTGGAATATCCCCGCTGCTCCCAATAGCCCCGGTAGGCAGGATCATCGGTCAACTCGATCTTTTCAATCCACTTGATCCACTTATACCCCCATTTGTCCTGTGCCACCAGCTCAAAAGGGTATCCGCGTTCGACAGGCAATGTGACATTGTTCATCTTATACGCCATGATGATATCGTTCTTCATCAGGTAGTCAAGCGGAAACGAGGTTGTATACCCATCGTGAGCAGTAAATATTACTGTATTTGCCCGGGGATTGATTCCTGCCTCCCGTATAATATCGCGGACCTGTACCCCTTCCCAAAGGATCGATACATCCCATCCTTCGACGCAGAAGAGGGTGACCATCTTGGAATAATGCGGAAATCTTTCCAGGACACCGGAGTAGGTATAAACGTTGGTAGTATTGGTAAGACCCGTTACCGTCAGCCGGTAATCGGAAATATTAATATACTGGGGGCCCTTTATTGAGTTTTCACGAAAGTCATTGATCGATGACAGATCCTTTCCCTCATACATTCTTACCTCAGCATTCTGAAGTGCAGTGGCCCCTCCGGAGGGTATCCCGAACCGCATCCCCTGATCTGCAAAGAGAAGCAAACCACCTGCAAGGATCATAGCTCCTGCGACCACGACGACTGCGATTTTTTTTGAAATCATTGTCAGAGACTGTTCTTTGTACCCTTATTAACCATTGTATCGCGCCTCCGTCGTAAATGAAAAATTCTGGAGTGATCCTTTCATAAAAATTCCGTGTTTTAGGCTCATGTGAAATGCTGATAAAAGATCTCCAAAAATCTTCTCGGGTTTGAGGTGCCCCCACCATCGCCACCGGGGGTATCACCCAATGCGCGATAGACACCAACAGGACTGTAAAACCTTTGGTAAGAAAAGGTTACAGAATATGCTGGGGCAGGGAGATGCTCCTTCAGAGGCTGTTCCTCACCGGTGGAGAAACGCTCATGATATTGTGGGAAAAAATTATTAAAACAGGATTTTTCCAGAACCGTGTGAGGAGTTTCATTTTACTAAAAATCTCAACCACTAGGGCGCGACGTTTTTTGTCGCGACTGCTCGATCACGATATTAAATCAGGTTCGTTGATCTTATTGTCTGAATAAAGTCGATCGCCTAAAAAAAATTCAGGTTATATTACCCCGGACTGGAATTAACTTATCTGGCTGCTCACGAGCACCAGCTTTTTTTCAAATATTTTTTCAAAAGCCTTTTTCTCGGCTTCAACGCCCCAAATCTCCAGCTGACAGTCTCCCCGGGCAACGATTTCCAGAGATACCGTGTCCTTGTCAATGCCAGAGAACCGTACATGCTGAACCAGTGCTGTATGACTCCGGTCGAGACTTTCACCGAGGCGGGTGAATGTTGTGAGTATCCGCAGTGTTTCGCGTTCGCGTGTATCAAGATCGAGAATTTCAGGATCTTTTTTCTTTGGAGTTTTTTTCCGGTGAAACCGTGCAATATTAGCCATGAAACTAACTTCTTTTTGATCGAAACCGAGAAGTTCTGAATTTTTTATGATATAGTAGGAGTGTGCATGATGATTGGTATAGGATATGAACGATCCGATATCATGGAGAAATGTTGCATATTCAAGCAATTCGCGTTCAGAGTCCCCGAAATTATGGAGCTTCAACGTTTTAGCAGAGTCGAAGAGCTCAAGGACCAGACTTGCTACCGTGCGGGCATGGATCTCATTGATCCCACATGACCTTCCGAGCTGAAGAACACTGCGCTGGCGGGGTGAGAGCTCACCAAACAGAGGAAAGGCATCCATCCTCGAGAGGTAATCAACCAGCAGGCCGTCCTGCAACCCCCGACTGGTAATCGTGATTCCCTCAAGTGAAAGCTCTTTCATAAATACATCAAGAATCGCTGCACCAGGTATGATGATATCTGCACGGTCAGGATTCATACCCGGTATTTTCTTTCGCTGCGCCAGGGGTAGAGAACACAGCAGCTCAATGGTTTTCTGTAAATCTTTGTAGCTCAGGACCGTTTCTCCGGAATTTCCGTTCGGATGAATAGTTTTTTGCACAATTTCTGAAAGATTCACAATTGTTCCGGAACTTCCAATGGCAAGATCCGGTTTTTGTTCGCGAATCTTCTGAACCGAATGGATAATGGTATCTTTTATATGCTGCTGGACTTTTTTATACCGGTCCGGGGATACCGGCTCGCTGACATTACCTGATATGTAAAGGTTCGACAGGCGGATCGCGCCAAGTTTGAAACTTTCAAGATAGTAGTAGTTTTGTTCACCACCAAGAGCAATTTCTGTACTCCCGCCACCTATATCAATAAAAAAAGCCTGCCTGTCACCAAGGTGAACACCCCTTGAAACGCCAAGATATATGAGACGTGCTTCCTCCTGTCCGGAAATTACGTGGACATCCAGGGAGGCTTCCTGCCTGAGAAGGTGAAGTATATCCTGCTGGTTGACCGCCTCCCGCATGGCAGACGTTGCAACAGCAACAAATTCATCGGTATGAAAAGTCAGGGCAAGTTCTGTTAATTTTTTGCATACGATAACCAGTCGCTCAATTGCATCAGGCAGGATTTCTTCTTCCTCAAACTCTCCTTCCCCGAGCCGAACCTGTTGTTTTTGTTGCGAGAGAATACTGTATGAGTGATTGGGGTTAAGCCTTACAACGAGAAGGCGAACCGAGTTGGTTCCTATGTCGATGAAAGATACAACCCGGCCATTTGGTCCGACATTGTTAATTTTCACCCGATCACCAGTCTTCGATTAAATACCTGGGTAAACAGATCTCCTTTTTGCCGTGCCCGATCAATTTCTGCCAATGCATCCCGTATCGCTGAGATTTCAATCATTACTTCATCCGGATACATGGTGCAGTGAGCGGAGTCGATTGATCCGCTATGGGAATAATCCAGACCGTCAGCAATACGGATTAACGCTGAGAGCATCATAACGGTATCGCGTTCTTCCGGTTTAAGGAGTGAGTACATGCCATCGGAATCAACATGCACTTTTCCCCGGTGGGCTTCTGAAATCATCGCGATAATTCCCCGGTCAATAACATCGAGGAGAAGGTTTTCATCAGATAAAATCATTATAGCACTATTCTTTGCATGTCCTTTTTGTCCGAATTTCCAGCCGATATCGTGGAGTGAGCAGGCGCATTCAAGGAGGAAACGCTCATGTGCGCCTAACCGGTGAAGATGAACGAGATCGTCAAAAATCATGAGAGCAAGAGCCGTAACTTTTTGGCTATGCCCGATCCCCTCAGAAAACTGGCTGGCAAGAGTTGAAACGGAAGAACGGACGGCATCCTCAGATTGAATTAACAGTCTGAATTTCTGTTTTCTTCCTTCGGTCAGGGTTTGTTTAAGTTCGTCCCATATCCGGGCCCGCACGAGTGAATTCCAGTATCTCACGTATCTTTGGTGAAGCTTTTTTCGTTCTGTTTCCCGTTCGGATAAAAAGTGACGGTAACCACTCATCAGGCGTACCTGCTGATGTCCGGATGCGCCCTCATTTGGGACCGTCGATCGTTCCTTCAATATCATGACCATTACGGTGTCAATCCAGACATCGCAGTCATGCATATCCCCGAGAATTTCCTGTATCTTCTTTATCCGGACATGAAACTTTTTCAGGCTGAGGCGGTAGACTGGAGCATATACTTCTATCGTGTACCTGAGTTTTTTTGCTGCAATCCGCATCGAATGGTGCTGGGTAACAGCATCCGGATTGTGAACCCATGGTTCATAGGCGAGCAGTGCATTGAGACGGAGGGAAATCCGTTGGGCAGCGACCGGCGGGATACCCCAGGGGTGCAATTTTTTACGGGCCCTTTTCGTTCGGTCTGTCTGCTCCTGAAAAAAAATTCTCATCTCACCAATAATGCCACTCTTTTCCAGTCTCTCAAGCGCTGATATAACCACAGCCTGGAGTTTTGAGCGTTTTTTCTGCAACTGCAGAAGGAGGATCGTTTCCACATCCCCCTCTGAAACCGTCAGAGTAGAAACGGCTTGGTTATTTGCCCTCCTTCCGTTTGCTCTTTTTTTTATGAGTCTGGCGATATATGCAATCTGGACATCAGTATCCCGGGCATCACCCAAAGCCCGTGTTATCCTTTGTATCTCCATCATCCATTGCCGGTATTTTTTTTCGGGGATACAGGAAACAAACAGGGGAAGCGCTGCGCGAAGTCTCCGTGATGCTACCCGCATCCGGTGGATATGTTCGATGTCATGATCTGTTTTTACTCCATCGATCTCCAGTGAAAATGCTTCCAGGAGTGGAAGAAGGCGCTGAATGCCGTAAATGCATTCCTCCCGTAAATGTTCTGGTCCCTCAGTTAATGTCATTATACCAGATTCCCCGGTGATCGACCAGCCAGTTTTGTGCATTAAGTGACGGCTGCTCGTCGGAAGATTTGCGGTGTTCATACGTGCCATCGCGTTTCAATACATGAAGCTTGACGGTATCGTTCAGTTGTACCGGGAGAATCGTCGATACAATCGCTATGCGCAGTGAGGGGTTTTCCACCGGGTAGAGAACTTCCACTCTCCGGTCAAGATTACGGGGCATAAGATCGGCACTGCCAAGAAAAACCTCATCGGACCCGCGATTATTGAAATAATAGATCCGGGCATGTTCTAAAAATCTGCCGACAATACTGCTTACCGTGATATTCTCACTGATGCCGGGAATTCCCGGACGCAGGCAACAGATACCCCGGACCTGCAACTCAACTTTCACACCTGCCTGTGAAGCACGGTACAGCGCAGCTATACAAATGGGATCTACCAGTGCATTCATCTTGAAAATAATATGGCCCGTCCCGCATTCGCTTTGCCCGGCAATCTCGCGGTCGATGCGATCAATAATCCCGTTCCGTAATGTCACCGGGGCCACAAGCAGTTTCTGGTATCTTTCAATGCGTGCGTACCCGGTGAGAAAATTGAATAAATGGGCAACATCTTCGCTGATCGGGCGGTCGCAGGTAAAAAAACCGAAATCAGTATAGATCCGGCTGGTTGTAGCATTGTAATTTCCCGTGCCAAGGTGCACATAGCTGCGGATCCCGTCTTTTTCTCTTCGTACGACCATGCAGAGTTTGGCATGGACCTTGAGCCCCACAACGCCATAAACAACATGAACACCGGCATGTTCAAGGGCACGTGCCCAGCCGATATTGTTCTCTTCATCAAAACGGGCTTTAAGTTCGATGAGGGCTGCTACAGCCTTGCCGTTTTCCCGGGCTTCCAGAAGTGCATTGACGATAGGGGAATTGGATCCGACACGGTACAGGGTAATTTTAATAGCCAGTACATCCGGGTCATGCGCTGCCTGCCGGATAAAATTTACTACCGGCGTGAAGCTGTCATAGGGATGATAAAGCAGGATATCCCTCCGACGGATGGCGGAAAATATGTCTTTTCCCTCGGCCAGTTCTCCAGGCGTAGACGGAAGAAAAGGCGTGTCTTTGAGATCCGGGCGATCGAGGGACATAAGCTGCATCAGATCTGCCATGCCAACCGGCTGGCTGACGGGGTAAAGCATGTATGAAGTGACACCCAGTTTCTTTTCAAGCATATGACAGATATTCTCATGCATGGAACAGTCAAGTTCGATGCGTACAGGTTTTCCCTTTGCCCGTTGTTCCATGATCTCCTCTACGGTTGTCAGGAGGTCGGACGCTTCATCAACTTCAATCTCCAGGTCTGCATCCCTTGTTATCCGGAACGGAAACGATGCGATCACATCGAGACCAGGGAAGAGCATATCAAGGTGAGCTGCAATCAATTCTTCAAGATAGACCAGATGTACTTCAGAATCATTGCCACGCAAGCTCCCGGCTGTTTCCGGGATCCGGACAAGGCGGGAAAAAAGGTTTGTTGGCACTTTGACCCGTGCAAAATATTCTTTGTTTGCAGGATCCCGGATTATGATGGCAAGATTTAGGGAAAGGTTGGAGATAAAGGGGAATGGATGGGCACTGTCAAAAGCCAGGGGGGTTAAAACCGGGAAAACCTCGTTTACAAAGAACGTATGCATGATCTTTTTTTGTTCATCGGAATGCTCGGAATATTGATTAATATGGATACCGGCATCATCCAGCTTGGGCAGAATTTCCTGATGCCATATGCCGGACTGGGCCTCGAGTTCGGGTATAAGCATCTGCCGGATAGCGTCCAGCTGCTGGGAGGGAGTCATGCCATCGGGTGGTGATTTCAATACCCCCTGGACGACCTGACGCTGGAGTCCGGAAACGCGTATCATGAAAAATTCATCTAGGTTATTGGCAAAAATGGCAAGAAATTTAACCCGTTCCAGTAATGGGTGGCCCTGATCCTGTGCTTCGTCAAGCACATGCCGGTTGAACCGTATCCAGCTGAGTTCGCGATTGATAAAGAAAGAAGAGTTGTCAGCAGGGGGAGAAACTGATTTCATGATTGATACCCCACAAACATGGTGTCATTATTATCATATGCGCCCGGCATAGTGTCATTAAGGATGCATGGTATAATAAAATATATTCTTCCTGGAAAATAGCGCCGGAAAAAGGAGAAAAACTCCACCAATCAGGGGCATAAAAAAATTAATGATTTCCAGCTGGTTTCCCGTTCACCCGTTAAAGTTGTGATATTTATGGCAATGTTCGATAAAATCCTGCTTCCGGTGCATACTCGGATCAACCGGAGGCTTGAGATACCCGACTTCCGGTGTCTGGAGAGCAGGGCAGAACGGACAGAGTGCTGCATCCACATCATCAGCTTTTTCCCGTACCGGGCAGTAGTAAATACCTTCGGATAACCGGACAGAATCACCTCCCGGGAATGGGGTGCCTGCAGGATGACCCGGTTCATATAAAACGAACATACTGTACCCCGATAGAAGGTATTTCAAAAACCGGAGAGCCGGGCTCTCATTCCCGACACATTCCCTGCATTGATCTGCAACCATATCCCAGTATTTCCTCTCCTGCTCCGTTATGGGATCCTGCAGTGTCCCGAAGGTACCCTGCTGATGTGCTCTACGTATCCGCTGCCAGGTGCCGACGAGATGTTCAGTGACCTTTTCGCAGAGGCGATCCCTGTATCCGGGATCAATATCCTGTATCCTGTGATTAAAATTTTGTTTCATCTGCAGGATATCTACGGGAGAATGGCACAGCACCAGCGAGGAAATATGCTCGCCCAGTTCTCCCCGGGTTTTTGCCTTTTTCAACTCCCGGCACTGCTGTGCAATCATTCCGCAGTCCGTGGAATTCTTTACTTTATTTTGATGATCTGGCATTACATCGGGACCCTTTGTGCGGTTATTATAAGAAATATTCCCATCACATCCTTTCTGGATTCATTGTATAATTATCCCGAAAATTTTTATATTCTTCTTTCCTATGCGTAGTTATGGTGGAGTTCCATGAGTGAGTGTTTTATTTGTTGAAAACCTGCGTTTTTTAGATACCACCCTACGGGACGGGGAACAGACCCCGGGTATATCGTTCAATCCGGAACAAAAACTTGAGATTGCGACCAGGCTTGCTGCAATCGGCATCGATGTTATTGAAGTAGGGTCTGCTGCTGCATCCGAAGGAGAACGCGATGCAATCAGGATTATCTCAGAAGCCGGGCTGAACGTGGAAATATGTACTTATGTCCGTGCTATACGTCAGGATATTGATTTTGCTGCAGATAATGGAGCCGATTCAGTCCACCTTGTCATACCGGTAAGTGACCTGCATATCACAAAAAAAATGCGCAGAACCCGCGAGGAGGTATGCGCCATGGCCTATGAAGCGGTCGAATATGCGAAAAGCCGGGGTTTGGTTGTCGAGCTATCGGGAGAAGACGCTTCCCGGGCTGATCCGGCATTCCTCCAGGAGATATTTTCCGAAGGTGTCCGACGGGGAGCTGACCGGATTTGCTTTTGTGATACCGTAGGAGTACTTACCCCGGAGCATGTCGAACGATATATCCCGCCCCTTACAAAGATTGCTCCCCTGTCAATCCACTGCCATGATGATCTCGGCTTTGCTGTCACCAATACCATGGCTGCCCTGAAATCCGGTGCTTCCTGTGCTCATGTTACGGTCAATGGTCTTGGTGAAAGGGCGGGCAATACCCCTTTTGAAGAGATTGTTATGGCGCTCGAGGTACTCTATGGATACCGGACACGAATAAAAAAAGAACAGATTTATCCTCTTGGTGCACTCGTGTCCCGTCTCTCCGGTGTCCCTCTACCGGTGAATAAAGCGATTGTCGGTGAAATGGCATTTACCCATGAGAGTGGGATTCATGCGCATGGAGTAATACGTGAGCCGTCAACCTATGAGTCCGTAAAACCGGAGATGATCGGGCGAAAACGCCGTATCGTTCTGGGCAAACATTCCG
>Ga0182021_10003295_pt1 | contig 18991 bp, 15 predicted proteins | sample 612E3MmetaG_FD_120493 | JGI IMG/M metagenome (GOLD analysis project Ga0182021, IMG submission 120493) | Permafrost microbial communities from Stordalen Mire, Sweden - 612E3M metaG (Illumina Assembly) | ecosystem: Environmental > Terrestrial > Soil > Wetlands > Permafrost | place: Sweden... | reverse complement strand
CGACGGAACCGGGCGATGACGTCGCCCATGGTGTAGTTCTTGACGTGCCCCATGTGCGCGCTGCCCGAAGGGTACGGGAACATCTCAAGGACGTAGGTGGCGTCGCTGCCCTTGCCGCCCGGGCGCGTGCCCGGCTCCGGGTTCTCCATCACGAACGTCTTCTGCTCGGCCCAGACCTTCTGCCACTTGGTCTCGATCCCTTCGGGATCATATTTGCGGCCAGCACCTTCGCGCGCCATGCGTCGTCCTTCCCCTGTCTCGTCTCGAACCTCGACGACAGTGCGCGCCCGGCGCACATCGTCAGGCGATTATCCCAGTCTCTTCCCCGCTCGCCAAATCCCCAGTTAGCGTCCTGCACCCCTTGGTCAAAGGAAGGTCCATTGACGGTCTTGTGTCGCGGCGGTCCGGCCCCTAGTATGGGCGTATGAGCACCCTCGACGTCTTCCTGCGCATCCTCGTGGCCGCCGTCCTGGCGGGAGTCATCGGGCTCGAGCGGGAGATCAGGGAGCATACCGCCGGCTTTCGCACCCACATACTGGTGGCGGTCGGTGCCGCGGCGTTCACTCTCGCCTCGTCGTACGGCATCCAAGGCACCAGCTTCGACCCCAACCGGATATCCGCCCAGGTGGTCACAGGCATCGGCTTCCTGGGCGCGGGCGCCATCATCCGGTACGGCGTGTCGGTCCGGGGGCTCACCACGGCGGCCAGCCTCTGGACGGTCGCGGCGGTCGGCCTCCTCGCCGCCCAGGGCTATTTCTCCGCGGCGCTCATCACCACCGGCGTGGTCATCGCGAGCCTCTACCTCCTGCGCTTCATCGAAGACCGTCTGCTCTACCCTCTTGCCGGTAGGGCGGTCGGGCTCAGCGTGGCTTTCCGCTCTTCGGGCTACGGGCCGCTCACGGAGCTTCTGGGGGCACTGCAGCAGGCCCATGTCGAGGTCAAAGAGGTGGCCGTGATGCCCGGCGACGAAGAAAAGCACACTATCCACGTCCTCCTGAGGCTGCCCCGGGGGCTCGATGTCGTGAAGCTCACCGCCTTGGTGGGCGATCTCGAGCAGGTCCGCTCGATCTCGCTCGACTGACAGTACGTCGCCGGAGCTCGCGCACCCGGCCGGCGGATCAGGCGGCGGTTCGTACCCTGCCGGTCAAGAATCCCGTCCCGCCTGCCGATAGCATCGAGGTGGGGAGAGATCCGAAGGACAGGTCCCGTTCTCATGTCCACCACTATGTTGAGTGGATCCTGCGCCGGCGCGCAGAAGCCGACGCAGCTGATCTGGGCATCTCGCCTTCCACTGTCGGGCATATCGCCGCCATCACCTTCATCACCTGCGGTGTGATCGGCCTCGCCGGGCTGCGTCTCCCAGTCGAGGCGGGTGCCGACAAGCTTTCGGTGGTGATCTTGGCGCTCCTGGCCATCTTCGCCGGCGTCATCACCTGGGTGCTCCCCTGGGATTCTTGGCCCCGCCCGTTCACGCACATCCTCGTACCCATCGGTTTTGCCCTCATCGGCGCCGGAATGGCCTCGTTCGGCCAATACTCCTACGTCTTCGGCGCGCTGTTCTGCGCATGCTTCACAGCGGTGGGCCTAGCCCACCGCCCGGGGACGGCCGCGCTCATGCTGCCGCTCTTCGCCCCCGCGTACGTCATACCTCTCCTCGCCACAGGGCACGCTCTGGCCCTGTCCCTCAGCTTCGCCGCCTTCTTCGGGGTGCTGTGTCTGGTCGTGGCCGAGACCGTCGCCTGGATAACTGCAAGACTCCATCTCAGCCAGAGCGCCCTGATAGGGGCTCACACGGCGGTGAACGACATCAGCGCCCGGCTCACCTCGGTGGAAGTCACGGGTCTTGCCCGGAACGCGTCCTACAGCCTGAGCCGGCTTCTCGATGTCCCCAAGGTCGACGTCTACGGCCTTTCCAAGGACGGAGGTCTCACCTGCCTGGCCAGGGTGGCACACGGCCGGCCGGAACACGACGGCGCTCCGACCCGCGAAGACCTCTCCTCGTGGAGCTCCGGCGCTCGTGCCGCCGACTCGAAGGAACCGGTGCTCGAGACCGGCGAGGCCACCACTCTCGCCATACCATTGGTGGCCCGCGAGCGGGTGGTAGGCTTGGTGGAGATCACCGAGAAGCGGCGCGACCGGATCATCGCTCCCGAGAAAGCAGCCAATGCCCAGTCGGTCTGCCGGCTGATCGCCCTGTCCATCCAGGACGCAGAGGCGCTGGCCGCGCAGGAAGCCCAGAACGTGCGTCTGACCTCGATGCTCGAATCGAGCAAGGCCGTGACCGGGGCCGACAACCTCGAAGAAGCCCTTACCATTCTTACCCAGCGGGCGGCCAGCGCCGTGCACGCCTCTGAATGCGTGGCGTACGAGTTCATGCGGGACATCGACGCCATCGTGCCGCGGGCCATGTGGGAGATAAGGCCGACCGGCTGGAACCGCCTGGGAAACGTGCTGCCTCTGTCCGACTACCCTGTGGAGCGGGGGATCCTGGCGGCCGGCATCCCGTTGCTCGAGAACATCTCCGACCCGGGCCTCCACCCCTCCAGCCGGCAGACGATGGTGGACTGGAAAGAGGAGAGTTGTCTCTCGGTGCCTATGCGCTCGGCCGACGGCCCCATGGGCCTGCTTGTCTTCTGGAACGCCGAGCGCGAGCGCCATTATGACGAGGACGAGATGGCCCTCGCTCTGGGGCTGGCCGACCTGGCGGGCGAGGCCGTGCGGAGAGCCCGGCTGGTGCGTACCCTCCAGCGCCTCAGCGGTACCGACTCGCTGACCGGTCTGGCCAATTACAGGCAGATCCACGAACTGCTGACGCGCGAACAGGCCCGCGCCGAACGCCATGGACTGACCTTCAACCTGGTGATGATCGACGTCGACGGGTTCAAGCTCCTCAACGACACCTACGGCCACCCCTGCGGCGATATCGCCCTCCGCCACATCGCCTCCATCCTGCAGGCGAACGCACGCGCCAGCGACGTGGTCGGCCGGTACGGCGGGGACGAATTCGTGCTCATCCTGTCGGAGACCCGCCCGGAAGAGGCTCACCAGGTCGTGGAGAAGATGCGGATGGCTATCACCGAGAAGCCGTTCGTCACCCCGAGCGGAGAGAAGATCCCGCTCCAGGCGAGCTTCGGCATCGCGTCCTACCCCTACGACGGCCAGAGTGTGAACGAGCTGGTGGTGGCGGCGGACTCCAACCTCTACGTCTCCAAGCGGCGCGGCGGCAACGCCATCACCGGCTCCGGAAACCTGGAGAGCGGCGAGGAAGAGGAGAAGACCAGCTTCGGGATCCTCGAATCGATGGTCTCCGCCGTGGACAACAAGGATCGGTACACCAGGCACCACAGCGAACAGGTGACCGAGCTGGCCCTGGTGCTCGGGAACGCCTTGGGGCTCTCGGAGAGCAGCCTGCGGGTGATGCGGGCCGGCAGCCTGCTGCACGACGTGGGCAAGATCGGCATCCCCGACCGCATCCTGCGCAAGCCCGGCCGCCTGACCTCGGAAGAATGGGCCATCGTCAAGGGGCACCCGTCCATGGGCGAAGCTCTCATACGGACCATGCCCGACCTGAGCGACATCCACGAGCTGGTGGTGAGCCACCACGAGCATTTCGACGGGAGCGGCTACCCCAAAGGGCTGACCGGCACCGACATCCCCCTCCTCGCCCGCATCCTGACGGTGGCGGACGCGTACTCGGCCATGATCTCCGACCGCCCGTACCGCAAAGCGCTCACCAGAGACGAAGCCATCGCCGAGCTGCGCAAGGGAGCCGGGACCTACTTCGACCCGGGCATCGTGTCGACGTTCATCCAGTGTGTGAACGGCCCGTCCGGCTCGCGTTTCGTCCAGGCCGAGGCCGCAGCCGAGCCGAGCTAGAAGCGCAGCAAGGGCGGCGCGGCCGGTCTTACGCTATCCGGCCCGCTGCCCAGTGCGCATCCGCGCCAGGTCGCGGGCCAGGTCCTTGATCTCGTCGCGCAGCTTGGCGGCGTATTCGAAGCGCAGCTCCTCGGCCGCTTGGAACATCTCTTCCTCCAAGGTGATCATGAGCTTCTCGACCTCCTCCGCCGACATCTCTTCCCCCCGCGCCGTCTTCCGCCGCTCCTTGTAGGGCACGTTGGCGCTGATGCCGAGCAGTTCCGCGATGTCGGAGACGCCCTTCACGATCGTGCGGGGCTCGATACCGTTGGCTTCGTTGTACGCGAGTTGCGCAGACCGCCGGCGGTCGGTCTCGGAGATGGCGCGTTCCATGGCCACCGTGCGCTTGTCGGCGTACATGATGACCCTGCCCTCCACGTTGCGCGCCGCCCGCCCGATGGTCTGGATGAGCGCCGTCTCGCCTCGCAGGAAGCCTTCTTTGTCGGCGTCCAGGATGGCCACCAGGGTCACCTCGGGCAGGTCCAGGCCCTCGCGTAGCAGGTTGATGCCCACCAGCACGTCCACCTCTCCCAGCCGCAGCTCGCGGATGGTGCGGATACGCTCGAGCGTGTTCACCTCCGAATGCAGGTAGCGCACCCGGAAGCCCATCTCCAGCAGATAGTCGGTGAGATCTTCGGCCATCTTCTTGGTGAGCGTGGTGACGAGCGTGCGCTGTCCTTTGTCCACCCGGTCGCGGATCTCGTTCATGAGGTTGTCGATCTGATGCTTGGTGGGCCGCACCTCCACCACGGGATCCACCAGCCCGGTGGGCCGTACGAGTTGTTCCACCACCTGGGAGGAGACACCGGTCTCCCACTCGCCCGGCGTGGCCGAGACGAACACCACCTGCGGCGCCCGCTGGATGAACTCCTCGAAACGGAGCGGCCGGTTGTCCATCGCGGAGGGCAAGCGGAAACCGTGGTCGACCAGCATGGTCTTGCGGCTCCGGTCTCCCTGGTACATGGCGTGCAACTGGGGAACGGTCATGTGCGACTCGTCGATGAGGACGAGGAAGTCGTCGGGGAAGAAGTCCAGCAGGGTGTACGGCGGCTCCCCGGGATTGCGGCCGGCCAGGATGCGCGAGTAGTTCTCGATGCCGTTGCAGTACCCCAACTCCCGCAGCATCTCCATGTCGTACTGGGTGCGCTGGCGCAGCCGAAAGGCCTCCAGTTGCTTGCCTTGGGCCTCCAGTTCGGCCACCCGGGTCTCGAGTTCCTCGGCGATCTCCACCAGCGACCGCTCGATGGCATCATCGGAGGTGACGAAATGCGTGGCCGGATAGATGGCCACGTTGGCAAGGCGGCCCACGATCTCCCCGGTGACCGGGTCAACCTTGACGATCTCCTCCACCAAGTCGCCCCACAGGGTCACCCGCAGGGCGTAGTCGTCATAGGCCGGCCAAACGTCGAAGCTTTCGCCGCGGACCCGGAACTTGCCCCGGGTGAAGCCGATGTCGTTGCGCTCGTAGTGGATCTTCACAAGCTTGGCCAACACGTCGTCGCGGCTGATCTCGTCGCCTTCCCGCAGCAACACGACCTGCTTCAGGTACTCCGCCGGCGACCCCAGGCCGTAGATGCACGACACCGACGCCACGATGACCACGTCGTCCCGCATGAGCAGGCTGGAGGTGGCGGCGTGCCGAAGCCGGTCGATCTCCTGGTTGATGGAAGAGTCCTTCTCGATGTACGTGTCGGTGGCGGGGAGGTAGGCCTCCGGCTGGTAGTAGTCGTAGTAGGACACGAAGTACTCGACGGCGCTCTCCGGGAGGAACTCCCTGAACTCGTTGCAGAGCTGGGCTGCAAGCGTCTTGTTGGGCGCCATCACCAGGGTGGGCCTGCCCACTTCGGCGATGATGTTGGCCATGGTGAAGGTCTTGCCCGAGCCGGTGACGCCGAGGAGCGTCTGGAAGCGGTCGCCGCGGCGCAGGCCCTCGGACAGCCTGGCCACAGCCTCCGGCTGGTCGCCCTTGAGCTCATAATCCGCCTGGACGCGGAAGCCGGCCATGCTTCAGTCCTTTCTCACGTGCCGGTCGCCGGCGTGGTCGCGGACGGGCCCGCGGTGGTGGTGCTGAACGCCCCGGGGTGCACCTTCTTGAACACTCCCTCCCAATGGTCTACCCGCTGCACGAACTGCTTCGTCTCGCCATACGGGATGTCCGCGGCTGTGAAAGCGTCCTCACCGCCTGCCTTTTGTATCCAGCCGGCCACCGCGTTGGGCCCGGCGTTGTAGGCCGCGAGCACCGCTATCCGGTGATCGAACCTGTGCTCCAAGTACGACAGGTAGCACGCGCCAAGGTCCAAGCTGTCCTGCGGGTCGGTGAGGACCGGGCTCTTGGACCCTTTCCATGCGCTCAGCGTGGTGACCCACTTCGCGGTCTTCGGCAACAACTGCATGAGCCCCGTCGCCCCGTCCTGCGATTTCGCATTCGGGCGAAAGCCGCTCTCCGTCCTGGATACCCCGGCAAGCAAGTAGGGGTCGATGTCGTACTTGGCCGCCGCAGCCGTGATCTCGGCTTGATACCTGATGGGATAGGCCTTGCCGGACAGCCATGGCACAACCAACGACCCGGTGTAGCCGGCCACCAAGACCACGATGATAGCCACCAGCACCACCGCCCCCACGCCGGCACCGATAAGGCGGCGGCGCCTGCGGCGGCGCGCCACTGAGGTCATCGTACCCCTCCCGCTCCGCCGGCCGTGACCATCCTCAGCGCACGGTCGTACACCACGTTCGCGAACATCCTGAGGGGCCAGAGGCCGGCGTCGTTGAAGTACGTCAGGTCGCTTCCGGCCACCCGGCGTTCGCTCGACGCCTGCAGGGCCTCCAGCTCTCCGAACTGCTCCACATCGAAGGCGTGGATGGACCGCTCCCGCCTGGCGTCCGGCCGGGCCTCGATGGTCACCACCAGATCGAACATCTTCTCCGTACCGGCCTCGAACAGCAGGGGCACCTCGCACACGACGACCGACCCGGCCGGAGCGTCCTCGATGAACCGCTTGATCTCCTCCGCCACCAAGGGGTGGGTGAGCCCCTCGAGCCAGGCCAACTCTTCCGGCCTGCCGCGCACCGCCTCGGCCAGCCGGCGCCGGTCCAACTGGCCTCCCGGCACCAGCACCTCGAGGCCGAAGTGCTCGGCGAGCGCACGCCTGACGTCTTCGCGCTGGTAGAGTTGATGCACCACTTCATCGGCAGACAGGGTAAGGGCCCCATTCTCGGCAAGGTACTCGAGCACCGTGCTCTTGCCGGCCCCGATGCCGCCGGTGAGCCCGACTGCCGCCACATCTGTTCGCTCCCGGGTCACAACACCTCCCGAAAAAGACAGGGAGCGCCCCGAAGGACGCTCCCCTATGATGCCTTATCGTGCGGACAGGAAGCTTATTCTTCAGCCTCTTCGGCGGGAGCGGCTTCTTCCGCAGGTTCGTCCGTGGTTTCGACCGCGGCCTCCGCGACGGCTTCGTCCGCAGCTTCGTCGACGGCTTCTTCCGCAGTTTCCGCCGCGGCTTCGTCCGCAGCTTCGTCCGCGCCTTCGGCGGGACCCTCGGCAACCGCCGGCACTTCCGCCACGGCCTCTTCGAGGTCGGTCTCGGCAGCTTCGGCCTCGGCAACAGTGCCCTCGCCGTAGGCTTCCTCGTCCGTTCCCTCAGCGCCTTCGCCCTCTTCGCCTTCTTCGCCCTCTTCACCCTCGCCCATGGCATCCTCGTGGATGCGGTATTCCGGCTCGAGGCGCTTGAGACTCAGCGACAGGCGACGCCGCTCGGGGTCGATCTCGATGATCTTGACGTTCACTTCCTGGCCCGGACGCACGATCTCGGACGGATCTTCGACGTGGTGCTGAGCCAGTTCGGAAATGTGGATGAGACCTTCGACGCCCTCTTCGATCTCGACGAACGCGCCGAAGGAGACCAGCTTCGTGACCCGGCCGTGAACGATCTCGTTGACCTGGCGGTTCTCGAAGACCTGCTGCCAGGGATCCTTCTGGGTCTGCTTGAGGCCCAGGGAGATGCGCTGGCGATCGCGGTCGATGTCGAGCACCCGGACTTCGACCTTCTGGCCGATGGTGAGCACTTCAGACGGATGGTTGACGTGGCTCCAAGACAGCTCCGAGATATGGATGAGGCCGTCGATGCCGTCGAGGTCGACGAACGCACCGAAGTCCACGATATTGGAGATCGTACCGGTGACCAGGTCGCCCACGTTCATGCGGTCGAGGATCTGCTCGCGCGCTCCGCGGCGCTCTTCTTCGAGCACCGCGCGGCGGCTGAGGACCACGTTGTTGCGGAAACGGTTCAGCTCGATGACCCGGCACTCAAGGGTCTGGCCCAGGAACTCGTCCAGATCGGCCACGCGGCGGATATCCACCAAGGAGGCAGGCAGGAAACCGCGCACGCCGAGGTCGAGGATGAGGCCGCCCTTGACCACTTCGATGACCGAGCCGCTGACCGGGGTGCCCTCTTCGGCGGCTTTCTCGATACGCTGCCAGGCCCGCTCGAACCGAGCGCGCTTGCGAGACAGGATCAGACGGCCGTCGGCGTCTTCTTTGGTCAACACCAGCGCGTCGACGATGTCGCCCACCGACACTTCTTCAGCGGGATCGACCGACTTTCTTATGGACAGCTCGTTGGCCGGCACGACGCCTTCGCTCTTGTAGCCGATGTCAACGAGGACTTCGTCCTTGTCCACCCGCACCACGGTGCCGGTGACGATATCCCCCTCTTCGAAAGTCAGGATGGTCGCGTCGTAGTTGGGGATCATCACCCCGTCTACCTCGACCATCAGGTCCTGGCCGTTGTCCAGTGTTTGCGCTTCGTCGGTGTGTTGATCTGACATGTAGTTTCCGCTTCCCTTTCCAAAACAATGCACAATTGAACCATGCCCCATCATGGCTCACGTGCGGGGTAGTATACGCAGCCGCCAAGGAAAAGCAACCTGCAAAGACGACAAAAGCCGGCCGTCCAGGCCTACTTGGCCGCCAGCCAGTCCGGCCCCACTCCAGCATCTACACGAAGCGGCGGATCCATTGCATATGCAGCCGCCATCTCGGCCACCATCGCCTCGCGGACGGCGTATGCGTCCGCTTTGGGGACCTCGAAGACCAGTTCGTCGTGGACTTGGAGAACCAGCCGCGAAGCGGGGAAATCCTTCGCCAGCCGGTCGTAACAGCGGATCATAGCCACCTTGATGATGTCCGCCGCGCTGCCCTGGATCACCGAGTTCACGGCCAGCCGCTCGCCCAGGGAGCGTTCCTGGAAGTTGCCCGAGGCCAGTTCGGGGATCGGTCGGCGCCGCCCGAACACGGTCGTGGCGTAGCCCTGGCGGCGCGCTATCTCGATGGTCTCTTCGATGAAGGCCTTCACCTTGGGCAGCCGCTCGAAGTAGCGCTGGATATAGGCCGCAGCCTCTTCTCGGTCGATGGCGAGGTTCTGGCTCAGCCCGAAGGCCGAGATGCCGTACATGATCCCGAAGTTCACGGCCTTGGCGTAGCGGCGATGAGTGGCGTCCACCTGATCCGGCGCCAGTCCGAAGACTTCGGCTGCGGTGCGGCGGTGGATGTCCTCACCTCGCGCAAGTGCCTCGAGCAGCGCGGGCTCCCCGGCCAGGGACGCCATGATATGCAACTCGATCTGCGAGTAATCGGCGACCACGAGTAGGTTGCCCGGCTCGGCGCTGAAGCACTCCCGTACCTGCGCGCCCAGCGCGGTGCGCACCGGGATGTTCTGCAGGTTGGGATCGCTCGAGGACAGACGGCCGGTGGCAGCGACGGTCTGGTGGAAGGTGGTGTGCAGCCGCCCCGTCTGGGAGTCCACGCACTGTGGCAGCGCCAGCAGGTACGTGGACATCAGCTTGGAGAGCTCGCGGTGGTTGAGCAGGTGCCCCACGACGGGATGGTGTTCGCGCAGACACTCGAGCGTCTTGGCGTCGGTGGAGTAGCCGGTCTTGGTCTTGCGCTGGCGCGGCAGCCCGAGGTTGTCGAACAGCACGCGGCCGAGTTGCTGCGGGGAGCCCAGGCTGAACCTCTCCCCCGCCAGGTCGTAGATGCAGGTCTCCAGGCCTTCCATCTGATCCTGGATCTTGCCGGTGATCTCCCCCAGCTGGTAGCAGTCCAGGAAGATGCCGATCCGCTCCATCTCGATGAGCACCCTGGTGAGCGGCAGCTCGATATCCTGGAAGAGGTCCCACATGCCCTGCTCGCGCAGAGCCCGTTCCTGCCGTTCGGCCAGAGGCAGCGCCACCGCGGCGGCCGCGGCCCCGGTGGCCGCCGGCCCGCACTCGGGTAGGGCCACCCCGGCTTCGCGGGCGAGGTCGTCGAGCCGGTAGTCGCGGCGCCCGGGCGCCAGCAGATAGGCCCCTATATATGTGTCGTGGGCCGCTTGGCCCACAAGCGTGTGCAAGGCGGGCAAGGCCTTGAAGTCGTGGCAGACTGCCGCGCGCCCCTCCAGGGCGGCGGTCAACGTCGGCGAGCCGACCGCGTCGCCAGCGGCCTCGAAGAGGGTGTATCGCCCATAGTCTGGCGGCCCGGGCTCGGCGTCCGGTGCATGCTCCGGAGCCTGCGCCAGCCACACGCTCTCGCCCGCGGCTGCCAGCCCGACCGGCCGGGCCGGGTCGAGCGCACCGGCCGCAACGGCAGCATCGTCCGGCCACGGTCGCGGCGGGTTCAGCGGCTCCCCCACCTGCTCGTCAGGAACGATGGGCGGCACCGGCTCCAGGGCCGCCACTCGTTCGAGCAGCGTGTCGAATTCCAGCCGTCCGAACAACTCCTCCAGCCGGTCGCGCTGCAACTGGTGTGGCAGGACCTCCGCGGTATGGATGTCGATAGGCGCATCCCGGTCGAGGCAGGCCAGCCGTCGCGAAAGCAGGGCGATCTCCATGTTCTCGCGCAGCAACTCCTGCCGCTTGGGCCCCGACACCTTGTCGATGTTCCCGAGCACCCCGTCCAAGTCCCCGAACTGCTGCAGTAGCTGCGCTGCGATCTTCTCCCCTATCCCGGGGATGCCGGGGATGTTGTCGGACGTGTCCCCTTTCAGCCCGATGAGGTCGGGGATGAGGCGCGGCGGCACTCCGAACCGCTCCTCCACAGCTGCCGGGTCATATATCTTGACATCGGTGACGCCGCGGGCGTTGGCCATGATCCGCACATGGCGGCCGGCCAGTTGCAGCGCGTCCTTGTCGCCGGTGACGATGAAGGTCTCTCTCTCCTCTGCTTCGGCCTGACGGGCGAGGGTGGCCAGGATGTCATCGGCCTCGAACCCGGGAACGGCCAGATTGATGAACCCGAACGCCTCGGAAAGCTCCGGCAGGTACGGCCACTGCTGCTGCAGCAGGTCGGGCATGGGCTTGCGCTGGGCTTTGTAGTCCTCGAACTCCCCATGCCGGAAGGTCTTCTCCTTGGAGTCCCACGCGACGATGACCGCCCCTGGGCGATAGTCGGACAGGATCTTGATGACCATGGCGCAGAAGCCGTAGAGCGCATTGGTGGGCAGCCCGCTCGAGGTGGCGATCTCGGTAGGGAGCGCGTAGAACGCCCGGTAGGCCATGTTGTTGCCGTCGAGCAGGAAGAGCGGTCCCCGATCGGCGGGGGCGACTGAACACACGGTCTCCATGGGGCCTCGCTACTCGGGGTCTGTGGGCCTACTCCACCCGGGTCTCTTCCCCGGTTCGGGACACCTCGTAACCGCTCAGCGACAAAAGGGCGTCCTTGAAGGGAGTGGAAGCGAGGGCGGCGCGCACGGCCAGAAGCGCCTCATCGTCCCAGAGTCCTCCCGGTACCACCAGGTCGTAGCGTTCTTCCCCCAACCGCACGAAGTCAAGGCCGAAAGCGCTGGCCGCGGCCTGGATACCCAACCCTACCGTGGCCTCGCCCTCGGCGACCGCCCGCGCCACCCCGATGTGCGTGGTCTCCTCACGGCCGTAACCGGCAATTCGCTCGGGTTCCACACCCGCCCGCTTGAGCTGAACGTCCAGCCACACCCTGGTGCCCGATCCCGGCTGCCGGTTGACGAAGGTCACGCCGGGCCCGCCCAAGTCAGCCACCCGCTGCAGACGCTGGGGATTACCGGCGGGGACGATAAGGCCCTGCAGCCGCTTCACGAGATTGACGAGCACCACCGGCCGCCCGGGCAGGACCTTCTGGACGAACGGCACGTTGTAGAGACCGGTCGCTTCGTCCCAAAGGTGCGCACCGGCGATGTCAGCTTCACCGCGAGCCAAGGCCATGAGCCCTCCGAGGCTGCCGATAAAGTCGGTGGTCATGGCCACGGCGGGGGTCCTCTCCCCCAACATGCGTGCCAGCAGCTCCACCGAAAGGTCGTGGCTGCCCACAAAGCGGAGCGTGAGTCCACGCCGAGGTTCCTTCGCGGCGGTAGCCGCGGGCCGGCTGCTCCGGACCTCGTCCCAGCGCGCTATGGCCGCGGCCAGGGCGGCTTCGGCATGTCCCGGACTGTGCCCCAAGCCGATGGCTTCGAGCAGGTAGCCCTCCGCCCGGTTGACCAGGTCCGCCCATTGCCATTCTGGGGGAGCGAGCGAACCGGCTGCCCCGGTGCGCAACGAGACCCGGGTGCCGCCACCCCGGTGGGCGGTGACCAAACCCTCCCGTCCCAACAGCGAGTAGGCCCGGCTGACGGTGTTAGGGGTACAGTCCCAGCGCTCGGCCATCTCCCGGACCGGTGTGAGCCGGTCACCGGGCGATAGCTCGCCCAAGACGATGAGTCGCCGCATCGTCTCCGCGATCTCCAAATAGACGAAGGTCTCGCGCTCAGCCATAGAGACCGCGCTCTGCCTTCGGCAGCGGGCTAGCCGACAGTGGGAGCCTCAGCGCCCGCCCTAGAGCAATCATCCGAGATAGTGCACTGCAGGCAGGACGCGTCGTCCTTCTCATACGTGCCCCAGCAGCGCGGCTTGGTGTCCGTGACCGGCGCGTCTGCGGTGGCAGTGGCCGTAGTGGTCGCGGTGGTGGCTTCGGCCGTAGTGGCTTCTGCTGCCGCAGTGCTGGAGACCGCTTCGGCGGTAGTGGTCTGTGCGACGGGTGATTCGGCGCCGGCTTCTTTGACGTCGGCCATCGCCTTGCTGAGCTCTTCCTGGCCTTCCTTGAGCCCCTGCCTGAACCCCCGAATGGATTTGCCGAACGAGGACCCGAGCTCGGGCAGTTTGCGGGGACCAAAGATGAGTAGGGCGATCACCACGACAATGGCTATCTCCCAAGGTCCGATCCAACTGGGCATCTCAAACTCCTTCATCTCCTCCCGCGCGCCAAAGCTGAACGTGCGGGAAGCCGCCGTGGTTCTTGCCTGTATTTAAGCACACTCTGAGCCGCTGGTTGACACTGCCCGGGGCCACTCTTTATCATTGCCGCCCGTCTGCACTTGATAGCCAGGAGGCCGCATGGCCAGAGCGCTTAGAAAGTCGCCCGCTACGGCACTTGCTCGCACCGTCGCCCGCTTGGAGAACGCCTCGCTCACGGAGATCACCGGGCTGACCGCCGAGCAATTGTGCGGGATGTACCGGCGGATGGGCCTCATCCGCGAGTTCGAGGAGCGTTCCGCCGCCCTCTACCGCTCCGGGCGCATCCGCGGCGTCACCCATACCTACCAGGGCCAGGAGGCCGTCGCCGTCGGCGCCGTATGGCCGTTGAATGGCGACGACTACATCTCCTCCACCCATCGCGGGCACGCCCATGTGCTTGCCAAAGGCGCCGACGAGAAGCACTGCATGGCCGAGTTGATGGGCAAGGTCACCGGGTACTGCCGGGGCCGGGGCGGGTCCATGCACATCGCCGACATGAGCCGCGGCATCCTCGGGGCCAACGGCATCGTGGGAGGCGGCATCGGCCTTGCCGCGGGCTCCGCGCTGGCTTCGCAGATGCTTGGCAACGGCCGGGTGACAGTGTGCTTCTTCGGCGACGGGGCTCTCAACGAGGGCATCCTGCACGAGGTCTCCAACCTGGCGTCCATCTGGAAGTTGCCCTGCGTGTTCCTCTGCGAGAACAATCTGTACGGCATGAGCGGCCCAGTGGACGAGATGCTGGCGCTGGGCGAGGACGGCTTCCTCGGCCGCCCCGCGGCCTACGGCATCCCCGGGGCAGAGTGCGACGGCATGGACGTCGTGGACGTGTTCGTTGGGGTCAAAGAGGCCGTGGACCGGGCGCGGCGGGGCGAGGGCCCCGGCTACGTCATCTGCCATACCTACCGGTTCCTGGGGCATCACGTCGGCGATCCTCTCACCTACAGAGACAAGGACGAGCCGGCGCTCTGGCGGCAGCTCGACCCTATCCCCAACTACGGAAGGCTGCTGGTGGAACAGGCACTCGCCTCGTCGGCGGACCTCGATACCTGGAGCCGGGAATCAGCGTCCGCGGTGGAGGCGGCGGTAGAGTTTGCAGTGGGAAGCCCCGAGCCGGAAGTCTCGACCGTCCTGGAAGGGTTGTTCTCATGAGCGCCCCGCAAGCTGCACAGCCGGGCGGCGCGGGCACGCCCGGCGCGGCCGAGCCCGCGGGCGCGCGGACCCGCAGTTACGCCCAGGCGCTGGCTGAGGCCTTGCGCGAGGAGATGCGGCGCGACCCGGCCGTCATGCTCATCGGTGAAGACATCGGCGTCTGGGGTGGCGGCGGGGTGTTCGGCGTCACCCGCGGGCTGCTCGACGAGTTCGGCTCCGACCGGGTGCGCGACACCCCCATCTCGGAGGCCGGCTTCACGGGCTTGGGCGTCGGCGCCGCCCTGGCGGGCCTCCGCCCCGTGGTCGAGTACATGTACATCGACTTCGCCATGCTGGCGATGGACCAGATATGCAACCAGGCGGCCAAGATCCGCTGGCTGTTGGGCGGTGACGTGGACGTGCCGCTCGTCATCCGGGCGCAACAGGGGGCCGGCCGCGGCAACGGGCCGCAGCACTCGCAGAGCCTCGAAGCCTGGTTCACGCACAATCCCGGCCTCATCGTGGTGCTTCCCAGCAGCCCGCACGACGCCAAGGGCCTGCTCAAGACCGCCATCCGCAGCAACGATCCGGTGGTCTTCCTCGAGCACAAGCTGCTGTACAGCGTCAGTGGACCCGTCCCGGAAGGCGACTACACCATCCCCTTCGGCCAGGCGGCCATCCTGCGCGAAGGCAAGGACGTCACCTGCGTGGGCATCTCTATCATGTGTCAGAAGGCCCTGGAGGCCGCGGAGCTCCTGGCGGCCGAGGGCATCGAGATGGAGGTCGTCGACCCGCGCACCTTGGTCCCGTACGATCGCCACACCGTGGCCCGCTCCATCGCCAAAACGGGCCGTCTGCTGGTGACCCACCAGGCCCCGGAGCGCGCTGGGGTCGGCGCCGAGATAGTGGCCTGCGCCCTGGAAGACGCGTTCGACTACTTCGACGCGCCCCCGCGAGGGTCTGCGGCAAGAACATCCCCATCCCGTACAACATGAACCTGGAAGCAGCCGTCATCCCCCAGACCGAGGACCTCGTGCAGGCGGCCCGCCGGTTGATGCACGGGCTGCCGCCGTCGAAAGGGGGTGTGGCGTGATCATCAGCGTGACCCTGCCGGTCCTGGGTCTCACCATGGAGCAGGGGACGCTTGTGGCCTGGCTCAAGGAAGTGGGCGACCGTGTGGAGGTGGATGAGCCCCTCTTTATGGTGGAGACTGACAAAGCCACGTCCGATGCACCAGCGCCATCGGCTGGCATCCTGGCGAAGATTCTGCACGAGGAAGGCGAAACGGTCGCCGTGGGCACGGTGATCGCCTTGCTGGCCGAGACGCCTGCCGATGTGGAGGAGGTCCGCGCACTGGAGACGGCGCCCGCGCCCGCCGCGCCGGAGGCCGCAGCCGACCCCTCGGACGTTCCAGCGGCTCCGGTTCCCGGCGAAAGCCCCGTGGCGACTGCCGGCGCCGTTGCCCATCGAGTGTCGGCCTCTCCCCGGGCGCGAGCCCGGGCCAAAGAGCTCGGCGTCGACCTGTCCGCGGCCGCTCCGGGAGCCGGCCGCCTCACCGAGAAGGACATACTCGCTCTGGCGGCGGCCGCCCCGGCAGCCGCGCCCCAGATCAAGAAGCTCAGCCGCACCCGCAAGATCATCGCCGAGCGGATGACGCTTTCCGCCACCACCATCCCTCAGGTCACCTACGGCCTTCGGTGCGACGTCACCGACGCGCTGGCGCTGCGGCGCAGCCTCAAGGCCGGCCCGGAGGGCGAGCGGACTGCGGTGTCGTTCGATGCACTGGTGGTACGGGCGGCGGCGCTCGCCTTGGTGGATCTCCCCGAGGCCAACTCTCAGTGGGTGGAAGGCCAAGGGATCCGGATGCTGACCGAAGTGAACATCGCCGTCGCGGTCGACCTCGACGACAAGGGCCTCGTCATCCCCGTGATCCATCGCGCCGACACGCTCGACATCCGGGGCGCCGCCGCCGAATTGGACCGCTTGGTCGCAGGAGCACGGGCCGGCAGACTCGGGCCTGATGACTACGCGGGCGGCACCTTCACCATCACCAGTTTGGCCTCCCTGGGAGTGGAGACGTTCAACCCCATCATCGTTCCGCCCCAGGCGGCGATCCTCGGGGTAGGCGCCATAGTGCCGACGCCTGTGTTCCAGCAGGATCGAGTGGTGAAGCGACGGCTTCTGAGCCTCTCCCTCACGACGGACCATCGGATCCTGGATGGAGCGCCATCGGCCCGCTTGCTCGGGAGGATCAAAGACCTGCTCGAGCAGCCCGGCAAGCTCGCCGAGTGACCGGCAGCGGAGAGCGCTATCTGCCCGCTTCGGAGGCCAGGTAGCCCAGCCGGCGCGACAGGTCGTCACCGAGTTTCATGACGCTGCGGATAAGCCCGGGCAGCCGTTCGGCGGAGAAGCGCTGCACGATCCCCGAGATACTCACTGCGGCCACCACCGACCCGGACGCGTCGCGCACCGGCGCCCCCAAGGCGCAGGCGTGCAGGGTGACGTCCTCCCAGCTGACCGAGTAACCCCGCTCCCGGATCTCTCTGCGGTCCCGCTCGAGCTCATCCCGCGACACGAGCGAGTACTGCGTCATGCGGCGGGCGTGGCCTTGTACCACTTCCTCCCAGCGTTGGTCGGGCAGATGGGCCAGCAGCACACGCTGCGCGGCGCCGCAGTTGAAGGGACAGCGCTTGCCCGGCTCCAGGTACAGCACACGGATCTGGTGGCTGCCGTCGAAGCGGCGCACGCAAAGGGCCTCGTTTCCGTCGGGTAGCACCAGAAAGGCCGTCTCGCTGGTCTCCTCGGCCATGCCCAGCAGCAGCGGGTCGCCCTGTTTCACCAGTTCCATGCTCTTGGCCACGATGCTGCCCAGGCGGTAGGCTTTGAGCCCCAGCCTGTAGTGGGATGTCCGCTTGTCGAACTCCACCATCTCTGTAGCTTCGAGGGTGGTGAGCAACCGGTGCGTGGTGCTCTTGCTCAGGGCGATGCCCGCGCTAATCTCCGTGAGGCTCAGTTCCGGCCGCTCCAGATTGAACTGCTCCATTATCGAGACCGCCCGGACCACCGCGCGGACACTCAGATCCGACTCTTCTGCCGCAGCCCTGCGGTCGGTGGTCTGCGCCACCGCTTCCCCCTTTGTCTGCCCACTCATTCCACCCAGCGGAACGTCCGACCGTTCTGTGGGAACTGCGAAACGATACCATACGCGGCCCCGCCCGTCCGCGCAAAAGAAGAGGCCGCCCCGAAGGACGGCCTCTTTCAGGCGAGTGCTCTGCGCGGAGGCTTTGCGCCTACGCGGCGATCTGGTCGGTCGGCTTCTTGCCGATCTCCTTGAGGAATCTGACCTTTCGCTGTAGTGGGAAGAGGAAGAAGTTCGTCTTCTGCACCACAAAACCGTAGATACCGGCCGGGCTCCACACGACCACTGCGATGGCCAGCAGACCAAGGACGATGAAGTACCACTCACCGTACTTGGACGTGGTCTCTCGGAGAACGAAGTAGATGATCGTCCCGATGATCGGGCCCTCGATGGTACCGATCCCTCCGATGACCGTGATGAACACCAGGTAGCCGGTCCAGTTGATGGAGAACGCGGCCGCCGGCTGCACACGCAGCAGGTGGATGGCCACGATGGCGCCCACCAGAGCGCAACCTGCGCCGGAGATGACATAGGTGTAGAGCTTGGTGCGCCACAGGTTCACGCCGTTGCTCTCTGCCGCCAGATCGTTGTCCCGGATAGCTTTCAGGGCCAGACCGGTGCGGGACCGCAGCAGGAAGTACGTGATGCCGATGCCGAGGAGCGCGGCGGCAAGAGCCCACCAGTAACTACCGGGCACGCGCACGGAGGTGCCGAGTTTGGTGGCGGCCTGGATAGTGATACCCGAGCCACCCCCCGTCCGCTTGATGTTAGCGACTATCAAGCGAAGGATCTCTGCGATGACCCACGTACCGATGGCCAGGTAGCCGCCCTTGAGCTTGAATACCAGGAATGCCGCCGGCAGAGCGATGATGGCCCCGCCGATGGCGGCGAAGATCACGCTGATGAACGGGTTGATGTGGAAAACGTCGGCGAACAGCCACAGAACATAGGAGCCGATACCGATGAAGCCCTGCTGCCCCACGGAGATGAGGCCGGCGTAACCGAGCATCAGGTTCCAGAACTCGGCCAGTGCCAGCAGGGTGAAGAAGTCCACCAGGCGTCGCGTGAGCGGTGTACCGGCGAAGGTCGGGAACAGCCCGAGGAAGACCACGATGATGATGCCGACGATACCGATGTACAGATGGGCGCGGCCGGCCACCCAAACGTTGAAGCGCTTCTCGGTGGGGGCGGGAGCCGTAGTTGCAGTTCTCATGTCGTCACCGTCTTCGCTAGGAAGCCTTGCGGTCTCAGGGCCAGGACGATGACAAAGACCATATGACCCACAAGGATTGACCACGCCGAGCCGAATCCCTGGGCGCCGAGAGTCTGAGCCAAGCCCAGAATGATGCCGCCCAGCAGAGTGCCCCAACTCGAGCCCATGCCGCCGATGATGACGGCCTCGAACGCGAAGATGAGGCGCTGACTACCAAGCAGAGGGTCGAACGTGGTGCGGATACCCATCATGACGCCACCGATGGTGACGATCAGGAGGGACACCGCCATGGCGACGGCCCAGATGTGCTTGGTGTTGAT
>Ga0182021_10003293_pt1 | contig 19001 bp, 18 predicted proteins | sample 612E3MmetaG_FD_120493 | JGI IMG/M metagenome (GOLD analysis project Ga0182021, IMG submission 120493) | Permafrost microbial communities from Stordalen Mire, Sweden - 612E3M metaG (Illumina Assembly) | ecosystem: Environmental > Terrestrial > Soil > Wetlands > Permafrost | place: Sweden... | reverse complement strand
CCACACTGCGGGCAGATGCCTGCGCACTCCTCGTCGTGGAGCGGCGCGAAAGGTGCCTCGAGCACGAGGGCAGCGTGGATTGCGGGCCACAGCTCGACGAGCCCCTCCGGGTCCACGTACTCGATCTCCTGCTCCTCGGGCACGCCTTCTTCGTCGCCCGGCATGATGTAGAAGCCGTCGACCTCTCCGAGGATCTCGGTGGGGAACTCCGTGAGGCAGCGGGCACATGTGGCTTGGACCGGGAGCTCGGCCGTTCCGCTGGCGATCACCGCGGTACCCGTGTTCGCGATCGTGAGGGTGAAGCGCACCGGCCCGAGGGGCGTGAACTCCTCATCCCCGACTGCGAACTTGTCGATGGCGACCTCGTCGTCGACGGACAGGCACTCTCCGAGCACGCCGAGTATCGAGCCTATGTCGACCCGGTACGATTCCATGGATTGCCGCCTCGCCTAGATGCGCGCTACTGGCGCTGCGCCCCGCCGACCTTGCCCTGCAGGCGGTCACGACCGCGCTGGACGGCCGTGAGTAGCTTGCCGAGGTTGACCTCGAGGTTGGCAAGCATCTCGTCGGCGTAGTCCTCGGCGCCAAGCCGGATCTCGCGCTCCTGGGTGCGTGCCTTGTCCATGATGTCAGCGGCCTGTGCCTCGGCCAGTCGCACGACCTCGGTCTCGTTGGCGAGCGCCTGAGCGCGGTCGCGCGCCTCCTCCAGGATGCGGTTGGCCTCCTTCTCGGCCTCTTCCAGCATCTCCTGGCGCTCCTTGACGATCCAGCGAGCCTGCTTGAGCTCGTCGGGATACTGCGCGCGGACCTCGTCCACGATCTCGTAGACCTTGTCCGGGTCGACCATCTTGTTGTTGGAGAACGGGACGCCTTTCGAGCTGTCGACAATCTCCTCTATGCGGTCGATCAGGGCCATGATGTCCATGCAAGTGCCTCCCTAACGGGCTTCGTTCAGCTTGTGCGGCAACGCTTCACACACGACGTCGGGTACGAGTCCCCTGACCGATCCGCCGTGCATCGCGATCTCCTTCACCGCCGAGGAACTCAAGTACATGTACTCCGGAATCGCCATGATGAACATAGTCTCCACCTTCGAGTCGAGACGCCAGTTCAGCGCGGCCATCTGGAACTCCCTCTCGAAATCGGTCATCGCGCGAAGGCCCTTGATGATGACCGACGCATCCACCTCATCCGCGAAGTTAACCAACAGCGTATCAAAACCTTTGACCGATACGTTAGAAAGGTGCGCGGTCGCCCTGCGGATCAGCTCGACCCGCTCCGCGGCGGTGAAGAGCGGACCGCCTCCCTTGTCGGGGGACAGGGCGACGCCGACCACGATCTCGTCGAGGAGTCCTGCCGCGCGCTCGATGATATCGAGGTGGCCGGACGTGATGGGGTCGAACGTGCCTGGGACGATGCCCCGTTTCACGGCGTGGCCGCTCCCCTCTCATAGACGGCGATGTCGATCTCGGTGGTGCCGTAGCGCTTGCGCGTGACGAGTCTGTAACCCTCCGGCCACGGAGGAACGACCCCCACCGCATGCTCGAGAACGACAAGCCCCTCGGATTCGAGCAGGTCACGCGCGCCAAGCGCCGTGACGAGCCCGATGCTCTCACTCGCGTCGAGTCTATATGGAGGGTCGAGCAGAAGCAACGCGAACGGGCCTCCGGGGATGGCGCCCCGCTGCGCGAGAGCGTAGACGTCGCCCGAGACCACGCGTGCGACACCGCCGATCCCGAGGTCGGCGAGATTGGCCTTCAGGCACGCCAGCGCAGTGCGATCGGCCTCCGCGAACGTGGCGCCTCCGCATCCGCGCGAGAGCGCTTCGATGCCGAGAGCACCGCTGCCGGCGAACGCGTCGAGGACCCGGAGTCCCCGAAAGATCTCCGGGCGAAGCGAGAAGAGCGATGAGAACAGCGCCTCTCGGACGCGGTCGGTCGTCGGACGCGTCGTGTCGCCCGTGGGGGCCTGAATGCGGCGCCCGCGATACTGTCCTGCCACCACTCTCATCCGGAACCGATCCACGCCCACGCCGCCTCGTAGGTTCGGTGGACCTCGCGCAGCAGCGGGCGGTTCTCGGGAGCGCTGAGGTGGGGGTCGCGAGCTATCAGGGCGCGGGCGTCTCGGCGGGCGACCTCGATAAGGTGTTGGTCCTCGAGCACCGAGGCGAGCCTGAGGCCGGGGAGTCCGTGCTGGCGGTCGCCGAGGATCTGTCCCTCGCCTCGGAGCCGCAGATCATACTCGGCGAGCTCGAAGCCGTCCGTGGTGTCGGCGATGGCGCGCATGCGCGCACGTCCCTCGTCGCTGCGCGCATCGGCCTGCAAGAACACCTCTCCCGGAACCACTCCCCGCCCTACACGTCCCCGGAGCTGGTGGAGCTGGGCCAGGCCGAACCGGTCGGCGTTCTCCACGATCATCACCGAGGCGTTCGGCACGTCGACCCCGACCTCGATAACGGTCGTGGCCACCAGGACGTCGATCGTGCCCTCTCTGAACTCGCGCATGACGCGCTGTTTGTCCGCCGAACGCATGCGACCCGTGAGCAGGCCGACGCGGAGCTCGGGAAAGACCTGGTCGTGGAGGCGTTCGTACTCGCGCGTGGCGGCCTTGGTCTGCGCGAGCGCGGTCTCGTCGACCAGCGCGCACACTACGTACGCCTGCTGGCCCGCCGCAACAGCCGCACGCACGCGTTCGTAGGCCCGATCGCGCTGGGGCGGCTTGAGTAGCGTCGTCGTGACCGGCGGCCGCGAACGGGGCCGTTCGCGCAGAACAGACGCGTCGAGATCGCCGTAGAGGGTGAGCGCGAGCGAACGCGGAATGGGCGTGGCGGTCATGACCAGCAGGTCGACGGCGCTTCCCTTGCCGCGAAGGCCGAGCCGCTGGTTCACGCCGAACCGATGCTGCTCGTCGACGATCGCGACCGTGAGCCGCTCGAACGCCACCGACTCCTCGAGGAGTGCATGCGTCCCGAAGAGCACCGTGAGGTCGCCCGCCGCCGCGGCGTCGAGCAGCCGCTTGCGCTCCGCGGCCGAAGTCGAGCCGGTCAGCACTCCCCAAGAGACTCCGGAGGCGTCGAGCAGCGGTCCGAGTGCTTCGACGTACTGCAACGCCAGGACCTCGGTCGGAGCCATCATGGCAGCCTGGGCCGAGGAGTCTGCAGCGACCGCGAGCGCGTGCGCCGCCACGAGCGTCTTGCCGGTACCCACGTCGCCCAGCAGGAGCCGGTTCATCGGGTGAGGGGACCCGAGATCGCCGAGGAGATCCTCAACCGCAGACTGTTGGTCGCCGGTCAGTTCGAACGGGATCGCGCCCCTCAGTGCCGCGAGCGCCGGCCCGTCGAGCGCGTGCGTCGCGCCGGCCCGCTCGCGCGTGAGAGCGTGGTTCCGCATCGCCATGTAGAGCTCGAGGAGCAGCAGTTCGTCGTAGGCGAGGCGTTCGCGCGCAAGCTCCGCTTCGCCCGTCTCCGTGGGGAAGTGGATGGCTCGCAGCGACGCGTGCAGCGGCATCAGGCCGCGTTCCGCGCGCAGCTCGCTCGGCAGGTGATCGGGCAGGTCGCCGTAGTCGTCGATCGCAGCCGCTATCAGCCGCCGCAGCCAGTTGGTAGTAAGGCCTTCGGTCGTGCGATGCACGGGAAGCACGCGCCCGAGCTCCTCGGCCGCATCGCCCGAGCCAAGCTTCTCAACGAACGGCGTCTTGATCTGCTTGAAGCCGTATTCGAGCTCCACCTTGCCCGCAAATGCCACGCGCTCGCCCGGGGCGAACCGCTGCTGCACGTAGGGCTGGTTGAACCACACGCCGATAAGGACCCCCGTCCCGTCCACGATCGAGACCTCGGTGATGTTGAGACGCGGGCGCGGCTTCTTGACGCGCACCTCGTGCACGCGCCCGACAACTGTGGCCTCGGAGCCGGGCTTGACGTCGGCAAGCGAGGCCACCTGGCTCAGGTCGACGTAGCGGAATGGGAAGTGGCGGACGAGGTCGCCGATGGTCTCGACGCCCAGCTTGCCCAGCGCCACGGAACGAGCCGCGTCGACGTATCGCGCCCGCGCCACCGGATCGGTGAGTGCGAGCAGCCGCCCGACCCTGTCGACTGGAGCGTCATGAGCAGCCATTCTCGGCCCTATCCGATGGGATAGTACGCGAGCCCGACCGCCCCGGGACCGGTGTAGGTCCCGATCACCGAGCCGATGACGCCTCGAGACTCGATCTCGAGATCGGCGCCTGCGGCAACGAGTGCACGCTCCATCTCTTCGGCCTCACCCTCGACGTGAGCGTGCAGCAGGCACAGGCGCAGGCGCCCGTGCGCTCGAGACTCCTCAGCGACGTAGCCGGCGAGTGCCTCGATGGCCTGCTGACGGCCGCGGACCTTCCTGAACGGTTCGATGATGCCGTCCTCATTGATGCGCAGGACGGGCTTGATGTTGAGGAGGGAGGCGGCGAGCCCCGTCGCCTTCCCGGCGCGACCGCCCTTGACGAGGTAGTCGAGCGTGTCGAGCAGGAAGAATAGCTTCGTCGCGCGGGACGTCTCGATGGCCTGACGTTCGACAGCGGCAGCGTCGCCGCCTGCGTCGCGCACCGCTGCAGCCGCTTTGACCGCGAGTGTCGTGCCGTGCGATGCGAGCTTGCCGTCGACAACCCGGACGGGCACGGTGCACCCCTTGGCGGCGAGTGTGGCGGACTCGTGAGTGCCTGAGAGCGCCGCGGAAAGCGTGATTGCCACGATCTCCTCGGCCCCGCGGGCAGCAAGGGCCTCGTACGCCTCGGCGAACGCGGCTGGCGACGGCTGGGAGGTGGTGGGGAGCGTCTGCGAGGACTCGAGCCGACGGTAGAAGTCCTCCGGCGAGATGTCGATCCAGTCGCGGAAGTGCTCGTCGCCGATATGGACCGTGAGCGGGACCATCTCGACGCCGAGCGCCGCGTACTCGCCGGGCGGCAGGTCGCACGTGCTGTCGGTCACGATTCCAACGTGTGGCATGCCCCGTGCGCTCCCCCCTACTCGGCCGACATGATGATCGGGTAGAGCGGTTGGTCGCCTCGATGCGTCTCGATGTCGACGTCCCCGTGTCCGGCGGCGATGCGCGCTGCGAGCGCCTCGAGCGCCTCGTCGGCGTACTCCTCGCCGGCCAGGAGCGTGAGCGTCTCGCGCTCGTCGCCGAGAAGGATGCCCGCGAGCTTGACGGCGACCTCGGTCACATCGTCACCGACGACCTCTATCTCGTGATCGACGATGCCGATCACCTGCCCAGCTTTGATGTCGCCCGTCTTGCCCTTAGCGTCCTTGACGGCTGTCGTGATCTCGCCGGTGAGTACGCGCGTGACCGCCTCGGACATCTGAGCGGCGACTGCGTCGAGATCGTCCGAGCCGTCCCAGGCGAGCATGGCGGCGAAAGCTTGGGGGACCGACGTCGTCGGTACGACGGCGACCGGCTTGTTAGCGACCGAAGCGGCGGCGTTGGCTGCCATCACGATGTTGTTGTTGTTGGGCAGGACGACGACCTTCTCGGCGGCGACGGCGTTGATAGCGTCGGCGATATCTTGTGTGGACGGGTTCATCGTCTGCCCGCCGGAGACGATGCGGTCGACTCCGAGCGAGCACAGGATCTGACTCAAGCCGTCACCCGCGGCGACGGCCACGAAACCGATGGCCTTGACCGGCGCAGAGGCGGTCATGGCCCTGGCGGCCGACGTGGCGTTGGCGGCCTCGATCGTCAGGATCGCGTCGCGCGCCTCGGTCTGGCGGCGCATGTTGTTGATGTGTACCTCGGCCACCTCGCCGATCGAGGTCATCTTCGAGAGAACGGCGCCGGGGTCGTTGGTGTGCACGTGGACCTTGAGCTCGCCACCCGAGCCCACGACCAGCTCGCTTCCTCCGATCGCGGCCATCGACCGGTGCACGTCGTCGGCGGAGATGTTCTCGCCGAAGAGCAGGAACTCGGTGCAGTAGAGGTACTCGCTGTCGTCCCAGTCGTCGACCGGGATCACGGTCAGGGGCGCGGCGGCGGACGAAACGTCTGCAATCTCGACGGCGTGGCCGAGCGCGCTCGCGACGAAGCCCTCGATGAGTATCGCCAGACCGTAGGCGCCGGCGTCGACGACCCCGTTCTCCTTGAGCACGGGAAGCAGCTCCGGCGTGCGTCTCACGGAGTCGAACGCCTCGGTCTGAACGACTTCGAGGGCCTCCTCGAGTCCCAGACCGTCGTCAACGGCTCTTTGCGCCGCGTCTGCCGTGTCTCTCAGGACGGTGAGTATCGTGCCCTCGACTGGCTTGCGCACGGCCTGGAAGGCGACCGTCACCGAGCGCTGGAGCGCCTCGGCGACGACGCCCGCGTCGAACTCGGTAGACCCGTCGACGCCCTCGCACACGCCGCGCAGTATCTGGCTCAGGATCACCCCGGAGTTCCCGCGTGCGCCCATGAGCGAGCCGTGGGTGACCGCGTGGCACAGGGTCGCGACGTCTGAGTCGGCAGCGAGCTTGTCGACCTCGGCCACGACGACGTCCATGGTCAGGGACATGTTCGTTCCCGTGTCGCCGTCCGGCACGGGGAACACGTTGAGTCGATTGACCTCTTCCTTGCGCTCCTTGAGCGCTGACGCAGCGCCTGAGACGAGGCGTTGGTAGATCGTCGTCGTCATCCAGTCAACTCCGTGGTCGGCTAGGCGGTGCGGACCTTGATGCCTTGAACGTGCACGTCCACGGTGGCGACCTTGACGTCGGCCGTGTTCTTCATGACGTACGTCACCCGATTGCGCAGGTTGTGCGAGACCTCGGCGATGTTGGTGCCGAACTCGACGACGACGTAGAGGTCGACCGTGACCCCATCGTCTCCCGCGACGACCTTGACGCCCTTGCGCAGCTTCTGGGTCGGAAGGATCTGGGCGACGCCGTCCCTCAGGGTCGGGCTCGCCATCCCCACGATCCCGTAGCTCTCGAGCGCCGCATAACCTGCGAGGTCGGCAAGCACGTCGTTCGCGATGTTGATAAGGCCCGGGACCGGCTTGGCCATGGACTACCCCTCCTCGGGAGAAACCGGCGGAAGCGCGTTGAGTTCGTCGAGCAGCAGTGCGGGCGAAACATCGTGCATCGTGGCGACAGCAGAGATCGTGTCCATGTTCGCCGCCATGCAGGTCGCGCATAGAAGGCCGTGGCGCTCGAATACCTCTGCCGCACCCTCGTGCGTGAGCAGCACGTCTCGGATCAGCGTGTCGGCTGTGACCTGGGCCATCTCCACTCGACACTCCCCTCGTGTCCTGTGAACCTCTCGAAGTATAGCCGACACAAGGGGTGCGTCGGTGGACCGGGCCTCGCGGACGCGCGGGCTGAGCATGCTTGTCGGGCCGTCGCGGCCTGTGCTAGCATTGCACGCGCTTTGCACCAGAACAGACCGGCTGGTCTTGCAGACCGGCCTTCCGCTTAAGAGGAGAGCCAACGATGTCGAAGGTATGCGCAGTCTGCGGAAAGCATCCGGTTGCCGGCCGCAACGTCAGCCACTCGCACCGCGTCACGAACCGTGTCTTCCGCCCCAACGTCCAGCGCGTCACGGCCGTCATCAACGGTCATGTCAAGCGCGTCAACGTGTGCACCAAGTGCATGAAGGCCGGCAAGGTCACGCGGGCCTAGTCTCCGGCGCGAAACAGCCCTTCTCCGACGGCCGCCTCCGGGCGGTCGTTGTGGTCTCCGCGAACAGGTTCCGACGGCGCTGCGCCCGTGCCGCTCCCGAGAACCTGCTCAGCGAGGACGCGCACCACGCGCGGGTCAAACTGCGTCCCCGCATTCGCCGCAAGCTCGGCCAGCGCCTGGCTCGATGACATCGACGGCCGGTAGGGGCGCTCGGAGGTCATCGCGACGAACGCGTCGGCCACCGACAGGATGCGCGAGCTGAGCGGGATCTCGTCTTTGGCGATACCCGCGACGTAGCCGGAGCCGTCCCAGCGTTCGTGGTGGTGCCGGACGATAGGCACGACCTCGGCGAGCGCGGGCACCTCTGAGAGGATGTCGACCGCCACGAGCGGGTGCATCTTGAGCATCCCCCACTCGACTGTCGACAGCGGCCTGCCTGACACCTCGACCGTCTCTCCGGCCGCCGACATCCCGACATCGTGCAGGAGTGCAGCGACCCGGAGTGTCTCGAGTTCCGAGGGACTCAGCTCGAGCACCTCACCGATCTCTGTGGCCAGGTCGGCAACCCGCTGGCTCGCAAGGCCGACGTGCGGATTGCGCGACTCCATCGCCGTGGCCAGTGAGGCCAGCGTGCCGAAGTACAGCTCATGACTTGTGCAGGCCCGCTGTGCGCGGCGCAGAACGATCGCCGTGAAGCGGCCGAGTGTCTGCATCATCTCGAGGTCTTCGCGTGTCAGGCGCTCGCGCGACCCGTGACGCGCGACGTTGAGCACGCCGAGGACCCCACGCACATCGCCCAAAGGCACGCTGATCGCTGAGCGACGCCCGAACTTCTTCGTCCTGAACGACTCGGCGTCCAGGTCCTCGACGGCGAGCGGCTGTCCGGTCGCCAACACCCACCCCGACACGCCTTCGCCCTGTGAGACCGCCGCCGAGGCGATCACGTCGGGCGGCAGGCCGATGGAGGCGACGATGTGCAACGTCTGCGACGCGGTGTCGAGGAGCATCACGGAACCCGAGTCCGCGCGCACCAGGCGGATCGCGGCATCGAGGCACTCCGAGACGATCGCCTCCGGAACGTCGAACGCGGCCAGGCCGCCGAGTGCGTCCGTGAGTTCCTGGGCGGCCTGAGCCTGTGCGTGCTGCGCGTGAAGAGCGAGCGCACCCGTGAAGTAGCCCGCCATGTCTCGCACCGAGCGACGGAGTCGCTTGACCGACGGAGGCCCCTCGGCGGCGAAATCGACAGCGGCCACCGCATGCGTCTCCCCGCCGTCCACCGGGAGCGCGAGGCGCCAGACCGTGCAGTCGGAGTCGATGGTCGTGACGCGCCGCAGAGGCTCGACCACGACGCGCGCCTCGGCGACCGAGCGCAAGAGCGAGGAGCTGACCGTCGCGTCATCAGCCACGCCGGGCCGGGCCGAGAAGACGCTCTCGACCAGGTGGAGCCGGCTGTCCGGCTCGAGCGTCCAAAGGTGCGCCGCGATCGGCTCTCCGACCACTGCGGAACGCTCGAGCAAGGCGCTGAGCACGCCCGCCACGGTAAGACTGGCCGGCTCGGCGCGCAAGGCACCCTCGTTCGGCAGGCGCTCGTGGGCCATCTTGGGGACGGAGAACTCGTCGCGATTCATGCTTGCAGTGTACTGCCCCAGGCGAGATCGGGCAGGATCGCGCAGCATGCGGCAGCTCCAGGCTGGCCCAACCACGGCGTCATGCGAGTTTGGGTGTGGAGACCACCAGGACCGTCCCGGAGTGTACGTCGACTTCGGCTGCCCCTGCTACCGCCACGTTGCTCACACCCCGAGTCTCGCGGTCCGTGAGTTCACGGCGGTCCAGGGGCCAGCGCACACCGCGCGCCGAGACGTTTGCGGTCGCTGTGAGCGGAAGCAGCGAGAGCACGCGTCCCTCCCCCTGCACGACGACACTGTGCGGGCCTGTGCCTGAGAGGAGCCACGCTTCGAATCCGGGCTCGACGATCCGGACAGCGAGCTCGGCGTTGGCCCTCAGCACGGCGATCACACCGAGCTGGTGGTCGTTGCGGCCCCCCGAGACCGCAGTGAGCGTCACGCTGTCGGCACCTCGGCGGACCGCCTCAGCGAAGGCGAGCTCCAGGTCGGTCTCGTCCTTCTCGGCGGAGAAGGCGATGACCGCGCTCCCCCGGACCGCAAGCGTGTCGAGCGTCGCCGCGCTCACGGAATCGAAGTCGCCGAGAAGCACGTCGGGCGTCAGCCCCGCCTCAAGGCAGACCTGCGCGCCACCGTCTACGGCGATGAGGAGGTCGGTGTCGGCGGCCATGGTCAAGGCTAGTCGGGTCGAGCCCGCCGTGGGGCTCGCGCCTACGAGAAGCGCCTTCACGACACGCTCGGCATGACGTCGCGCGAAGGGACTGCGCGCTCGAGGACCGGCAGCACCGCGAGTGCGAGAACGATCGAGATCGCGACGGACGGGGCGACGTAGCTGATGTTGTAGATGAAGGAGTAGAGCCAGACCGGCTGGCCAGCAGGCGCGTTCTGCCCGAAAAAGACGACGCCGGACAGCCAAGCTGCCGCGAATCGCCCGAGGCCGCCGAGCAGCATGAACGGCACCGCCACCACGGCTGCACGCGCGGAGCTCGTGCGCAGCGCCCTCTGGTACGCGCCGCACCCCAAGCCGGCCAGTCCCACCGCCCCGAATGCAACGCCATAGTCCAGCGCAACCTGCACGGGTGCGACAAAGAACGGCTCGATGAGCAGGTCGGCGCAGCCGAACAACACGCCGGCGATGACCCCGGGCCACAGCCCTCGGCGCAGTGACAGGACAAAGATCGGCACCATCGACAGCGAGATGGTCCCGCCCGCGAAGTTGATGGGCAGCCGCACGGCGAACAGGCTGAGCACCGCCGAGAGTGCGGCCGTCAGCGCGATCTCGACCACGAGTCGGGTTCTTTGCGAGCGCATGGGCCGTCCCGTCTGCTGGTTCGTGACGGGAGTGCCGAGCGGCGACAGGGTGACGTCGTTTCGACGTGCGAGCCGTCGTGCAGGCCCCGCATTATCGGGGCCGTCTTCTCGGTCGCAGAGTCGCCTCTGCCTCTCAGCCGCCGCGTACTGGCAGCTCCCGACACGGGTTGGTTGTCCGTGCCCGCATTGTCCACGACCCGGACGCAGCACGCAACATGGAGCTCGCGCCTACGGAAGCGCGCCCTTCTTGCCGTACTGCTCGCCGATCGCCCGGTAGAGCCCGCGCGCCATCGAGTCCTCCCATGCCGGATCGGTGAACGCCGCGACGTCGGTCCTGGAGGTGTAGGAGCCGAGCTGGATCCGCGCCCACGGCGACTTCACATCGCCCAGAACGGTGTCGGTGGCAGCACCGGAACGTGTCGCGGTGATGTTCTCGATCGCGAGCGAAGACACGATCCTTGCCGAGAGCTTGCCCGAAGCGATCGCTTGGGGAAGCGTCGCGATGGGCGAGAACACGATGACTCCGGGCGGATCGGAAGAGACGACGCTCAGGCCGATCGACGCGGTCGCTGTTCCGGCGGTCGCCCGCTGGGCTCGTGCGGGCGCGGCCTCGGCGGTTCCCGTGTCGGCGAGCGCTCTCGTCGGCACGACCTTGCCGTGCGAGGCCTCGATGAGCGAGCGCAGACGCCGGGCCACGTCGAGCGGGACGTCCGACTGACCCTCGGCGACGGGATCGGGATCTATCACGATGGTCACGCCGTGCAGGTCGTAGGGCAGGAGCACGTCACTGGCCGGGCCTGCCGAGGCGACCATGACCCTGACGATGTCGCCCGTGTGCACGATCTGGCCTGGCCCCGGGCTCGTGGAGAGTACCGTGTTCGTGGCCGCCTCGGACGGGCTTGTCTCGACGCTAACGTCGAGGCCCTTGGTCGGAAGCAGCCCTTCAGCCAACAATCGGCTGTCGCCGATCACGTCCGGCAGGGCGAACTCTTCGGTGCCTGCCGAGACGACCACCCGCACGGGATCGCTGCGCTTGATCTTCGAGCCTTCGGCCGGAGACTGCACGAGGACGAGCCCGGCGGGACGTGTCGAGAAGCGGTGCTCGACGACTTGGATGGTCAGGTTGTCCTGCGCCAACCGCGTACGCGCGACCTCGACGTCGAGACCCACGATCTTAGGCACCGGCACGGTGCCGACACGCGGTATGAAGAACAGAACGAGACCAACAACGACCAGTACACCGAGCAGCGCCGCCGCCAGGATCAGTATCCAGCGAGGAACGACGGCCGGCCGCTCGGGCCGGACGCGATCCAGTGGAGGAACCGTGGGGCCGCTTCGGTCGAGCCAGTCGGCGTCAGAGGTTTCGGCGGTCACGGCCGAGCCTGCGGCCGGTCCGAAGAATGGGGACTGAATCTCGTCCGGGCTTCGACCGACGTCCTCGCCATCACGCGGCGGCGTCGGCTCTGCGACCGACTCCTGCGGGAGCAGCTCAGCAGAGTCGGGCGCCCCGCCCGGGCGTGCGCTCTCAGCCGCCGCGTCAGCGTCGAGGTCATCGAGCGGAAAGCTGTCCTGTGTGTAGTCCGTCATCTTCGTTGCAAGTGTAAACGATGCGAGTATGTGCAAAGGTGGAGATGGTATGTATCCTGCTCTCTCCGGGCAGCACGCCCGTCATGCAGAAAGGCCTGCCCAAGATGCCGGACTATGACTTTCGATGCACGGAATGTGACGAGCTCTTCGAAGTGACGCGTTCGATGGCCGCTTCGGGCGAAGAGAGGTGCCCCAGGTGCGGTGCCGAGGCCAGGAAGGTGTTCTCGCCTGTCGGGGTGTCCTTCAAAGGTCCAGGGTTCCACAACACCGACTACCGCCCGCAGCCCAAGGACGAAAGCGCGCCGTCCAAGGACGAGACCACTCCCGCGAAGGATGCCGAGTGCCCCGCGAAGTCCGACAACTCTCCCGGATGCGCCGACTGTGCCGCCGCTGGGTAGTTGCTCCCGGGGTCGATGTCGTGCCGGCGCGCGGACGCGGCGTCACTGCCTCCTGAGGCGCACCGCGAAGTGGCCGTCGGGACCGTCTCGCTCCGGAAGTGACTGAAAGAACCCCTCATCCGTGAGGAATCGACGCCACTCCCGTGGGACGTCGGCCGTGAGGTCGTCCGTCCGAAACTCGCTCCCCTGCTCGCTTTCGAGGAAGGCCCGCACAACCCCGGCGTTCTCGTTCTCGTTGATGGTGCACGTTGAGTACACCACGACGCCGCCCGGACGCACGGACCGACTACCCTCGGCCAGAAGCCGCTCGCCGAGACGCGCCAGCGACTCGAGGTCCTGTGGCGTCGTTCGCCATCGCTGGTCAGGGTGGCGCCTCAGGGTGCCGAGGCCGGAGCATGGCGCGTCCACCAGAACGGCGTCGAACACCGCCCCCGGCGGCATTCCCTCCACCTCGGCGAGGTTCGTTGCGTCGCCGACCAGTGCCGTCACCCCCGGGACGCGGAAGCTGTCGAGCCGCTGCCTGAGCAGCCTAGCCTTGAACTCGTGCAGGTCCACGGCGTCTATATCGGCTGGCCCTCCGGCCTTGACGGCAGCGGCCTGCGTGAGGAGCGTCTTCGTGCCTCGGCCCGATCCGACCTCGAGCATCCGCCACCCCGGCTGGGCTCCTGCGAGGGCCACCACCAACTGCGCGGCAGCATCCGAGGCGACGACACCTCCATCCCGGAGCGCGTCACTCCCGACGGCGGCGGCAGGGTTGGCGAGCCGGTGACATCCGGGCAGCGGGCACTCCCGCAGCTCGGCACCGTCGTGCTCGAGCGAAGCGAGTGTGGCGCGGGGGTCGCCCGCGAACGGGTTCTCGGCGACGAAGAGGGGTGGCGGTTCGTTGTCGGCCGACATGACCGCCGCAGCCCGATCGCGACCGAGCTGCGCGATCCAGAGATCCGCGATCCAACGTGGATGGGCGTAAAGCCTCGCGAGGGCGGCATCATCGGTCTCGGGATCTCCCCAGGGAAAGGCGTCCGCCTCCTCGGCGAGCCTGCGCAAGACGGCGTTCGCGAGCCCTGACGCCTGGGGGCGGAGCTCCCGGACGAGTTCGACGCCCTGGTGCACAGCGGCGCGAGGCGGCGTGTGAAGGAAGAGGAGCTCGTAGGCGGAGATGCGCAACGCATCGCGCACGCGCGGCTCGACGCGACCACTGGTGACGTGTCGGTCGATGGCCTCATCTAGAGTTCCCTCGCACTGGATCGCGCCATAGGCCAGGCGCGTTGCCAGCGCCCGGTCCTCCGAGGTGAGCTCGGAGCGCTTCAAGGCGGCGTCCAGAACGTCGTGTGCGTAGGCCGAGCGCTCGCGCACGTCGGTGACGACCCTGCGTGCGAAACTCCGTGCGGGAGCTGCCGTCATGAAGCTCGCTCCCATGTCGTGTGGGCAAGGTCTCGCACGCCTCGGACCCATGCACTCGCTTCCATCTCGCCCTTGCCGTCAGGCTTCACGCGCGCGACCTCGACGGTGCCGTCAGCGACACCGAGCACGAGCGCCTCGTCTGTCGCCGCCACCGAGCCGGGAAGGACCCGAGCGGTGCCTGCCACGGCGTCGAGTAGCGTCAGGCCGCGCCCGCCGACGAGCACGCGACAAGGCGCGCCGGGCATCGAGGCCCGGATGCGCCTCTGCGCTTCGTCACGCGTGAGCGACGGGTCCATCTGCACGTCGGCCTTCGCGACCTTCTCGGCATAAGTCACACGCCCGGGGTCCTGCTGGTGCCACTGGACCGACCCGTCGGCGATCGCGGGCAGTGCGGCGAGAAGCGCCTGGGCACCGACCTCGGCTAGTTCCCGGGTCAGCGCCGCTGCCGTCTTGTCGCCGATGTCCGTGCTGACCTGCAGGCAGTAGGGACCTGTGTCGAGTCCCTGCTCCATGCGCATGACGGAGACGCCGGTGACCTCGTCGCCCGCAAGAATCGCGCGTTGGACCGGCGCCGCGCCACGCCAGCGCGGGAGAAGCGACGCGTGTACGTTGACGGCACCGCTTGTGGCGGTACCGAGAGCCTCGGCGGGCAGGATCAGCCCGTACGCCGCGACCACGATCAGATCGGGTTGCAGCAGCTCGAGCGCCTCAAGCTCGGCCGGCTCCCGTAGACTGGCGGGCTGTCTGACCGTCACGCCGAGTTCGAGCGCCCCGAGCTTGACCGCCGGCGCCCGAAGCCTCTTGCCCCGACCCGATGCGGCGTCGGGGCGCGTGTAGACGCACGCGATATCGGCACCCGACGCGCTCAGGGCGAAGAGCGAGGGCACGGCGAACTCAGGCGTGCCCATGAATACGATGCGCACGGTCGTCCTCCCCCTGTGGTCACGTCAGATGCTGGTCTCGCCGGGCTTGGCGCCGGCCTCCAGGGCCTCGCGGTAGCGAACGAGCGCGGCCTTGCGTTCCTCCGGAGTCGCGCGGTCGATGATGAGCATGCCGTCAAGGTGATCGATCTCGTGTTGGAGCACGCGGGCGTGAAAGCCCTCGGCATCGATGCGAACGTGAGCGCCCGAGATGGTCTGCGCCTCACAAACCACGCGCGCGGAGCGCTCTATGGGGACTGAGATTCCGGGCAGGGACAGGCACCCCTCATCGTCGATCTCGCGCTCGTCACACGATTCGACGATCCGCGGGTTGCATAGGGCGATCACGCTGCCTTTCTCGTCGTCGATGTCGTAGACGATCACACGCTTGAGCACGCCGATCTGAGGAGCGGCGAGCCCCACGCCGGGCGCGTCATACATGATACGCGCCATCGTCTTGCACAGGTCGCGCAGGTCCGTCTCGGCGGCGCAGTCCACCGGCGCGGCCACCTGCTTGAGTGCGGGATTGGGATGAGAGAGCACGTCCATAGATACAAGTTCCTCGTATTCAGGGTCGGTTCACGTGCAAGACGACGCCCAACCACGCGTATGCAGCAATCATACCAGCCGCCTCTGACGCGGCGACCGTCCTGCGCGCGCCTATAGCAGCGAGACGGGATCCATGTCCCCGGCCACGAACACGCCCGCTCTGCGCGGCGTCGCCGCAAGCACCTCTCCGAGCACGCCGGGAAGATCCGCCGCGACCGGCGCCTTGACGAGCACGTGCCAGCGCCAGACGCCCTTCAAACGCGACAGCGGCGCGGGACTGGGGCCGAGAAGCTGCCAGCCGTCCGGCAGCCGCCCACCGATTGACGCGGCGAGGTCGTCACAGGCCCTGGCCACCTCGGCGCGCTCTTTGCCCCAGACCAGAAGGTTCGCGAGGCGACCGAACGGGGGGTACCCCAGCTCGGCTCGATCCTTGACCTCCTGCGCGTAGAACAGGGTCGGGTCGTGGCATGCAACTGCCAGAATAGCCGGGTGCCTTGGCCAGTAGGTCTGGATCACGACCCGGCCCGCGCGCTCTCCCCGCCCCGCCCTGCCTGCGACCTGTTCCAAGAGCTGATAGGTGCGCTCGCCGGCACGAAAGTCGGGCAGATGCAGCGTCGTGTCGGCGTTGACGACTCCCACGAGGGTGACGTCCGGGTAGTCGAGCCCCTTCGCGATCATCTGCGTCCCCAGCAGCACGCCGCTCTCGAGCGTCTCGAAAGCGGCGAGCGTGCGCTCGTGGCCCCCCTTGCCTCGCGTGGTGTCCGCGTCCATTCGGATGACGGCGAGGTCGGGGAAGAGCTGCGCGAACTCTGACTCCACCCGTTGGGTGCCCGCGCCGAACTGGCGCAGATACGGGCTCCCGCAACGCGGGCAGGTCGCGGGCACGGACCGCGACCTGCCGCAGTGATGACAGGTGAGCCGCTGCCCCACCTCGTGATAGGTCAGGGAGGTCGAGCACGAATCGCACTCGGGGACGAAACCGCACTGCCGACACAGGAGGAAGGAGGCGAAGCCGCGCCGGTTGAGCAGCACGACGGCTTTCTCTCGGCAGGCAGCGATCTCCTGCAGTTCCTTCACGAGAGGACGCGAGAACATCGAGCGATGACCGTCGGCGAACTCGGCAGTCATGTCGACGACCTGCACATCGGGCAGCGTGGCCCCGGTCGCGCGCTGAGGAAGCGCGACGCGGGTCCACTCCCCGTCTGAGCAGCGCCGCAGCGATTCGAGACACGGCGTCGCGCTGCCGAGCACAAGGACCGCACCGGTCAGAGCCGACATCCGCGCGGCGACGTCACGCGCCTGATAGCGAGGGGCGGACGCCTGCTTGTAGGAGGACTCGTGCTCCTCGTCGATGACGATCAGACCGAGGTCGCGCACGGGCGCGAAGAGCGCGGACCTCGCTCCGACCACGATGCGCGCCTCGCCTCGGCGAAGCAGGTCCCACTGGTCGAAGCGTTCGCCGGGCGACAGCCGGGAGTGAAGAACCGCGACCTGGTCGCCGAAGCGCGAGCGGAAGCGGCCCACCGTCTGCGGAGTGAGCGATATCTCGGGCACGAGGACGATAGCGCCCTGCCCGCGGTCAACGACCGCCTCGATGGCTTGCAGGTAGACCTCGGTCTTGCCCGAGCCGGTGACCCCGTCGAGCAGGACCACGCTCCCCTCGGCGGCCTCCACGCCAGCTGTTATGCGGCTGAGAGCCTGCTCCTGACCCGCCGTGAGCTGTGCGGGCCGAACGGCCGCGCGTTCGCGCACTACAGCGTCTCGCAAGCGCCGACGGCCTTCGACGCGCACGGCACCCGCCTCCTCAAGGCGCTTGAGCGCGGCGCTCACCGATCCCAGGTCAGCCGAGAGTTCGGCCACACGCACCGGACCCGCGCTCAGCGCGTCGAGAACTGCACGCTGCAGAGTCGCTGCACGCGCGGGCCTGAACTCGGACCCGGGTTGCAGCTCAGCCCAGCGGTCGTCGACGGGACCTACGGCGGCGCGCTTGAGTGACCAGGCGTCCCCGCCCACGCCGGTTGTCTTGACGGCGCGGGGCGCTCCGCCGGGCGGCGTGAAGAGCCGCACGGCCTCCGAGAGCGGACAGAGGTACTCGCGCGCGATCCACGCGGCGCACTCGGCACCCTGGCGCGAGAAGTACGGGCCGTCGAGCAGCGCCATGACCGGTTTGAGGTGCGGGAACGCGCTGTGATCGGTGAGGTCGACGCAGTAGCCCACCGCAGGCCGGTTTGCGAAGTCCACGAGCAGGCAGCTGCCGACCTCGACGCCGCTCAGGTCATCGGGAACGAGGTAGTCGAACGGCTCGGCGATCTCGCGGGCCGGTATGTCGACAACGATACGCGCGACGCGCATGGACATCTCCCGTGAGGTCGCGGCCGATCGGACGCGACCAGCATACAGAAGGCCACCGACACCATGGGGCGCCGGTGGCCCTCGTGGGTTCGTTCAGGGCTACTCGGCAGCACCCGCGGCCTTGGCGAGCGCCTCGGCACGGTCGGTCCGCTCCCAGGTGAAGTCTTTGTCGGCACGACCGAAGTGACCGTACGCCGAGGTCTTGCGGTAGATCGGACGACGCAGGTCCAGGTCCCGGATGATGGCGCCGGGACGCAGGTCGAAGGTGGCGAGAACGGCCTCCTCGATGCGCTCGACCGGCACCTTCTCCGTCCCGAACGTCTCGACCATGACCGAAAGCGGGTGGGCCACGCCGATGGCATAGGCGAGCTGGATCTCGCAGCGCTCGGCCAGACCGGCGGCTACGACGTTCTTGGCGACCCAGCGCGCGGCGTAGGCCGCGGAGCGGTCGACCTTGGTGGCGTCCTTGCCTGAGAACGCACCGCCTCCGTGGCGACCCATGCCACCGTAGGTGTCGACGATGATCTTGCGCCCGGTCAGCCCGGTGTCGCCCATGGGACCACCGATGACGAATCGGCCAGTCGGGTTGATGTAGATCTCAGCCGCCAGGTACTCGAGGCCCTCCTCATCGAAGACGGGCTTGATGACGTGCTCGATAAGGTCGGGGCGAAGCAGGTTCTCGATGTCGACGCCGTCGGCGTGCTGCGTCGAGATGAGGATCTTCTCGACCGAGACGGGCTTGTCATCGACGTACTTGACGGTCACCTGCGTCTTGCCGTCGGGGCGAAGATAGTCGAGCACGTCGGCCTTGCGCACGGCGGTGAGTCGCTCGGCGAGGCGATGCGCCAGGTAGATCGGCATCGGCATGAGCTGCGAGGTCTCGTTGACGGCGTAGCCGAACATCATGCCCTGGTCGCCTGCGCCAACGAGGTCGATCGGGTCGACGCCCTCGCCGTGCTGCACCTCGAAGCTCTCGTCGACGCCCTGCGCGATGTCCGGGCTCTGCTCGTGCACCCCGACGAGCACGCCGCACGTCTCGCCGTCGAAGCCGAATTTCGCGCGGTTGTAGCCGATCTCTTTGACCACGTTGCGCACGATCGTGGGGATGTCGACGTAGCCATGCGTCCGGATCTCGCCTCCGACCACGATCTGGCCGGTGGTCGTGAAGCACTCGATGGCGCCGCGCACGTACTCCGGGTCGGCCTTGCTGCCCGCCTCGGAGACGAACCCCTCAGCCGCGAGT
>Ga0182021_10003292_pt1 | contig 19004 bp, 15 predicted proteins | sample 612E3MmetaG_FD_120493 | JGI IMG/M metagenome (GOLD analysis project Ga0182021, IMG submission 120493) | Permafrost microbial communities from Stordalen Mire, Sweden - 612E3M metaG (Illumina Assembly) | ecosystem: Environmental > Terrestrial > Soil > Wetlands > Permafrost | place: Sweden... | reverse complement strand
TTGGGGGGCAAATTGGTAAAAAAAAGATACAATGATATATTATAAATCCGGATCGGAAAATACAGTTCTCGGCTCAAAAGATCTTGAACAAGCAATTTTTACTGCTTTGGAAAAGCTGGGCGTGAGGAATAAAGTACTTGTTGTTCCTCCCGATTGCACAAGGTTTCATTCAAGGGCAGGGGAACTAACTACATATATTTACCGGTTTTACAAAAATAACCTGAAAGATATTCTTCCTGCACTCGGCACACACTCGCCTATGACAGGGACACAGATAAAGGAAATGTATAAAGAAGTACCGGCATCTCTCTTCCGGGTGCATGACTGGCGGAATGATGTAGTAACAGTAGGAACTGTCCCCGGTGAATTTGTCTCCAAAATAACTGATGGTGCCCTTGACTATTCATGGCCTGCCCAGCTTAACAATCTTGTTTTCAATGGAGGACATGACCTTATACTCTCAGTCGGACAGGTTGTCCCTCACGAAGTTATCGGTATGGCTAATTACAATAAGAATCTGTTTGTAGGTACAGGCGGACAGGAAGGAATTAATAAGAGTCATTTTATTGGTGCAGTTTACGGGATGGAACGAATAATGGGAAAAGCCGATAATCCGGTCAGGTCTCTGTTAAACTATGCGTCTTTAAATTTCACCAGTCATCTGCCAATTGTATATGTTCATACTGTCATCGGCCGTGATGGTGAAGGTAAGCTTGTGGTAAGAGGGCTTTTTATTGGCGATGATGAAGAGGTATTCAGACTGGCTGCAGAGCTGTCGATCAAGGTTAACTTCAATGTGCTTGAAGAACCATTAAAAAAAGTTGTTGTTTATCTCGATCCGTCTGAATACAAAAGCACCTGGCTGGGAAACAAAAGTATTTACAGGACCCGTATGGCAATGGCGGATAACGGGGAACTGATTATCCTTGCTCCGGGGTTAAAAGAGTTTGGAGAGGACCGTGAGATTGACCATCTCATCAGAAAATATGGTTATAAAGGAACACCGGCCACATTAAAAGCCCTGAAAGACAATGAAGAACTCGACAGAAATCTGAGTGCTGCTGCACATCTTATTCACGGTAGTTCAGAAGGAAGATTCTCAATAACTTATTGTCCGGGGCACCTTACAAAGGAAGAAATTGAATCAGTAAATTTTAAATATTCTGATCTGAATGAGATGCTGATTAAATATAATCCAAAGCAACTGAAAGATGGTTTCAACTTAACTGAAGAGGGAGAAAAAATATTCTTCATCTCAAACCCTGCTCTCGGATTATGGAGTTCAGGAAAACGACTTATGTAATAACCAATTTTTAATATCATATTATGATTAACTGGGGCATTATAGGATGTGGTAATGTAACTGAAGTAAAAAGCGGTCCGGCGTTTAATAAAGTCGGCGATTCCAGGCTTTTGGCTGTTATGAGAAGAAATACTGCCCTCGCTGAGGATTATGCACAAAGACATAATGTTCCTAAGGTTTATTCAAAAGCCCTTGATCTAATCAATGATAAAGACATCAATGCAGTTTATATAGCAACACCTCCTGCCAGCCATGCAGAGTACGCACTTGAGGTGATAAAGGCACATAAGCCTGTATACATTGAGAAACCTATGGCTGTAAATTATGCCGAATGTCTTAAAATAAATAAGGCAGCTGAAAAATACCAGGTCCCTGTCTTTGTAGCATATTACCGTAGAACGCTTCCCGGATTTCTTATGGTAAAAAATTTTATTGAAAACGGAAGTATAGGTAAAGTCCGTTGTGTAATCATTCAGTTGTTCAAAGCTCCGTCAGAAGAGGAAAAAGCCGGAAAGGTTCCATGGCGTGTAGATCCTGTGATATCAGGCGGAGGACATTTTTTCGATCTCGCTTCACATCAGCTTGATTATCTTGATTTTCTTTTTGGGCCTGTCCAGAAAGTAAGGTCCATTGCAGCAAACCAGGCGGGACTTTATGAAGCAGAAGATTTTGTTTCCGCTGAATTCACCTTTAAAAATAATATAACCGGAACGGGAGTATGGAGTTTTAGTGTTTCGCCGGATAGCGGAAGAGATACTATTGAGATTATAGGAGATAAAGGATCCATAAAATTTACTGCGTTTAGTTTCGAGACAATTGTGCTTATGAATGAGTCAGGCCGCAAAGAGTTTCTCAACGAACGACCTGAGAATGTCCAGTATTTTCTCATTCAAAAAATAGTTCAGTCTCTTCACGGAAAGGGAAGCTCCCCAAGCACAGGAATATCGGGGGCGAGAACGAGTAAAATTATGGATGAGATAGTAAGGGAGTATTATACTGGGAGAAAATAGGTACTGGGTACTGGGTACTGGGTACTGGGTACTGGTACTGGGTACTGGGTACTGGTTTCTGGGTATTGGATACAAATTAACGAATACCAGGAACCCAGCACCCAGCACCTTGCACCGGTGACTAAAAGTATTATAATTTGAACCAAAACAAAATTTATTAAATATAATCTTTTAATTATGAACAAATTATCTGACATTGGATTAATCGGACTGGCAGTCATGGGCGAGAATCTGGTCCTGAACATGGAAAGTAAGGGGTTTAAAGTTTCTGTATTTAACAGGTCTTTGCAGAAAGTTGACGAATTCATCTCCGGACGGGCGAAAGGCAAGAATATTATCGGCACTCATTCAATAGAGGAACTTGTCGGATCACTTGAACGGCCAAAAAAGGTAATGCTGATGATCAAAGCAGGAAGTGCTGTCGATGAAATGATTAATATTCTTATTCCGCTTCTTTCGCCCGGTGATATTATTATTGACGGAGGGAATACTCATTTTCCCGATACAAACAGAAGAACCGCACTGGTAGAAAGCAAGGGCCTGCTTTATATTGGTACAGGAGTATCAGGAGGAGAAGAAGGCGCATTGCTCGGACCTTCAATAATGCCGGGAGGATCAAAAGCAGCATGGCCATTTGTTAAACCAATTTTTCAGGCAATTGCTGCAAAGGTTGAAGATGGAACACCATGCTGTGACTGGGTAGGCGAAAACGGGGCTGGTCATTTTGTAAAAATGGTCCATAATGGTATCGAATATGGCGATATGCAACTTATTACCGAAGCATACCAGATAATGAGAGATCTCCTGCACTTGTCTGCTGATGAGATGCACCTGATTTTTAAAGAATGGAATGAAGGCGACCTGGACAGTTATCTGATAGAAATTACACGTGATATCCTGGCATTTAAAGATTCAGACGGGAAACCACTTGTAGATAAAATCCTCGATACTGCCGGTCAGAAGGGTACAGGAAAATGGACCGCAGTTACTGCTCTTGACATGGGAATTCCTCTTACCTTAATTGGTGAGGCGGTCTTTTCAAGGTGCCTGTCAGCTGTTAAGGACGAGAGAGTGGTGGCATCAAAAATACTTCATGGTCCCATACCAAAATATTCAGGGGATAAAACGGGCTTGATAAATGATATAAAAGAAGCTTTATATGCTTCTAAAATAGTGTCCTATGCACAGGGATATGCTTTAATGGAAGCAGCTGCAAAGGAATATAAATGGAAACTGAACTATGGTGGAATTGCCCTGATGTGGCGTGGAGGATGTATAATAAGATCAGCTTTCCTGGGCAAAATAAAAGAAGCATTCGACAATAATCCTTCAATTACAAACCTCCTTCTCGCTCCTTTCTTCAGGGATAAAGTTGAAAAGGCACAGAGCGGATGGAGAAATGTAGTATCTGCAGCTGCAATTAATGGGATTCCTGTTCCGGCTATATCAGCAGCCCTTGGCTATTTTGACGGTTACCGTTGTGAAAAGCTTCCTGCCAACCTGTTACAGGCCCAGCGTGATTATTTTGGTGCCCATACCTATGAACGTACTGATAAGCCCCGAGGTGAATTTTTTCATACAAACTGGACAGGAAGAGGAGGAACAACAGCTTCTTCAACTTATAATGTATAAGATTCAGAATACCTAAACCAACATGTTATGTCATTTACTGCCATTAGTGAAAAAGCTGGAAAATACAGATGGACAATATGTTCACTGGTTTTTTTCGCTACAACCGTGAATTATTTTGACCGTAATGTCTTAGGTCTGTTAAAACCGACCCTGGCAGCAGCTGGAATTTTTGGCGCTGATAAGGCTGATCAGGAGTTATACTATTCATGGATTGTAATGAGTTTTCAGATTGCCTATGCAACTGGCATGACAATTGCCGGAAGATTCATTGACTGGATCGGGACAAAAAAAGGATATGCATTTTCGCTGTTAGGGTGGAGTATTGCTGCTATTGGTCATGCTGCTGCTTATAATACTTTTACATTTGGAGTGTGGCGCGCAGCTTTAGGATTTACCGAAGCAGGTAATTTCCCGGCGGCCAATAAAACAATGGCAGTATGGTTCCCTAAAAAAGAAAGAGCTTATGCCACTGGTATTTACAATTCCGGCGCTAATATAGGGGCAATTGTTACCCCGCTGTTTGTTCCATGGATGGCAATGCACTGGGGCTGGCAGTGGGCTTTCATTTTTGTTGGACTAATAGGTACTGTCTGGCTTTTTTTCTGGTACCGCATTTATGCTTCTCCTGATGAAAAACTTAAAGCAGGTGTTTTAGGTCAGGCCGAATATGATTATATCAACAGCGATGTAGATGAAAAAGAAGAAAGTAAAGAAGAAGTTGGAAGGGTTCCATGGTCCAGGCTTCTGATGTATCGACAAACATGGTCATTCTTTTTTGGAAAGTTTCTTACCGATGGAGTATGGTGGTTTTATCTATTCTGGTTACCTGCTTTTCTTAGCGGTGAAAATGCCCGGAAAATGGCTGAATATAAATCACTGAATCCTGACTTTACAGGTGTTATGGCTGATGTTCCCGGAATAATCAGCTGGACCTTAGCGGTAGCGGTTGTATATACAATTTCAACATTCGGATCTGTTTTCGGAGGATGGTTACCTAAAAGACTCATTAATAACGGAATGGCTGCTTTTAAGGCACGTAAATTATCGATGTTTATTTATGCATTGTTTCCACTTACAGTACTATCAGCAAGCTGGTTAGGTCAGTTTAATACCTGGTATGCAGTGCTCGTTATTGGTATTGCATGTGCAGCTCACCAGGCCTGGTCAGCAAATATTTTCACGACTGTAACTGACATGTTTCCTAAAAAAGCTGTGGCGTCTGTCACCGGAATTGGGGGTATGTCGGGCGCAATAGGAGGAATAATTATATCTCAATGTGCCGGTCTGATTTTAAAACATTATGCTTCATTTGGCAAAATCGAATTGGGTTATGGGATCCTGTTCATCTTTTGCGGAATTGCCTATATCCTGGCATGGATCGTTATGCACTTTTTTGTGCCAACGATGAAACGAGTTGATAATTTATAAGATTAGTCACTGACTTCACTGACAATGTCACAGAAAAAAGCAAGGATCAAAGATATTGCAACAATGGCCGGGGTTTCTATCGGCACTGTGGACCGAGTAATACATAACCGGGGTGAAGTTGCCGAAAAAACGAAACTGAAGGTTCAGCAGATTCTGAAAGAAACCAATTATTCTCCCAACCTGATGGCGCAGGTTTTAAAGTCAAAGAAAAGATTTCACCTTGTTTCACTTCTTCCTGCACCATCAGAAAATAATTCGTACTGGAAAAAGCATCCTGTTGGCATGATAAGGGCAATTGAAGAGCTGGATCCTTTTCCGGTTTCTCTGAGTCAGATAACCTTCGATCTTCAAAGTGAAGAGGACTTTCAGAATAAGACAAATACCGTGTTAAATCTTAAGCCCGATGGTGTTTTGCTTGCACCAATTTTCAAATCCGAATCGATCTCCTTCTGTAAACGTCTTAAAAAAGAAAATATACCATTTGTATTTATTGACGGATATATTGAAAGTACGGATTTTCTGGCATACATAGGAGAAAATATCTTTCAGAGTGGCAGAGTTGCCGGGCAGCTTACAGATTTAATAACTCCTGAAAAAAGTGATATACTTGTTGTAACCATAGCAAGAAATATAAAGAATGTCCATCACCTTATAAATCGTACTGAAGGATTTTTAAGTTATTTTCAGAAGTCAGGTAAAAATAAGGGGAAAAAGGTTATTCTCAATATCCCTGCTCCCTCTCCTGATGTTGTCAAAAGAGCAATTGATAAGGTCTTTAAAGATCACCCGGAAATTGCATCAATATTTATTACAGGCTCAAGGTCATCTCTTATAGCCGCGTACCTGGAACAGAATGATCTGAAATCGATCAATCTCGTCGGATATGATCTTCTTGATTCCAATGTCAGGTATCTGAAGTCCGGGACAACCAGATTTTTAATTGGCCAGAGACCTGAGGAACAAACATATAAGGGAATAAAAAAATTATTTGAATACCTGTCTCTCAATAAATTACCTGACAAAATTGAATACCTTCCGGTTGATATTGTAACATCCGAAAACGTTGACTTTTTTTTATGAAGTTGTATTTTAGCTATAACACCTCTATCTCGCGAAGGAACACAAATGGAAAAACATGTTTAAAATTTGCATAATTTTATAATTGAACTCATTTACCGTTGGCTTTAGCCAATGGATGAAGATACTCCGAAGTTGGGCTTTAGCCCACAATTGAAGGACTAAAGTCCTTTATAGTGTTGCTGATATACCGTTGGCTAAAGCCAACGGTAATTGAAATAAATTAAAGTTATCAAAGTCAAAACATGATCTCATTTCAAATCGATACCTGCCAAAATGCTCTGTATAGCTACTTAAAACCAGGATTGCCAGGATACCAAAGAACTAAATTGTATACTGTTGAAATTCAATAAGATTTAAGTGGATACTTAATATAAAATAAAGTAGATGAAAGAACTAGGTAAATATTCATTTGGTCTTGGAGACAGATTCGGACACCAGGGTAGTGCCCAGTTAAGAGCCATTACTTCAGCTCTTGAAAAGGGCATTGATATAACACCTGTCTGGAATAAATCAAACCGGGAGCATATAACAATAGGGACACAACCCCTGGATGTGAGAATTGAGGCAGATACTGTTACCAGACTTGCCGGATTTAAAAGACCCTATTTTGTGGATGCTGATCACATAAACATTGACACTGTTGATCCTTTTATAGAATGTTCCGATTTTTTTACAATTGATGTGGCATCTTATATTGGAAAGAAAGCAAATAAAGATGAAATCAATGAATTCATGAATATTGCAGAAAAATATGCGGGAGAACTAAATATAGCTGGACCAAAATTGGGATTAGTGACATCTAAATCTCAGATCAGGCAAATAGCAGAGAAATATCTCTTTGCTGCAAAAAGAGCGAAGGAAATTTACAGGAAGATTGATAAAGCCAAAGGTGGGGGCAATTTTGTAACAGAATTATCAATGGATGAAGTAGCTCAACCACAAACACCGACAGAGCTTTTCTTTATTCTTCAGATGCTCGCCTCAGAACAGATCCCGATTCAGACCATTGCCCCAAAATTTTCCGGAAGATTCAACAAAGGCGTTGATTATGTCGGAGATCCTCTTTTGTTTGCCAGGGAATTTGAACAGGATCTCTTGGTTATTGATCATGCCGTTAAGGAATTTGGACTGCCTGTAAATCTTAAAATGAGCATCCATTCCGGATCTGATAAGTTTGCTATTTATCCACACATCTGTTCAATAATAAAAAAGACAGGAAAAGGAATTCATATTAAAACTGCAGGAACGACCTGGCTTGAGGAGGTAATAGGTCTTGCTGAATCAGGCAGTGAAGCGCTGGAATTTGTCAAAGAAATTTATTGCGGATCTTTAAAGAAAATTGATGAACTATGTGCACCATATGCAGATGTGATTGATATAAAGATATCTTCTTTACCCTCATCCTACGAGGTTTCCAAATGGACTGGCAAAAAGTTTTCTGATACCCTGAAACATATTCCCGGCAATCATGATTATAATTCCGGCATGAGGCAGTTGATACATGTGGCATATAAACTTGCTGCCCTTCAGATGAATGATTATTTCAGGTTATTGGAAATAAACGAACAGCTAATTTCAAAGTGCGTTTATGAAAATATCTATAACAGACACATCTGCAGGCTGTTTGGCATAAAGTAACCTTTAATTAAGAAACCTGTAAAAAAATTATCAGGTCTTGATTCACTCCATTGTTTTAAACCCTGAGACCCATTTTCCCTCTGTATCGTGCAGATCAAATATCATAATTTCATTCAGTCCTGCCCTGAGCCAGTTTGAAGGACAATAGAGTCTTTTCTGAGGTCCGATATTCCAGTAACGTCCAAGATTGTGTCCGTTCACCCATATAATCCCCTTTGTGAAACTGGATAAATCGATAAAAGTATCTGCCCCGGTGTTTCCTTCGGCACTGGACAAAACAAAATTGCCTTTGAAAAAGATCCCCGGCTTTTTAATTGTTCTCCCTGAGGATCTGAGATTGTAAATAAATTTCCTGTCCATTGGAAGATTATATATATTCCAGTTCATCAAGGTGGTTCCATTCAGGGTCACACTGTCCGTTATACCTTTTCTGTCAACTATATTTTTGCCAAAATTAATACGGCCCATAGCTTCAACAAATATTTCAAGGACCGGAACTTCAGCATTGCTTTCAGGTATATCAATTGAATTTATTCCCTCCCGTCTGTCGAGTTTCCCAATATAATTGCCATTCAGAAAAACTGTTGCATAATCATGAATTTCATTAACGGTGAGCTTCCCGCTTTTTTGTCCTTTAAGTTCTGTTCTGTATAAAATAAAACCATAATCCTGTCCGCATGCTTCAAGTGTTTTAGGTTGAGCCGAAGCAACTGGTTGAGGAAGATTATCCCAAACCGATGTGAATGGCAGCATATTCAAAGGAGAAATTTCAAAAGTTGCAACTGCTTCGGGGATAGACGGGAGTTTCTTTCCTTTGGGAAGGTATGATTCAAGCAGAGTACGGATAGCCATAAAATTAGGTTTAGCCCGGCCTTGTTCATTGACCGGAGCATTATAATCATAGCTTGTTATGTCTGGTTCATAGCCTTTTCCACCGGAATTTGCGCCGGCAGTATATCCAAAATTTGTTCCTCCATGAATTACGTAAAAATTAAAGGACTTCTTGTTATCCATAAGGAATTTTACCTCCTTTAACAATTCAGCCGAATCACGTTTTGCCCATTTCTCACCCCAGTGAGTAAGCCAGCCCGGATACAATTCGCTGCTGAATACCGGTACACCGGGATTTATTTTGGCTGCCAGGTCAAAATCTTCCACTTTTTGTCCGGAATTCAAGCCAACAGCACTCCCGGGAAGAGTACCGGCTTTTAACATGTCTGTTTCGGGTCCGTCACATGTGAATGTCGGAATATCAATACCAAGTGAAACCCAGATTTCTTTGAGCTTTAACAGATAGTTTTTGTCATTGCTGTAACTTCCATATTCATTCTCAATCTGTAACATTAATATGGGTCCGCCTTTTGTAATCAGGTATGGTTTAATCTCTTCGGATAATTTGCCCATGTATCTTTCTGCAGCTGCCATGTAGCGCGGATCCAGACATCTGAGCTTAATATCAGGAACACGAAGAAGATAAGGAGGTATTCCTCCAAGTTCCCATTCTGCACATACATAAGGACCAGGTCTGAGAATTACCCACATCCCTTCTTCCTGTACAATTTTCAGAAATTCGCCCAGGTTATGGTTATCTGTTGAAAAGTCAAAAACACCCTCTTCAGATTCATGATAATTCCAGAAAACATAAACTGAAATGCTGTTGCATCCCATCGCTTTCGCCATTTGGATACGCTGTCGCCAGTATAAAGTTGGTATTCTTGCAGGATGCAATTCACCGCTGATTATCTGATAAGGCTGCCCGTCAAGCAGAAACTCTGTTGTTCCAAGAGTGAATGTATGTTTCTTTGGCTTCTGAGCACTTACCTGAACCGAAGACATTAACATTAATACAACTAAAAATTTTACAATACCACGCATATATATCACTTTAATAATTTTTCAGATTGCCTGAAAGCTGTGTAATTTCCGATAGAATCCATTCTGCTTCTCCATTAGTTCATCATGTGTTCCTGTTTCGACAATCGCTCCATCATCAATGACAACTATCATGTCAGCATGCTGAATAGTTGAAAGCCGGTGGGCAATCACGATGGAGGTCCTGTTTTTCATCAGGTTCAGAATAGCGTCCTGAACGAGTCTTTCCGATTCAGTATCCAGTGCAGATGTTGCTTCATCCAGTATCAGGATAGGTGGATTAGCCATAATTGCTCTTGCAATACTTATTCTTTGCTTTTGTCCGCCGCTTAGTTTATTGCCTGATTCTCCTACAAGGTTTTCGTAACCCAGTTCAGTTTCCATAATAAAGTCATGAGCATTTGCAATCCTGGCTGCAGTTTCGACACTCTTCAGTTCAGCTGTTTCAACTCCAAAAGCTATGTTTTCCTTGAAAGAAGTATTAAAAAGGATTGGATGCTGGCTTACCAGGCCCATCAGGTAACGCAGTTCCCTTATTTTAAGATCGCGTATATCAACTCCGTCAATAAGGATACTTCCCTTGTCACAGTCCATAAACCTCGGGAGCAGATCGGCAAGAGTTGATTTTCCGGCACCTGACTTGCCTACAATGGCAATAGTCTGTCCCTTTTTAATCTTAAGGTTTATATCCCTTAATACAGGTTCATTATTATAGGCATACCATACACCCTTAAATTCTATTGAATCTTTAAATGCGGAAACAGAAAAAGCATTCTCTTTTTCAGCTATGGTTTCTTCAGCATCCAGAACCTGATCGATCCTGTCAATTGAAGCCATTCCTTTCTGAATGGCAAAATAGGCAGTAGTTAAATTCTTAGCCGGTTGAATAATCTGGGAAAAGACAACCAGGTAAGCAATAAGACTATCGGGAGTCATAGTAGCTGAACCACCCAGAACAAGTTTCCCGCCTACATACATAAGAACCATTACCACAATTGTAGCAAGAAATTCACTGATAGGTGAAGCAAGGTAATACTTGCGGGTAACTCTCTTAAAAACTTTTGCATATCTCTCATTTGAGTCCGAAAACTGGGCTTTCATTTTTTCTTCAGCATTAAATCCCTTGACTATCCTTAAACCGGTGAGGGTTTCTTCAACTACAGATAAAAGCCGGCCAAGATACTGCTGGGCAAGCAGGGAAGATGATCTTAAGGTGCGGCTGGCCCTGCCTATTAGCCATCCGCTCACCGGAAGGAGAACCAGTGCAAAGAGCGTTAATTCATAACTTGAAATGAAGAGGTACGTCACAAAAATCAGTATATACAACGGATCCCTGAACATCATTGTAAGCGATGCCATTACAGAAACCTCAATCTCTTGCACGTCGTTTGATATTCTCGTCATTACATCACCTTTCCTTGCATCGGTAAAGAATGACAGCGGAAGTCTGAGAATTTTGTGATACAGTTTCTTTCTTAAATCACGAACCGTGCACGCCCTTATGTAAGCGATACTGTTATTTGCCATGAAAATAAAGCCGTTTTTGAAGAGACTGGCTCCTATAACAATTAACATTACCAGTAGCAAAGCTCCCGATTGTCCGTTTTTATCAATAAATGACGAAAGATAATATTTACTGAAGGTTCCAATGTAGGCTGGGGTTAACTGAAAGGGACCGGGATTGGCGACTACTTCAACCCTGTTAAACAGAACCGTTAAAAATGGTTTTACCAGCGTAAACGTAAGCAGCGCAAAAAGTGCGCTTAATAGATTATAAAGGATGTTTTTTACTGCCGACCATTTATAAGGTGCAAAATATTTAAGCAGCAACCGGATGTTATTCATCTATATGTTTTTGATTAAAAACCTGTGTAATTGAATGGGGTTATCGCTTTTAATTCAGCTTTTATATTTTCTTTAAGGTCAAGGCTTTCAATGAACTTTGATATAGACTCGGCGGTGATTTTCTCATTTGTACGCGTAAGGTTGAGAAGTGCCTCGTAAGGATTTGGATAACCCTCCCTTCGCAAAATTGTCTGTATTGCTTCAGCAACAACGGACCAGTTATTTTCCAGTTCGCTTTTTATTCTGTCAGTATTTACAATCAGTTTATTGAGCCCCTTCAACAAAGAATTGAAGGCAATTAAGGAATGACCGATTGGAACCCCGACATTCCTTAAGACAGTAGAATCAGTAAGATCCCGCTGCAGCCTGGAAATTGGCAGCTTCATTGAAAGATGGTCAAATATGGCATTTGCATATCCAAGATTACCTTCCCCGTTTTCAAAATCTATTGGATTTACTTTATGCGGCATGGCTGATGATCCGATCTCCCCCTTTTTGATCTTCTGCCTGAAATAATCCATAGAAATATACATCCAGAAATCACGTGACATATCAATAAGAATAACATTTATCCTGCGCATATTATCAAATAATGCTGCAAGATTATCATAATGTTCGATCTGGGTGGTTGGTTGAGAACGTTCCAGTCCGAGTTCCTCGTTGACAAAGTTATTGGCAAATGAGATCCAGTCGATTTCGGGATAGGCAACCTTATGGGCATTCATATTGCCTGTTGCACCACCGAATTTAGCAGAATATGGAATTTGTCCGAAATACTTTGTCTGGCCATCTATCCTCGCTATAAAAACCTCAATCTCCTTACCTAGCCTTGTCGGAGTGGCAGGCTGACCATGTGTTCTGGCAAGCATTGGTATATCTTTCCACTCATCCGCAAAAGAAGCCAGTGATTCTCTCAATTCATAAAGAGTTGGGAAGTAAACGTTTATCAACGCATCTTTAATGGATAATGGAATAGCTGTGTTATTAATATCCTGCGATGTGAGTCCAAAATGAATGAACTCACTCCACTTGCCCCAGCCGGATTGAAAAAACCTTTCTTTCAGAAAGTATTCAATTGCCTTAATATCATGATTTGTGACTTTCTCCCGCTCTTTAATCTTTTCAGCATCAGTCAGGTCAAAGTCTTCGTAAATTGACCTCAGGATTTTGTAATTGTCTTTTTTAAAATCCTGTAACTGCGGAAGCGGTATACCACAAAGTGCAATAAAATATTCTATTTCAACCATCAGACGGTACCTGATCAGCCCGAATTCAGAAAAATAAAGATCAAGCTCATCAACTTTTTGTCTGTACCTTCCGTCAAGAGGCGAAATGGCAGTCAGAAAATTTAATTCCATTATTTATCAGATTGGGGTTTCACTTGTTATTAAGTATATGTACAAAAGTACTATTTTAGAAGTTGTAAAAAAAGAGTATGAATAAAATCAGAATTTCAGCAGTAAAATATGCAAATACCTATCCATTTATTTATGGACTGACCGAAAGTGGATTTGATAAAGAGGTGGTTCTGGAAACTGACCATCCCGCTGATTGCGCTGCAAAACTGATTAACAATACAGTTGATATTGGCCTTATTCCGGTAGCAGCTCTCCCATCAGTGAAAGAGTATCAAATTGTCAGCCACTATTGTATTGGAGCCAATGGGAATGTAAGAACAGTTCTGCTCTTAAGCAATTGTCCTTTTGAAGATATAAGAAGCGTATATCTGGATTACCGTTCACGCTCCTCGGTCAATCTTACTAAAGTACTCGCAAGAAACAGCTGGAAAAGAGAATACAAATGGATAAATACCTCAAAGGCCTTCGATTTCCTGAATATTGGCTACAATGAAGCTGTAGTACTTATAGGTGACCAGTGTTTTGAATTCGAAAACAGTTTCAGATATAAAGTTGATCTGGCAAATGAATGGAAGAAATTCTCAGGTCTTCCATTTGTGTTTGCGTGCTGGACAGCAAACAAACACATTAATAATGAATTTATTACTAAATTCAACAGCGCCCTTAGTCTTGGAGTGAATGATATTGATGCTGTAGTTGAAAAGTTTGGAAACACAGGTACAATTAAAGGTGAAATTCTAAAAACATATCTGGTTGAAAATATTGATTATAATTTCAATGACGAGAAGAAAAAAGCGCTTCAGCTGTTTCTTGAGCTGCTGGCAGAGATATGATAAAACACCTGTTACTTCCATTATATGGCCACCCTGACGCCCTAAAGGGGGGTTCGTTCTCATTTATTAATTATCTTTCTGGATGTTCGTGGACAAGCCCCCTTTAGCGGGGTGGGGGGCAAAAAGCTGGGAAAATAATTTTGACTAAAAACATAAAACTATCAGACCATAATAATGAAGATAATAAATCTGCCAGCCAACCTTATTATAAGAGATTACCGGGAAGAAGACTTTGATGAAGTAGTCAGATTCTGGCAATTGACTGATCTGGGCAATCCGGCAAGGGGAGATACCATAGATACTATCAGAAGAACACTGGAATTAGGTGGAAAATTGCTGGTACTACAATCAAAAACAGAAAGCCGGATTTGCGGCACCTCATGGATGACTTATGATGGAAGAAGAATTACGCTGCATCATTTTGGAATATTGCCTGAATACCAGGGTCAGGGGCTTTCAAAAATCCTGTTAAAGGAGTCCCTTAAATTTGTAAGGGAGAATGGGTCGCAGGTAAAATTAGAGGTGCATTCCGGCAATCTGAAAGCTATTAATCTATACAAAAAATTCGGATTTGTTCATTTGGGGGAGTATAATGTTTATATAATCAGGGATATTTCAAAATTGTTAAGTTGAAATTACAATTTGTCTCTTTTATGTTTAACTTTGGGTTTTAAAGGATCTGAAATTAGTATTGACAAACTAATCAAAAATATCATGGCTAAAACAATCACCTTTAACGAGCTCCGGAAGATCAAAGACCAGTTGCCCTCCGGAAGTATGAGACAGATTGCAGAAAAACTGGACCTGAATGAAGAGACAGTTAGAAACTACTTCGGAGGGAGAAATTTTGACAAGGGACAGAGTGTTGGAATTCATTTTGAACAGGGACCTGATGGTGGTATTGTTACGATCGATGATACTACGATACTAGATATTGCTCAGAAAATGATCAACTATTAGTTCATTGCCTGGCAGCCTCTTCAAAAGCAAAAGGCTACGTCTTTTGCTTTTTTTTATCAAAAATGGACCGGTCTGAGATAATAAGATCAGCTGAAAATCAGTATAAACAGATTCTTGAAGAATTCTTCATGTCTGTCTATAATGAAATATCTCTCTCATCTCATGGAATTGACCATCACAGGAGAGTCTGGAACTACGCAAAAGAGTTCCTGAATCAGATTCCTTCAGGAAATTCCAACAAACTAATACAGCTCTCAGCCAGCCTTATAATTGCATGTTATTTGCATGATACAGGTATGTCAGTTGATCCGGGTCCAAAACATGGAAAACTAAGCAGAAAATTTTGCACCCTGTTTTTAAACAAACATAATCTATCCGAGAATGATTTCCATGAGACTATGGAAGCAATTGAAAATCATGATAATAAAGATTATCCGACACATGGCGTAAAAAACGACCTGCAGACAATACTTTCGGTTTCGGATGATCTTGATGCTTTTGGATTAACCGGAGTATTCAGATATACAGAAATTTATCTTACCCGGGGAATTGATTTTGAAAAGATTGGCAATCTTATCAGGGAAAATGCTGAAAGGAGGTTTCTTAATTTTCTGAAATCATTCGGATCATATATTGAAATAGTTGAAAAACATACAGCAAGGTTCAATATTCTGGATGAATTCTTCAGCAGATACAATGCTCAGCTAGCATCATATCAGTTTGGACTATCGCAACCATCAGGTTATTGCGGCGTTATCGAGTTATTTGATCATATGATAAAGCGGAGAATTGAACTAAAAGAAATTTATCTCGAATCGGACAAATATCTTGTTGACCCGACTATCAGATGGTTCTTTACTGAATTAAAAAAAGAAATTTCAGTCTGATAGAATAATTTCTCTACAAAAAAAAATTATTGTTGCAGACATTGCATGCAACGTCCCTGCTTTGCTGTTAAAAAATAAAAAGAAAAATCTTCTTTAATTATGGCTAAAACTCAATCAAAAATACCAGCACCTTTCAATCCCAACGATTTCAGGAAAGAGGGACATACGATTGTTGATACTTTATCGGATTATCTTGAAGATGCTTTATCCGGAAAAGAAATGCCGGTATTGCCTTGGAATGATCCTGATCAGCTTGCCGAATATTTTTCATTCGATTCGTATGGGCGTGAAAAGGAGTCAATGGATCATTTCATCAGGAGGATCATTGAGAATTCAATCCACATTCACCACCCTCATTATATTGGTCACCAGGTAACATCTCCACTCCCGGCCACAGCACTCGTTCAGTTTTGTACTTCTCTCCTTAATAACGGAGCTGCAATCTATGAAATGGGACCGGTTAATATGGCCATGGAGAGAAATGTGGTAAACTGGTTCGGATCAAAAATTGGTTACCCCAAAGGATTCGATGGCATCTTCACGCATGGCGGCACAGCCGGAAATCTCACAGCGATGCTGGCGGCGAGACAGGTAAAAACTGACTATAATATCTGGGAGGATGGGGTGATGGAAAACGAAAGACCCGGATACCTTATATCTGAACAGGCTCATTACAGCGTTGGGAGAAATGTAAAGATCATGGGTCTCGGTGACGAGTCAATAGTTAAGGTACCTGTTGACAAAAGTTTCAGAATGAGAACCGACCTTCTTGAAGAGTTAAAAACCAGGGCAGAGAAAAAAGGAATACGGATAATATCTGTGGTTGCAAGTTCATGTTCAACGGCGACAGGCACTTATGATGACTTAAATGCAGTTGCTGATTTCTGTGGAAAATATGATCTCTGGATGCATGTTGATGGTGCCCACGGAATGGGAGTTCTCTTTTCAGATAAATACAGGAACCGGGTAAATGGCATTGAAAGAGCTGATTCTGTTGTCATTGATTTCCATAAGATGCTCCTTGTTCCCGCACTCAACACCCTTGTCATGTTTAAAAATGGGGAGAGATCGTATGAGACTTTTGCCCAGAAGGCATCATACCTATTTCAAAAATCACAGAAGAATGTATGGTATAACAGTGCTGCAAGGACAATTGAATGCACTAAAAGCGCTTTGGGGATTATTGCATATACGGCACTGAAATATTACGGAAATGGTTATTACATTCAATATATCGACAGCAGGTATGATCTGACGTTGATCTTTGCGCGGTTAGTAGGAGCCGACAGCCGGCTTGAACTTGCTGCAGAACCAGAAAGCAATATTATATGCTTCAGATATTCTCCTGAAGGATTTGACGAAATTAAGCTCAATCAGATAAACTCCAATATCCGGGACAGGATTATTAAAGAAGGTTCATTCTATATTGTACAGGCAGAACTCAATGGAAAAATATGGCTAAGGCTTACCATTATCAATCCGGTAACAACAGAAGAAGATCTTAAAATTCTTCTGAACAGAGTATTAACAATAGGTCAGGAAGAAATCAGGAAGATGGACTGACAGTAGGGCTGCATGGTGCATGGTGCATGTTGCAAGTTAAAAGCTGCAGAGGTATTGTAATGTACCTTGCACCCCGCAACCCCGCATGCAACTTTAATTCATTTTTCTTTTTTTCTTTATCAGCTCCTTCAAGGTTGTCCGTGCCAGCACTGCATTTGTATTATCCCGGATTTCTTTAAATACTGACCGGATCTGACAGGTATTCTCATCCTTGCAAAACTCGCATGGCCGGTAAGAATTTTCCGAAACGCAATACATAAGGGAGATTGTACCTTCAAAATGGCGTACTATCTCAGCAAGTGACACCTCTTCCGGTTTTTTTAAAAGATAGTAACCTCCGGCTTTCCCCAGATTACTACCCAGGATACCGGCTTTTTTCAGCTCAAGCAGAATATTTTCCAGAAAACTCTGTGGTATTTTTTCTGACTCGGAAATTTCACGAATCTGCATCGGCCCTTTTCCATATTCCCTCGCTAACCTTGTAAGAGCAACAATCGCATACCTGGTCTTTTTGGATAATATCATGATTTAACCTTATAGATTCTGTTAAAGTTAAGTATTAATACTTAACCATTTGGGTTTTTATGCCAATTATGGTCAACTTAAATTGGAGTACATTTGTTCACAAAATCGGTAGACATTATGAGACTTTTATTTTCCCTTACGTTTTTCCTGTTAATCATTGCAGAAACATATTCACAATCATCAAATGATATTCTCAATCTTCTGATTCTGAATAAATCAATAAGTCAGCAACAAGCTGATTCGTTGCGGGCTGACGCCGCCATTAAGCAACAGGAAGTCGATGCTAATAAAAAATCTTTCCTGGTTTCAGCTGCAAGGCAGATTCAGATTTCAGGTTATACCCAGGTAAGATATCAGAACCTTGAAGAAAAGGGTAAAAAGGATGGTTTTGACATCAGAAGAGCCAGAATTGACTTGAACGGGAACTTCACACCTTACCTCTCCTACAGGCTTATGGCCGATTTTGCTGCCAGCCCAAAACTCCTTGATGCATATGCCGAGATCAAGTTAAATGATTATTTTAATTTAACCATCGGCCAGTTCAGAGTTCCTTTTTCACTTGAAAACCTGATCCCGGTCAGAAAATTAGACGTGATTGACTTTTCACAAATAGTCGAAGCTTTGGTATTTCGTGGTAAGGATGTAATTGGAAATCAGAACGGGAGAGATCTAGGCATTCAGTTAGGCGGCGCTCTGGTTAAGAACGCGACAAGAAATATTGTAGAATACCGTATAGGCGTTTTCAATGGTTCAGGAATAAACATTCAGGACACTGCAAACAAAGCCAAGGACATTGCTGTCCGGCTTGTAGTAAATCCATTTAAGGGTCTTTCAATCGGTTCCTCCTATTATAATGGCTGGGGAAAGGCAATAAAACCATCTTCATCCTATATTGGGAAGAGTCAGCCTCATAACAGGTTTGGCATGGACATCAGTTATAGTGCGAGCCGTTGGGGCCTCAGGGCAGAATATATTAAGGGGACAGATGGATCAGTTGATAGGGGGGGCTGGTATGCTTTGGCAGAATATTATATTATTCCCCAAAAATTACAGGTTGTCTGTAAATATGA
>Ga0182021_10003291_pt1 | contig 19008 bp, 21 predicted proteins | sample 612E3MmetaG_FD_120493 | JGI IMG/M metagenome (GOLD analysis project Ga0182021, IMG submission 120493) | Permafrost microbial communities from Stordalen Mire, Sweden - 612E3M metaG (Illumina Assembly) | ecosystem: Environmental > Terrestrial > Soil > Wetlands > Permafrost | place: Sweden... | reverse complement strand
CTTTTAACCACAGATTACACGGATTAACACAGATTCACTCTGATTTCAATCCGTGAAAATCTGTGATATCTGTGGTGCAGTTTTATTTCTTCTTTTCACTACAGATTACAATGATTAAAGCATTAAACGTTTGATCCCATGTTTGAGATCGGTTTCATTAAAGTTTATTAATAATCCTAATTTTTTATTTGACAATTTTAAATAAGTTAAAACCTGGGCGGTATGAATAGGAGCCAGACAATCCACTGATTTTATTTCTATAATTACACTATTATTTACAATCAAATCTATTCTATAACCGGCATCCAATTTTACTTCATCATAAATAACGGGCAATGCTACCTGCTTTTTGACTTCAAAACCATTCTTGATTAATTCATATTCCATACATACTTCATATGTCGACTCTAGAAGTCCAGGACCTAGTCTTGAATGTATCTTGTAAGCACAACCTATAATCTGATATGTCAAATCATTTAAGTCCATGATTTGGATATTCACCACAGATTACACGGATTAACACAGATTGCCTCTGATTTCAATCTGTGTAAATCTGTGATATCTGTGGTGCACTTTTTATCTTTCTATTCACCAATGATTACTTATTTATTGAGATCGTGTTTATTCCGATCGGAAATCACAAAAGTTCCGCAAAAGCATTTCCCCTGAACCATGACTTTTTTCCGGATGAAACTGCACACCGAAAATATTGTCTTTCTGTACTGATGAGGTGAAAGGATAATCATACACTGTTGTAGTCACAATATCATCTTTATTATTGCATTTAAAATGATATGCATGTACAAAATAGTACATAGCATCTTCAAAGATCCCTTTAAAAAGCGGAGAAGACTTTACAACAGCAGCATCATTCCACCCGGTATGAGGGACCTTGAACCTGAGCTGATCTCTGACCTTAAACCTGACTACCTCCGCATCAAACCAGCCAAGCCCGTCAGCATCTCCCTCCTCACTGTTACCTGCCATCAGTTGCATGCCGAGGCAGATACCAAGGACAGGTTTCTTCTTTACAAGAACTGTTTCATTCAGAACATCCCAGAGCTGCAGCTGCTTCAGGTTTTCAACGGCTTTCTTAAAATGCCCCACCCCAGGCAGTATCAGCTTGTCTGCATTTTCAATATCCTTAGCTGAGGATGAAATCATTGACTCTTCCCCGATGCGGTGAAAAGCTTTTGCAATTGAATGGAGATTTCCCATGCCGTAATCAACAATGACAATCATTTTTTAACTTATTTAAGCAAAGATGATAATCCTAAAGACAAAAGTATAGAACCAAGACAAAAGACAAAAGTCACAAGACAAAAGTATAGTACCAAGATAAAAGACAAAAGACAAAAGTCACAAGACAAAAGTATAGTACCAAGACAAAAGACAAAAGTCACAAGACAAAAGTCACAAGACAAAAGTTAATAGTTGACTAAGATATACTGATTCAGATTCTTCACTTTTATCTTTATACCCTGCGTCTTGCTCTGGGTCTTCGCTTTGCTTCGACTTTTATCCTTTGTCTTTCTTCATCTGGATTTTTGGACAATGGAGTCCAGGATGTTTTTCAGTTCACCTGATTCTTTAATAAGATAATCAAGTTCAGTCATATTTACTTCTTTTACCGTTCTTTTGATAATTCTAAGCCAGTAATTTGATTCTCTCATTTCCCTTAAAGAGATCCGCACTTTATTAGTAAAATCAGCTTTTGAGGAACCCGACTGAGACTCCTCATAGTTCGCTCCAGATGAGCAAGCACTCTTCGATAATTGAGTCCGAATAGTTTTATTTTCAGGAGAATAAGGTAATGACTTCAAAAATTCAATTACTCTTACTGCAAACTCAAAAAGTCTATCGCAAAGATCATTTTTCTTTTCTTCCACTTTTATCTTTTTACTTTTGTCTTTTGTCTTATAATTGCTGCTACCTAATCGATAAACTCTATCATCCATAATTCGAGATGAATGATCTTCCAAAGGATGTGTCCGTAGTTACTTCCCGCCTGGTGCTGTTTAAACAGCTTCTGAATTTCACTGAAATCAAAATAATGCCTTGAGCGGAACGAGGAAGAGCTGAACAGTTCATCGAAAAAATTCCGGAATTTTATATCCCTGAACCAGGCATCTTCAGGGGTCTGGAAACCAACTTTATCAGTCCTGTTCCTGACTTTTTCGGGCAGTATGTTTTTCATTGCTTCCCTTAAAATGACCTTTGTATTGCCTTTCGAATAAATTAACTCCGTGCAGGTATTTATTGTCTTTTCAATAATATTATGATCGAGAAACGGGAAACGTGTCTCGAGCGAAAATCTCATACCGCTTTTATCAGCCCATAAAAGGTTGTGCTCAAATTTATATTCGAAATGATTTATGAAAGATTCCCGGAGAGTTTTTGAAGAGTATAATTTTTCAATAATTATATTATCCTTATTCTTTGAAAATTCATTATAAAAATCATTGGATATGAAGGTGTTCTTTCTGTAAAGCACTGATTTTTTAATCCAGGCCGGCAGCATGTAAAATGCAGCTGTCGTAAAGGGATAAAAGGTTTTATGAATTTTATAATACCTGTAAACGTCATTCAGAAGCTCTCCCCATTTCATTTCATTGAACCTGTGCTTAAGATAAAATCCTATCAGATAATGATATCCTGCCATGTACTCATCAGCGCCCTGTCCGTTCAGTATTACAGTACAGTGCTTCTGAGCAAGTTCCATCACCTTAATCTCAGCATATTCAGAGGTATTCGGGACAGGCTCTTCCAGTGCCGTGATAAACAGATTCATATCTGAAATGAACGAATCAATAGTAGGATGTGTAAAATGAATGTTATCGATATACCCGTTGAATTCATGTATAAATTCCGTTTCATCACCTGCATCGCCCTTACCGTAAACAGCGGAGAATGAGTGTATATCACTTCTGCCGATCAATTTTGAAATCGTCGCCCCGATCGAAGAGGAGTCAACTCCTCCGCTTAAACTGAGTCCGACCGGTACATCGCTTCTTAATTGCAGGTTCACGGCAGTTTTAAAATCATCACGGAACTGAAGGGAAGAGGTATAACCGCATGTCTGACAACCTGATAATGAATACCAGCTCTTTATCGAAATACTTTTGGGCTGAAGCTTTAATAAAATTTTGCTGCCATGCTGCAATTTAAATATCTCCTTAAAAAACGTATTGTCAGTGTGATTTGTCCTGTTGGTTAAAAGAAAATCAAAAATGATCGATTCATTTGTCTGCCGGAGCTCAGGCTTTATTTTTAATATCGGTGTGATCTCAGATGAGAAAATAAAAGTATTGTCATCAAGATAATAATAAAGAGGTTTTATGCCAAACCGGTCACGTGATGCAAAAACCTTCTTCTCTCTCTTGTCGTAGATGACAAAAGCCCACATCCCGTTGAGCCGGTCAAGGCAATCTTCCCCCCACTCCATATAAGCAACAAGAATAACTTCGGTATCAGTCCCTGAGCGAAAAACATGACCTTTATTCCTCAGCTCATCCCTGAGTTCGATATAATTATAGATCTCGCCGTTGAAAACCATTACATAACGGTTGTCAGAAGAAAACATAGGCTGATGGCCGGCAGGTGATAAATCCAGAATACTTAACCTTACAAATCCGAGTCCGACATTGTCTTCAAGAAAGACTCCGTCATCATCGGGTCCGCGGTGCTTCTGAACCTCCATCATCTTCCGGATGGGAGCTTCATGAACCGGCTTGCCGTTAAAATTTATTATGCCGCAGATTCCGCACATTTATTATTGGTGATTGGGGATTGGGGATTGGGGATTGGTGATTCAAAGATAAAAGACAAAAGATAAAAGACAAAAGTTAAAAGTGTTTCTGGTTCCATAATCCTGTGTCTATGAATATTAGAATTCTGATTATTCACTTCTCAATCAATGATCGACAATCAACAAGTTGGTTGGTGATTGATGTTATTAAGACCCAGGATAATCTGCTTTTTCACCACAGATTACACAGATTAACACAGATTATTTTGTGATTTGCGATTGGAGATTAACGATGTGAGATTTAAGATTGGACTTTTAATAAATCTGGTATCTGAGATCGTTAATCTGATATCTTATATCTGCTATTTTATATTTTCAATACTTTCTTATACACATCAAACACCTTACCTGCAATGATCCTGTTGTCGAGGTGCCTGATCTTCTCCCTTCCACTGGTTGGTTTCCCGAAAGCCAGCGCCTGTTTTATTTTTTCTGAAACATCTCCAGGCCTGTAGGTTATAATGTAGCAGCCTTCTGTATTACCGGTAACTTCCTTCACATCACCAACATCGGTAGAGACTATGGGACAATTACATGCCATTGCTTCCTTAATGACCTGGGGCGAACCTTCATTGAATGATGTCATCAGAAGAACATCACAGGCATTGATAAGAGTCCTCACCTGATCCCTGGTCCGGTCCTTCAGCTCAAGCAATACAATCGATTCGCCGAGCCTTTCCATTGCCCTCCGTGCAAGAGAATAATTTTTAACTTTTATATTAAATGAAGAGCTGAATAATATATATTTTGATCCATTATCCATTCCTTCTGCTTTCCTTGCTTCTGACTGATGCTCCGGATAAAAAAGGTCAAAATCAACCCCGCAGGGAATTATTGAGTGGTTTGAGGTTTTTATGAAAGCTTTCCTGAACAGATTATCCGATACAAATATGACATGATCTGCCCAGAGTGATGTAAATGAACTAAGGATATTCATTATCCATTTATTAATATCGCTTCCATGAAAGGTAATCACAACCGGGATGGAACCTGCAGCCAGACTGACAAGACCGGAAAGGTTGAAATGGGCATGGACAAGGTCGTAATCTCCGTTTTTTATCTTTCGCCTCAGCTTAATTATATTTGAAAAATACCCTGTGATCCCCTTCCCTTTTATCAAATAAATATCAAAATTCACATTATGATATTTATTTAACGCCTCCATCTGGTCGTTGATAAAGGCCTGGTGGATATTGAAATTGCGCTCAGGATCGGGGAAATTGCCGCTGCAGACTATAAGGACGTTCATTGGTTGATCAGGGGGATTGGGGAGGAGCGTAGAGCGTTAAGCGTAGAGCGTAAAACGTAAAGCATTCTGTTGTATTCGGTGTTTGTAAGTGATTACCGGTTACCGATTACTGACCACTAATTGATCCCTTAATCTATTGAATATAGTGTCACAAAATTCTATAAATGCTTCTGATTCAGGAATTGTTGGTTTGCCATGAGGAAGTAGTCCCAAATCTCCGGGATAACGTGCATCAATATATACCTCATTAATAATACTAAGCAGGATTGTTTCGGAAACAGAAAGTTTAATATTTGCATTTAATTGCAGTCTTATCAGATCATGTGATTTTATGGATGGTTTATCCTGTTCTTCAATTATAGCTTTGAAACATTTTTCTAAGCATTGCTGACAATGAAAAGATACCAAATTGGTAAGCCTGGTTTTGTTTGAAAGTGTTTTAGCAGCAAGAAGGTCATCTTCGGCTGCTGTAAGCCAATCTTTAGTTATTTGCTTCATAAATAACAGATCCTGAAATAAGTATCTCCTTTTTAAAACCACTGTTCAATTGAATGAACTTTTCATACATGGGTTTTGTATGTACAATCAAGTCAATATCAGCATATTTTCGTAAAGGATTCAGGGCATTGGCTATTTTAAGTTTGATTTCCATCTTTTGGGCAAATGACTCGAAAACAAAATTGTCATTTGTAACAACCAGCAAATCAATGTCGCTATCATCTGACATTGTTCCTTTTGCATAAGAACCAAATAAAATAACCTTGCTCACATTTAAATGTTGTAATGAAAGGTTAATTTCAGCTATGATATCATTTTTGGTCATAATGCAAAAATAATAAAAAGTCAGAAGATTTGTATTGCCGATCTGGCAAATATTTGATTTCCATATAAATTGTATCTTGATATTGGGAATGAGTGATGAGCGTAGAGCGATGAGCGTAGAGCGATTAGTGTCTCTCCTCTCATCTCTCATCTCTCATCTCTCATTTCTCACACAAGTCCCCGTCCCGCCAGTTTAAACCAGTTCCAGCTAATAATTACAATTGCCATGACAACCAGGTAAGGAATATACAATGAGGCGTAACGTTTATTTAACTGGGTTACTCCGTACCCGGCAAGGATCAGAAGAAACGGGACCGCAGGTACATGAAAACGTTCGGACAGGGCAAAACCGCTTGAGGCAAGTATAAAGAGGTAACTCCCCAGAATAGCAAGGATCAGAATATGATAGGTTACTATCTTCTTTCTGTATATTGAAAGGAGGGCAATGATCACAAAAAAAGCATAAACATTGTGTACAAAAATAGAACCGTTGATCATCATAGCGTTCTCCTGTCCGGCTACTTTAACCATCGTGGGAAAGGGAGCCACGAACATCGCAGGAAGAAAAATTGCCCGGGAACCATATCTTGCAAGTTTGTTCCCTGATTCACGTGTGGCAATGTTCTGCATTTGTAATTCCAGGTTTGTAGAGCGGGCTTCAGAATTCAGCTTTACCTCTGTAAGCACCCGTCCTGATATCACAAAAAAAGCAGCAATAGCGAACCATGTGATGTACACTGTCCTGCGGCGTGAACCAAGCAGACGTCCGGCCGAAAACAGCAGGGCGCTGAAGAGTCCAAACCAGGCCGCAGCAGCCAGTACTGTACGGAACATGAAAAGTACAGCACCCCAAAGTACCACCTGAAAAAAACCCCACAACTGGATCCTGGGTGAACGCAACATATAATCTGCACGTTCGGCAAAGGCAACAAGTATAAAAATCATTACCGTTTCCTTGGTATGAAGGCCGGTATAATAAATTAATGTCGGCAAAAGCATAGACATGACGGCCGTTATACGGGCAGCCTGAAGACCGGAAGTCCTGAATGCCAGGCGGTAAAGCAGCACACACATCCGGGCGCTTAATAATGCAATTACCAGTCGGGCAACAAGTATGCTATTGAATGAAAAAAAATAGATAGATGCAAGAAAAATTGGAAACCCCCTGTCAGAAAAGGGTTTTTCAAAAATTGTAAAATAATCTGATATATGACCGCTTTTCAGCAGGTCGATGATATAGATCCCCTCTCCATGATAGCCTGCCGAATCGCCCGCATCGAACTCAAAAGGCTGGCCAGTCTTTATGTGGTAAAAGATATAGATAAATACAATATAAATAACCCTTATTATGAGTGCTGTATTAAATAACTTTTTCTGAAAAAGCCGTTCCGGCTTTGAAGCCCAGCGACGCGTAAAGAGATTCACGAAATAGAAAAATGCAATAACCTCTACAGCTCCGAAAGTGATCCAGAGCAAGGGAAGCTTATTTGGAAAGAACGCCAGACAACCAATCAAAACAGCGAAATATGCTAAAACAGCTTTTGAAGTAAAATATCTGGGAAGGTACCAGAGACCGGAATTATTCATTAAATAAATTTATTCAGATTAAACTGCTATATGCTTCTTTTAATGCAATAAAATGTTCCCAGATGGAGAAGGTATCGCGGACCCAGGATGATGCATTTTCAGCATTTTTTTGATAAGATCCACGGTTCTCAAGAAAATGCAAAAAGTGTTTTAGAAGATCATTTTCGTCTTTAGTTTTGTAAAGAGTTGCATACTTCCCGTCTTCCGTTATCTCTTTCATTACTTTCCAGTCATTCACAAATACGGGAATTCCTGATGCAATAGCTTCAATTACAGCAATACCAAATGTATCATGATCTGATGCATATATAAAGCCATCACTCTGTGCAAGAATGTCAGGGACGTCTGACCGTATACCCAAAAATAATACTTTATCAGCCAATCCCTCCTTGCTGCAAAAATCAATGCAATCATCGTACAAATGAGGGTCCTGGTTTGTCTTTGTACCAGCAAAAATCATTATGAAACCGACGGTTTTCTTTGACAGAATTGCAAGGAACCGGCAAATAGTCATCTGGTCTCTTACCGGAGAAAAGTTACCCACGCTGCATAACAATAATATGCCATTTCTAATTCCCAGTTCCACGCGGATGGAGTGCGACGAAGGTTTATCAAATTTTTCGAATGAAATTCCGTTATAAACAACCCTTTGCCTGGGAAGATCAAGAAAGTTGTATTTTTTTATATAATAATTCATTTGTGCATTGCTCACAAAGATGTTAAGCGAAGTCCGGTGCAATATAAAACGGTTGATAGTTTTTGGTAATATACCTTTTGCAAAATCATAGCCATGAATAGTCAGAATTATCCTGATACCTGTTCCGAGGGTTGCAATCCAGGCAAGTAAGGCATCGAGGGGTTGCTGAGCATGAGCAATCGTAACAGAATGCCTAATCAGCATTTTACGGAGACGCAAGTAATAGCTAATATCAAACCTGTGTTTGAAACCAACACGGTAAAAGGGAACCCCTGTTTCCATAAAACTATTCAAGAGGTCGCCATCCTTACGGTGAATCCCGATAAAAGAGAATCCGGCTTCATGTGCATTCAGGAAACAATCAAGAAGCAATGTTTCAGTGCCTCCACGTTCCAGTGAACCGAGGAGATATGCTACTTTAAAAGGTTTATCGGACAAAATTTATATAATTTAAGATTGGCGATTTAAAGACAAAGACAAAAGCAAAAAGGTAATTCGTTCGGATGAAGGGATGAGAGTTTAGCTTGTTTTAATAGAATTCAGCAGATATTGTTTAATTCTGGAGCCCCTTATTCGAACAAAACAAAATAATTTAACAAAAGGTTTCGGGGTTCTGTAAAAGAACCTGTAATAAAAGGGCTGTTGGTTAAAATCTACTTTATTGAGTAAACGCCGGACTTCAGACGGGTACATGCCGGACAGGTGATATTGTTGAAGTGCCCGTACCCTCAATCCATCGAGGAGGGTTTTTAATTCAGGATTTGTTTTTTCATTTACATCAAGATAATCCAGGTTAAAAATAAAATGATTCCCAGGATGATAAAGTTTCCGGGAACCAAGAGCACGGTTGAGGACAGGAACATCCTGATTATAATAAGATAAATACTTATTAACATAAGCTATCTTATGATTAAGTGCAATCCTGATCCAGAGATCGAAATCTTCGCCAAATTTCAGCTGACTTTTAAACCCTCCTGTCTTATTAAAAATGTACTTGGGAATTACAACAGATATTGAGGTCAGGGGCATCCACCAGGAGTAAGTATAAGCTTTAATGTAATCAATATATCCCCGGAAGCAATCCGGTTCATTATTCTCAAAACCCTTATTACTCCCATTTTTGACCCAGTAATATTTAGAACCATATATACCTGCATCAGGATAATCCTCAATCAATCTTTTCATTTCTTCCAGGAAATGTATATCCCACCAGTCGTCTGCATCAAGAAAAGCAATATAATCGTATTTTGCCGCCTTCATTCCATTGTTGCGGGCGATGCTGACACCTGAATTGGGTTGAAAAATTATTTGAATGCGGGGGTCGGTGTACTGTTTGACCTTGTTAGGGCCATCATCGCTACTACCATCATTTACCACTATCACTTCAAACCTGTTATAGGTTTGTTTCAATATCGACTGAATGGCCTTTTCAATGTAATCGGACTTATTATAGAGAGCTATTATGATGGAAAACATTATGTCAGATTGCATAATCCTCAATTTTATTAACTAAACTATTATCAGCCGTTACTAGAAAATCATTGTTAATTATTAAAGTCTTTTCTATGGAGAGGTCTTTGGTTAACTTTTTAAAGAATTTTCCTTTTTTAAAATTGCCTATTTCAAAAATCACATAATTATATTGATATAATAAAGATTCAAATTCTAAAAAATGACTGTCTTTCTGATTGACCTCAATAATTATTGTTGGAGTAAGTCTTGAAATAAACCTTTCTGCTCCATATAGTACTTGTAATTCATGGCCCTCAACATCTATTTTTATGCATGCAGTTTTGAAATCGTTAAGTTTATTGTCAAAGAGGTTGTCAAGGGTATCAATCTTTATTATTTCTTTGCGATCAATTTCATTATCAGAAACTAAGCCAGACTCAAGAGAGCTATTATAAGACGATTTATCTATTGTAAACTCTGTAGAGCCTTTTCTGTCAGATGCCCCTACCTCAAAAAGAGAATAATTATTGAATCCATTTAATTTACATCTTTCAATGTTAAGCCTATTTGTTTCTTTATTTGGTTCAATAAAATAAACTTGTTTCCCTTCAGAGAGCGCTAATAAGGATCTAATCCCTAAATTTGAGCCTACGTCAATCCAGGGAATCTCTTTATTAAAATATTCATTGAGTAAAGTCTCCGTAAAGTTCAATGCCGGCGAGTGCCACTTATATGATAGCGCAAACTGTCGTGACATTAAATCCCCCTTTTTAATTTTTGTCAAAATCTTTTTCCCGTTAGGAAGAAATATCAACCACTTATTGTCTCTGTCTGGAAGTTCAATAAATTTTACAAATAACCTAATAAATAAATATGAAGAACTTTCGTAAATGAAATTATAAATTCTAAAAATAAATTTGAATTGAAGCAGAAAGCTTATAAACTTCCCTATTGATGAACCAATTTTAACAAAAAGATCATATTTCATTCTTAAATTTTTGATAATTCTTTTCCCATTTAAATAAACTTCTTTCCATCAGCCAGAATATAAACCGCGGTATAATATATCTTTTGATCCTGCTTACCTGGTCAATATTTTGCCAATGTAGATTGTAATCAGCAAGGATATTTGCAGGGATCAACTCGTCCAAAACCTTTTGTCTTTCCAATTTATCAAGTTCCAGATTACTATTGCTAATACCTGACATTTCAAAGAGGGTGAGGTCAGTATTGAGGTAGGAAACAGACTCGTTGTTTAAACCTACGACAAACAAATACCATTTCCAATCGCTTACAATATGAAGATTTTCATCATACATACCATACTTGTAAAATAAGCTTCTTTTAATGTATGCCGCTGAGTGATTGATTGTTCCGCGGTAAAAAGTAAGAAAGGTCGGCTTTTGAAATCCTGGTCCTTTGTCACGATGAATTTTACCGTTGGGCAATTTCTTTAGCATGTTACCTAATACAATTCCATCATTAGGCATACATATCAACATTTTTTCAGTAACACCAAGTGATGCCAAAATATCACCTGAATTTAAAAACTGGCAATACTCACCCTTGGCAGCCTTGATACCTTTGTTCATAGCATTGTATATACCATTATCGGGAACGCTAACCCAATAAGTTATATTATTGGAAAATTCTTTTATCACATCCATACTACCATCAGTAGATCCTCCGTCAATAACAAGGTATTCATAGTCGTGACTGGTCTGAGATATCACACTTTCAATAGTTTTTCGTAAACCAGAAGCGTTATTATAATTGATCGTGATTATGGAAAGTTTTGGCATCGAGGTAAAATTGGTCAGTACCATCTCAATAACAAATCCCGAATACCCTTAACAAAAATCTCATCTGTGATGAATCTTATGCTAAGAAACATAGATTTTATTGCAAAAAGTTTGCTTTTTTTGCGACAGGCATACCACAAAAAATTGCGATAGTGCCAGCGAAGAATAGCTTCCGTATAGTACTCAGTTCTTCTGAATTTATCTATTGAATATTTATGAGAATTAATTATCCTGTAGGGACGCGTAGTTGAATTTGAATTCTCTCCGCGTCTGTAACAAGCAAGGAAATCATCGATAAATCCAATTGGATATTTAATAGCTATACGAAGGTTCATATCAAAATCTTCTGCCCATGCATCTTCATCAAAGAGGCCAATTTCTTTAAAAATAACTGACCGGTACATATAATTTACCGGAGGGTGAAATTCCTGAAGAATTATCTCTTTAAAGATTTTCCCGCCTTTCAGACCATTATTCAACAATTTTGTTTGTTCTTTAAGAAAACTGCCTTTAAAATCAATAATTTTTGATTTGCCAAAAACCATTGGAATATCAGGATTTTCTTCAAGAAATTGTATCTGCTTGGCTAATTTACCTTGTAACCAGTAATCATCAGACGCACAAAAAGTAAAATACTTCCCCCTGGCAAATTCCTCTATACCACGGTTAAGAGTTCTGCTTAGTCCAATATTCTCCTGGTAAATAAGCTGAAATTTATATTTATGATGTAAAACTCCAAGTATTTCCCGGCTATTATCCGTTGAACCATCGTCAATCACTATAACCTCAAAATTGGGATAATTCTGATTACAAACCGATTCTATGCATTGATTTATAAATGCAGAGTGATTGTAAGAAGGAATAATAACTGATACTAATGGTCGTATTTCATTCATAAACTGATCTCTGAAATCATTCTAACGGAGCCTCATCAAAAAACTAACGGATTAATATACTAGAAGCAATCCTATCAATTTAATTAATTAGTCCTCACCAGTTATCAGGATTATCTGATTATAAGAGCGGTTAATAAACAAGCATTATCTCCCCTGGTTTAAGATCGGAGAATACCGATTAAACTATTTTGCGAATAAATCTTGCAGGATTTCCAAACCACAATTCATTTGGCGGTACATCTTTTGTTATGAGACTTCCTGCACCAATCATTGCATTCTCTCCAATAGTTATACCTCCCAAAATAATAGTCCCAGCCCCAATTGATGCATTTTTTTTAATTAAGGTTTTTAAAATTGTAAAAGGTTGTTTTGCCCTAGGGTACTTGTCATTGATAAAGGTAACATTAGGGCCAATCTGTACATTGTCCTCCAAAGTTATACCATCCCATAAATAGACTCCACACTTTATAGTTACATTATTTCCAACTTTTACATCATTTTCAATGAAACAATGAGCACAGATATTACAGTTTTCACCAATAACTGCATCTTTTAAAACAATACAGAATTGCCAAATACGTGTCTCATTTCCAATATTTTCTGATAGTACATCAGATAGCGGATGGATAAAAATCATTGCAGTTTAAATTTCTTAAAATCCTGGTAATCTCTTATATAATCAGTTTCATCGTATACTTCAGAAGCCAATACCAGACAGATTGCACCTGAAGAAAAATTTAAAAGTTCACGCCAGTTCCCTGGCAAAATATGTAAACCAATATATGGCCGATCAAGATGGACTGTTCTTTTGTTAATACTATCATCCAATAACACATCAAATGATCCGCTTACAGCTATTATAAACTGATGCAATTTCAAATGTGCATGACCACCACGATCAGCACCGCCAGGTACATCGTATAAGTAATATACTCTTTTTATATCAAATGGAGCATGTACCTGATTTTCAATAGCAGTGATGTTCCCTGCCCGGTTATGGATTTTAGGAAGTACAATGACAGAACAAAAATGAACGGAGTCTTTCATTTCTTTTTAAATTTTTTAAAATCATCAAAATTGCGGATATAATCTCCCTCATTAAAAAAGGTTGATGATAATACAAGTGCGACTGAGTTCGTACTGAAATTATCCATTATTCGCCATAATCCATTAGGTATATAAAGTCCATAATATGAACGATTTAGATGAAATAGCGTTTCATTTGAACCATCATTTACTATTACGTCAAAACTACCAGAGAGGGCTATTACAAATTCCTGCTGTTCCCTGAAAGCATGCCCCCCACGGATTTGGCCACCCGGGACATCATAAATCCAGTATACTCGCTTTATCTTGAAAGGAACATGCTTCTCCTGCTCGATATAAGTGAGATTACCACGTGGATCTTCTATTTTGGGTAATTCCAGAAATTCGACTGATTTATTCATGTTAATTGTTTACTAATTCAAGTTGTAATATATTTTTAACAACTTTAAAATAATTCTTTTAACGATCGTTCTTTTTCTTGGATTTACATATCTCTCAAAAATTATCCAATCATAACATTTATCTACTTTAGTTGGTAATATTAAAGATTTTAAATCCATTTCAAATACCGGAAGTTTAGCCATCATACTATTATAACTTAGTGTATGAGTGCCTTCCGGGTCAAATCCAATATTTGAAATCAAATTTTTAGTTGAAACAATTGTTTTACCACCATTTAGCCAACGCGCAAAAAGCCATTGGTAGTCCCATATATCATTTAACTGGTAGTTAACATATTTATCAAATAAATCGGAGTAATGATAATAGTATTCCCTTTTAAGCAGTTCCCTGATTTTATTTTTCCCTTCCTCAGTATTCCATGATAACATTTGATAATCAAAAGATTTCCAAGCTCTTTTCCAGGAAGCCCAACCAGTGTGATTTCCCATTAATGTAATAATGTGAGAATATTTATGATCCTTCCACTTTAATAAAAAATTAGTTCCGGTTATCATATATATCTTTTCATTATATCTATACTTATTCAGCATTAATGAACAAAAGGAAAAGAAAGATTGTGCAGGAAAGCAATCGTCCTCAAGAATAATTCCCTCTTCAACATGATCAAAAAACCAGGTTATCGCCTTTTCCGGACCAAATCCACAACCCATGTTCTCAAGAGAGTAAAGCGTTTTCAACTCACAATCCCAATTAACCTCTTTTTTAATTAATTCCTTAACAGAATTACATTTCTCCACATCTTCCGGAACAGATTCTCTTGGTCCATCCTGGAAAATATATAAATATCTGGGCATCTGTTTTTTGATCTGAGCCAGTACTTCGGCGGTATGTCCTGGCCGATTAAAAGTGATAAGCAAAATTGGAGTCTCAAACATGAATTTAGTGAATAGTGAATAGGCGAATGTATTGGCACAGAGCACAGTGCGCAGGGCTCAGGGCAAGAAATCAAGATAATAGGAAAAGCGTTGAGTGTCTGAGAGGTATTGGGATTTCGTTTTCATTTCTTATTTGAGATCTTCTTTTTCAGGGTAACCAGAAATGTAGCCAGGAGAAAAATCAAGTTCAAGGATTTATACAATACTGGCTTGGATTTTGCCCAGTAAAGGATTTTCATTTCATCGCGTTCTTTTGCCCATGCTGCATAGTCAGAAACTATCCTCGGTGGAATGAAGCTTCTTAATATTAAATCATACTCAGCTGCCGAAACTGAATTATTATCAGTATTACCTGATAATCCTTCCAGATTATAATCTGAAACAGTTATATTGATATGTTTATATGAACAGCTATTTACAATCAATGTCCTTATAAAGAATTCGAGATCAGAATGAATCCGGTATTGTTCCGAATAGAATCCATATCTTTCAAAAAGGTCCAGTTTTATGAATGCTGACTGATGTGGAATTGTGCGGCCATAAAATGCTCCGAAAGTAATCTCTTCAGGAGAAAGAGTATTGAATACAACTTCCCCATTCTTAGAAACATTACAGTCGCCAACAACAATATCTTCGGTTAAATCCTGATGGAATACAGAATTTAATACTTTGTCATTTACAAGGAAGTCTCCTGCATTCAAAAACAGGCAATAATCTCCTTTTGCCTCCCGTATGCCTTTATTCATGGCCTGATAAATACCATTATCTGGCTCAGAGCTCCAGAAGGTTATTTTCCCTGAAAACTCTTTTATTACTTCAACACTTCCATCAGTTGAAGATCCGTCAATCACAAGAAACTCAAAATCAGTGAAAGACTGGGAAACCACACTCTCAATGGTTTTTCGAAGTCCTGCAACGTTATTCAGGTTTATGGTGATGATGGAGAGCTTCATGGTGCAGCGTAGAGCGTTGAGAGTTGAGCGTAAAGCGTAGAGTGAAAAATGAACGAGATTAATATTTGTAAAATATGCCTTCCACCTGCAACAGTTCACCGGTTGAGTAATCCTGATGGCCAGGTTCGATCAGCATTAGTTTAAATCCTTTAGTCCGTAAAAAGTCAATCATTTCCTGCATCAGTGTTTCACCTTCATACAAAGGGATAAGCGATAACTCCAGCTGGAATCCTTTTATAAGATGAATGGAATTTTTGCACCCTTCAATCACCTGACGCTCATAACCCTGGGTATCGACCTTCAGGAACAGGTTCCCTTTTCCTTTATAATATTTCGAAATGATGTTATCAATTGTTGTTATCTGTGCTGCGACTTCACCAACATATACTGAATCAGCCGCACTTTCCACATGGCGGGGCAGGATATCAAGGATCGAACTGCTGTACGAATTCTGCGAAACGTTGATTTTTATTTCACCTTCAGTATCGCCGATAGCAGTATTTACTACTGTCCAGTTCTTATCCCCTGCAGCATTTTTCTGAAGTTGGGAAAAAGCATCGGAAAGCGGTTCAAAAGAGACTATCCTGCCCCGGTAACCCAATTCTCGCATTTTCAAGGCGAATTGTCCTTTGTTCGCCCCGATATCGAAAATCAGGTCAATACCATGCTTTTCTAGTAATTCTATTCTTCTCCTTGTTACCGGATCGGTTGGCAGATGTAGAATGTCATAACCGAGGCGGTTCAGGAGTTTTTTTAAAGTGGATCGGAACATGGGAAAAGAAGCGTTGAGAGATGAGCGTTGAGCGTAAAGCGTTGAGAGATGAGCGTTGAGCGTAAAGCGTTGAGCGTTGAGAGTATCAAAAAGCAAGTTCCGTGAAAGCCTCCACCTGGGGGGGTTGGGGGGTAAAAAGATGGTTGAGCGGTGAGCGTTGAGCGTTGAGCATTGAGCGTTATGGCGAGGAACTTATGGAATATATTGACGGATCTCTCTGGAAGCTTCGAAGACTTCGTCAAAAATCATTTGGGCTTTTTTCCTGGCAAGTCCACCTGCTTTAGCTACCTCAAAAATATCTTTCCGGTCCGGCTCCCCGCTGCCGTCAATGGTTGTGGTATGTTGCCCGTTAAACCCATTACTAAATACCAGATCGTAAGCCGGTGACAACTTCCAATTCCCATCAATCAGAATAAATGAGAAATTTTTCGCATGATCGTCCCTGTTGTGGGTTAAAATATTAAATACCATTAACCTGAACAAGCTATAAGACTGCTCAATATCATGAGTCAATGCCATACATGCTTTAAGAAGATCTTTATAATCGAGTGAAGGGAAACGATGACTGGCATAAAGCAACCCGCTGGCACTATGGACATGATAACGGGAGTTGTTATATCTGTCAAAACGTTTTGCCCCAAAAAAACGATTTTCGAATAAGCGTGTCTCCGGCATTTCAATACCGCATTTCCTGGCAACCTGAGAATACCGGAACTCGGTTTCCCCAATATTTTCGGGGTCAGTAGAAGCACGAAATTTAATTATCCAGTATTCATTGTTTATAGAAACCAACACTTTTGGCCTTGCCCCCCCGGAAGAGCCTCCTTTTTGGTAAAGTTCTTCCAGAGAACCACTAAAGTCATTGTTGAGAATTCTTTCAATCTCTAATGATAACTGATTCAAGTCTTTATAATCATCAGCGTTTTCAGGAGCATTATCCGGCTCATAGGTAAGCGCCCCCATTCCTGCATTGCCAACAAGACATAACCGATCGAGTACGGTCAGTTTTGCAGGGCTAATTTTATTTTTCATCAGATACCTGTCCGTCAATAACATACCCCAACCATCGGGTAAACTATCGTTAAACACCCCGAATAAGCCCTGAAAAGGTTCTCTTTTAGCTATAAAAACGCCTGGCTTCAGGGGCAGATAAAACGGAGAAACAGATATGCCTGAACTCAGGTATTCAGCATTATATTCAAATGCACAAAGATGTTCAGGGGTAATAATCAACTTACCAACTCCAATATTATTCAAAGCTACCTCTACCAGCTCAATGCTTTTTAGCATGCTTACTCCCTGCTCTTTTTCTAATAATGGCTTTCTTTTCTTTTTGGATATCTGAAATGCCGGAATAATACCGGCTTGTAAACAAACTTAGAAATTCACTGGTTGAATCTAATACCACAGCCAGTTTTAACAGATTTTTTAATGATATCTCGTGTATGGATTCAAAACGTTTTAAAGAACCAAGGCTTACTCCCGATCTTCTGGCAAGTTCTTCCTGCGACAGGTTTATTTCCTTACGCTTTGTCTTAAAATGAGAAGCAATTGTATGTGCAAGATAAGCCGGAGAACTTACTTCAAGGTGTTCATTAACAGCTAATATATTATCTGTAATATCCATAATATACAATTAACAGCTAATATAATACATTTTAATCTGTTAAATTCATAAACCTCTGAAAAGGCAAAAGATAAAAGGATAAAGACAAAAGTTTGAAGTCAAGACAAAAGACAAAAGTCACAAGATAAAAGTATGGATTAAGACAAAAGACAATCCACCTTCGCTAAAGTTACTGCGGACGAAGAAAGTCACAAGATAAAAGTGCAAAGACTTTTTTGAAGCGTCGAAATACGAACTTCTTTAAGGTTGTTCTCAATTTTTGAAATATAGCCTTTTTTTGTTCCACATTTTGCAGCAAGTTCTTCCCGGGTCATTCCCTTTTCACTTAGCACTCTGACGCTTCTGACGCTTGGGTCAGGATCTTCTATACGGTCAGTGTCTGCGCTTCATTTCGACTTTTCACTATTCACTATTCGTTCTTCACTTTTCACTATTTTAAGCTCCCTCTTCAGAAAGTTAATCCCCCTAACAACAAGCGCCCCCAGTTTAATAAACCCGGATTTTTCAAGGAACCGGTAAACCCGGTATTCCCGGCTTTTCTTCCATAGCCTGGCTTCTTCATCCAGTTGTTTCAGCCAGTTATAATCTTCTATAAACCTTGGATACTTTTGCTGAAGGATCTGCAACTGCTCCTTACGGGGCAGACCATTGGTCTCAGGATTGCAACTTATTCCATCCATATTGAAATACGCGACCAGACCTTTGTAATGTTTATAAGTAACGTTGTGTTCAAGAAGTGTTTCGACAAAGAAAAGCCAGTCTGAAGCGATCTTCAGGTTTTCATTATACAAGCCGTATTTATCAAAAAGCTCCCGTTTTATAAAGGAAGCCTGGTGCGGCAGGGTACCGTTAAAAAGTGTAGCGGCGGTAAACTCTTCCGGTGAAGGAACAAACCATTTCACAGACTGTTTTGCCGTATCGTAAAAAACAATATCACCTGAAATAATATCAGATTCCTG
>Ga0182021_10003290_pt1 | contig 19010 bp, 15 predicted proteins | sample 612E3MmetaG_FD_120493 | JGI IMG/M metagenome (GOLD analysis project Ga0182021, IMG submission 120493) | Permafrost microbial communities from Stordalen Mire, Sweden - 612E3M metaG (Illumina Assembly) | ecosystem: Environmental > Terrestrial > Soil > Wetlands > Permafrost | place: Sweden... | reverse complement strand
GTCGCGAGGAGGCCCGGCCGCGACGAGCGCCGAGGGAAGATACTCGACGTATCTGACCGAGAAGCGAGAAAGCGGACGGGCCCCGCAGCAGCGACGGCGACGGGAGAATTTCAATCAGTAGTGCTAGCCTGCGTCTTGTCAACGTGCACCAAGGTTGCGCTGTCCGAAGCATCGCATTGGCGAAAGCAGCGAAGATAGTTGCGCCCGATGCCGATGTGGTTGGCGTGGTCGTGGCCGGCAGTGGCACTCACTACCTCAACAGTACAGCCGCGGCGGCAACATCCTCTGACTGGGTCGAGCTCAAGGGCTCGTTCACGCCGACCATTGTGGGAACGCTGACGGCCGCGGGCGTGAACGTGGCCGGTGCCCCAGTGAGCGTCGACATCTACATTGACGACGTCACCATCACCGCAACCAAGCTCTGACCAGGGGGCGCCAGCGGCCCAGCCTCTGCTCTGGAGCCCGGGCCGCGGGGACGCCGACCCCGTCCCTGTGTCCTCAAGAACCGGGCTCAAGCAGCCCAGGCACCCCTGCCGCCGCCCCCCGCACCGCGCCGCAACGGCCAGCGCCTTGGCCAGCTCGCCTTTTCCATGAAGGTTTGCAGGAGTGTCGCGCCCTTTTAGTCGTCGGCAGGTTGGGTCCAGCCTTCGGAAATACTTGATCCGTTCGTCTAGCAAGGAGACGTCGCATGAAGAAGATCTGCTTTTGGGCACTCGCGGCCTCTCTGGCTGCCTCATCTGGCTGCGGTGACGGCGGCATCCGGGCTGGCGCAGACGCTGGTCCGCAGGACACTGGTGGCTCGCCCATGACTGGCGGCACGACGGGCGGAAACACCCCCGTACCGGCCACCGCGGGCACGACGACCGAAAATGCGGGAGGCACTGGCGCAGGCGGTCAAGCCAGCGCGGCAGATACCGGGGGGAACGGCGCAACAGGCGGCACGGCTCCGACCGGCGGCTCGTCCCCGACCGGCGGCTCGCCCCCGACCGGCGGTTCGCCCCCAACCGGTGGCTCGCCCCCGACCGGCGGCTCGCCCCCGACCGGCGGCTCGCCCCCAACCGGCGGCTCGCCCCCGACCGGCGGTTCGCCCCCAACCGGTGGGTCTGGTGACAATCGTGACGCAGGACTAGACGGCAATAGGGATGTGGGAAGCGCAGGCGGAACCGGCGGCAGCACCGGAACGGCCGGGGCGGGTGGCGCTGGCGGATCGAGTCAGACGTCTACTGGCCCATGCGCCGTCCTTCCCGTCAGTCCCAATCCCACGCCGCAGGCCAAGAACTTGCTTTGCTTCTTCTACAGCCAATTCGGAAACCACGTAGTGTCAGGGCAGCAAGAAACCAGTTGGGCCAATCCAGCCGGCGACATCGATTGGTACGTCACCAATGGGTTGAAGTACCCGGCTATTCTCGGCGGCGACTTCCTATACCACGATGGCGGCAGCGCCACCTCCGCTATTAGTGGGATCACGCGCGCCATCGCCTACTGGAACGCGGGTGGCATTTCCATGTTCCGCTACCACCAGGGCATGCCGGTAGCCGGCACAACCTACCAGAACGACTGCTACACGGGTACCAACTGTGCCGAGTCTACTCCCTCCAGCGGCCTCCTCACCGCTGCGGTCACGGCAGGAACCCCAGAGAACACAGCGTTCGTTAACAGGCTCGACTTTATTTCCTTCCAGATCAAGACGATGCAAACCGCCAACGTGCCAATAGTACTGGCAATATTTCACGAGGTACAACCCAACGGTTGGTTCTGGTGGAGCAAGGGAACCGGAGCAGAGCTCGTTGCCCTGTGGAAGTACACGTTCAATTACCTCACCGCAACGAAGGACCTGCACAACATAATCTGGCTCATGCCCTTCAGTGGCAGCGGCTCTCCCAGCGCAGCCTACTACCCGGGCAAGGACGTCGTCGATCTCTCGGGTCCGGACTACGCGAGCGATTCGAAGACCTACGGCGCTATCCGCAGCATTGTCGGGACCACTATTCCCATCGCTCTTCACGAATCCAGCAAGTTCCCGGATCCCAGCACCCTGTTCCCCAGCACAGCGCCGTGGGTGCTTTTCAACACCTGGGCGGGCTCGCAGAAATCGAACACCTCCATCCCCACTGCCTTCAAGAGCGATTTCACCATCACACGCGACAAGGTGCCCAACCTCAAGTAGCCATGGGCAAACGATAGCGTCTTGCGAGACGCGACCGCAAGTCGGGGGCATTTCGGTGCTAGAAGATCCCCACGATGTCCGCCCGCCTCCGCTTGCTTTCCGGCATCCTTATCCTGGCCAGCGCGACCGCGTTCAAGTCTTCCACGCCGCCCCGGGAACGCAGCGCCATCCTCATCTCCTGGGATGGGGCTTTGCGCGAGCACGTCAATGACTGCCTGAAGCGCAACCAGATGCCCAACCTGGCGCAACTGATCAAAGAGGGGCGGATGGTGGACATTGAGGTCTCGGGCCACGTCACCGACACCAAGGCCGGGCACGCGCAGATGCTGACCGGCTACGATTCCAACCTCACCGGCGTATTTTCCAACACCCGCTTCCGGCCCATTCCGCGCGGCTACTCCGTATTCGAACGGTTGCAGCAGTCTTTCGGCAAACAGGACATCGCCACCATCATGGTGACTGGCAAGGCCATGGGCCTGGGCCCAGGCGCACCCAGGATCCCCGCCGAGGCGGAAGCGCCGGGCTCGACCTCCGCCGAGCCGAGTCACGAAGAAGAGAAACAGGCGCGCAGGGTGGAGAAGGTACGTCTGGCCGGCGAACAAAATCTGTTGGGTCAGCCTTTCCACCTGGTCAAAGGCAGCCTCACGGCTTGGGATGGCGACAGGCCCCGCGACGCGCGCTCCGTGGGGCAGAAGGTACTCGCCATCATCGACAAGTTCGGCCCCAAGGGTCGCTTTTTCCTCTTCGTCCACTTCGGCGATGCCGACGCCAACGGCCACCAGTACGGCGAGGATTCGCGCGAATACAACGACGCCCTGGTTTCCCTTGACGCGTGGCTGGGCCGCATGGTGGCCCAACTGAAAGCCAACGCGCTCTACGACCGAACTGCACTCTACCTCACCGCCGACCACGGCTTCGACGTGGGAACGACCCGCCACACCAAGGCTACCCACGTCTTCTTGGCCAGCAACGATCCGCTGGTGGCGACGGCGGGCGAGCAACGAGACATCGCGCCCACCATCCTGCAAGCTCTTGGCGTGGACACTAGCAAAATCACCCCGACCTTGCCGGGCAAGTCCCTGCGCAAGAAAGAATAGACCTAGCCCCGGTCGTGCAAGAATTCCTGGATGCCGATCCGTTTGAGCCTGCGCGCTTCGAAGAAGTGCTCGATGTAGTAAATGATCTGGCTGTCGCGGATGGACCACAGGCGAGGGTGTCCCGTGACCGAGTCGATGTTGCTCTTGCGCTCCTCGATCGAGCCGCCCCGCGCCCAGGACTCGCGCCGGGCTTCGTCCCGGTCGCTGAACAGAAGGGGCGTCTCATCCCCTGGCAGCTTGACAGCGAAAACGGCACGGTCGTTCCAGCTCACGACGTCGTAGGCGAACACGCCCACCACCTGCACAGCCACGGACCAGGCGAGCAAGACGCCGAACGTCGCCGCCAATGCGCGGCGACGCCGAATCTCCTCGGCGACCGGGATGGCCAGGAAAGCCAGCATCGTCACGGCATCCGCCAGCAGACGAGGCCCGTAGCACCAGCCACCCCACCAGCCCGACCAGCGCGCCACGACCAGGCACAGGGCCAGACCCGCCAAGCCCACCGGTCGCAGGGCCGAAAAGCGGCTGTCCCGGAAGATGCGCCAGAACCCCCAGAAAGCAGCAAGCATAACCGGCGAGAACACCAGCAGACCGCGCGATGGGCTTATCAGGATCCCGCCACACCCTTCGAGCAGCGATGTGGGAAAGAAACGCCGGACCGTGTCCATCGTGCCCGCCACGGCCACCGGAATCAGCGGGACCGCCGTGGCCACCGGAACGGCGTCCGCCGTGGGTATCTGCAGGCTGGCCGTCGCGGCCACACCCATGTCCACCTGACCAAACACCATGAGCGTGCCGAAGTAGTGCAGGTTGTACGCCGCCAGCAGCAGGGCCACCGGCAGGCCGCCGACCACACAACGAACGAGCGCCCGTCGGTCGCGAAGCAGAAAGTAGATCCCCGCGGCCACCACGGCGACGGCAGCCGTCGGCCGGCAGGCAAAGGCCAGCGCGTAGCTCAGCCCCACCCCGTAGGCTGCGCGCGGACGCTCCCGCTGCATCAAGAAATATGTGCCCAAGGCAAGGAAGAACTCCATCGGGCCGTGCTGCCACAGCGTCTGGCTGGCCGCACTCCACGCGGAGGTGCCCAGGCCGTAGGCAAGCGCCAGCCAGACTGCGGTTCCAGGCCGCAGGAAAGGCAAGGCCACCAGAAAGAGCAGCACCGCACTCGCCGCCACCGCGCAGGAGACCGCGACCTTGGTGGCGAACCACAGCAGGCCCACTGAGGACCGCTGGTAGAAGTCGCGAGCAAACGGATACACCGCTGCGACAAAGGGCACGGCAAACAATCCGGCGCCCAGGCCATACCGGTTGGCGTAGACACCCGGAAAGCGGGTCTTCATCAGGTAGTAGTGAGGGTGCGGATCCTTCAGATCGCCCCGCTCGTACACACTCCGGATTGACTCGCCGTTGAGGTTGGAGCGCCATGAGCGAAAGCGCGCATGCCGCTGGCCCTCGGGCGTCTGGAGGTGCCACTCGAACATGAAGGGATCTTCTTCCGGCGTGAAGACCAGCTTGTGCTGGCTAACCACCTTGCCCGCCAGGCGCACATTGGCCGTGGCGTCGTTGCCAGGCAGAAAATCGCGGTTCGCCAGATACGCAACCAGCAGCAGAAAGAAGATCAGCGCGGCCTGCACCCGCGTGCGCGCCAAGTGCGCCCGCAGGCGACCGCCAACCCTGCGCGACCCGCCGGACGGCCCCTTGGGTAAAGACACAGGCCCTCTCCGGCTGGGCGCGCGCCTATTTGATCGTCTGCTCACGAGGACGCAGGACCTTACCGCGCAAGCGGTGGCACACCAACAGCCAGGCGAAGACCAGGCTGCTGTAAAGCAAGTAGGCGACGTGCAACGCCGCCGCGAGTAAGGCGAAGCGTGCGCCGCCGCGCCGGAGAAAGAAGGCATAGAGATCGGCGTTGAGTGCGGCCGTGCCCGCCGCCGCCAGCAGCACGCCCAGCGCCGGCCACGCCGCCAGCCGGGCAGGCCCGACCAGCGCGAGTCCAAGGACCAGCAGCGCACACCCGAGCAGCGCCCATGCCAGAAGGGCGCTTAGTCGGCTTCGTGGGTTGAGGTTGAGGTCAGAGGACAAGCGGCCCCGCCGAAGAATCAGGCGCGTCCAGGGAATTGCGCGGGCGAAGATGTCGGTACGCCACAGGCTCCTCAGCGTCCACCGCTTGAGGTGCGTCGCCTGAATCTCGGGACACAGTCGGATGCGGTGGCCCGCCTGTCGCAGACGCACGCCCAGCTCGATGTCTTCGATGCTGGGCCGGGTGTAACCCTGGTCGAAGCCACCGGCTTCCAAGAACACGGCGCGCCGGACGGCGCCACAGCCGGCCCAGAACGTGCCTGCCTCCCGTTCGCCGTGCTGGTGAACATAGTGGTGCAGCAGGTTCTTGAAGAGACTGGCCGGGCTACGCGCCGGGGGATTGTCGTCGTAGCAGCCAAAAAGAGCCGCCACATTCGGCTCGTCCACCAGAACCGCCTCCATGCGACCCAGCGTGTCCGCATGCACCACCACGTCGGCGTCGATGAAGACCAGCACGTCACCATTGGCCGCCTCCGCCCCGCGGTTGCGCGCGTACGCCGGACCGCGCGGGCCAGCTGGCGTTGCCACCACCCGCGCGCCCAAAGCAGCGGCGTCCGCAGCCGAATCGTCGGTCGAACCGTCGTCAACCACGATGACTTCGTCCGGCGGGCGGGCCGAGGCCGCCAGCCCATGCAGGCAGCGCCGCAGGTCCTCGCCGCCGTTGTGGACCGGAACCACGACTGAGAGCCGCATCGTCCTTCGTCCGGATACCGCAGTCTGCATCACGACGCCTCACCGTCAGATGGCCCCAGGACCGGCCGGCGCACTGCTTTCCACATGACGCCCAACTCATCAGGGGTGACCAGACGAAGAGAGAAGAGGAGACCGCCATAGCCCACGACGAACAGGACGAACAGGAGAGCGTTGACCGCAGGCGACGATCGCAAAAGCCCGAGAGGCAGAAAAATCGCGCCCAACCCAACCACCCACGTCCAGCGGCGCAACGAATACCCGACCACCTGGCGCATACGCCAGGTGAAGAACCCAGCCTGCGTAGCCACGGCGCCCAGCACCGCCAGGCTGGCACCCCAACTTCCCCAGCGGCCGGCGAACGACAGACCCAGCACCCAGAAGGTTGCAAGGCGCAACACCGCCGCGACCAGGGCCACCCCGGGCCGGTCGTGCGTCAGCGCCGACAGGTTGGCCACACTGGTCAATGAGAGTGCCACCATGCCGATGGCCAACAGGATCAGGTTGGAGGCCACCGGCCGATACACGCCGCCCAGCACCAGGGGCACGAGATCGCCGCCGACCAGCACGGCCGCCAGCACCACCGTCACGCTCCCCAGCGCCAACCACTTGAGCAAGCATTCAATCCACAAGCGCACCCCGGCCTGGTCGCCCTCCAGGCGCAGCACGGTGAGGAGCGGAGCGAACGCGAGCGCGATCTGCGGAACCCCGACCGCGGCCGTCAGATAGGCCGAGTAGGCCACGCCAAAGAAGCCGACCTGAGCGTAGTCGCCACACATGGCGCGCACCAGGGCCTCGCCGCTGCGCTCGAACGCCGCCAGAACCAGATCGCCAACGTAGAAAATCAGGCCGAAGCGCAGATACGGCGCCATGCCGTGCAGGTCCACGCGAAGGGCCGCCCAGGTCAAATATTGCCGCGCCCCGATGAGCCCCACCAGCAACACCACCAACTCGGCCAACAACACGCCTAGGGCGGCGCCTCGCAGACCACCCAAGAGGTACCCGGGCAGCATGAAAGCCAAGGTCCCCCACTGCCGCAGGATATCCGCAACACCCCAGCGGGCCGCCTGGTTGAGCCCCAGGTGGAGAGAGAACAACAACCCGGCCGGCGCGCGCACGAACACAGCCCCGGCGAGAATAGCCATGGCCACCGAATCCAGATCACGCAGCCAGGTGGCGGTGACCACCAGGTACAGGCCGGAGGCCAGCAAGCCCGCCACCAGGCGAATGGCCAGCAGGCGTCCGAAAAAGGCGCGCAGGCCATCGTCATCGCCGGTCTGGCCGAAGCGGGGCACGTGGCGGCCCATGACCTCGGTGAAGCCCAGGCTGGCCGCCAGGGTGAACCAGAAACCCAGCGCCACCAACAGCGCAACCTGGCCGTAGCCGGTCGGACCCATCAGGCGGGGAACCACCGCGGCAACCACCACCCCCCCTGTTACCAACAGGCCGCGCAGCATCAGCAGCAGGCCAACGTTGCGAACCGCGGTCTGCTCGCGCGCGATCATGGGCCCTGGCACAGCGATCTCGCTAAATCCGAACCTTCGCGGCGCCCCGCATGGCCTTCCGGCAAAACGACGCGCAGGCCACGCCAGGCCGCCTCCTTCGCGAAGGTCAGACCAGCCACTCCCCCACCGAGGACAACGAAATCCTGATCGCTCTCGGATGGCAAGTCTTGGGGGCTCCTTGTGCGCCGCGACCGGGTGGCACGGGTGACTCAACTTCACTTGTTGCCGCGTCGCCGTCAAGTGGGACATGGCGGCCTTGCAGATGCAGCCAGCGGTTCGCGTTCAGCCAGACAGCCACCTACTGTCGAGAACACAGCGGGGAGAGGGGAGGACACTGAGTGGCCCATCGCGACCTGGCGGTGCCCCCGCCCGAGTTGCGTGACGGACGGCCTGGTAATATCCTGCCGGTTCGGGAATCGGGATGAGCTGGCGGTGCACGGCAAGCCTTTGTGAACCGGGGCCGCTGACTGCAGGCGCGGGCTTCACCATCGAAAAGAGGGGAAGAACATGAGAAAGTATGCAGCGGAGTTCTTCGGAACATTCTGGCTGGTTCTTGGCGGGTGCGGCAGCGCTGTGTTGAGCTCCTCATTTCCCCGGGTGGGCATTGGGCTGCTGGGCGTTTCACTGGCCTTTGGTCTGACCGTGCTGACCATGGCCTACGCCATCGGACACATCTCCGGATGCCATCTCAATCCGGCGGTTTCCGTCGGGCTGTGGGCGGGTGGCCGCTTTCCCGCAAACCAGCTTCTGCCCTACATCGTCGCGCAGGTGCTGGGCGCGCTGGTCGCCGGCGGCGTCCTCTATTTGATCGCCAGCGGAAAGGGCGGCTTCTCCCTGTCCGCTGGGTTCGCCTGCAACGGCTACGGCGTCCATTCGCCCGGAGGGTACTCGCTTGCGGCAGCTCTGGTCTGCGAGGTCGTGATGACCATGATGTTCTTGCTCATCATCCTTGGGGCGACCGACAAGCGCGCGCCGCAAGGCTTGGCGCCCATCGCCATTGGCCTGGGCCTCACCCTGATCCATCTCATCAGCATTCCCGTGACCAACACCTCGGTGAACCCCGCGCGCAGCTCGGGCGTCGCTGTGTTCGTCGGAGGCTGGGCGCTCTCACAGTTGTGGCTCTTCTGGCTGGCTCCCATCGCCGGCGCTTTGCTTGGCGCGGCCGTGTATCGGGTCATCGGCCGGACTGAGGAGAGCGGCCTCGGGTAGCGCGAATCTTCTTTCGCTCGAAGTGCGCCGTAGTTGCTCCCGGGGGAAGTCGCTGGCGGGCAAAGCTTCGCAGATTCGGCGCTGGGGAAGAAACCCGCGACCGCTGACTGCGTTGTTGTCCGCGGAGTGGGCGAGCAGCGAAAACTGCGAAATCCAAGTTGCAAGACTCTCTGCAGGATCCCCGTGGTAACCTTGGCGAGTGCGCGCGAAACGATGCCTGGTTCTGGTCGTCCTGTTTGCGCTCGGATGCGCAGGATCGAACTCCGACAACCAGGCCACTGGTGGGATGTCCGCCAACGGCGGGAGTTCGAGCCCCGGTAGCGGTGGACGCACGGACGCAGGCGAAGGCGCCACGGGAGGCAACTCAAAAACGGGTGGCAGTGGCGCGGGCGCAGCGACTTCGCCGGGCGGGATCTTCGGCAGCGGTGGTGCCTCGGGCGCGACTGGCGGCAGCGCTGGCTTCGGCGAAAGTGCCGCGACCGGCGGCGCGGGTAGCAAGGCGACCGGCGGCGCCGGTAGCAAGGCGACCGGCGGCGCGGGTAGCAAGGCGACCGGCGGCGCCGGTAGCAAGGCGACCGGCGGCGCGGGTGGGAACACACCCGGCAGCACAGGTGGCAGCAGCTCCAGCCAAACCGGAGGCAGCACAGGCGGCAAGAGTGGCACGGGCGGACAGGGGGAAGCGAACACCAGGGACGCCGGAACCGTGACCAGCGCCGGGAATCCCAACGGCTCGTGCAGCACCGGCGTTCCCGCCAAGGGCCAACCCGCCGACACCTCCAATCCAACGACCGTGGTGGGGACCGGTACCCAGGAGAGCTGCAGCTTCAGCAAGCTCCAGGCGGCGGCCACCCTGGGCGGTGTCATCACTTTCGACTGCGGGAGCGGAGCTGTCACCATTCCCGTCACCGCCACGCTCAACCTCCCGACCAACAAGAACACCGTCATCGACGGCGGCAACAAGGTCACCCTCGACGGTGGGAAAGCCGTGCAGATCCTCAGGTTCGACAGTGCGGATTTTCGTGCCAACAACATGGGGCTGACGCTCCAGCACATCACGCTCATCAATGGCAAGACGACGCCCACCGAGGCTATCCCCACCGCTCCGGCGCCCTGTTCACAAGGATGGAACGACGGCGAAGCGGGCGCCCTCTACATGAGGGACGGCAACCTCACTGTGATCGATTCGATCTTCATGAACAATCAGGGCGCTCCCCTGGGCCCCGACACGGGCGGTGGCGCCATCTACGTTCTGGGGAGCAAGAACGGCGTGCTAATTGTGGGAAGCTCCTTCAGCAACAACGCCGCCAGCAACGCCGGCGCGGTCGGGTGCCTGTTCGCAGAGCTGGACGTCTACAACAGCTTGTTCACGAACAACACGGCCATCGGCAATGGAGCCAACAGCGACGACCCGAGCAAGTGTTCCGTCATCAACAACGGCCAGAACGAGGTTGGATCGGGCGGAAACGGCGGCGCCCTCTACAGCGACGGGAACTCGGTGAACATCACACTTTGCGGGGACGCTATCCTCAACAACAGCGCCGGCAAGAATGCGTTCGGGGGCGGCCTCTTCTTCACCAGCAACGACTTCGGCGGAACTCTCTCCATCGCCGATACGACTATGACGGGAAACACGGGCGGATCTTGGACGGTGGTTTCCTCAGGCAGCGTCACCAACGTCGGGACGGCGGTCGGCACGAACGCGAAGAGCATCACGGTCACCAACTCGACCCTGCAAGGCATGCCCTAGTCCAGCGCTCGGTCGTACTGGTTGTCGCCGGGTGTGTTTGACGTCACGCCCCCGAGAACCACCACTGTGCCTGCAGAGCTGGCGCCGAGGAGCGTGGTCATCTGCCTCGCGGCGGCGATTTCGTTGTGCCAGCGATCTCCTGTGACTTGCGGGCCGCCCCCGCCTCAGGACCCGGGTGCTGCGACCGCGCGATCGCTGTGGCCAAGACAGTCCCGGTAGGCGCGAGCCACCTCGGCGACGGCTCCGTCGGCCACCAGCTTCCCCTGGTCCAGCCAGATCAGCCGATCGCATTGCGAGACCAGGTAGTCCAGGTTGTGCGAAACGATGACCGTGGTTACGCCTCGGCGCATGAGTTGCTGCAAGCGCTCCTGGCTCTTGCGCTGAAAGAACTCGTCGCCCACGCTCAGGATTTCATCTAGTAGCAGGACCTCCGGCTCCACCTCAGTGACCAGGGAAAAGGCCAACCGGGCGTACATTCCGGACGAGTAGTTCTTCACCGGGGTGTCCAGGAACTCGCCCATCTCGGCGAACTCCGCGATGCTGGGCAGGCGTGCCGTGGTCAGCGCCGGCGGGAAGCCGAGCAGCGTCCCCACCAGGTAGCAGTTCTCACGTCCGGTCATCTCGGGATGGAATCCCACACCCAGGGACAAGAGCGGCACCACGCGCCGGTGCGCCACCAGCCGGCCCCGGTTGGGAATGATGATCTGGCCCAGCACGCGCAGCAGGGTGGACTTGCCCGCTCCGTTGCGACCGATGATCCCGACCGACTGGCCCTCGCCGATGGAAAGCGACACCCGGTCAAGTGCCGCCACCACCGCCGGCTGGCGGCGGTCGAACAGGTGGACCAGGGCTTGCTTGAGGCTACGGTGGCGTAGGTTCGTGTCACGGAACCAAACGCTGACATCATGGAGTTCGAGAGCGGGCGTCATGAGCGCTAGAAGTAGAAGTAGAACTTGTGACGGAGCGAGCGGTACAGGGCGGTTCCCAGCAATATCAGGACGGCGGCGCTGGCCAGGCTGACAGTCCAATCGAGAGCCAGCGGCCAGACGCCGTAGTAGATGGGCTTCTGAAACAGGGCTGCCCAGTAGCAGACCGGATTGATCGTCAGCCAAATCTGCCCGGCCCTTCCGGACAGGGTCGCCGGCTTAAAGAACACGGTGGAGGAAAACAGCGCCAGCATGAGCCCCATCTGCACGATGGGCCGGATATCGCGGAAGAACACGAAGATCACGGAAAGGCACAAGCCGGCACCCGCGGTGAGCAGCAGCCAGACCAGGACGCTGAGCGGCAGGATCAGCATCTGCAGATGCCAGGGCGTCTTGAACAGCAGCAGCAGCGCCAGCAAGGTGAGGAAGCTGGCCAGAAAATCGATGAGTTGTGCACCCAGCTCGCTGGCCGGAAAATAGAAGTAGGGGACGCGGAAGCCCCGGGTGAAAACCGCGCTGGATGCGATGGAATCGATCATGGCCGAACAGGCCTGGTCGAAGAAGCGCCAGGGCACCAGACCGGCGAACAGGTACACGACGAAGTCGGCGTAGTTCGACTGGTTCACCACCGCGAACACGAACCCGAGCAGCATGAGATAGAGCGCGGGCTGCAATATGTTCCAGGCCAGACCCAGGCAGGCGCCCCGGAAACGGAGGCGAACCAGATCCTTGGTGTGGAGCAGGAGAAAGATGCGCTGGGTCTGCAAGGCTTCAGATCCTTAGCCGGTGAACCGGGAGCCCGCCAGCGCCAGGCAGGAGCGCCCACACGCCAGTGCGCAGGACGGACCGCTCCACTTCACCAGAACGATGCAGATGTGCGGGCGGTTATCCATGACGAGGCGACGGCCATGCAGCGCCCCATGGTCGGAAGCCAACTGCTGGCAACGGGCAGCATCCCCCATCGTTTTGGTGAAAACAAGCGAATCCCCGCTATCCGTCCGGGGGTTGGACTAATATGCCGCTTCCCGTCCGCCTGGAACGTCGCTCATGCGCCTCTGGATAGATCTCACCGACTTGGCAGCCTGGCATGGTCCCTTCACCGGCATCCAGCAAACGGTGTTCAACCTGGCCAGCCGCTACGCGGCCCGGGCCGACGTCGGCTTCATGTCCTACGACGAGGTCTTTCGGCGCTTCTCCACCATCGACTTCGGGCAGGTGCGCCGGCGCCTGGACAGCCCGGACACGGTAACCCGCGGCCGTCTCGTGACGGCCGCACAGCAGGCTTTCGACCGCTTGCCGCAGCCCGTACGCGGCCTGGTGTCGGCCCAGACCTCACGGCGCCTGCGCGGGCTGATGGAGCAGGCTTTGCGTCTACGACCGACGACCGGCGGGCAGGTCGAGCTGGGGTCCGACTGCACGGTGCTTGTCCCGGGCGCGGCCTGGTACCACAAGACCATGCTCACCGATCTGTGCCGATTGAAGCGCCGGGCGGGGTTTCGCCTGGCTGGCGTTATCTACGACCTCGTGCCCGTGTTCTGTCCTCAATTCTACCCCGACGACTTTCCCCGCCAGTTCCGGGACTACCTGGTCACCATTCTCTCGGAGTCGAGCGCGCTGTTCGCGATCTCGCGCGCAACCCAGGGCGATGTGCAGCGGTTCTGCTTGCAGGAACGCCTTCCCGTACCGGACACCCGCGTGTTCCGGCTGGGCGATTCGCTGGCGCCGGTGAAGCCGGTGGCGCCCGAGCCGCCGCCCACCCCCGGTGAATTCATCCTCACGGTGGGATTGGAGTGGCGCAAGAACGCCTTCTTGCTGTACCAGATGCTCAAGCTGGCGGCGGAGCAAGGGATTGCCATGCCTCCGCTGGTGATCGCGGGTCGGCCCTCCTGGGTCAAGGGCGATCATCAGTTGATCATGCGTCTTCTGACTGGCGATCCCGACCTGCGCGATCGCGTGCGGATCCTGACGGAAAGCGACGACGCGCGCCTGACCTGGCTGTACCAGAACTGCCGGTTCACGTTGTTCCCTTCGCTTCGCGAGGGCTGGGGACTTCCGGTGGCGGAATCCTTGCGCCACGGCAAGGTGTGCCTGGCATCCTCGGCATCCTCGGTGCCCGAGGTCGGCGGTGAGCTGGTCGACTACGCCTCACCCTACGATCCCCGCAGCTTTCTAGATCTGGTGCAGCGCTACCTCGACCCGCAGCGCCTGGGCGAGCGGGAGGCGGCGATCCGAGCTGGCTATCGCCCGCACGATTGGGACGCGGCCTTCGTCGCATTCGACCATCTGCTCAGCCAGGCCCTCGACGGGTAGCGCACCGGGCCTGAGCGCCCGTGCTGACGACGCTGTTCATCCGTCGCGAACTCCATTGATTACGCGGCCCTGGATGTCGAATCACTTAACTCCTGTCATACCAGCTGCCGCGCGGCGAGTTCGTCCTTCAGGTAGGCGTAGTAGATAGGCGCGGCCACGATGCCGGGCAGACCAAAGGCGGACTCCATGATCAGCATGGCAATGAGCAGTTCCCACGCGCGGGCGCTGATCTGACTGCCCACAATGCGTGCATTGAGGAAGTACTCGAGCTTGTGGATGACAACGAGAAAAACCAGGCACGCCAGGGCGCCCCCGAGGGAGTGATTGAGCCCGACGATCACGATGATGGTGTTAGAGATCAGATTGCCCACCACCGGCAGAAGGCCGACCAAGAATGTGATCGCGATCAGGGTCTTGACGAGCGGCAGGTGCACGCCAAAGAGGCGCAGGCCGACCAGTAGGAACAGTGCGGTCAGCGTCGTGTTCACCGCCGAGATGCGGACTTGCGCGAAGACAATGCGACGGAAGGCATTGGCCAGACGGGCAATTCGTTCAGCCAGGGCATGGGCCAGCGGGCGGTTGAAGTTGTGTGGGCGCACGTCCCCGAGGGAAACTATCCCGCCCACAACCAGGCCAATGAGGATGTACGCCAGCGCGCGGCCGAAGTTCTCACCCGCTGTCTGCAGGCCGCGAGCGTGCGATTCCAGCCAACGGACTGAGGCATCCCTCAGTTCGTCTGCGTTGTCGGGCAGGTTCTCAGTCACCGACGCGGGCAAAGTGGCACGGGCCTGGTTAATGATCTGAGCCATCTTCTGCAGCAGCCGGGTCAGATGCCCCTCGCCCCGCAGATACACCACCAGCCAAGTCACCAGGGCCGTCACCAGTCCGACCACCAGCACGGCCAGGGCCGACACCGCCACCACCCGTGCCCGTTCGTTGGAAAGATGCCGCTGCCACAGCGGCGCGGTGAGGTGAACCAGCTCGTACACCAACAGCCCGGCCAGCAGCGCAGGCAATAGGTGCAACCACAACACGGCCAGCAGGGAGAGCCCCACGAGCATCCAGGCCGCCACCTCGGACCGCGTCGGCGCCGGCAATTTCGGACTTGGCGGTGTGGTTTCTGCCTCGGGCATGATCATCTCCCCAACGACTCTTCCCGCACAATCCTCTGCCAGCTTTGCAGCCAGTCCAAGCCCTTTCGCGACCGCGTCTTGCGTCAAGGGGGCCTAGTCCGATGCTACGATGCTCGGCAATGCGTCTCAGCAGTTCTGCAAGTTGCTCAGCGCGGTTCTTGGATGTGGAGCGGCAGCAGTTTTCCACGTGCCGTGGTGTAGGGCGCGGCACGACGGACCCGCAGAGTGCCCGCCTGCCCCCACACTTCCGCCATCATGCGATGGTAGTCTTTCTCGCGCCCGATCTGCGCCATCACGACTTGAATCAGGCGAGCCTCGTCCACCGAACCCAGTGCCGGGTTGACCACGATGGACACGATCGTGCGCCCGCGATCATCCTCTTCCTCGACCATCTGATAGTCGGTTGAGATCCCGCCGAACTCGCGCGGCAGCACCTCCTCGATCAATCGCAACATGTCAGTTCCGACGAAGGTCATACCCTCGCTGGTCAGCTTGTCGAAGGCGCGTATGGTGTGGATGTGATCGTGAAAGCCCATTGCCTGGAATTGACAGCCGCAGTTGCGCCGGTTGATCACGCCGTAGTCGCCCGATTCGAAGTTGAGCAGAATCTTGGGCGCCTGGGGCAAGAGAGCGGTGAAGTAGAACGCGTCGACGGAAACCTGCGCGTGGGGCACTTCGCGCGGCTGTTGGATGAGCGCGAACATGTCGCTGCGCAGGTGGACCTCGTCCGGCTCGACGAAGCGTGGGCAGCCGGCACCCGCCGCGCCGCCCTCGCTGAAGGCGTAGTTGGGGAACACCCGGGCGCCCGCAGCTTCCATCTCGGCGCGCTTGGCCCGGCTCAAAGGCTCGCCGGTGACCGCGAAAGCGGCGCCGCGCAGGTCGACGCCGCGCTCGCGCGCCGCCTGACACACACGGGCCGCCGTGCTGACGTAGGTTTCGAGCACGCAGCCACCGTGTTCGCGGATTATCGACGCCATCCAGTCAACCACCCGGCCAGCCTCGCCGATTGGCGTGTGTTCCGGCGCCGGCCAGGACTGACCCAGCAGACGGCCCATCCGGACGATGGCCGCAGTGCCCACGCGGCTCTTTAGCGACGGCTTCACCTGCCGGTTGTCGGTCTGCGAGAACCAGCGCAGCGGCGGCTTCCCCATCTTGGCGAAGAGCAAGAGGTAGATCGGTCCGCAACCGGGCATGATGGGAAACCACAGGCCTACCGGGAATCGCAGCAGATCCCAAGCGTCGCAGCGACTGAGTACGCTGGGCACCAAAGCCGCGGCCATGAAGTCGAAATCGTAAATGGTGCGCGTACCGACGCTACGCGAGCCGCCACTCATCAAGGTGATGTCGCCCGCTCGGGTAGGATTGTCGAAGTCACACACGTCGAATGTGACGGTCTGACTGCCGCGCACGGCCGGGCGACGGCCTTTGAACTCGTCTAGCGAAACGTAGACACCCTCTCGGTACAGGTGGCGGAGCGTGGTGTCCAGTCCGTCGGCGCGCACCAGTCTTTCCAGATCGCCGTACTGGCAACCGGCCAGAGCGAGCAGCTTGCAGTACGGGCTGCGCGGATGGGGGTAGATGGCGCTGCGGGCGAGGGCGAGGAAGTTGTGCTCGCGTTCGGCGAGCCGTCGCTGGATCAGCGCCCGCGCGGCTGGCGCTGTCATGGGCTGCGCCAGGTAGGCTCGCATACCGCGCGCGAAGCTGGCGTAGCTGCGCGCCCGTCCGAACCACGCGCGACAAGTGTCGAGCGTTGTCACGAAGCCCTTGCCCGATCCACTCGGCCGCTCGCCAAAATGACGCGATGGAGGTACTCCACGGTGTGGATTCGTGAACAAGACGGGCACGGCTTGGCGGCACTCGATTCCATCCGGACATCTTCGCTCACTCCCACGCTTCTGACTAGAGCACCGAACCGGCTGCCGGACCGCGTGAGATTGCGGAATCGGTTCTCCGTGTTGCTGCTATCATGATGGCCATGCGCCTCTGGCTGTGCATGGTTTTCCTGGCAGGCTTCATGGCTGCCGGGTTGCCGGCGCGGGCGGAAGGCGAGGCCTTTCCGCAGATCCGCATCAAAGTCGGCGAGGCCTACCAGCTGCACCTCGGTTTCATCATCGTGGGACTGGTGTGCGACGACACTTCGGTGGTGCGCGTCGAGGACGGCGGCGATCATCTGCGCCTGGTGGGCCTGGCGCCGGGACGGACCAAGTGCGGCTTCTGGAGCAACCCGAAGTCCCCCGCGCCCTCCAATGTCTACGAGGTCGTTGTCACACGCGCCCCGCCCACAAGCAACCATGACCGCCCGGCGAAGGACCGGGACGGACAACGCTAGTGTCCGTGCTCTCCTTGCGCGACCTTCGCCAACCGCGTGCCTGCGAACGATAGGATTATGGTCAGGATGTGTGGCCCGAGGTCGCAAACCCAGCGTTCCCCGACTTTGACGGAAGAACCCCGGCAACCCTACATCGATTTCTCCGCATCATTCCCGACGACCGACGCTGCGGGGATAGCCGGCGTTTTCAGGGGCAAGGCGAGCCCCAGGGCGTCGCACTCGGCCATCACCATCTCCCGCACGAGCTGCGCGAAGTCCACCTGGTGATGCCAGCCCAACCGCTCGCGCGCCTTGCGTGGATCCCCCACCAGCGGCTTGTCCTCAGTGCGCCGGCACAGCTCGGGATCGATGAAGACATGTTCGCGGTGGTCGAGACCGGCCGCCGCGAAAGCCAGCTGCGCGAACTCGCGCACGGTGTGGCTTTCCCCGGTGGCGACCACGTAGTCGTCCGGCGTCTTCTGCTGCAGCATAAGCCACATGGCCCGCACGTAGTCGCGGGCGTGCCCCCAGTCGCGCCGCGCATCCAGATTTCCGAGCGCCAGCCGTTCCTGCCGTCCCGCCAGAATCTGCGCCACCCCCACCGCGATCCGGCGCGTGACGAACTCGTTCCCGCGGCGAGGCGATTCGTGGTTGTAGAGGATGCCGGTGCTGGCGTGCAGACCGAAGCGTTCGCGGTAATTGCGGGTCAGGTGGTAGCCCGCCACCTTGTTGATCCCGTAGGTCGAGCGAGGCAAGAAGCGGCTGGTTTCCCGCTGGGGCGACTCGTCGGCATTGCCGAACATCTCGCTGGTCCCCGCGAAATAGAACCGGCAGGCTGGCGACTTCCCGGTCAGCGCGGCCAGTAGGTAGTGCGTACCGCTGATGTCGGACCCCAGGGTGGGCAGATCGTCCTCGAACGACGTGTTGACGAAGCTGTGGGCAGCCAGGTGATAGCACTCGTCGGGACGAACCCCGTCCACCACCTGCTGCAGGCTGGTCGAGCTTTCCAGCGATCCGGCATGCAGCACCAGGCGGTCGCGGATGTGCGCCAGGCGTGACAGATGGCGTTCGGGGTCGTGCAAGGCGACACGTCTGACCAGGCCGTGCACCTGGTAGCCTTGGGCCAGCAAAAATTCCGCCAGGTACGATCCGTCCTGCCCGGTGATCCCCGTGATCAGCGCTCGCCTCTCCATGGTGACGCAGAAGTACCACTTTGGCCGCGCATTGTCGAGCGACCTGGGTTCAAGCCCGAAGGCAGGCTAGAGATTCACCGTCAGGTACAGCCGCGGTGTGATGCGCGACACCGGGGTACAGGCCGATCCCGTGGTGGACTGGGAGAGGCAGGTGAGGTTGTCGTATTGGACCCCCCAATCGAGGTAGATCTGATCGCCCACACGCCAGATGCCACCGGTTGCAATGTAGTAGCTGAGCCCATCGGTCGCGCCATCGCCATGACCGAACAGGCGAAACACGCCATCGCGTTGATAGAGATAGAGCGCCGCCGCCTCCTTCAGCGGGAAGAAGCGCAACTCGAGCTCCGGGCCGGCCTTGTACTGCTTGTTGTTGTAGAAGGTTACCGCGAGGGTGTTGGGATCTTTGTTGGCGAAATTCGAGGTATCCGCGATGCTGAAGGTCATCCGCCCGCGCGTGGTGAGCACCCGGTTCCAGCGCATGAGCCACTCTAGGATGCTTTCGTAGATGACCTGATCGGCCCAAGAACCTGCCGGCGCCCCGAGACCGGGATCGTTGAGCGAGCGCGTGTCCTGGTAATTCAGGCGCAACGTGATGGGAGAGGTGTAGATCGGCCGGTACACGATGCGATTCCGGATCTGGGTCTGC
>Ga0182021_10003289_pt1 | contig 19011 bp, 19 predicted proteins | sample 612E3MmetaG_FD_120493 | JGI IMG/M metagenome (GOLD analysis project Ga0182021, IMG submission 120493) | Permafrost microbial communities from Stordalen Mire, Sweden - 612E3M metaG (Illumina Assembly) | ecosystem: Environmental > Terrestrial > Soil > Wetlands > Permafrost | place: Sweden... | reverse complement strand
TGGCGATCACGTGGGCGGGGATCGTTCTCGGCCTCGGTTTTGTGCTTTCGTTCGGATACTGGACGACCGACTTCCTTGTCGTGCAGCGGGCGTTCTCGGCGAAAAACCTGCGCGCGGCCAGGTTGACGCCGATCATTGCGTCGTTCCCGAAAATGGCTGTCCCCGTCATCGTCGTGCTGACCGGGCTCATCGCGCTCATCCTGGCAAAAACTCCGGGGAGCGGATTCGCACTTCTGCAGGACGGCGGGCATGTCAACTACGATTCCACGCTCCCTCTCCTGATCATGCGGTATTATCCGCACGGCCTTGTGGGACTGGGAGTGTCCGCGCTTCTCGCCGGGTTCATGGCCGGCCAGGCCGGCAACATCAGCGCGTTCAATACAGTGTGGACGTATGACGTCTACAGGGCGATCATCAACAGGAACGCGAGCGACGCCAACCTCATGTGGGTCGGGCGGATATCGACAGTGATCGGCGTGGTCCTGAGCGTTGTCACCGCGTACTGGGCCAAGGGATTCCCGAGCATCATGGACTATATGCAGGCGATATTCTCGTGGGTGAACGCTCCGCTGTTCGCCACAATGCTCCTCGGGATGTTCGTTGTCTGGATCACCCCCGCGGGGGCCTTCTGGGGTCTCCTGGCGGGGATGGGGACGTCGATCGCGATGTTTCTCGGCGTCAAGTTCCAGTGGATTGATCCCGCGCGGATCACGCTGTCGAACACGGCGAGTGACATGGCGGTGAACTTCTGGCGCGCGTGGTGGGCGTGGCTTGTCTGCTTCCTCGTGACGATCCTGATCAGCCTCTTCACGAAGAAGAAGCCGAAGGAAGAGCTTGTAGGGCTTGTGAAGGGCCTGACGCCCGAAACCGCGCGCGACGGCATTCCGTTTATGAAGCGGCCGGAGTTTTACGCGATCCTCTCCGTTGTCGTGCTGGTTGCTCTCAATATTTATTTCTGGTAGGGGGACGCGATGAAGCCAATCTGGTATTTTGTTGGGCTCTTTCTGACTGCAACGGGGGTTATCGTTCTGGCATCGGGGGTGTACGATCTGTTCATCCCTCCCGAGCAGAAGACCGTTCTTGCGGATCTCCATGCCGGGGTCTGGTGGGGGGCGGTCATTTTCCTCTCGGGGATAGCCTTCTTCCTGGCGAACAGGAAGAAGACGATCGATTAATCTGCCCGGCATGCGGGGGGATCGCCGGGGGGTGGATTTCCCCTTCTAAAATGCCACGCGGAGCCCCGCCTGCACCCCGACGAATGTCGCCGTGTTGAACTCCGCGATCCTGACTCCGAGGAAATCTGAAGGGTCGACCCTGTCTCCCGCGTTCGAGAAGGCGGTGTATGTCCCTCCGACGTCGAGTGTCAGGCCGCCGGAGAGCACGAACAGCAGCCCGGCTTCGACGCTCATCGCCGGCTCCGTCCATGTGCTTGAATAGCCGCCGGGGAGACCCGTGGTGCGCGAGGTACCGGCGATCTTCCAGTGGAGAAGACAGGCTCCCCCCGCAAGGCCGAAGTAAGGTCTGACGAGCGGACCGTCGAATGTGAACCTCGCTCCCACAGTCACGGGGATCGCCTGGAACGGTCCACCCGCGTCGGAAACTTTTCCCCCCCCGATTGTGGCAACCCAGGTGTTGAATCTGTCGTCGTTGAATTGCCACCGGAAATATCCCCCGCGCGCGACGATGCTAATGTTGTCGTTCAGAAGGAAATCGATCGAGCCTGTCCCTCCGTACCCGGTCCCGAGTAGCCTTTTGACTCCCCGGAGGGGGAATGCGGGTCCGGCTCCCGCTGAAATGCCGGCCAGATTCTCGGCGTGGAGTGAATTAAGCGAGATGAGCGCGGTGAGGAGTGCCGCCGTGACTCTGTGCATTCGGGTACCGGGATGTTACACTCTCTACATAATCGCCTTCTTTCCGCTGAATTCCAATGAAATTGGGCTTGACAGGGGGCCGGATCGGTAATATATTATAGATATATCTAGCTGCCACATCAAAAGGTCCGATCCGTGAACGGAAAATGGGAAGGCGTCTACACCGCGCTCACAACCAAGTTCGACGCCGGGGGGAAGATCGACCGCCTTGCCTCGCTTCGTGTGGATGACGCGCTTGAACACGGGACCGACATCGGGCCCGTCGTCGACTCCTCCCAGCTGGAGAAAGACCTGAACGCCATCACTCTGGCGAAAGCAGAGGGGGGGACGCTCGCGTTCGGCGGGGAGCGCTTGAGGAGAGCCCATGAAGGGTTCTACCTCTCCCCGGCGCTGTTCACGGGCACGACGAATACGATGTGCCTCAATATCGATGAGGTATTCGGGCCTGTCGCGGGTGTGCTGCAGGTCAGGGACTACGATGAAGCCCTTGCCGTGGCAAACGACACCGCGTTCGGCCTCTGTGCCGGGATCTGCACGACCTCGTTGAAACACGCAAGCCATTTCAGGAGGAATGTGCAGGCGGGGATGGTGATGGTGAATCTCCCGACGGCGGGGGTGGACTACCATGTCCCCTTCGGAGGGAAGAAAGGGTCGAACTACGGCACGCGCGAGCAGGGGAGGTACGCCGTGGAGTTCTTCACGACGGTGAAGACCTGTTACACCGCTCCGTAGCGGGAGCACTCTCAGGGAGCACTTTATGCATGCAGGTCCGGCGGGTCCGGCGCGGCACGAGGCGGCGAGAATCAGTCTTGCCAACGAGGCGTACATCCGCCTGGAAGAGATGATCGTGACGCTCGAGCTGCAACCCGGGAGCGTCTTCTCAGAGGCCGAACTGAGCAGGAAGATACGGATCGGGCGGACCCCCCTGCGCGAGGCCCTGCAGCGCCTGCAGGCGCAGCGGCTCGTGACGACGCTTCCCCGCCGCGGCGTCGTCGTGAGCGACATCAATATCGTCGACTACCTGGCCGTTCTCGAAACCCGCCGCGTCCTCGACAGGCTTGTAGCGACAAAGGCGGCGCGGCGGGCGACCCCCGAGCAGCGCACGACGCTCGAGAGGACCGCGGAGGCGATGGCGTCGGCCGCTTCGCGCGGCGACATGGCGGAGTACATGCGTCTTGACACCGCCTTTGACCGCCTCCTCGAAGCCGCATCGCGAAGCGCGTTCGCCCTGCAGGCCTCCGTGCCGTTGCATGCCCACTGCCGCAGGTTCTGGTACCTGTACAGACACAACGGGGATCTCCCCCGCGCTGCGGAGCTTCACGGGGTGATGATGCACGCGGTGGCCGCCGGCGACGAAGACGGCGCCGGAACGGCCTCCGATGCGCTCGTCAACTACCTGGAGGAATTCGCCAGGACAGCGCTCGATCTCTCGTAGGGGAAGGGGAATCAATGGCCCGTCATACGTTCTTCTGCATCGACGCGCACACGTGCGGCAACCCTGTGCGCGTTGTCGCCGGGGGCTCTCCTCCTCTGGAGGGTGCGAACATGAGTGAGCGGCGGACGCATTTCCTCGCCGAATTCGACTGGATCAGGACCGGCTTGATGTTCGAGCCCCGCGGGCACGACATGATGTCGGGGAGCCTTTTGTATCCCCCGGCCGACCCTGCCAACGATATCGCGCTCCTGTTCATCGAGACAAGCGGCTGCCTGCCGATGTGCGGACACGGCACGATCGGAACAGTGACGGTGATGCTCAAGCACGGGCTCGTCCGTCCGCGCAGGCCGGGGCTCCTGCGTCTCGAGGTACCCGCGGGGATCGTCGAAGCCACATACGTCATGGAGGGGGGGGAACGTGAAGTTTGTGCGGATCGTCAATCGTTATCGACGACGATGACCCCTTCGCGAGGGGTTTTCAAGTGCTGTAACGGCGTCCGGCGGGGAAGGCACGCATGAAAAACATACTTGTGATCGGCGGGGGCGCCGTAGGGCTCTGCGCGGCGCACTCTCTGCGAGCGTCCGGGTGCAGCGTCACCGTCGTCGAACGCGGCGAGATCGGCGAGGGGGCGTCGCTGCACAACGCCGGTCTCATCGTCCCGAGTCATTTTGTCCCGCTGGCCGCTCCCGGCATGGTGATGCTGGGACTCCGTTGGATGCTCCGCCCGGACAGCCCCTTTTACATCAAGCCGCGGCTCGATCCCGATCTTCTCACGTGGCTCTGGCAGTTCGCGCAGGCGTCGACGTCGGGCCGTACCGAACGTGCGATACCTCTCCTCCGCGACATGAGCATCGCGAGTCTCGCGTTGTACGACGAACTTGCCTCGATGCCGGGGATGGAGTTCGGATTCCGGCGAAACGGTTTGCTGATGCTCTTCCGGACAGGCCACGGACGGGAAGGGTCGCTCGGGATGGCCCGGCAGGCGTCGAACATCGGCATCGAAGCGAGGGTCCTGGACAGGGATGGGCTGCAGGAGATTGAACCCGGCGTGAGTTTCACCGCGTTGGGGGGGGTCTACTACCCCGGGGACGCTCACATGACGCCCGCCCTTTTCGTCGACCGCCTCCGGGCGCACGTCGAAAAGGAGGGGGTCCGGTTCGTCTCCTCGACGCGCGTCACGGGGTTTGTCACCCGGCCTTCCGGGATCACTGCGGTGACGACGACGGGAGGGACGTACGCCGCCGACGAATTCGTGCTTGCAGGGGGGGCATGGTCCCCCCTCATCGTCCGGTCGCTCCGGCTCCAGATCCCCATGCAGCCCGGAAAGGGGTACAGCGTAACCGTGAGGAATCCCCCCGTCCTTCCCCGGATCCCCATGCTTCTCGAGGAGGCACGCGTGGCGGTGACGCCGATGGGTGACCGGCTCCGGCTTTCGGGGACGATGGAACTCGCGGGTTTTGACACCTCCATCAATGCCAGGCGCGTGCGCGCTCTCCTCGGATCAGTCCCCGCGTACCTGGGGGGGCTCGGGGCCCGACTGCTGGAGAAGGGGGAGATCTGGGCAGGCCTCCGTCCGTGTACTCCAGACGGGCTGCCGTTCATCGGCAGGTTCCGCAATTATGACAATCTGATCGCCGCGACGGGTCATGCGATGGTGGGGATGTCGCTGGCGCCGATCACGGGCAAGCTCGTTGCGGAGATCGTTCACGGCCGGGTCCCTTCGATCGATCTTCATCTTCTCAGACCGGATAGATACAGGTGACGTGAAATGGATGACGGAACCATACCCGCTCAGGAGCGCGAGTCGAAAGGCACCGTGTTCAACATCATGCGCTTCTCCGTGCATGACGGTCCCGGAATTCGGACGACGGTCTTCCTCAAGGGGTGCCCGCTCCAGTGCGCCTGGTGTCACAACCCCGAGGCCCTCCCGGGCGCGCCCGTGCTGGTCTACCGTCCCGACCGCTGTCTCGCATGCGGCGATTGTGTGGATGCGTGCCCGCAGCACGCAATACGGGAATCGGAGGGGAAATTTGAGGCGCTCCCGGAGCTCTGTGCGCGGTGCGGGACGTGCGCGGAGGCGTGCGCGGCTGAAGCGCGGGAACTCATCGGACGACCGATGACGGTTGGCGATGTCATGCGGGAGGTCGAACGGGATTCTCCCTTCTACAGGGAGTCCGGCGGGGGCGTGACCTTCTCGGGGGGTGAGCCCCTGCTCCAGCACCGCTTCCTCGTGGAACTCCTCCGTGCCTGCGCCGGATCCGGGTTCCATACCGTCGTCGACACGTCGGGGTATGCCTCCCCCGACGTGCTGTACCGCGTGGCCGGGCTCACCGATCTTTTCCTGTACGACCTCAAATCGGTGAATGAGGAGATCCACAGGCGCTTCACGGGCGTATCGGGGGCGCTCATCCGGGGGAACCTGGAACGGCTCGCCTCCTGGGGGAAGAAGGTGGTGATCCGGATGCCGATCGTCCCCGGCATCAACGACTCCCCCGAGAACATTGAGACGGCCGGACGATTCATCGCCGCTCTCGGCAACGTTGTCAGGATAGAACTGATTCCGTATCACACGATTGGCATCGACAAGTATGAACGGCTGGGGATTCCGTATTCCCTTGCCGGCGTGCAGACGCCGTCATGCGATTCCATGAACCGCATCGCGGATGATCTGCTCAGGTTCCATCCCGTTGTCAGCATCGGAGGTTGAAATCATGACGGACCGCGTCAGAATGCTTCGTGAACAGAGCCTTGCCGCAATCCCCGTGCTTGCGCACGAACGGGCGCTTCTCGTGACGGAGGCGGCAATGAACACGGGAGACATCCCTGCCCCCTTAAGGCGCGCGGGCGTATTCCGGTACCTGATGGAGCGGGAGACCGTCGTGATCAACGACGGCGAACTTATCGTCGGAGAGAGGGGTCCCGCCCCCAAGGCCACGTCGACGTATCCCGAGCTCTGCTGTCACACGCTTGACGATCTGGAGATACTCGACACTCGTCAGAAGATCGCATTCCGCGTGAGCCCGGAGACGAAAGACGCCTACCGTGAACGCGTCATTCCCTTCTGGAAGGGGAAGACGATGCGCGAGAGGATATTCTCCGTGATGGACGGCCAGTGGAAGGATGCCTACGCGGCGGGAGTATTCACGGAGTTCATGGAGCAGCGTGCTCCCGGGCATACGGTCCTCGACGGAAAGCTGTATGCGAAAGGGCTCCTCGGTCTCCGCTCGGACGCCGCGTCGGCCCTGGAGTCGCTCGGGCGTTCACAGGATCCTCTTGCAGGGGCGAAACGGGACGAGCTTGAGGCGATGATGATCTGCGCCGACGCGGTGATCACGCTTGCCGGGAGATACGCGGAAGCGGCGGAAGAGAAGGCGGGCTCCGAGCCGGACCCGCTGCGGAAAACCGAGCTTCTGGAAATCGCCCGGATCTGCCGGCGCGTCCCCGCCCGCCCGCCGGAATCGTTCCGTGATGCGCTCCAGGCATACTGGTTCGTCCATCTCGGCGTCATCACGGAGCTCAATCCCTGGGACGCGTTCAATCCGGGGAGGCTGGACCAGCATCTCGCCCCGTTCTATGAGCGGGGAATCGCCGACGGGACGCTGACGCGCGAGGGGGCGAAGGAGCTCCTCGAGTGCTTCTGGGTGAAGTTCAACAACCAGCCGGCACCCCCCAAGGTCGGCGTGACGGCCGAGGAGAGTTCCACGTACACCGATTTTGCGAACATCAACAGCGGCGGTCTTACGGTGCAGGGGGAGGACGGTGTCAACGATGTGACGTACCTTGTCCTGGAAGTGATCGATGAGATGCGCCTGGTCCAGCCGAGTTCCAACATACAGCTCAGCAGGAAGAACCCCGATGCCTTCCTCAGGGCCGCCGCCGGCGTGATACGGAAGGGGTGGGGACAGCCCTCGGTGTTCAACGCCGACGCCGTCGTCGAGGAGATGGTCCGCGTGGGAAAGACCGTCGAAGACGCGCGCCAGGGGGGGACGAGCGGCTGCGTCGAGACCGGCGCGTTCGGCAAAGAGGCGTACATCCTCACCGGATACTTCAATCTCCCGAAGATCGTCGAGCTGACGCTCAACGGCGGACGCGATCCGCGGACCGGCATGCAGCTCGGGCCGGCGACAGGGGATGCCGCGGCGTTCCATACGTTCGAGGAGTTCATGCACGCGTTCCGGGCGCAGGTGCATCACTTCGTGGACGTGAAGATCCGCGGGAGCAACGTCATCGAACGGCTCTATGCCGAGTATCTCCCTGTTCCGTTCCTTTCCCTCCTCATCGACGACTGCATCGCGAAGGGGGTGGATTACAACGCCGGCGGAGCCCGGTACAACACAAGCTACATACAGGGCGTGGGGATCGGCACGGTGACCGACAGCCTCTCCGCGATCCGGCATCACGTGTTCGAAGAAGGGGGGCTCCCGATGGCCGGCCTTCTCGGCGTCCTTGCCGCCGACTTCCAGGGGTACGAAAAAACCAGGCTCCTGTTGAAAAACAGGACCCCCCGGTACGGGAACGACGATGACGGCGCGGATGCGATCATGCAGTCGGTCTTCGAGATCTATTTCAAGGCGATCGACGGCCGTCCGAACACGCGCGGGGGAACGTACAGGATCAATCTCCTGCCGACGACGTGTCATATCTACTTCGGGGCGGTCACCGGCGCCACCCCCGACGGACGGAATGCGGGGACGCCGGTTTCCGAGGGGATTTCGCCCGTCCAGGGGGCCGACCGGCAGGGCCCCACCGCGGTCCTCATGTCCGCGTCGAAGATGGATCATGTCCGTACCGGAGGAACGCTCCTCAACCAGAAATTCACGCCGAAGCTCCTCGAGGGGGAAAAGGGGATCGACTGTCTGGCTGCCCTCATACGTTCGTATTTCCGGATGGGAGGGCATCACATTCAGTTTAACGTCGTGGACGCCGCGACGCTCAGGGATGCGCAGGTGCATCCCGGGGAACACAGGGACCTTATCGTCCGCGTCGCAGGCTACAGCGACTATTTCTGCGACCTCGGCCGTTCACTCCAGGACGAGATCATCGCCCGCACCGAACACACATCGCTATGACAATGACTTCGCTCATACGGGAAAAGATATTTCAGGCGGTCGGCATACTCAATGAGTTTGACGTCGACTGCTGGCTCACGTTCACCCGCGAGACCGCCATCAACGGTGATCCGACGCTTCCGTTCCTCGTGGACGGCGATCTGACGTGGCACAGCGCACTCATTGTCACGAAAAGCGGAACGACGTGCGCGATCGTCGGCCAGTATGACAAAAAGGCCGTGGAGGATCTGGGGGTGTACACGGACGTCATCGGGTACGTGGAAGGGATCACCAAACCTCTCCAGGACTGGCTGCGGAGCCTGAGGCCCGCGAGAATCGCCGTGAACTATTCCCGGGAGAGCGAAATCTGCGACGGGTTGACGCACGGGATGTACCTGACCCTTTGCGGCATTCTCGCGGGGATCGGGATGGAGGCGAACCTTGTGCAGGCGGACAGCATCATCGGCGCGCTCCGCCAGCGGAAATCCCCCGCGGAACTCGGGAGAATCCAGAAGGCAATCGGGGCGACGGAAGAGATCTTTTCCGAGGTCGCACCGTTCATCCGCCCGGGGAGGACTGAGCGGGAAATCGCGGCATTCATGAAAGAACGCGCGAACGAACGGAAGATCCCGTTTGCCTGGGATGAAAAGGTATGCCCTGCGGTGTTCACGGGCCCTGACACCGCCGCTGCGCACTACGCTCCTACGGACCGGAAGGTCGAAGAGGGGCACATACTCAATATGGATTTCGGCCTGAAGATGGAGGGGTACTGCTCCGACCTCCAGAGGACGTTCTACGTTCGCAGGAAGGGGGAAAGCGCAGCCCCCGACGACGTCCTCCGGGGATTTGAAACCATCGTCCGCGCCATTGCCGGCGCGCGCGAGGCGATGCGGCCCGGGGTCAACGGCCAGTTGATCGACGCGATCGCCCGCGCGATTGTCACGCAGGCCGGTTATGACGAGTTTCCCCACGCCCTCGGCCACCAGGTGGGGAGATTCGCGCACGACGGTACTGCGCTTCTGGGTCCGGCATGGGAAAAATATGGAAAGAAACCGTTTGCCCTGCTCGAAGAGGGGATGGTCTTCACTCTTGAGCCGCGCCTGACGATCCCCGGCCGCGGAATCGCCACGGTCGAGGAGATGGTCGTGGTACGCTCGGGCGGGGCGGAATTCCTCTCCACGCCGCAGCTGGCGCTCATCCTGGCCGGGTGAAAAGGGGGCGGTCTTCTGTTTTCCGCTCCCTGAATCCGGTCTTGTGCAGAACTTCCGGTCCCCCGGCGCCGGGAGAGGATGCAGCGGTCCCTCTCCTGGAGACCGCTGCTGACCTCGCCGTCCGGCGTTTCCTCTATTTGTCTTTCTTCACATACACTTTGTTTCCGCTCTCGGTATAGTAGAAGTGCCCGCCGCGCGGTCCCTCGTAGATGTTCTGCCCCTTCTTCGTCTGCCCGACGATCTTTGCGCCGACGAAGTCCTTCACGTAGGTTTTCTGCCCGCTGTCGTTGACGTAATAATGCCCCTGCTTGGCCCCCTCGAACACAGTCTTTCCATCCGCCGTTTTTCCGACGGCTTCGTCCTTGCTTCCCCCCTTGTCGGCCGGTTGTTTCCCCGTCTCCTTTGCCTCCGTCGATTCCTTTATCTCCTTCGCACTCTTCTCCTGTGTCCCTTTCTCCTTTGTCCCTTCCTCCTTCACGCTCTTTTCTTTTGTGCTCTTCTCCTTTGAGCTCTCTTCCTTTGCGCTCTTTTCCTTAGTCCCATTTTCCTTTGTGCTCTTCTCTTTCGTGGTCTTTTCTTTCGTGATCTTCTCCTTTGTTCCCTTCTCTTTTGTTTCCTTCTCTTTTGTCGCCTTTTCCTTATCGCTCTTTCCTTTCGTCTTTTCCTTTCCCGAGTCCTTCTTCTCTTTCGGCTCCTTTGCGCTCTTCTTTTCTTTGGCCGAGCCTTTCTCCTTTGTCTTCTTCTCCTTTGCGCTGGTCTCGCTCTTGTCCGTCTTCTCCTGCGCGAGAGCGCAGGGCTGAATCTGGGCCGCGAGGAACGCTGCGGCAACGATGAATACGGCGATCCATTTCTTCATGAGTGTGCTCCTGAGTGGGTGTGTGACGCGAAATGTCCCGGGCTGAGACATTCCGCCGGGTTCCCTCAAAATACAATCCCGCGCCCTCAATCGCAATACATTCTCATTCGCCTTGTTCTCTTTCACCGGCATCGTCCTCGCACAGACTTGAATCTGACGGAAAGCCGGCATAGGTTGAGTCTGTCTTTCCGGCACCTGTCCTTTCCGGGCTCATTCACCGATTCATTCCGCCCGGTCATGAAAAACAATGCACGCGAAGGGGACAAGAATGTCCCTTCTGAAATTCCGCCCGCTGTTCATTTGCAGGTGGTTCGCCGGGCGTGCCGGCGCGGGATCCGGTTGACTTTTTTCGCCCCGTTTCTTTTCTTTTGACACCGAGTGGCGCCCCCTTTCCGTGGGATGCCCGTTCCGTTCATTCTCACTTTCCGGGATCCGGCATGGAGACTGTGATCGTCATATTCGGTGGATCGGGCGACCTGACGACGAGAAAGCTCATCCCCGCCCTCTACAACAATTTCAAAAAGAAGCGCCTCCCCGGTTCCGTCCGCATCATCGGAATCTCGCGGACGCCGATGAGCGACGACGTCTTCCGCGGGAAGATGAATGAAGCGGTCCGTGCGATCGCCCCGGCGGAGTACGATGCGGCGGCCTGGGGGGAATTCGCCGGCTCCCTTTCATACCGGGAAGGGGATCTGGAACAGGCTTCAACCTACGCGGATCTCGCACGCGGCATCGGGCCCGCCGCCGTCGACTGCCTCTATTATCTTGCCACAGCTCCCCGGTTCTACCCGATCATCATCGCCCGCCTCGCCGAGGCGAATCTCATGAAGGAAGCCCCCGGGGGGGCGTACAGGAGGATCATATTCGAAAAGCCGTTCGGCAGGGACCTCGCAACGGCGAGGGCACTCAATGAGGACATCCACAGGCTTCTGAATGAAGACCAGGTATTCAGAATCGACCACTATCTGGGGAAGGAAACGGTCCAGAACCTCCTGATGCTCCGGTTCGGCAACGCGATATTCGAACCTCTCTGGAACAGAAACCAGGTCGACCACGTCCAGATCACCGTCGCGGAGACCGTCGGCGTGGAACGCCGCGCCGGCTATTACGACACCGCCGGCGTTCTGCGTGACATGTTTCAGAACCATCTCCTTCAGCTCCTCACGCTTGTCGCGATGGAACCTCCGGCCGTCGTCGATGCCAACTCGCTCAGGAATGAAAAAGTAAAAGTGCTGACCGCGCTCCGCGAAATCCCTCCGGAATACTCTCACCGGTACACCGTCAGGGGACAGTACGCAGGGTACGTGTCCGAGGAAGGGGTCAACCCGCGTTCCGTGACGGAGACCTACGCGGCCCTCGAGGTCTATATCGATAACTGGCGGTGGCAGGGGATCCCCTTTTACCTTCGTTCCGGGAAGAAACTCGGCGAGAAGTGTTCGGAAATCATCGTTCAGTTCAGGCGTCCCCCGACACAGATATTCGACGTCCAGGCCGGCGTGACGGAGCTCTTCACGAACCACCTGAGCATTTGCATTCAACCGGACGAGGGGCTCCACCTCCGGTTCATCGCGAAGGTTCCGGACCAGGGGATGCATACGCGCCCGGCAGACATGGAATTTCATTACAGGGACTCATTCGGCAACGATGCGATCCCGGAGGCGTATGAGCGCCTCCTCCTTGACGCACTTCAGGGGGACGCCTCGCTGTTCACCAGGGGGGATGAAATCGAGCTCGCGTGGCGGTTCATCGACGGCGTGAGGGGAGGCTGGGAATCGGGTGACGGTGCCCCTCTCGAGACCTACGGCCAGGGGACATGGGGACCCGCGGGCGGGGACGCGCTCCTTGCGCATGAAGGACGGTGGTGGAAACATGACTGCTCACCTCACCCCGCTGCGCCGGGGAAGGGAGGGGAGACGCACAGGTGAGGAGACCGCGCGTGGATGTCTTCCCGGGAATTGACGGCATGGAATCTGCTGCCGAACACGAAATCCTCGGAGCCGTCCGGAAAGCGATCGGGGAGCGGGGAATCTGCACGATCGGGCTATCGGGGGGAGAAACCCCGCGCGGTCTTTACCGCAGGCTCTCCGCCCTCCCTGAAGGGAGGGCGCCCGAATGGAGCAGAATCCAGGTCTGTTTTGTCGACGAGCGGATGGTCTCTCCGGATGACCCGGAGAGCAACTACGGGATGGTGCGCGATGAGCTCATCAGCCGGATACCGCTCCCGGCGGGGAACGTCCACAGGATCCGGGGGGAGAGGCCGCCCGCCGTCGCGTCCGCGGAATATGCGGCTGATATTGAGAAGACGCTCTCGATGTCCGGCGGGAGGTTTGACGTCCTGCTCCTCGGGCTCGGCGCGGACGGTCACACGGCGTCCCTCTTTCCCGGGACGGAAGTTCTGGGAGAACGGGGGAAGCCGGTCAGCGCGGTATTCGTCGCCGCCCTCAAATCCTGGCGGGTGACGCTTACGCTCCCCGTCATAAACAGCGCGAGGGATGTCCTCTTTCTTGTCGCGGGAGCGAAGAAAGCGGATATCGTCCGCCGGGTTCTGGAGGCCCGGGCTCCCGACCCGGGGATCCCCGCAACGCTTGTCGATCCGGCGGATTTCCCCCCGCACTGGATTCTTGATGCGGAGGCGGGTGCATCGGCGAAGGGGGGTGCGCTTGCATTAAGCGCGGAATAGCGGTATCCTCCCTTCAGCGGAGGCAAAGCAGGAGGGGTTTACACACCCTGTGATCGAGCAGGATTATTTCATGCGGATGGTCAGCATGCTCGCGAACATGCTGGCGAGGATCATATTCCTGAAGAACAGGAGGGATTTTCCGCTCGCGCTGCAGGAGATCCAGTCCGCTGGCAAGACACTTCTTGGAATAGACAGCACGCTGATCCGCGGGTGCAGCCCCCGTCAGCTTCGGGATCTTCTCGGCACAGATCCGTCGCTGGCGGTACCGAAGACATACATCCTCGGGCTCCTCCTGAAGGAAGAATCGGAGATTCGCGCGGCAGCCGGGGAGGCGGACGAATCAGTCCTCCTCGCATTGAAATCACTTGAACTCCTTATCGACGCCTGGCTCGAGGACGAAAAAGTCCTGGCGCCTGATCACACCAGTGCCATTGACGGCCTTCTTGCGGGACTTTCCGGGTATGCGCTTCCGGAGGAGCTTCTGGAAAAAGTCATGGCCTGGTATGAAGGAACGGGACGGTTTGACAGAGCGGAGGATGTCCTCTTCGACATTGTCGCACTGATCCCGGGTTTCGCGGCGGCTGGGATGCAATTCTACAGGCGGCTGCTCATGAAATCCGACGAAGACCTTCGGGCCGGGAATCTCCCCAGAGACGAAGTGATGGAGGGGATCGCCGACCTCAAGACCCGGTGACGTTTGATACTTGTTCTGCTCTTTCTGCTCCTGCATACATATTCCTCCCCACAGACCTTCACGGACGATCCATGAACCGGCAGCTCCGTGTTTGCGCCGTTCTCCTGTTCTTCGCATGCACCACAGCCGTCTCCGAGACGTTTCCCTCTGACGATCCCGTCATACGGAAGATCTGGGAGGAGGAGATGGATTCGACCCGGCTGCCGGCGCTTGTGCACGGGCTCTTTGACGTCATCGGCCCGAGGCTCGTCGGATCGCCGGGAATGATGAAAGCGCACGAGTGGGTGGTCGAAACATACCGGTCCTGGGGGATGAACGACCTGAGGGACAGATAACATACAGAGGATTCCATGACACGCAATCGGATATACCTTGACAGGAACGAAAACAACTACGGCCCCGCGCCGGCGTGCTTCGACATCCTGAAGAACGCCGATCTCACGAAACTCAGCTGGTATGACAGGTCGTACACGCGGGGGACCAGAGGAAGCCTGTCTGAGCGGCTGGCGAAGGATTTCGGGGTCGCCGAGGACCGCGTGCTTCTCGGTTACGGGGCGGAGCACATACTCAAGCAGACAATCCAGTGCTGCCTGGGGGCGGGGAAGAAGCTCATGGTGCCCGCCTACTCCTGGTGGTATTACAGGAAGATCGCATCGGAGGTCGGAGGATTGACAGTGGAGTTTCCGATGACGATGGAGGCTGACCGTTTCCGGTATGATATCCCGGGCATGCGGGAGGTCTTTGCGCGCGAGCGCCCCGCGGTCGTCTTCATCAGCACCCCCAACAACCCGACGGGGAACTCGCTGGATCCGGATGCGCTGAAAGGGATACTCGGAGATTTCGGGGAATCGATCGTCGTTCTTGATGAAGCGTACGCGAACGGAACGTCGACCGGGTACGTGAAAGGCCTGGTTGACGCGTTCCCGAACCTCCTCGTTGTTCGCACGATGTCGAAGTATTATGCCCTTGCGGGAATGCGCATCGGCTTTGCGGTTATGGGAAAAGGACTCGGCGCGCTCGCAAACTTCGGGACGCGGTACCTCGGCTTTAACCGCATCGCGGAGGAGGTGGCGATCGCCGCGCTTGATTCTCCCGGGTACTACAGGGAGATCGCGCAGAAGATGGACGCGGACAAGGAACTCTACTACGCCGTTTTGGGGAAGATTCCCGGCGTCCGCGTGTTCCGATCGGAAGCCAATTTCATACTCGCCGCGATCCCCCCGGCGCACAGGGCCGGTCTGAAGCGCCATCTCGAAGATCGGAATCTCTTCATCAAGTTCATGGATGAGCCGCTTCTCAACTCACATGTCCGGATCACCATCGGGACGCAGGAAGAAAATGCCCTCCTCGTTGAGGCGATCAGGTCATACTATGACTGAGCGCGCGCCTGTGGGACTCTACGCAGAATACAGAAAGGGACTGAAATCCCCCGCCGTCGAAGAGCTGTTCGACCTTGTCGTGTACCGCCCGGTCGCATTTCTCTTCGTGAAGCTGATCCGCGGGACGCGCGTCACTCCGAACCAGCTCACATTTCTCTCGCTGATCTTTGGCGTCCTCGGGGGCATGAGCCTCGCCGTTGGAACCCCCGCCGCCCTCGATGCGGCGGGAGTATTCATCATCCTGTATAATGTCGTCGACTGCAGCGACGGCCAGCTTGCCCGCATGAACGGCACGGGGACACACCTTGGCCGCATCCTGGACGGGGTGGCGGACTATGTCGTGAGCCTCGCGTGTTACCTGGGAATCGGGATCGGCTTCGCCGGTGCCTCGGATAATCCTCCCCTGATGTGGTGCCTGACGGCCGCCGCCGGCATCAGCAATGCCGTCCAGTCGGGGCTCCTCGACTATTACAGGAACAGGTACCTCGACGCCTCGGGAATCCGCGCGAACGTCCTCGGCGAGGAGCAGCAGGGATTCCGGGAAGAGTTCGCGGCGCTTCGCGTCGTGAAGGGACGGCACTTTGAACGCTTCTTGATCGGGACATACCTTCTGTACTCCGGCGTCCAGCTCCGCCTCACCGGCGGCAAAGGCCGGCCGGCGAAGCGGCTCTCCGGCGCGGAGGCGGAGGAGATACGCTCCGGGAGGGTCCTCATGCACTGCTGGACGTACCTCGGCCCGACGACGCAGTGGACGCTTCTTATCGTCTGCGCATTTGCCGGGCGGCTCGATATCTATCTGTGGGGGATCGCCGTGGCAGGGAATGTCCTTGCGGTCGTCATGATGATTGCACAGAGATTGTTCGGCGCGCACCCTGCGGTGCAGGAGTGGTGATGAAAGGCGTCATTCTCGCTGCGGGTGTTGCCTCCAGGCTCCGCCCCCTTACCGATCTCGTCCCCAAGTGTCTGCTTGAAGTGGGGGGCGGGACGATTCTCGGACTGACGCTCGAGAACCTCATCGCGAACGGCATCGCCGACATCGTCATCGTCACGGGGTACAGGGAGGCCCAGATCTGGGAGTACGTGAGGGACTCATTCCCCGCACTGGACGTCGAGTTCGTCACGAACGATCGTTTTGCCACGACGAATAACATCACCTCCCTCTTTCTGACGGAAAAGTCGGCGGGAGACGGAGGCATGCTCCTTCTTGACAGCGATATCGTGTTCGACAGGCGGATCATCGGGCTCCTCGCCGGGTCGGGGCATGAGAACTGCCTCGCAATGAAAAGCGGATCGGCGCTCGGGTCCGAGGAGATCAAAGTCGAGACCGGCCCCGGAAACACGGTGCGCCGCATCGGAAAGGACGTGCCCCCCGGCATCGCCGCCGGCGAGTCGATAGGAATCGAGAAACTGAGCGGGGCGTTCCTTGGAGAACTCTATCCAATATTGAGGAGGATGATACAGAAGGAAGAAGGCGGAAATCTCTTTTACGAAGCCGCATTCCAGCGGGCGATTACGGGAGGGTCGGTGATGGGTGCGGTGGATGTCGGTGAGCTGAAGTGCATTGAGATCGACACTCCTGAGGACCTGAAGGCCGCCATGGCCGTGTCTGCGCTCGTCCAGGGCGCGTCCCGTCGTTAGATTTTCCATCCGGGACACCTGAGGAACCCCCCCCGTCGTTCAGCTGTTCATCCCCTGTGCCCCTCCATTTTCCTGACGGCATTGTCGAGCTCGTCCTGCGCTCCCTGTGCGAGCGTCCGGGGAGCGACGGGAAAGACCTGCACGGTGCGGCCGGACCGCACAAACGCAAGAACCGCCATGACGATCCCCGCAACGATCGCGCCGGCGCAGACGATCGCACCTCCATAGTACATGACGTCGGCGATCGTCCCGGCGGAATCCATCAGTGACCATTCTGAAAGAAGATAATGCCAGTCATGTCCCGATTTGTCGCCTCCCAGGAGGGGGAGCATCCTCCCCGGCGCGTCACGGATATAGAGGCTCACGTCCATCATATTCTCCCCCACCCAGAAGAGGGCGAACGGAAACACCTGTGAGCGCTGGCGAACGGCGATGATGAACCAGAGGAGCGGGAACATGATCTGCCAGAAAGACCCTCCAAGGACGTAGAGAGTCCTCCCGAAGAGGATGAAGAGAATGTGTCCTCCTTCGTGGAGCGGGAGGAACGTGAACGTCCGGACGATGAAGAGAAGATTTCCCCATCTCATCCCGGGCCGGTACTCGTAGAATGCATCGAGCGCCTGGGAAAAGAACACAACGAGGAGTGCGTACACGGCTCCCCTCAGGAGCAAAGGGACGTAGCGTTCGACCGGATCCGTCGGGCGGGCCGGTGCGGGCGCGGATGGACGGGTGATACGCCCTGTGGATTCTCCTGGCACGGGGATGCTCCTGTTGTGAATGATGAATCCCTGAATTCTAGAATGTTTCGACGACAGAATCAACATCCCCGTGGCGCGGGCTTGTTGTGTTTGGCGGGATTGTCACCTATCTTTGGGTATGCAGCATCGTCTCCCCCCATTGTGAGAGGAGCAACAATGAAACTGCGCACACCTGCGATCGCCTCCTGCCTCGGCTTCCTCCTGTTTGCCATGCCGGCATCCGCGCGCGCCGGCGCTCCCGGGTATCACATCATCGACAGCGTCCGTCTCGGAGGGGACACCGGATGGGATTACCTTGCCGTCGATACGTCGGCGGAGCGTGCATATATTTCGCGGGGAACGAGGGTGCAGGTCGTGGATCTCGCCGCCCGCACGGTGATCGGGGAGATCGCCCCGACTCCCGGCGTGCACGGGATCGCCATCGACCGCATCGGCGGGAAGGGATATATAAGCAACGGCCATGATTCCTCCGTGACCGTCTTCGACCTGAACACGCTCGCGACGCTGGCGGTTATCAGGATCGGAGCGCGCAATCCCGATGCGATCCTGTTCGAGCCGTACACGAAAAGGGTCTTCACGTTCAACGGCGGGAGCGGGAACGCCACCGCGATCGAGACTGCAACGGGGACGATCGCCGGCATGGTCCCCCTGGGGGGAAAACCGGAGTTCGCCGTTGCTGACGGCGAAGGACGCGCGTATGTGAACATCGAAGACAAGAGCCAGATTGTCGAATTCGACCCGAAATCCCTCAGGGTCGTGCACACATGGTCCGTTGCCCCGGGGGAAGAACCGAGCGGACTTGCGATCGACAGGGAGCACCATCTCCTCTATTCCGGGTGTTCCAACAAACTTATGGTCGTGCTTGATGCGCGGACCGGGCGCGTCGTCACGACCATTCCGATCGGTGAAGGCGTGGACGCCACCGCATTCGATCACGGAACGGGACTCGCCTTCAGCTCCAACAGCGACGGGACGCTTACCGTCGCCGGGGGGAAAATGCCGGCGTTCCTCGAGAATGCGGCTACGCCGCGGAGGGCCAGGACGATGACCGTGGACGAGAAGACCCACCTTCTGTATACGGTGACGGCGAAGTTCGGCCCGGCTCCCGTGCCGACGGCGGACCAGCCCCGCGCGCGGCCTGTGATTGAGCCGGGGAGCGTGACACTCTACATTCTCGGGCGCTGAGGTTTCAACGGAAGGAGGATTCTCGGGTGGCGATGATGCGGAAAATTGTATCCACGGAAACCCCCAGGGCGGTCATACTTGTCCGCTGCATCGTGGGGGGGGTGTTTCTCTCGGAGGGGATCCAGAAATTCCTCTTCCCGGTGGAGCTGGGCGTCGGACGGTTCATGACGATCGGGATACCCGCGCCGGAATTCTCTGCCACGTTTGTCGGAGCGTGTGAAATCCTCTGCGGGGCGCTTATCCTGGCCGGGCTCCT
>Ga0182021_10003288_pt1 | contig 19021 bp, 14 predicted proteins | sample 612E3MmetaG_FD_120493 | JGI IMG/M metagenome (GOLD analysis project Ga0182021, IMG submission 120493) | Permafrost microbial communities from Stordalen Mire, Sweden - 612E3M metaG (Illumina Assembly) | ecosystem: Environmental > Terrestrial > Soil > Wetlands > Permafrost | place: Sweden... | reverse complement strand
GCGGCAATACGAAAGCCATAGCCGGTGAGAATCTGACCAATGCGATGCCAGGCGTCGGCAAGTCCGGCATTCGGGTGGGTGGCCTCGCGATAATTGGTGACCGTCGCCAGTTCGAGCGTGGTCGGCGGTTGGACCCTCCTTTCGAACTCGAACGCCTCGGCAACCTTGTGAAAGACGCGCAGCGCGGCATCGGCGCGGCCCAATTGGTAAAGGGCAAGCCCAAGGAACTGCATGGCGACCAGGTCGCCGGGCATGGTGGCCAGCATGCTGCGGGCGATGACGGCCATCTGGCCAGGGTTTCCGGCTTGATAAAACGTGCCCAATAAATCAATCAAGGCTGGAATCATGGTCGCTCTCCTCTGGTTGCGAATCGTTCGGTTATGGACGGCCTTTGGCGGTCCGATCTTGTTCGAACGCAGGGTCTGACTCGCGACTTATCTTGAAGGTTCCCAATAATCCGTCGCTGCAGAGAGACAGGAACAATCACCCAGACGCCGGCCCCGATCAGCACCCTGCTGACCCGCCGCGAGCACAGGTTCCGTGTCACCGGATGGTAATGTGCACCCAATTGAACCCGTCCGGAAGATGTAGTGAACGAGGAACAGTTCCTAGCCAAGGCCAAGTCGTTGCGTGAGCAGGCGGAGTCGTCGCTTTTCTGCCAAATGGCACGGCTTTTCGACGGCATGCTGGTGGTCGACGAAGAGGCACGCATCGTCTGGATGAGCGACGCTTATCCGCGCCGGCTCGGCATCGACGGCCCGGAAGACGCCATTGGCAAACCCGTGGAAGCCGTGATACCGCACAGCCTGATGCGCGAAGTTGTCGAGCGCGGGCGACCCATCATGGTCGACATCATGGAGGTTGGCAAGGAGTCGCTGGTGGTCACGCGCTTGCCGTTGCGCGACGAAAACGGAGCCGTGATCGGCGGGGTCGGCTTTGTGCTCTATGAGGACGCCCAAAGTCTGGCGCCTTTGATGTTGCGCTTCCAAAGGATGCGTGCCGAGCTGGCTGACGCGCAAAAGAAGTTGGCCGAGGCGAGGCGGACGAAGTACACTTTTGCCAGCTTTGTCGGCACCACGTCAGCCTGCCTGGCCGTGAAGCAGGAGGCACGGCGAGCCGCGCGGACGACATCGCCGGTGCTCATTCTGGGCGAAACCGGTACTGGCAAGGAACTGCTGGCACAGGCCATCCATGCGGCTAGTCCGCGCGCCGAGGGTCCGTTTGTCGGCGTCAATATCGCGGCAGTGCCGGATACTCTGCTCGAGGCGGAGTTCTTCGGTGTTGCGCCTGGCGCGTACACAGGCGCCGATCGGCGCGGACGCGAAGGAAAATTCAAGTTCGCCGACGGTGGGACCCTGTTCCTCGACGAAATCGGCGACATGTCGCCGGCCTTGCAGGGCAAGCTTCTGCGCGCGCTGCAAGAGAAGGAAATTGAACCAGTCGGCTCAAATCAGTTGATCCCCGTCAATGTTCGAGTCATCGCCGCGACCAGCCGCGATCTGGCGCAAGAGATCGCTGCCGGTCGCTTCCGTGCTGATCTCTTCTACCGCTTGAACGTCGTCACGCTGAGCATTCCGCCGCTACGCGAACGCCCCGACGATCTGCCCCAACTCTGCGAAGTTCTCGCCGACAGCATTGCCCGCCAGCTCGGCCTGCCGCCCTTTGACATTCCCGTCGAGACGGTCGAGCGGCTGTCACGCCACGATTGGCCCGGGAATGTTCGCGAATTGGCCAATGTGCTGGAGCGCGCCCTCTTGCGGGCGGACGGCAATCGTATCGCCGCCACGGACCTCGAGCCGATCCTGCCGGCGCCGAAGATCAGGCCAACAAGCTCACAAACGCCAGCCTTGACAGAAATCCTCGCCGACGCCGAGCGCCAGGCAATACGGGGTGCGCTGCGTGCCTGCACGGGCAACAAGGCTCAGGCGGCAAAGCAGCTCGGAATCTCGCGCGCGACTCTCTACGAAAAGCTGACGGTGCTGGGCATCGACGCCTGACTGTCCGGGATGTCGGACACGGTGTCAGGTTATCCGGACACGCTGGCCGCTTATCCGTGACCGTTGCGGCTGGCTATCTTACTGATTGCCAATGGTTCCACGTGTTGGGCATGTTCCCTGCGTGGCGCAGCTTGTCGCACATTACAACAATCTTTCGGAGGATATCTCATGGACTTTCTTATCGTCCTGGCGGCCCTGTGCTTCCTGATGTTCGTCGCCTATCGGGGTTACAGCGTCATCCTGTTTGCTCCCATCGCCGCCCTTGGCGCCGTGCTGCTCACCGATCCATCCTTGGTGGCGCCGATGTTTACCGGCCTGTTCATGGACAAGATGGTCGGCTTCGTCAAGCTCTACTTCCCGGTGTTCCTCCTCGGTGCGATCTTCGGCAAGGTCATCGAGCTCTCTGGCTTCTCCAAGGCGATCGTCTCCTCGGTGATCAACCTCGTCGGCCGCGAGCGGGCGATGCTCTCGATCGTCGCTGTCTGTGGTCTGCTCACCTATTTCGGCGTTTCGCTGTTCGTTGTCGTTTTTGCCGTCTACCCGTTCGCGGCAGAACTGTTCCGCCAGAGTGATATTCCGAAACGCCTGATCCCGGGCACCATCGCACTGGGTGCTTTCACTTTTACCATGGATTCGCTGCCGGGCACACCGCAGATCCAGAACATCATTCCGACGACCTTCTTCAAGACCAATATCTACGCCGCGCCGCTGCTTGGTACCGTCGGTGCGGTGTTCATCATTGTTGCCGGCCTGTCGTATCTCGAGTGGCGGCGTCGCCAGGCTGCTGCAGCGGGCGAGGGCTACGGTACCAACCTGGTCAACGAGCCAGAGCCCTTCGAACATGAAAAGCTGGCCAACCCGATCATCGCCATCCTGCCGCTGATCCTGGTCGGCGTGACGAACTGGATTTTCACCCACACCATTCCCGATCTCTACGGCAAGACGCATTCCTTTGTGCCTGCCGTGGTCGGTAAGGCAGCGCCAGTTATTCAGGAAGTCTCGAAGATCGCCGCCATCTGGGCGGTCGAAGGTGCGCTGTTGATCGGCATCCTGACGGTATTCATCTTCGCCGGCCGGACGGTGCTCGGCAAATTCGCCGAGGGCTCGAAGTCTGCCGTCGCCGGCGCCTTGCTGGCTTCCATGAACACCGCTTCGGAATACGGCTTCGGCGCCGTCATTGCCGCGCTGCCGGGTTTCCTCGTCGTCGCCAATGCGCTCACCGCCATCCCCAATCCTCTGGTGAATGAAGCCATCACCGTCACGTCGCTGGCGGGCATCACCGGGTCGGCTTCGGGGGGCATGAGTATCGCGCTGGCGGCGATGGCCGATACGTTCATCCAAAACGCCCAGGCGGCCGGCATTCCGCTGGAGGTGTTCCACCGCGTCGCCGCGATGGCCAGCGGCGGCATGGATACGCTGCCGCACAATGGCGCCGTCATCACTCTCCTTGCCGTAACCGGTTTGACCCACCGCGTTTCCTACAAGGATATCTTTGCCATCACCGTCATCAAGACCACAGCGGTGTTCGTGGTGATTGCCACCTTCTATCTCACCGGTATAGTCTGAGCGCGCTAGCCCACGCGGGAAAGAGGAGAACATCATGCCTGCCCATCCCACTGCCTCAATGCGAGCGGTCGACACCGGCAAAGTAGTATCCGCCCGCGACGCGGTACGTTTGATCCGCGACGGTGATACTGTTGCCACCGGCGGTTTCGTCGGCATCGGTTTTGCGGAGAACATCGCGATTGCCATTGAGGCGCTGTTCCTTGAAGGCGAGAATGCCGATCTGCAGGGACTGGGCAAGCCGCGCAACCTGACCCTGGTCTATGCCGCTGGCCAGGGCGACGGCAAGGAGCGCGGACTCAATCATCTCGGCCATGACGGTCTGGTGGCGCGCGTGATTGGCGGTCATTGGGGGCTGGTGCCCAAGTTGCAGCAGCTAGCCGTCTCGAATCGCATCGAGGCCTACAACCTGCCGCAGGGAGTCATCACCCATTTGTTTCGCGACATCGCCGCTGGCAAGCCTGGCACTTTGACCAGCGTCGGGCTGGGCACCTTCGTCGATCCGCGCTTCGGCGGTGGCAAGCTGAACGAGAAGACTACGCGCGATATCGTTCGCCTGATGGAAATCGATGGCGAGGAATATCTCTTCTACAAGGCCTTTCCGATCAATGTCGGCATCATTCGCGGCACCACGGCCGATCCTGACGGCAACATCACTATGGAGAAGGAGGCGTTGACGCTGGAGGCTCTGGCGATCGCCATGGCCGCGCACAATTCGGGCGGCATCGTGATTGCCCAGGTCGAGAGGATCGCCGAGCGTGGCACGCTCAATTCAAGACAGGTCAAGATCCCCGGCATTCTGGTCAATTGTGTCGTGGTTGCCGAGAAGCCCGAGTACCACATGCAGACCTTCATCGAGCAATACAACCCGGCCTTTTCCGGCGAGATTCGCGTGCCGCTGTCGGCGATTCCCGGCATGGCGATGTCCGAGCGCAAGATCATCGCCCGCCGGGCGGCGATGGAATTGGCGGCCAACGCGGTGGTCAACCTCGGCATAGGCATGCCGGAAGGTGTCGCGTCGATCGCGACCGAAGAGCGCATTCTTGATCTCATGACCATGACGGCTGAGCCCGGCGTCGTCGGCGGCATTCCAGCCGGCGGGCTGAATTTCGGCGCCGCCAGCAATACGCAAGCGATCATCGACCAGCCGAGCCAGTTCGACTTCTACGATGGCGGCGGCCTCGATATCGCCTTCCTTGGCCTCGCCCAGGCCGATCGACAAGGCAACCTCAACGTTTCGAAGTTCGGCCCCAGGCTGGCGGGAGCCGGCGGCTTCATCAATATTTCCCAGAAGGCCAAGAAAGTGGTGTTCGTCGGCACGTTTACTGCCGGTGATCTGGACATCGAAGTCGCCGAGGGTCGCCTGAACATCCGTCAGGACGGCAAGGCCATGAAGTTCGTCGAGGAGGTCGAACACCGCACCTTCAGCGGTTCTGAAGCCTCGCGGCGCGGCAAGACGGTGCTTTACATTACCGATCGCTGTGTCTTTCAACTCGGCGCCGAAGGCCTGGAACTGATCGAGATCGCGCCCGGGGTCGACTTGCAGAAGGACATCCTCGATCGCATGGCGTTCCGGCCGATCATTCGCCAGGAGCCGCAGTTGATGGATGCACGCATCTTCCGCGACGAGCCAATGAATCTGCGCCCGGCCATGCTTGAGCGTCCGCTCGAGCAAAGGCTTAGCTACGACGCGGAGCAGAACGTCTTCTTTGTCGACTTCGCCGGCCTGTCGATCCGCAGCGAGAGCGATATCGAGCGGGTGCGCGTGGCGGTCGATCAGACCCTGCAGCCGCTCGGGCACAAGGTCTATGCCATTGTCAACTACGACCGATTCCAGGTTCTGCCGGAATTGATCGATGACTACTTCGGCATGGTCAAAGGCATCATGGATCGCTACTACCATGACGTCACGCGCTATACGTCAAACACGTTTCTCAGGATCAAGCTTGGCGAAGCCCTCGAACGAAGCTCCGTGGCCCCGAATTTGTACGACTCGGAGCATGAGGCGCGGAATCACCTGGAAACTTGACCGAACCCGCGGAAACTTCGGCGCCGCTCCAGAGGTTGCCGGCGGTTGCCGATCGCATCCGGCTACCAGCGTTGGACGAAGATCTCAGGAATCTCGATCGATGTTCTCGGCGAACACCTGATAGCGATTCTTGCCAGCTAACTTGGCCTCATACATTGCCTGATCGGCACGTTTCACCAGAATCTCGGCTTCGTATTCCGCCGGTGGAGCGACAGCGACGCCGATACTGGCGGAAATGGAAACCAGGATGCCTTCGATCTGAATCGGCGAACTGATCGCAGTCAGGACCCTATCAAGAATGGCAGTGTAGCCGTCAATCTCATTGAGGTCCGCCAGCAGCAAGACGAACTCATCGCCGCCGATCCGAGCAATGGTGTCCTCTGCCCTGAGCAGATTCTGCACGCGGCCGGTGATCTCGATCAGCACCTGATCCCCAGCCATGTGGCCGAAGCGGTCATTGATCGGCTTGAAACTGTCGAGATCGATATAGCCAACAGCGAGCGGTTTGCCGCTGCGCTTGGCGCGGGCGAGGGCTTGCTTGAGACGATCGAAAAACAAACGCCGGTTTGGCATCCCGGTCAAGGGATCGTAGTGAGCGAAACTCACCAGTTCCTGCTCATGTATCTTGAGTCGATTGATGTCGGAGAAGATGCCGATGTAATGCTCCAGCGCGCCGTCGTCGTTGCAGACCGCGGAAACCGAAAGAATCTCGGCATAGACTTCGCCATCCTTGCGCCGATTCCAGATTTCGCCCCGCCACAACTTCCTTGCCTCGATGGACTTCCACATATCACGATAGAACTCAGGCGTCTGCCTTCCCGATGACAGGACCTTGGGGTTCTTGCCGACGACATCTTCTTTCCGGTAACCGGTGATTTCGCTGAACCCCGGGTTTACGTCGACGATGCGGTTAGCGGCATCGGTGATCATGATGCCCTCGTAGCTGTTGTCGAAGACGCTCGCGGCGAGACGAAGTTGCTCTGCTCGGCGAACGACCAGTTCCTGCTGCTGGGCCATGCGGAACAAAAGAAAGGCGACGGCGACAACAAAGCCAAAGAGCATCATCGTGCCTATGAGGGCGTGTCGCCTATCGACTGCAATGGATTGCTCGACCGGCCGCAGTGCCGTTTCCTCGCTCAAGCCGAGGACAACCGTGATCGGGTAGTCGCTCAACCTTTGCCAGTTGAACAGTCGCCTGACGCCGTCGAAGCTTGCCGGAGCCGTGAAGGAGCCGCTCAACGAATCTGTGTGACCGATGAACGGACGATCGGCCCCGACAGCCTTGCCTAGAACTGCCTCAAGATCCTTGTTTCGCGCCAGGTAGTCGCCGTTTTCACGAAATACGGCCAGGACGTCGTCGGAGTCGAGTGTGACCGCGACAAGCGCCATCTGCAGGTAGGACGGCGCGATGGAAAGAACGATGACCCCGATCAAGGCCCCGTTCTTTCTGATCGGCCGCGAGAACTGGATCGTCCATTGCTTCGACACCCGGCCGAGCAGAGGCGTGCTGATGAAAGCCAAGTCCCTGTCACCCGTTAGATGTACCTTGAAGTGCTCGCGATCGGCAATCGATGTGCGCCCTTGCAGGCCAAGGCTCGAATAGGTCAGGTAGCCGTCCGCGCCGGCGACTCCGACTTGCAGCAAGGCTCCTGGTAACAGTCGCTGTTCGGTACGACGAACCGCGGCATCGAATTCGGCCGCGTTGTTGGCAAGATAGAATTGCGCCAATTGCTGCGCCGAAGCATCGACTATCTGGAATAGCGTCGAGATCTCGGCCGCGACCGCAAAATTCACTTGCCGGGCGCGCAGTTCCGCCTGACGCAGGGTTTCCTCGCGCAGCCGGGTGGCGGCCGTCTCCACCTGCCACCAATAAAGCGTGCTGGCGACTATCGCTACAACGGAGATGGCGATGACGACTAACGTGAAGTTTCGGCGAGTCGCGTTCATAGTTGGCTAGGCGTCCTGCCCGGTCCATTTTTTCAGCATCGCCATCACTTCGCTGACGTCAATCGGCTTCTCCAGGAAGTCATCCATGCCGGAACGCAGGCAGTCCTGCCGATCCTTTTCATAGGCGCGAGCTGTCAACGCGACAATCGGCAGGCGTGGCCGACCTGTCTGAGTTTCCCACTGGCGAATACGCTCTGTCGTTTCATGACCATCCATGACTGGCATCTGGATATCCATCAGCACCAGATCAGGTCGTGCCCCCTGGGTAAGGGCAGCCAATGCCTGCTGACCATCGCCGGCAGTATCCACGGTGAGATTCATTCGGCGCAGCAAGGCGACGATTACGCTTCGACTGGTCCGATCATCCTCGACGACCAGGATGTGCCTGGGCGATAGCGCCGTCGCCTGCGCTTCGCCAGGCAACATGGACGATGGGATGGCATGCGCCTCGTCGCTGTGGGCAATATCTGCTCTGATACGGAACCAGAAGCGCGAACCTCGCCCCGGTTCGCTGTCGACGCCGACATCGCCGCCCATGAGTCTGGCCAGGCTGCGGACGATGGATAGTCCCAAGCCCACACCAGCGTATTCCCGGGTGGTCGAGCCATCGACTTGAGAGAAGCGTTTGAACAACAGAGAGTGCTTGGCCTCCGCTATGCCGATGCCGCTATCGGTGACGGAAAATTCCAGTAGCGCGCTGTTGCCATAGTGGGCAACATCGGCGGCTTCGATACGGACAAAGCCCTTGTCGGTAAACTTGATGGCATTGGCGACGAGGTTCGACAACATTTGTCGCAGCCGGATGGGATCGACCAGGTAGCGAAACGTCCCCGATTCCCTCCAGTCGGACTCCAGTTCAAGGTTCTTGGCGTGGGCTGGCTCGGTGAATAGCGCCGCGGTTTCGTCGATGAGCTGCGTCAGCGTACAGTCGGTGTACGTTAGTTTCAGCGCCCCCGACTCAACCTTGGAGAGATCCAGAATGTCATTGAGCAAGGTGAGCAAAGTCTGTCCGGAGTCGAGGATCGTCCTGGCGTATTCGTAGCGCTCGTCCGGCGAGACATCCGGCATCAGGAATAGCTGAGCCATGCCGAGAATTCCATTCATCGGCGTTCGTAGTTCGTGTGACATGGTGGCGAGAAACTGGCTCTTGGCCAGATTGGCTGATTCGGCTGTCTCCTTGGCGGTGCGCAATTCCAGTTCCGCCTGCTTGCGCGCAGTGATGTCCTGCGCCACACCGACCAGACAGCGCTTGCCGTCGACGTCCTGGGGGCGCCCAGACGCGGCAATCCAGTGCGGTCGGTCATCATCGGTGCGACGGATGCGGAATTCCACATTACAGGAGCGCTTCTCGCGGTACGCTTGCTGCAACGCGGATTCGACAATCTCGCGGTCCTCGGCGAAAGCAAGGTCGCGAACGTCAGAATGGTCGGCAGAGACCGTTGGCGGTCCAAGCAAAGGCTCGGGGTCGATCTGCCAGTCGAAGCGATTGGTGTCCACCCACCATGTCCATGGATAAAGCGCGCCTGCCTCCAGTGCAACGACCAAACGGTGCTGACTTTCGCGTAGCCGCTCCTGAGTGGATTGCAGTTCCGAGTAGGCAAGTTCCCGGGCATCGGCCATGCGATTGAAGCCGTCCATCAAACGCCGAAGTTCAGGACTGCCGACAGCAGCCAAACGGGTGTCCAGTCTTCCGGCGCCCAGGTTGTCGATGGCCTGTTCGACTTGCTTGATTGGTTTGAGGCCGAAGTAGAGCACCAGCCAGATACCAGCGAAATCCATTCCCAAGGCAACGCCGATAACGCCCAGATGGCTGAGGAAGCCTTGCCACAGGCGGTTGTCAGCAGGTGTCGCAGTCATTTCGGCGGCAATCGTGCCATAGTCGCGGCCGCCAATTACCAACGTGTGATGCCCTTGCGACGACGGAATTCCCGCCAGGCGGACAAACCAGGCGGGCGCCAGTGGCTCAACGTCCTTGTCGGCAGCCTGGACGACCATGCCCTTGGCGCTCGTCCAGGTGACGCGATGGACGTCGAGACGCCTCACATGCAGCTGGAGAATTTGCTCAATGCTGGCATAGTCACCAATGACGACAGGCTCGCCGACGGCGAGGGTCAAGGATTCCAGTTCGCTGGCCAAACTTTCCTCGATTTGCTGCCGAGAGAAATTTGCATCTTGGGCAGTCGAAAGCACCAGCAGCAGGTTGCCGGCGACCACCAGCGCCAGGGTTGCAGTAAGCATGACCAGGTGCAGGAGCGACAGTCGCCCCGACAGGCGGGAGAAGAAGCGCCATCCCCGGGATGAAATCGATTCCGTGGTCAACGTCCTTCGGCCTGCCAAAGTACGCGATAGACCTCGCGTTGATTCTGGTAATCCTCATCGTTTGCCTCGACGAAGCCGAACGGGGGATCCTGGCCAATGATGGTGGCGCTTTCCTTCAGGATCTTGCGACCATCGGGGTCGTTGGCCATGCCGACAAGGGTCTTGCGGACCGCGGCCACGACTCGCGCGGGCACGCGAGCGTTCGCAGCGACGGGAATTTCCTGGAAGGGCTCCGAAGTCCACAACACGCGATACTTGAAATTCTCGCGACTGGCATATTCCTTCAAGACCCTGGAGTTGACGCCCGCCGCCGGAATGGCACCGGAGCGAAGCTGAGCCATGACGCCTTCCTGATTGCCGCCGAAAATCGGCCTCACGGTCACTCCCGCCTTGATCAGGGCGGACATCGGTGCGGCGTACCCGGCGAAGCCGTTCTTGTTGGGAGCGCCCAATTCCTTGCCCTCCAGTTCGCGCAGTGAGTGGATGGCCGATCCGTCGGGCACGATGATCTGGCCATGCAGGGGTTCGCCTGCGGGGTGTGCGATGACGTGATAACCGGCAGCGGCATGGCTCGGGGCGAAGATGTGGTTGTTGTAGACGAAGTCAAATTCGCCGCGGGCCTCGGCCTCGGAATATTCAAGCGAGCTCTTCTTGGTGACAAATTCCAACGTTACGTCGCACTTCTTGCCGACGTAGTCGAGAATCGGGTTCCAGTACTTTGCGGTCAGCAGCGCGTTTCTCACTGGCACGACGCCGAACGAATAGGTCTGCGCGCTTGCCAGCGGCGTCCCAATCAGACTCAGCAGCAGAATGAACAGCCCAGGCATTCGATGTCTCACGGCAGCGTTCTCCAAGGTGAATCGATTACTGCTACGGTCTGGTCGAGGCTCCTGGCGTTCAGGCCCCAACCAGACTGAACTCGACGATGACCTCATCCTGCACTGCAAGCAACCCGCCCAGCACCGAATAGGGGCGGGCGCCGAAGTCGGTTTGCCGCAGGACGAAGGAACCGCTGACATGCAGGTGCCCAGGCAATCCGTCGACGCTCAAAGGTATCCACATTTGCCGCTTCTGTCCATGCAGTTCGACTTCAACCTGCGCAGCGAACTTTGGACTCTCGCCGGAAACCTGGATGGAATGGATACGGACGTACGGAAATTGGTCTGCCTCCAGGTTGTCGGCGCCCAGCATATGCTCCCGCGTACCTTCGATGGCTGCTGCCGTCAGCGTCGATGAAAAGGCGGCGCCCAGCGGCGCGCGATAGTCCGGATTGTCGATCTCCAATTGGTCGAGACGGAATTCAAGATCAAAGCGTGCGTTGGCTGTGGCTGCGGACGGGAGGAAGGCAAAGCCGACGAATTGTGGTGCCGAAAGCACATGATTGTGGCCGACCTTGGCGGCACGACCGGCCCGAAAAGCGTAGATCCTGACTTGCGAAGCCTTTGGGTCGAGCGTGAAGACTTTTCCGTCCGTCTTGCCCAGGTCGGCGTAGATCTGCCGCAAATCAAGCGAGGCGCCAGCATGCCTTTCGCTGGCAACAGGTTCCGCTACGGCCGGCGAGGTGGCGTTGCAGCTCGCCAGCGCGAACGCTGCCGCAACCGTGATCAAGGTGAATCCGATTCTTGGTGAAAGCATTTTGGCTCCGCAGCAAGTTAGCAATGAACTACTTCGTTTCGTCGGCTCTGCCTACGTGGACCAAGTCGACCAACTGATCGGGGTGGTAGCTAGGGCGTGCGAACATGAACAGTTGGCGCAGGATCGACATGCAATGAAGGCGGGCGCCAGCGCTGGCGATGAAGCGGGCCAGCAGCACCAGGGTACGTGAGAGACTCCGGCCGGTCTTGCGATAGAGTATCCACGGCACGGCGGTCAACAGATATAGCGAGCCAACAAACAGGACGCCCAACATCGCCAGTGCCCGGGTGAAGCCGCCAAACGCACCTTTGCTGAGGCAGAGATCGAATGCTACAGCACGATGGGCCAATTCTTCCCTGGCATGCCAGCCAAATAGTTGCTTCGCGAACGCCGAGTGAAACTGCCACTGCGACTCGGTGGCCAGGTATGCCTTCGACAGGATGCCAGTGATGTGCTCCAGTACAGCAACGAGCAGCAGGCGTGCCGAAAGGGGTAGATGCTTCCTGCTGCCAGTGAGCAGCTGTTGGACCCAGCGCAATGCAGCAGGAGTCTTGCCCAGGTGCTCGAGCACAGATGCATTGAACTTGTTGTGCAGGCGAGAATGGTTGGCTTCTTCGTGCATGAACTCTCGGCAGCGCTGCGCCAGAGGAAAGTCGACCTGTCCCTTCAAAGTCGACGCGACGGTGCTAATGAAGAAGTTCTCGAGGAGCGGGGTGACGAAGCTCACTGCCTCCATCAAGCTGGTCATCGTGGCACTCGAGTTGCACCATGCTGCCGGCAGTTCGTTGCCCGCCTCCTGCTGCAGCAAGTGCCTCATGGTGCCGCTTGCCCGGCAGCCGGATGGGCGTAATCCAGCGCGGCAAAAGTGGCTGCCGAAATGGCGTAATGTTCGTCCCCGCTATAGACGTCGACGTCGGTTACAGTGCGGTCAGCATCGGCAATGGTCAGCCTTCTGACGGCCACGGCGCCGGATTCCATGCGCATTGTTCGGCGAGTGGAAATCGTCCGCAGCAAGATATGTTGGCGGTCGAAGAGTTGAGTTCGCCAAGGCAGTCTTGTCTTGGCGTCCACGCAGCTGACGACTTCCGGGATAGGGGGCGTGCCGGCGTTGGTGACCGAGCGAATGTTCTGGCAATCGCGCCCATCGACATGGTCCACACCGCCGCTGATTTGCTTTGGCCAATGCCACCAGGGCGCCAGCATGTCCCAAACAACCAGGGCCGAGTCGAAGACCCTGGTTGTCGGCTCGATTTCCAGTAAGTCAGCAGGCAAACGAGCGCCATATTCGATCACTCTGATCCGGCCATCGGCCGTCCTTTCGGCCGCGTAGGAGTGATCGCGGATGCTCGGTGGGGAAATCCCGGAGATTGCCAGGCGCTCGCGCTGGCTGTCGATCTGACCGACGACAGCGACCTTGAATGGCGTAGATTGCTTGCCGTCCGGACCAACTGAGGAGATTCTCATCCTTGCCTCGAACCCGGCCGAGTACCTCGCCAGCATCATTGTCTCGGCGAGCGCTGCGGGCGATGGCAAGTCGGATCCGTCGGCGCCATAACTCTGGCCGGCAAGTGTCGCCAACAAGGCCAGGACAGCCGAAGCGATGAATCTCATTCCTGGCGCAGTGCCTGCGACGGCAACATACGTGCAGCCTTCAGCGCCGGATAGAGGCCGCCAGCAACGCCAAGCACCACCGACAAGCCAAGAATCGCGATCAAAAACGGCATGGAGAATACAGCCTCGATCTTGCCGCGCATCAACTCCACATGCTCAAGTCCGCCTGCAATGGCAATGCCAATCAGGATGCCGGCAAGCCCGCCAGCGAGCGAGAGGACCACCGATTCGCTGACGATCAGCTTGACGATGGTTTGCCGTTGCCAACCGAGCGCGAGAAGAAGGCCGATTTCCCGCGTCCTTTCATTGATACTCATGAGCATGGTATTAAACACCACCAACGCGCCGACCAGGCTGGCGATCAGTGTCGTGGCATTGCTCATGGCCTTGGAAATTCTCACCACGGCGTTCTTCCGCACCAATTCGCCAGAGGTGATGGCCAAATAGCCCGGCAAGGTCTCGCGTACCCGTGTCTTGAAGTCATCGATCACGCTGTCTGAGGCGTGATCGTCCAACTTGATGTTCAGGATATTCACTTTACCGGGCTTGTCGGTGATTTGCTGCGCCAAGGTGAGGGTCATGACCACGGCGCCGTTTTCAACTACGGCGGGGCTGTCAAATATTCCCCTGATAAGGAATTGCCGGCCCTCGATTTCGACGGAGTCACCTACCTTCTTGTGCAGCAGCTCTGCGGCAAGGGAACCGAGCACGATGTCGGCATCGGTGTCATTCGCGGGCAAATGCCCGTCGATGAGTCTCAGGTGCTGCCACAGGTAGCTGCGATACTCCCAGCCGAAGACAAAGACCGGAGGAGCGTTGTCGCCGACGCTCAGCATCTCGCTGAGCAGTCCGACGACTTCCTGCACATGCGGATAGCCCTTGAGAGTGGCCTGCAGCTTGTCGGCCAGGAAGGGCGAGGGCATGGCATTTTCGCTGGCGATTCGCGTCACGATGAGATCGGTACCGCGCGCGTCATTTGCCCTTTGCCAGCTTGCTTCGAATCCCCAGGCGATGCTGGTGAGTGCCACTATCGATGCGACGCCCAGCGAAATCGCGGCGATGGTGAGGCTACTGCGCGCCGGACGGCGATAGAGGTTCCCCAGCGCAAAGCCAAAGAGGTTCATTGCCGGTATTCCTTGCCCGGCTCAATCTTGCCGTCACGCATGCTCACGACCCGATCCGCACGCCCAGAGACCTCGGGGTCGTGCGTTACCACGACTATGGTGATCCCGCGTTGCTGGCGAATTTCACTGATGACGCCGAGGACCTGTTCTGTGCTGACGCTATCCAGACTGCCGGTCGGCTCGTCGGCAAGGATCAGGTCGGGATTGTTGATCAGGGCTCTGGCGATGGCAACACGCTGGCGCTCGCCACCGGACATTGTCCGCGGGAAATGGTCGATCCTGTCTCTCAAGCCCAACTGTGCCAGCAGCTGCCGGGCTCGCTGCGTATGCTCGCGGGCGGGGCCGGGACAGCCGATCGTGGCAACGACGACATTGTCCAGCGCCGACAGGGTCGGAATGAGGTGAAAGGACTGGAATATGAAGCCGAAATGTTGCCTGCGGAAAAGCGATGCATCGGCGATATTCGAATAGGGTTGGCAGCGAAAGTACACCTCTCCAGTCGTCGGTCTTTCCAGCGTTCCGATGACATTGAGCAGGCTCGACTTGCCGCAGCCGCTTGGCCCGACGATGGCAACAAACTCGCCTTCTTCGACGGTCGCGCTGATGCCGTTCAGGGCAGTGGTCTTGCCATCGTCAAAGTGCAATGCGACGTTCTCGATACGAACCATCGAACCCTCAGCGCGAAGTGGCTTCGACCTGTCAATGAGCGGGGGCCAGCGTCAGCCTGACTTTGACGGGTATCTCCTCGCCCACCACATCGCCTTGATTCCACTCGCCGCCACCGATCTTGAACTCCGCTCGCTTGATGGTGAATTCACTGGTGATGATCGTCTTGCCGCCCGCTTGATCGGCGCTGGTGAAGTGAAGGACGATGGGGCGCTCAAGGTTGCGAATGCTCAATGTCCCCTTGGCCTCAAAGCTGCCGTTACCGAGGGCGCGTATCGAGGTGCTCTTGAACAGCGCGTAGGGCGCGTGCACCTTGTCCAACCAATCGGCATCGACGGCGATGGCATCGGCCTCGTCACTACCGGTGGTCAGGGAGCCCACCTGGATCTTGAGGCTGGCACTCGACTTCTCTGGCTTGACTGGATCAATGTCAATTGCGGCCTCGAAGCGCTTGAACTCCCCCGATACCGGAACGCCCATCTCCTTGACGACGAAATCGATCTTGCTTTCAGCCGCAAGGAGCACACGCGGTGACGCGAGAACGCTCGGCGAAACCAACAAGCAGGATGCTGCTAGCAAGGCATATTTTTTCATTATGGTTTCACTCTTTGGGGGCGAGCGCCATTATCGCAACGTTAATGGTTCCATAATGAGCCATTATTGTTACCAAATGTCAGAAAAGGCAGGCTATCGGCCGCTTCTGGCCGGGCTGCCGCGTTCGCATGGTCATCGACCCGGGCTGCCGATTTCATCGAGCAGACACACCATGGCCGGATAGTCGAAGTGCTTGCTAAGACCGGAGAGCGCAGCGGCCAGCCGGGCATCGATCGCTCCCACCTCATCCAGCAGTGCCGCGATGCGTTCGCTGTCCAGGCGCTCGAGGGCGTCCCGGAGTTGCTTGTCCAGGGCCGTGGGCAGGGCCGTCGCCATCGGCGCAACGGCAGTCGTGTCCGGCTCGGCAGCCTCGGGGCGATAGATATATTTCAGCCCCAACTGTCGCGCCAGGCAATCGTAGATTTCGCCGAAGCGATAGGGCTTGCTGACAAAGCCGTTCATCCCGGCGTCGAGCATTTCCTGGCGTTGCTCGTTGAAGGCCGAGGCTGTTACCGCGACGATCTTCACCGTGCCCCCGTCGGGTAGCTGGCGGATCCGTCGGGCCGCTTCCGGCCCTTCCATGATCGGCATCCTTCGGTCCATCCAGATCAGGTCGGGATGCCACTCTTGAAAGATCTGCACGCACTGCTGGCCATTCTCGGCGACCTTCGCCTCCAGGCCGATATCGCCCATCAACCGTTGCAGCAGCAACGCGCTGTCGCGCTGGTCTTCGGCGATCAGAATGCGATAGGTCCGTTGCCCGCCGACAAGGCCCACGACTTCGCGCTGTTCCACCTGCTGCGCCGTGGGTGGTTCGGCCAGTTCCACCGGCAAGTCCACCCGGAATAGTGAACCCTTGCCCAGGCTGCTTTCGACAATGATACGGCCGCCCATCAACTCGACGAACTGCCTGGTGATGGTGAGTCCCAGTCCCGTGCCTTTCTGTTCCGCGCCTTCCGCCAGTTGCACGAAGGGCTTGAAAATCCGCTCCTGGTCCTGGCGGCGATGCCGGGGCCGGTATCCTCGACTTCGATCAGCAGGTGCCGCCGACTGTTGTGCCTCACGCCCAAGCGGAGGGTCACGCCGCCCTCCTGGGTGAACTTCACTGCGTTGCCGACCAGGTTGACCAGAATCTGTCGCAGGCGAGCTTCATCGCCCTGGATGTAGCGCGGAAACGCCGAGGTCTGGTCGAGCTGGAGGTAGAGCCCCTTCTGTTCGGCGCGCAGGCGCATCATGTCGGCGACGTCGCGGGTCATGCTACCGAGGTCGAAGGGAGCAACCTCCAGTTGCAGGCGTCCGGCCTCGATCTTGGCCATCTCCAGCACGTCGTTGATCAGGGCCAGCAGGTGCGCGCCGCTGCGGTTGATGATGTCGAGGCTCTCGATCTGGGTAACGGTCAGCTGCGGCTCGCGCCGCATCATGCTGGAGAAGCCGAGAATGGCATTCAGCGGCGTGCGCAGTTCGTGGCTCATGTTGGCCAGGAAGACGCTCTTCGCCTTGTTCGCTGCTTCGGCCGCATCCCGCGCCAGCCGCAGTTCGGCCGTGCGCCGCTGCACCGTTTCCTCGAGGCTATCGCGGTAGCGCCTGAGTTCGTTCTCGGCCTGCTTGCGCTCGGTGATGTCCTGAATGAAGCCAACGAGTTTGTCGGGCAACCCGTCCTGGCCAATCAGTGGCTTGCCTCGACACTCTATCCAGCGCTCCGCGCCATCATCGTGCCGGTGTATTCGGTACTCGACGCGATGCTCGGTGCCGTTGGCAAGGCTGTCCCGGAACGACTCGCTGACTACAGCATAGTCGCTTGGGTCGATGATTTCCCGCAGCGTTTCCGTACCCGGCGGCGAAGCATTCGGCAGGCCAAATATCTGGTACATCTGCTCCGACCAGAAGGCCGTCGCGCCGTCACGCGAAAGTTCCCAATAGCCGATGCGGGCATAGTTCTGGGCGGCGCGCAGCTGTTCCTGGCTTTCTCGCAGCATGCTTGTGGCGGCAACGATGGAACCGATTTCGCTGACCATGCTTGCCGACGAGGGTGCAAAGTTCTCGCCATGGAGAGCCCGTTCCAGGGCGGTGGTCGCTTGTACCAATGGTCGTACGAACAATCGATGAGCGGCCCAGGCAAACAGCAAAACCATGCCGACAAGGAAGCTCAATCCGGAGATGCCAACCTGCTTGACCAGACTCGCCTGTTGCTGAATTTCCGAAAATCGGTCGCCGGTTTGCAATTGCGCCTGAACGGCGAGCGTGTCGGTGACGCCTTTCAGCTTGCGCGTTGTCTCGTCCCAGGTCTTGGTACTGCTCGCGGCGATGGCGATGATTTCGCGCCGTAGCGAAATCAGCCGATCGATCTCGGCGCGAAGTGCGGCCGGGTGGCTGGTGCCATGCAACTGGCGGACGGCAGTAATCTCTTGCCCAATCTCGTCAAGTGAGGCAAGCGAATCCGCGCTCATGGCGCGAATCAGCAAATCCGTCTGGGGGCCGCCCGTTGACGTCGGCCGATTGGCGCCGGCAGGAAGTTGGCTGGCAATGTTCAGCACCAGTCCAATTGCTTCCCGGTTCAGGGCATCCCGGCGATTGCGCTGCACGGCGAGATCGGCCAGCACTTTCAGCGTCTGCGTACCGATCGCCAGGATCTCCGGATCTGACCTGAACCCCGGTTCGTTGTATATCAGCGTTTGCGCGCTCAGGCGCGCCAGCCGGCGTTTGGTCGGATCGTCCGAGTTCAGCGACTCTTCGCCGAACAGAATCAGCCGTTCGACATCGCGCGAGATTTCGTGCCGGGCTGTTATGACGGGCAGGACTGTGTCTCGCGTGTCGGCAGCCAAACCGGCGATCCGGACCTGCGTGGTGACGACAATCCCCAATACCAGCGTGGCTATGCCGAGCAGGAGCGCAGCCCCGGCGCTAAGTAAGTGCCGAAGTGGAAACATGCGACGAGGCAAGTTCCGCATCCGGGCTTCGTCAGAAGACGCTGGCGGAGAAGTAGGTATTGTTGATTTTGGCGAAAGTGCCATCGTGCAAGATCGTGTCGATCGCCGAATTCAAACGCTTGCGCAAGTCGTCGCGTCCCTTCGCCAGTGGAATTGCCACCTCGCCACCGAGTCCTTCATTGTCTAGCGGAGCGCCGACAAAATCGAAGCGTGCGCCTTCCTTTGTGCTCAGGAAGGCATAGTGGCTTACAGTGGAACCAAATATCAAATCCACTTTCCCCGCAACCAGCGCCGCGTTGCGCTCCGTGTTGGTCGGAAAGGACATGAGCGAGACTATATCCGCATAGTGTTGGCGCAAATACTTTTCCTGCACGGATCCTGTCTGGACGCCGATAGACCTACCCTTCAAGGCGCGGCTGGAAATCTCGTCGATGGTGCCTGGTTTTGCCACGAACATGGAGGAAGAGCGCCAGAATGCGTTGGTGAAGTCCACGACTTTCTCACGCTCGGGTGTTCGCAGGATATTGGCAACGGCGAAATCGAAGCGCCTTTCGGCGACCCCCGGCACAAGCTCGGCGAAATTGCTGGCGACAAATCGACATTCGCTCG
>Ga0182021_10003287_pt1 | contig 19022 bp, 9 predicted proteins | sample 612E3MmetaG_FD_120493 | JGI IMG/M metagenome (GOLD analysis project Ga0182021, IMG submission 120493) | Permafrost microbial communities from Stordalen Mire, Sweden - 612E3M metaG (Illumina Assembly) | ecosystem: Environmental > Terrestrial > Soil > Wetlands > Permafrost | place: Sweden... | reverse complement strand
CACCGTCAATCACGCGCAATTGCGCGCCGAGTTTTTCGTAAATGCGGCGTTCATCGCCCTTGCCGAACAAAAACAAATCCGATTCGCCCAGCGTCGGCAAAAAGGAAAACGCGTCGCGGGTGCGGCGGGTCTGGCCTTGATGATTGGTGACCACCAGGTCGTAGGCGTAAACATCTTTGGCCGATTTCGTGATGCCTTCAAAAAGCCCGCTTTCGTGGATGCGCTTGAGCGCGAACCGGGGTTTATCTTTTTCGTGAACCGGCTGGACTTCGACCTTGGCGGCATCGGGCAGGAACGCGCGAACGACCAGACCCGCACCGCCGCCCAGCGGCTGCATGCCCAGCAGCGAGTGCGGCGACTGATGCATCAGTTCCACCAGGCTATGCAGTTCATCTTTGGTCAGCAACATTGCGGCAAAAGGTTAGCAGAGTTTTTTCACCAAGGCACGGCAAAGTAGCGTCAAGGCGCGAAATTCAAAAACCGCCCCGGACGGGTTGCATGGCCATTATTCTCCTTTGCCGGCAAAGGAGAGGAGGACGGGCGCGGGTTGTCCACATACATTGTGTGCAAGCTGTGATGAGGGGAAAACGGCCCTGAAATGCAAGCCAGCCGGTTTTGTGGCAGTGTATCAGTTTAAATCTGGATTATTTCCAAAACAATCTAAACAGCGCCAACCCTGAAGGCCGGCAGACCGATGGAGAGACTTTTGCAGGGCGTTCTGGCTTGCGTCCAGGCGCGCCAGCTTTTTGGCAATGGATGTGCGAAGATCCAAATCTTCTTTTTCAAGCTTTTCAACCTTTTCTTTTAATTTGTCAAATTTTCTTGTGAGGTTGGGCATGAATCCACTCTGCGCCATAGCAAATCACATTTCCAGCCCAAAGTTGGTTTTCTGATTTTAAACTGATATACTGCCGGTTATTGTTAATAACTCATTGGTTGTTAACAAGTAAATTTGCGTTCGAGAAAAATGAGCATATCATTGGTTCCTGTATCTCAGCCACGATGCCAGCATCTGGAAATAAAGTGCGGCACATTTTGGTGGTGGACGACGAACCCGCCGTCTGCGACGCCATCAAGATGATGCTCAAATTTGACGGACACGAAGTCCAGACTGCCAACGGAGGCAAAGAAGCTTTGTCCCTGCTTGAGCAGAGCAAGTTTGACCTGGTCACAGTGGATTATGCCATGACAGGAATGAAGGGTGACGAACTGGCCGCCGTCGTCAAGCAGCGCCTGCCCCATCAGCCAATCCTAATGATTACGGCCTACGCCGAAATGTTGAAGTCTTCCGGTGATCCGCTTGCGGGCGTGGACTTCATAATCAGCAAACCATTTTTGCTGGAAGACCTGCGCGGAGCCATGGCCAGAGTTTTACCGGGAAGCTGAGGGTTGGACGGTAAAAGAATTTCCATCAGGACACCACCGCGGCTTTCAGGCTTTCAAGCTGCGCCCGCCACAGGCATGAAGCCGTATTCACCCGAACTCCGAAGTTGCCGATGGTGGCGAGGCAGACGAGGTCCGGTCGGAGTGCGCCCGTCCTCGGGCGCAGCAACTGGCTTCATTCAACCCACGGAACATTTTCCAACCGCCTGCCCACCCGACTTTGCTGCGGCCGGGACGGCCGCACTCCGCCAACGCGGTAATTCAACTTCGGAATTCGGGATTCATGCAGTCAAAGACTGTGCCGCACGGCGGTCAGGCACGTAGGACAGGCGGGACACTTGTCCTACCATCAAAGTTTTACGAATATTCGTTCGAGCTGCCGCGCGTGCGCGTCCAGCGCGCCATCGGTCCAGACCACGAAGTCGGCGCGGGAAAATTTTTGTTCCACCGGCCATTGCGCGGCCAGGCGCTGCCGGATTTGCTCCGGCGTCCACCCACGCGCGAGCAATCGTTCGCGCTGGACCGGGGCGGAACAGGCGACGCAAATGATTTTGTCAAAATGGGATTCGGCCCGGGTTTCGAACAGCAGTGGAATCACAACGACGGCGAGCGCGCGGTTTTCCCCGCGCCACGTTTCGATTTGGGCGAGCCAGCGTTCGCCGATGCGCGGGTGGAGAATGGTTTCGAGTTTTTTACGGGCGGCGGCATCGGCAAAAACGATTCGCGCCAGTTCCTCACGACGAAGCCGTCCGTCCGATGCGATGATTGTCCGGCCAAATTCAGTTTGAATTTCCGCGAGGGCGGGCTGGCCGGGTTGAACGAGCTGCCGCGCGAGTTCGTCGGCATCCACAATTTGAGCGCCGCGGCTGCGGAGGAATCCGGCCGCGGTGGATTTGCCCATGCCCACACCGCCGGTCAGACCGCAAACCTTCATGGGGCTGAAACCGCCGCTACGGCCCCAAGACGGCGCGATAGAAGCGATAAGGCTTCGACGCGTTCGTATCGATGAACGTCCACGGCGGCGGATTGGTGTAGATATTGGTGTAGATGTTCGCCCAAATGCCAGACACCAAATTGGTGGAAGCCTGGATGATGATCGAATAGTCGGGGCCTGTAATCGTGAGCCGGAATGTGCCGTTGGAGCGCCCAAAACTTCCAAATTGCGGCGTTTGCGGTGCAATGGGGCTGGCGGTGGTTAAATTGAGCGACCAGCCGTTGGAAATAACGCCGCTGTCGAGTGGCGTGTCGTCAATCACAAACAGCGACCAGGCCCCGTTCGGATTGCTGCCGTTGAAAGCGGACAAATTCGTGGCGTACGGCGCGGGCGGCGCGGGCGCAGGGAACGTGGCGACCGGGAAGAAAGCCGTGGGTCGGTTGGTGCCGGAAACAATCTGGGTGTACTGCGGCAAGAAGGGGTTGTTCGTGGCGTCATCAAACGTGAGCGTGACATTCTGAATCGCGTAGCCGCCGCCCGCATTGGCCATGAGCAATACGCTCTGCTGGTACGGCGATTCCAGCAGCGCGTCAATGTCCGAAGGCGAGGTGTGAGCCAGATTGGCGAAGGAAACGGTGGCTTTGATCAACGAACCGCCGACGCTGCTGGCGTTGATGACGGACGGATACGGCGAAGCGGGAAGGGCATCGTTGATGACGATGAGGTTGGTGTTGGCAAACGTATTGGTCAAAATGCCCAGCATGAAGTTGAAGACGTTGGTGCCAAGGTTGTTGGTGCCGCTCCAGAGCTGGAAGGTGGCGGCGATGGACTGGCCGGCGGCGCCGCTGGCGGTGAAGGTGAATGGCAGTGAAGCCGACGGGCCGCCCACGATCAATATGCCGTTGTTGGTCTGCGGACCGCTGGGCAACGTGACGCCGTTGTTGGTGAGCAACGTGGCAACGAGGTTGGTGACGTTGTTGCCGGCGACGTCGCGGAAGGCAAATGACAGCGTGACCGTTTCGCCCGGGTCAATGATGTAGTTGGGAGGCTGGAAACCTTCCTGCACCAGCACGGAACCCGCCGGGACAACCAGACTGCCCCCGCCACCCACCGAAGAACCGCCATAAAGACGAACGAGATGGTCATACGGCTGGTCGTTGAATTGAGTGAAAGTGCCGCCAATGACAATCATTCCGTCCCACGGTTGAACCACCACCGCGTCCACTTCGCTGTTCGCGCCGTCACCAAAATTAATGGTGGAATCCACCGCGCCGGTGGGCAACAAGCGCACGATGCGATTATAGGCCCCGCTGTGGACCTGGGTGAACCGGCCGATGAGCACGATGCGATTGTCAGCCTGCAACGTGATGCCTTTCACCGTGTCATTGACCCCCGTGCCGATGGCGGCCGTAAAGCCGGCATCCAGCGATCCATCCGCATTCAATCGAGCGATGCGATTCAAAGGCACGCCATTGAATTGGAAGAAGCTGCCGCCGACGAGCACGCAACCATCCGGTTGGATGGCGATCGCACTCACAACGCCGTTGGCCCCCGAACCTGGATTAAAGGTCGTGTCCACGGAGCCGTCCGCGTTCAAACGCGCAATGTAATTCAGATTGGTTCCGTTATAATGCGTGAACGCGCCGCCAATCAGCACCTTGCCCGCGTAGATGGAATTCGTCGGATAGACCGCGACGGCATAAACAGTGCCGTCCGCGCCCAAGCCGGGCGTGAACGAGGCATCCAACGAGCCGTCGTTATTCAAGCGGGCGATGCCCGAACGGGCAATGCTCCAGTTGTAGATATGGCCGAACGCGCCGCCGACATAAATTTTGCGCACACCGCCGATGAAAGTTTCCGCCAGCGCATAAACGGTGTCATCCGCGCCGGGGCCGGGGTTGAAGCTCGTGTCGAGGGAGCCGTCGGTCATCAACCGGGCAAGGTGATTGAAAAAGACCTCGTTCATGGAGGTAAAGGAACCTCCCGCCAGAATGCGGTCATCGGTCTGGGCGACGAGGGCATTTACCGGGCCATTCGCCCCGGAAAGGCCGCTCAAGAAGGCCGTGTCAAGGGAGCCATCGGTGTTCAAACGGGCGATATCATTTTCAGGCACACTGTTGACCTGCGTGAAATCGCCACCCACCAGAATCTGGCCATTGGATTGAAACGCCAGGGCCAGCACGCTGCCATTCGCGCCGGAGATCGAATTAGTTCCGGTGCCCGGCGAACCCGGAGGCCAGCTGAAGGATTCCGCATCCACAATATTCACAGCGGCGTTGGCAGGCGAACCCAACGCCGCGTTGGTCGGATTGAACAAGTTCACATTGAAGTAGAAATTGTCGGGATCCTGCACACCATCGTCAAGGATCGGCACAATGAAGCTGGCAGCGATCTGGTTGGTCGCAAACATCAGCACGCCGTTGGTGGCAATGTAATTGGCGCCGTTCGAAGTATTGGGGCCGTCGCTGGTGAAGAAGTTGACGGAGACCGAACCCGCGGCACCGCCCGTGCGGATGACGGTGATGGTGGCGTAACCGCCATTTTCACGGACGAGGTAGCTGGGCGCGCTGAATTGGAGTGTGCCGGGGCTGCTATCGTTGTTGATCGTGAGCGTGGCATTGGTGATATCAACTGGCAATACCATGAGCGAGGGATCGGCGACGCCATTGTTGGTCGGGTTGCGCAGGGACACGGTAAATTGATTGTTGGGGCCGACCGTGTAAGTGTTTTTGAGCGTGATGGTGACGGGGCGGGGCGAAACATCACCGCTGTTCCAACTCAGGGTGTTCGTCGCGCCGACGTAATCCACGCCGTTGAGCGCCGTTCCGTTGGCGGTGGCGTATTGGACGGAAAGGGCGCCCTGGCTGCCCGAGGTGCGATTGACCACAAAGGTTATAAAACCGGCGCTTTCGTTGTTGGTGTAGTTGGCGGCGCTGAAAGTCAAATAACCCTTGTAATAGGGGTTGATGAGGCGGAGCACGGCGTTCGATATTCCAAATGTTGCGCCGCCGTCCGACGGCCCATTGAGGCTGGATAGCACGAGATTGACGGTTTTTTCCACGGGGTCGGTGTAAATGAAGCCGCTGCTCATGACCGCGACATTGAACACCTTGCTCAGATCACCGCCGCCGAAACTCAGAGGGACAAGGCTGCGGGGGGTGTAATCAACGTACGGCACAGCCGTTCCCCCAGCGGTGGACCACTTCATGGAGACGGTGCCGTAGGTGCCGTTGCTCCTGAGCACACTGATGGCGGCCGGGGCATTGGCATTGGTCGCGATGAAGCTGGAAGCGGCAAAGCTGAACTGGCCGGACTGCTTCAAATCATCAACCAACGTGAACGGCGCAACCGAACGGCCGAGCGCAACCCCCAGCGGAATGTTTTCTCCGCCAAGATAGAATTGATCGGCGCTTGCGGGGTTGGCCAGTTGGAACTGGGCATTGAGATTGCCCCGGACCGTCGGATCGGTATGAACGGTGACTTGGACGCCGGTGAGATTGGCTATGCCATTACCCCAGAAGAAGCGCCCGTAAATGTCCTCCACCATGCCATTCGTTCCAAAGAAGCCATGCTCATGCATCCGGGTCCACAGGGTCGTGTATTCCCAAGCAATCCAATACAGGGGAGCATCGGCGTTATACACGTAATCCACGCCGCTCTTGGCCAGCCCGGGTTGGAGGGCAAAGTTGACACTCGCGGGTCCGAGTCCGCCATTGGCCCGGTCCAGCTCCACGTTCCGGGAGGATTGGCTCTCGTTGGCGGAATAAGAATTATAAAGCAAACCAATGTTTCCCGGAGCGTAGCCATTCACCGGAGAGGTCAGCGACGCCGGCCCGTTAATTGACCCGCCAATCAAACGGGCGACATTGCTGCGGTTGCGGACGCCGTCGCGCGTCTTGGGTTCAATATTCGGACTCAATGATGTGGTCTCGGAAACCCACAGGTCGGGATTGGAAAAACTTTGGGCGACGCCCCGGGCCGCGCAATTGGTGTTGCGAATGATTTTATCCGCCTGGCCGCCGCCCACTTCGTCAAATGAACCGGCAATCATCACGTTGCCGTCGCTTTGAACACCGCAGGCGAAAACCGAGCCGGGCGGGTCACCGAAATAAATTCGCGACAGGCCGGCGAACTGATTGTAGGCGGTGTCCAGGAACGTGGTATCCACCGTGCCATCGGTGTATAACCGGGCAAAACCGAGACGACGCGTGCCATTGAAAGACGTAAAACTGCCGCCGACATAGATGCCGTAATTGGTGCCGGTAATCGTGTTGGTCAAAAACGTGCCGTTGCTGTTGGTGACAGTGACATTCTTAATGACATTGGTGGAGTAGATGATGCTATGCACCACGTCGTCCGCGCCCGTGCCGGGGGAAAAGCCGGCGGTGTCAATGCTGCCATCGGCGTTGAGCCGGGCAATCCCGTTGAGCGAGCTGCCATTGATATAGGCGAAAGCGCCCCCCAACAACACCTGGCCGTTCGGCTGCCAGCACACTGCATACACCGTAGTGTCGGGGCCGAGGCCCGGATTGAACGAAGTGTTCAGCGAGCCGTCGCTGTTCAGCAGCGCGATATAGCCATAGGCCTGCCCGCCCACGGCAAAGTCGCCGCCGGCAAAAATCTGGCCGCCCCCGGAGGGTTGCAGCGCCAGCGCATAAACCGAATCGTCGAAGTTGGTGCCGGGATTGAAGGTGGTGTCCAGGGAACCGTCCGTATTGAGGCGGGCGATATGATTGCGCACCGTGCCGTTGACATGGGTGAAATCACCGCCAATCAACACTCTGCCGTCCGGTTGCACCGCGACCGCCCAGACCGTCCCGTCCGCGCCGGCAAGCCCGCTCAGGAAGGCGCCGTCGAGGGAGCCGCTGGCATTCACACGGGCAATGCCGTTGCGGGGCGCGCCATTGAAGGCTGTGAAGTCGCCGCCGATGATGTACTTGCCGGAAGACAGGGCAACCGCACTGATGAATGGACCGGTGCCGTTAAAGCCGCCACCGGCACCGGAGCCGGGGTTGAAACTTGTGTCGAGCATGCCGTTCATATCGATCAGCGCAATGCAATTTCGCCCGATGGTGTTATAGGAGGAAAAGTCGCCGACAATGACGGTTTCATTGTTGGGCAGAATGGCAAGGCCATCCACTTCACCATCCGTGCCGGGGTGAGTATTATTCTGAATCGTTGTGACGGGTATTTTGGAAACCGGCAATACCAAATGGAAGTTATAGTCCGCATCGTAAAGTTCATCCACTGAACCGGCGGGAGGATGCTGGTCGTCGAACAAAATCGTCACCGTGGTTTCGGCGACCATGCCGAGTTGGTCCGCAATCGTCGCGTTCCTGACATTCGGACGGTAAAGCTGCAGGCTTATGTCCTTGTTGAATTCCGTCAGGCCGTTGTTATAAACGGTAAAATGAATGGCCTTGGGCCTGAGATCGTTGTCCGCCCAGGTGAGAGTGCCAAAGTTGCCACTGGAGTTGGTAAAGTCGGGGGAGTCGGGAGGCTGCGCGCCAAAGACCAACCCGTTGGCAGTGGGGGGGTCAGGCATTGCATAGTCCGAACCGGGTTCGAGCGGGAAAAATATGTTCTGTTGGTCGTAACCCGCCTGAAGTTCCAAAAAATAATTGTTGATGCGCCAAATGGCGGTGGTGCCGGCGGTATTGGTGCCGGTGCGATTGACGTAAAGGGTCACGGGCGTCGCCAACCACCAATTGGTGACGTCCCGGGCCACGCGGTAATGGGCCTTTTGAAAGTTCAAGATCGCATTGGTGGGAATGGGGGTCCATAAGGTGTTCGTAAAGTAGTTTGTGGAGCCTATGGGGAACGCGTAAATGTTCTGGAACGGGGACGCTCCTTTGGGATCAGTGTCCACGTCCAGAATTCGAACCAAGGCATTACTGAAAGTCGTATCCACCCGCGGCCATGACACATCCAACGATTCGTTTGGGTCGCGTTGGGGGTTCGACAAACTAATCTTAAAAACCCGGTTTGGCCGCGCCATTCCACCATCCGAATAAATCGGGATGATAATGGTTTTGCTCATCTCGAAATCGTCGAAAACGAGCGTGCCGCTGGTCGGCTGGTAATCCACACCCGCCTTCGCCGCCACATCTCCGCTCAACGGATTGGCGGTTCCATTGGCCGTCGTGTAATTCACCCTGACGCGGCCGGTAAAACCCGCCACCCGGGTGACCGTCACCAGCATTCCCGGGTTGTTGTAGTTGTAGTAAGTGTGAACCACCGTGTCGGCATCAACATTGCCGAATTCCCCGACCGGAATTTGACTTTCCGTTTCCGCACACTGGTAAAGCAGCATGGGCATTCCATTCTTATTCGTGTATCCGACCTGGTCCACGTACTCGCTGGCAAAACGGAAAACCCCCGAGGAATGATACGCCCAATTGAGGGACACCTGCCCCGTCGGCTGGCTGATGACGGCTGGAGAATTGGTGGGGTTGTTGTAACTCCAGTATAATAACGCCGGGTAGGTATCCACCGCGAAATAATAAGTCGTGCCGGCCGTGGCATTGAAACGAAGCCCGCTGGGGCCGATAAAAGGCTGATAGTAATAATACAGCGAGCCACTTGTGAATGGATTGGTGGTGCCGTAAGCATTCAGCTGGCCCGAGGTGGAGAAATTGGTGAGGTAAATATTCCCCCCTAAATAATTATACTGCTGATAAGGGTAAATATCATCATTGGCCGCCACCTGATTCAGCGTCGTCACGTCCGTTCCGGTGTAAACCGCCAGCACCGTGTCCAGGGGAGCGCCCATTATGGTATCCACGCTGCCGATGGTATCGAGGGACACCTCACCGTCAAACGGGGCCGTCCACTGATACCAAAGGGGCGCATTGGGGGAGGCCCCGGCGATACTGGGACAGCCGGAGTCGGGAGTGACCCCGGTGTTGGTAAAGACCGCCGAACCCCAAGCCTGGCTCGTGTCCAGCACCTGGGCTGTGGCGAAGCTCGTCTGCGTTCTTCCGACACTTGCCGCCAAACCAATCAAGACCATCAATCCCAGCTTCACCAAGCCGGTGTTTCCCGCAAGATTTCGCAATCTCTGGCCTGTGAATTTTTTCATAATCTTTTTTGCCAAGAGCTTACTGTTTTACATCCACCCGAACCCGATAAGTCCGCATCGGGCCGGCAACCGGATCGGACATCATCACTGTCACCGGCGGCGAAGTCGGCGAGGACGGCGTGATGAAATTCGTAAGGGAGAGCCAGTTGGTCATTGTGAAGTTGGTCTTGTAAAAGACGTAATTGGTCGCTTTTGTAACCGTCTGCCATTTGAGCAGCGACGCCAGCACCGGTTTGTTGGTCAACATTATGGTGAAGTTGGCAGGCGGGGAAAACGACGCGGCGTGGCCGGTGTTACCGAACGGCGTCGGGTCATAAAGATTGGCAATTCCGTCCCCGTCGGAATCAATATCCGAACTTTGTGCCAGGGCGGCATTGTAGGGAAAAATCGTGCTGTCGGGAAAAACGATGTTGGTGGAACTGAAATGGCCGGCATAATTTGTCACCCAACGCAGGCGGCCGCCGTTTTTGAAATTCATCTTCTCCGCAATGGAAACTCCATTCATCATCGCCTGCGCATAATAAATCACCATGTTCGGGGCATTGCTGATCGCCGTGAAATTGCCGCTCCCGTCGCGATTGGTGGCCTGATCGCGCAATTCCAGATAATCCACATAGAGCGCGTTGCTCGTGCCGGTGCCGGCAAATTTGAAGGAGCTGTTTGCTCCCAAGCTGTCCAAAATGAGCCGGCCAATCGCTGCATTGTTGGTATAACCGCCCACGATAGCGCCCCGATCCAGTCCCGCCCAGGTGTTGACGACTTGCTTGTTCGGCTGCGGCGCGTAATTGGTGATGGTGGTGCCAAGCAAATTAGCATTGGTGGGCAGGATGGGCAGATTGAATCCGACCGAACTTCCGCCACCCACAGACCAGGAGTTGCCATTGGCCACGCCAGTGTCAGTGAGCAAATTCGTCACCTGCAACGTGAGCGACCGACCGGCCTGCAACACCAGATTGCTCGCCACCAAACTGCCGGTGGTAATGGACACGTCGCCGCCGGCGGTGATGGAGCCATTGGTCAGCAACGTGATCAGCGATTGCAACGTGAAGGAGCCGGCGCCAGTACCGCAGGAGAACGGCCCGCCGTTTTCAAAATAATTCGCATAAATCGTCGAGCCTTGATCGGAAATCACACCGTGGTTGATGAAGTTCGTATAATTGGCGGGCGGCGGGCTGCCGAAGGCGATGAGATTTTCCGTGGTAATCGCACCGTTATTGGTCAGGTTGCGCAAATTCGGCAGGGCACTCTGCCACAAGATGGTGCTGGATATCAGATTCAACTCGCCCTCGTGCGAAGTGGCTCCATTGCCATAGCCATTGGTCGTCAGCGTCAGGTTTTGCGCGTCAATGGACAATGTGCTCAGGATGTTAAAGGCATCGCAGATGACCACGCTGTTGGTGCTGTGCAGGGTAAAATGCTGCACCTGTGACTGCGTCGTGGGCGACACCCGGCTGTTGACCAGCAAAACCCGGAAGTCGTTGGTCACGCTGTTGGTGTCCACAAAAAGCCAACGCCCGCTCCAGGCCTGAATCGTGCCGCTCCAGTTCGGCAGGGCTGCTTGCAACAAATTAGTGACGGTCAAAAATCCGTTGGTCGCCCCGAGGCTGATGTCGGAATAGGGAGCAACGATGACCGCGCCGGCGCTGCCGTCGAACTGGTTGGTGGCCATCAGCGACAAATAATTCGGCCCGGTGATTTGGGCCAGAGTCAAATCCAATTCCTGGTTGGCGGTGATGTGAATTTGATCCGGCAAATTCGTGAACGCACCGCTGGGATTTTGCCAGGTGGCGTTGGTGGCCGTCGTCGTTGAAATAAGCTGCGCGTTGACATAGGAATAGAAGTTGGTCACCACCCCCGGATTGTACGAAAAGCCGGAAGGAAAACCGGCCGAGGCGGGCGCGCCGATAGAGACCTGGGTGGGATAATTGGTAAAATAAAAATTACTCGGCACGCCGGCGGTGAAAAGAGCATTGGTGGGGATAAAATCGTTGGTGGAGAGTGCAGTTATATCGTTGAGATAAAGATAGTTGTTCACCGTGGTTCCAGTCATCGGATCCACATACGTGCCAATCCATTCAATGGTGTCAAAGCCTCCACCCACCAGGGCGGTATTGGTGTTGAAATAAACATTATGGGTGACATTGAGGGGACTATGATCTTCCAGGAAAATGGCCCAGGTAATGACATTGCTTGTCCCAATGCCGCTGACATGGAAATAGGGGGTGGAATTGGGCAGGAACAATTGACTGATCACGGGCTGCGACGACTTCGCTCTGGTCGGCACCAAATTAGTGGCCGGCACCCAATCCCCATTCGTGTCGGTCCCAACAGCGGCAGAAAGGCAGTACACTCCCAAGTTACCGGAGAATATCGAACCCAGGCCTTCTCCCATCGTGGTCAGACTGCGGCTGAAATCCACGCTGCCGCCGGTGATCTGCATCAAAGTATATGGCCCCATGCGAATCGTGCCGGAATTCACGATGTTGGTGGCCCACACAATCAATTGAATGCCACAATCAATCTCGCCGGTATTGGGAATCGCGCCGCCACCGTTATAGTTGGCTGAATTGTAAAAGCTGTTGGCCATCCGGCGCGGAATCATATTGGTGGTCTGGGTGTCAAACGTAAAACCCGTATTGGCCGACATGTAACCGATGTTGGTATAGTTGCGCACGTTCCACGGCTCGTAATAAACGAGCGAGCTGAAATTGACGGTGAACGTGTTGTTGTTGACGAAATTGGTCGCGTCAATGTTCGGAGGCGGATTGCCCGGAACGGTGTAGTTGAGCACCGCGTCGTTTTGATACAGCGGATCCGTTGCCAGGGCCGCGCGCGCGAGCAGCAAGCTCAACAGTCCGCAAAGCCACGGCCATTGTGTCCGGCGGCCAAAACGATTGGCCAAAAAAATTGGATGTGTCAGGTTGCTCATTGGATGGTAATCGTAAAAGTCCACTGCACAGATCGTGATATCACATCGGTCAATTGCAGGGTGAAATCAAATGTGCCGGATTGTGTCGGTGTGCCGAAAAGCGTTCCGCCCGGAGCTACGGTCAGCCCGGCCGGCAATCCCGTGGCCGACCACGTGAACGGCGGGGTGAATGCGCCGCCCGTCGCGGTAAATGTCGTCGCCGTATAAGGCAGCCCGTTGGTGCCATTCAGCAACGTCGAGTTCGTCGTGGAAGGAGAAAAATAAATCTGAACCAGAAGCTGATTCTCCAGATTCTGAATGCTCGTGCCGTTGGGATAAACGACCGGATCGTTGGTCGAGGAATCAAATGAAGCAAAAGCCAGCAACCCACTTGGAAGATTAGCCGGCCATGGTGGTGTACTCATTTGTGTGAATTCACTCAAGAACTCATTTGTGGTCAAAAAACTATAAGCCAAACTGCCGTTCCCATAAATATCCCCAACCTTTTCAAAGGAAATGGTTGTGGACGGGTTAATGATTCCCGGCCCCGCGAGGTTGGGCAGAATATTATTCACATTGAAATTTTCGTTGCGAACAACGCCACCCACTTGAACGTTGACGGAGGGAGGGTTGGGAGCAGCCCAATCCGCCGCCGAAAAAACGATGTCCGGCGCCGTCACCACGCGCTGGAAGGTCTGATTCTGCGCCTTGCTGCCGGAGATAACGACCATCGTGTAGTTGTTGGTGATGGGCTGGAAGGTTTGGCCGAGGAGGGAATCAAAGGGGGCGCTGATTAACTGGACTTTCTCGATGCCCTGATACAAGCCCGTGGCGTTGGTCAGCCCCACGGTGCCCCCGCCCGCGCAAATTAACGGTTCCGCCCAGTAGGCGTGATTGGTGGCATAGGTCACGATGCTTTGGGAATAGAAATAACCCGCCGTGTTGCTGGTCGCCACAATAACGTTGGTCGTCACCACCACGTTGGTATAGGGCAACTGGTAAAGGATCTTCACACCGCAGGGATTGGTCAGAATGTAATATTCCCCCGATGGCACATTGGTCAGGGTGATTGACCGGGTCGTGGTATTGGTGACCAACGGGTTGCCCAGAACCCCGCCTGGCGACACCTGGACTGTCACCAACTGGGCGCTGGTATTGGTATGGTAGCCGTTGGTGATGATGACGAGGTTGGCAAAAGTGTCCGCGTAATTCAGCACCACGGTGTCGGTGAAACCATTTGTCACGATGACCAGCACCGGCGGGTTGCCCAGAACAAAGTTGTTGGTGTAGTAGGCAACGACGTTGGGCGTGTGAATGACCACCGGGTAGCTCGAGGAGCTGGTAATGATCAACCCGGGAAACAAATTGGACAAGGTGGCCGGATCATTGGTCAGCGCGGCCATTGCAAATGCAGTATAGTTGGAGGTATAGAGCACGTATGGCGTGCCATAGTTGGTGGTGCCGGAACTGGAGCTGGTCAAAAGACTGCCCGCCGCCGAGGCTTCCCAATTTACATTGTTGGTGCTCAACAAGTATTTCAAGCCCCCCACGTCATCGCGGGTCAGCCCGGTGTAAAAACCGCCATAATACAACCCGTCCATAAGGCCGGCCACGGCCGTAAAAGTGCTGGCAAATGGTTCCGGCGTAAACGGAACGGTGACCGCCTGGGGATTCGGCGGCTGGCAACGCTGGACTATGTAATAACTGTAAAGCGTGCCGTTGATGTAAGACGAGTATTGGCTCTGGTTGAGCGGCGTGGGCATAAAGTCAAAATTCCTTTGGACCACCAGAAAATATTCATCAATGGGACATTGCCCCCCAGGCGGAAGATAGCGAGTATGCAACGTCCAAACGTAACGTTCCGGTTCAGCCAGCCCCATCTGCTCCAGCAACAGGGCCAAAGCCCAGGATTTCAAATCCGACAACCCCAACGACTGCGCCTTATAGTTGATGCTTTGCGAATCCAGCGGAAATTCCGAGAGATCAGGGCTGTAACCGTCCAACCCATTGGTCAGACCTGTGGGGTTGTTGGTAAAGGCATTGTTCAAGATGCCGACCGCCTGATCCACCGCCGATACGCCATTCGAGCCGAAGTAATCCAAAAAATTCGCATCGTAAGCGTAGTACAGCACCGGCGCATTGCGGCGATATTCCTCGCCAAGATTTTTGGGCCCGCCGACATCACCGAACCCATAACCAATTATCTGCAATTCCCAATTATCACCAAAAGTGGTTGGGAGTCCTGCGTAACCGGGGAGCGGCCCCAACAGGGCAAAGCCCCACGCGGCTTGCAGGCCAAATGCCAGGAATACAATCCCTAAACAACTTTTAATCATTTGCCGCATACACATTTTATTAACGCAGGAGCAGGACGCGGTAATAACCCGCCGCGCCGCCCCCGACATAAATTGAATCGCCAGTGCCCGCCGCGAACCGCGGCGATCCCAGATTGCTCCACGAGGTGAAATTCGTCGTCACTTGCACTTGATAGGTCAGTCCCGGCTGGGTGTTCCAACTGAGGTACGTCCCTTGCTGCGTCTGGCTGAATTGCTGCCCTTGTGCAATTTGTGCCGTTTTACCGATTTGCACGCTCAACACGCTGGCCGAATTCGTCGGAATCGTGCCCGCCAGAAATTCCTGGTAATTGTTCATGCCGTCACCGTCGCTGTCGGCGGTGACCGCGGGCCAGGCGGATATATTGTACCCGAAGTATTGCTGCATCCATTCAAACGGAACGGCCATTGGCGGTGTTCCCCAATACGCGCCACCCCAGGTCGTCCCGCTGGCCGGCGGTGACAACAACGCCGGGCGCCGTCCGTCCGTCGTCACGTAATCCAACTGAAACGAATGGGTGCTGCTGACCGCCAAGGTAACCGTCGTATTCGACGCCGTCATCGTCCAAGTGATGTTCGTCGTCAAGGCCATCGGTGTTCCCGCGCCGTCCACATAAACTTCGTAGTTGGAAACGGAAATTCCGAGCAGTGACGGCCACGAAACCTGCAACTGCGGCCGATACACACCATTGCTCACCATAAACGGCGCATACACAAACGGAGCACTCATCGGCTGCAAAATCGCCGCCACGTTGGCATAACGTTGCGCGAACAAATCAAAACTGTTGGGGCCGAAGGTAAAGCCCGTCCAAACCACCAGGAATTGTCCGGCGCCATCCGATGCCACAGCCGGCTGCATTTGCTGGCCAGCCGTCGTGGTGTTCACGAGGAATTCACCCCCCACCGGCGAACCGTCCACATGGACGAACTGTCCAAACACACCTTCGCGCGAACCGTCCTGCCCCAGGCTCGTCCAGACGATTAAATAATCCGCGCCAATCGCGCTGATGCGCGGCGCATATTGGTCGCCGTAAAGATGCGAATTCACGGTCACGGCTGTGCCGCCGACGCCCGCGCTGGAAAACGTCCGCGCGTAAATGTCCCAACTGTTGTCCGTCACCACCACATCCTTTTCGCCCCACGCCACCATGAAGCTGCCATCCGCCGCGGCAGCCACGGCCGGATCCGCGCACGGCTTGGAATCTGTGTTCACCAGAAATTCATTGCCATTGGCAACGCCGTTGCTCGCGTAAAGCCGCGCGTAAATGTCCACGCTGGGCAAACCAACCTGAGTGGGAGATGCCCCGTTGGTGTTGTCAAAACCAGTATAATTAATAACCGTGCGTTCCTGCTCGGACACCCAAGCGACCACAAACCCGCCGTTTTTCAAAGCGGCGATTGCCGGCGTGCGCTGGTTGTAGTTGGTGAATTGGTTGATCAGAAAGTTGGTGCCGACTTTCTGGCCGGTCTGCGAAAGAATCTGGCCATAGACATCCTGAAGACTGTTGGATCTGACCTGATCGAAACTCGCCCAAACGACCACGACGTTGCTGTTGTTGAGCACGGCCACGGCGGGATTAATCTGGAAATTATTGGTGAACGTGCTCACCACCACGTCGGTCGTCGTTAGAAACGTGTTGGTTGGCGTCATCAAGCGCGCGTAGATGTGCTGCTTAATTTGCTTGCCCCCCTGCCAGACAAAGACCGCGCCACCCTTTTTCAACAACGCCACGCGCGGATTTTGCTGATCGTTCGAGCCCTGGACATTCACGCGGAACGTGCTCAATGTGCCGGACAGCGTGCTGTCCAACCGCCGCGCGCTCACGCCCCAGCCGCTGCCATCGGTGATGTTGTCCTGCCAGACCACAAAGCCGCCGTTGGGCGTCACCGCCGCGTCCGGGAAAACCTGATCGCCCGGCAACGAACCAATAATCGCGTATTCCGTTCCGTTCGTCGTGTAATAATTGGTCTGGGCAAAAACGGCGGCAGGAATTCCAACAGCCAGCCCCAAGCAAAAGCAAAGGGCGGCCCGGCGGGCGAACAACAACAACGACATAAATGGTTCGCAAGACTCTAAACACAACCGGGCGTTTTGTCCAAAAAATCTTTCGCCAAAACGCGCCCGCCGCCGCTGAAAAAACAGCCGCGCCGCGCCTTTGACCGCCAACATATTTTTGCGTTCCAAATTCATTTTCTAAATTAAAACCGCCTGCTGTTCGCGCGCCGGTTCTTCCAGCCCCGCGAGCATTCCCCTGAAACCCCAGCGCTGATACAACTCGCGCAACCTGCCGGCATCAGCCGGTTTTTCAGCCAGCGCGTCCGGCGAAAATTCGCACGGCAAATCATACCGCAACCCCACCAATTCGCGATTGCGCTGCACCGCATCCGCCGCCACGCGCAACGCCGCGCGCAACTTTTCCGACTTTACTTCATCCAGCCGCTCATACAACGCGGTGACCGAGCCGAATTGTTTAAGCAATTCAGCACCGGTTTTCGGTCCGACGCCGGGCACGCCCGGAATGTTGTCCACACTGTCGCCCGTCAAACTCAACCAGTCCACAATCTGTGACGGTTCCACCCCGGTTTTGGCGCGCACCTGCCCGTCCGTCCAAACCTTCCCGCTCTTGTCGCCCGGGTTTAACAATCCGACCCGTGCCGACACCAACTGCATAAAATCCTTGTCGGAGCTGGCAATGACCACGGCCATGCCCGCGTCCGACGCGCGCCGCGCCAGGCACGCGATATAATCGTCCGCTTCCACGCCCTCGCGGCAAAACGAGGCTATCCCCGCCGCCTTCAAATAGCCAACCATTTCGTCGAGCTGCGGCTTCAAATCGCCCGGCATTGCCGGCCGCTGCGCCTTGTATTCCGGCAACACGGCGGTGCGTTCGGCACTCAGACCGCCGTCCCAAACCACAATCATATGCGTCGGCTCAATGGCCGCCCGCATTTTTGCCAGCATTTTGACGAAGCCGTAAACGGCATTCGTCGGCTGGCCCGACGGCGAACACAAACCGCGAATCGCGTGAAACGCGCGATAGGCGTACGCGTGGCCGTCAATGATCAGCAACCGATCCACAAATTTGCCGGGCGCCGACGCCCTGCTCCCGCGTTCCAAACGCAAATTCTCCGGGCGACGTTAATTCCGCCTTCGACCTTTTCATCGCAGGGGCGCTGCTCCGGTGTTTGCCGGTTGCACCTCCACGCCCGGTTGTTGCGGCGGAATGGTGCTTTGCGCAAATGGCAGTTCATCGTCCGAATGCACCCGGTTGCCGGCCGGATCAACAATGGTGGCCGTCACAAAAATCATCAGGTTTTTATGCACGGAAGTTTTTGTCTGGCTTTGAAAGAGCCGCCCCACCAGCGGCAGGTCGCCGAGCATCGGCACCTTGTCCTTGGTGCTCTGGACTGAAGAAGAAATCAATCCGCCGAGGACAATGGTTTGATTGTCCCAAATGTTCACGGTGGTGACGACCTGGCGCACGATGAACTTCGGCAGACTGGTGGGAACTGACGCAACGTTGGCAACGTTGACGCCGGGAATCGTCGGCGGGTCGTCGTAGCCGCCGAATTCGGTCAACGACGGGATCAAGGTGAGGTTAATCGTAAACCCATCAGACAAAACGTAAGGCACCACGTCCAGGACGGGGCCGACTTCCACTTGTTGTTGTTGGGGCGTGATGGCGGAGGGTTGCACCGGATTGTTAATCACCTGCGCTTGCACCGCAATAACACCGCCGAGCAACGCGGCGGCCACGGACAAAGCAAGCACTCCCGCCAGATCTTGTGGTTTTTGACTCGTTTTCATGGTTAAGCCTGAAGGTATAAAAGTTTACGGAGTAGCGGTGCCTCCCGTGGTGGTCGTGGTGGTTCCACCACCACCTGACTGGAAGTTATAGCTCGTGATGATGGTTATAACTTGGGTTGCGCGCATCTGAGTTTGACGACCGCTGATGGTGGTCACTTCAGGTTCCGCCAGCGTTTCGGTGCCGTTGCGCTCTTCCAAGGCGTGAAGCACCACGCGGAAATTGGGATCGGTCAGAATGCCCGTGATGGTGGCAATCGTGGGAATGCCCGAGTTGGCTTTGACCAGATTGCCGATCGCCTGATCCGATGACAAACCACCAATCTGGTTTAAAGCCGTCTGGCCGGGGAAAAACCCCGATGAGTCAGGCACCCCATTATACGTGGGATTGAAATTGTTCAGTGAGGGCGAGCTGCCGCCGTTGCCCACCACTTTCCCCATATTGACCTGCCCCAAATACCAGTCAAAGCCCAATGCCTTGTTGTCATCCTGCTCGACTTCGATGAATCGGGCTTTGATATGCACCTGCGGCGGCGTCATGTTCAGCGCCTGAATGGCCTTTTCAATGGTGTCCAAAT
>Ga0182021_10003285_pt1 | contig 19030 bp, 14 predicted proteins | sample 612E3MmetaG_FD_120493 | JGI IMG/M metagenome (GOLD analysis project Ga0182021, IMG submission 120493) | Permafrost microbial communities from Stordalen Mire, Sweden - 612E3M metaG (Illumina Assembly) | ecosystem: Environmental > Terrestrial > Soil > Wetlands > Permafrost | place: Sweden... | reverse complement strand
CGCACCTGAAATACGATCACAGGATGATAAGAAATTACCTCAGTGGCACTGCAGGCGACATGATCAACACATTACTGGCAGCTACGGCATATAATATGAGGAAGTGGATGAGGCTAAAGAGACTAGAAATATTGAATTTAATTTTTCGCTGGATTTACCAGGCACTTATTTTGTCTCCGGTAAACATCCAATGCTAATGAAGTAATGAAAAACACGTATTAATAAGGATCAACTAAAATAAAAAAATGGTCTCAATATTAATGAAATTTTAAATATTGTGATTTTATTATCTTACAACAATCATATGAAAAATAATAATAATAAAATTATACTTGTTTTATGTTGTATTTTGTACTTAACTATTCTAATTAGGTAATAAATTATGAAGAAATTATTAAAGTCATTTGTAAACAAAATCGATAAAATAGTATCGAATAATTATGTTTATATCTTTAATGAAAGAAACTCGTTGATCACATTTTGTTTTCACGGATTATTTAAAGATAAAAGTGAGATTGAACTTAATTACTCTGACCCTCAGCAAAAAATAACAATAGATATCTTTCGTCAATTTATGGAATATTACTTGGAACATGATTACATATTCATATCACCTCAAGATATTTTAGATGGCATTAGACCTGAAAGAAAATACATTTTATTAACATTCGACGATGGTTATTATAATAATCATCTTTCATTACAAATATTAAATGAATTTAGAGTTCCCGCGACATTCTTTATTTCATCTAATCATATTGCTAATAATAAGTGTTTTTGGTGGGATGTACTTTATAGAGAGAGATTGAAAAGAAATTCTCCAATTGAACAATATAGCAAAGAAGTTTCAATTTTAAAGCTAAGGAAAAATAATGAAATAGAACAATATATAATTGATAATTTTGGGAAAAAAGCTTTTAATCCGATTGGTGATATTGATCGGCCTTTTACACCGACAGAATTAAAAGTTTTTGCAAGTGACCCACTTGTTTTTTTGGGAAATCATACAGCAAATCATGCTATACTAACAAACTATTCTCCTTTTGAAATCAGATCTGAAATAGAACTTGCACAGACTGCAATTTGTAATTTCACTGGTATTACTCCAATTATCATCTCCTACCCGAATGGAAATTTTTCTAAAGATGTTTTAACTATTTCAAAGGAAATAGGTTTAAAACTTGGCATTACGACAATTCAGAAGAAGAATTATCTTCCACTTAACCTTGAAGGAATTAATCCTTTTTTACTAAATCGTTTTTTCTTTTGGGGAGACAGAGATATTAAGAAGCAGTGTAACTTTTATCGTTCAGATATACAATTAAGTAGTATGATATTGAAATTTATAAATGCAAAAACAACTGAAAATAGAGCAACCTATTGAATCTATTTCTATTAATTTACTTTGTAAATATAATCATTAGTGTCCACTTAAATATAATTGATTTTCAACTGTATACAATTTAGTTCTTTGACATCTTGGTAATCTTGGTTTGTAAGTAGCTCTTTTAGAGGCGTTTTGTCAAAAAGCGATATGCTTAAAATCTGTAGTATTTCGTAAGGTGAACGGTCTACTTTCAATTTGTAAGCGACTATCGCAACAAGGCAATAAACGATGATGGCTGAGTATATTTGTATCTTAACTGCATTAGGAGTTGTTCCCCAGAAGGATTTTATCTTTAGATGTTGTTTTATCCATTTGAAGAACAGCTCTACTTTCCAGCGATATTTATAGAATAGGGCAATCTCATGAGCCTAAAGATCAAAGTTGTTTGTTATAAACTCGAAGATTCTATCTGTTTCTTCATCATAATACTTGATTTTCCGGAGTTTATCCGGGTAGTATTGTAATGAGTAAAAGCCTTCAAGCTTGCCAATCTGATCTGAAAGGACTCCGCTACTCTTTTCTACATTGTTGGAATACATTCGTTTAAATCTGAGGTTTTTCTTGGTTCGTGTCACAAAGTATGCTGAATGCCGGGTTATCCTATAAAGTCTTTCATAATCGGTGTAGCCTCGATCCAGTATGTAATATCCGCCTGGTTCATAATTTAGTAAGTCCAGGACATTCATGTCATTTACCGAAGCTTTCGTTATAAGGATAGAACTTGGTATGGAAGTTTTTACATCAAACAGAGTGTGTAGCTTAACTCCGCCCTTTGTTTTGCGGAACTCAGCCCACCAGAAGACACTCAGGCATAAATCAATAGTAGAAGAGTCGAAGGCATATACGTTTGATTTAATATTCAAATCAAAGTCTTTTACTGCAGTAACCCTTCTGGCCTCGTCAATCAGATGATAAGCAAACTCCTCAAATATCCTGTAGTTACGTCTTTCATTGGCTTTTGAGAGATTAGATCTGGTTACATTTTTTCCGAACCCCAGATGATAAAATTTGGATTTATGAGCTTCAAGGCCAATCATCAAATCACACATACTCTCTCGTCCTGTTAATTGACCAAAAACCATACTACAGAGTTGATTCCAACAAGTAAAGAACCTAACATTCTTATTCCCATCGTATTTATCGACAATGCAATCAAAAACACGTTTGGGAAGAAAATCAGTAAGCTGAGAGTAAACATATTTGCCTTGATTCATGGTTTTTGCCTTTTATCAAAGCTAAAAACCATATCTTTATTTCAAATCGACACGTAACAAAAAAACTCTACAACCTCGATGTATTCAAGATTTCAAAGAACGATATTTAATTTTTAGTGGACACTAATGAAATATAATTATAAGTAAATACTCCATCTTATCGTTTGGATTTTTGAGTCTGGATTACCCTTATATTCCCGGAATCATCTGAAACGGATTCAATAAGTTGATATAACTGAGACCTTTCGCAAAGTTGCACTATAAAACTGCCTTGTCCTGCCCCAACCTCAAAAATCAGCCAGCCTTCATTTGTCAAGAACTTTGGTGCATCAGAAATTAATTTTTGAATTATTTTAATACCAAGCATTCCCCCGTCAAAAGCAAGGGCCGGCTCATTAGAAGCAATTTCTGAATCCATTTTCTGGACATTCGAACTCAATATATATGGAGGATTACAGATAATAAGGTCGGTTTTTTCATAATAATCATCTGTTTCAAAAACAGACAATAAATTTCCCTGTTTGACTTTGACGCGCTTGCTTAATTTCAATAAATTAATATTATCCCGAGTGAGTTCCACGGCTTCCTCAGAAATATCAGTCGCATAGACATTACAATCCGGATTGTAATATGCGATTGCAATACCCAGATTTCCAGATCCGCAGCAAACATCAATAACATTTATTTTACCCTTTGATTTGACAATTCTGTTGGACAGCTCCAGGGCTTTTCTGCCCAATAATTCAGTTTCCTTCCTTGGGATTAATGCTCTTCTGTCAGAAAGTAATTCAATCCCCATAAAAGTTTGCCTTTTTGTTATATGCGCAAGGGGAGTGTTGTTGAGTCTGAGTTCAATTAACTCATGTAAATACTCAATCTGTTTTTCTGTAAGGTCGGGTAGTGCTACATTAAGTGAACCTTCTGCAGAAACCTGCAATCCGGCAGCTATTAACCACAAAGCTTTTAATGATGATTCAATTGTCTCCTCGGGTTTATCTTCTAGTAGATGAAGTCTGATTCTTAAATCATTGTATAAATAAGCAAAGAGTTCTGATTTTTCCATTTTTAAGGTACATTTTTTTTAAGTCGTTTTTCACCAATATTTCTGCTTGACCTTATTAGTATTTCCTAAGCAGAAATGATACACTGAGACCTACGAAAAATCATAACCAGGACTTATATTATCTCGTATTTCCTTTTACTTTTCAGAAAACTACCGTAGATCGTTAAGATACCAGTTATTTAATATATTGCTTGACAAGCTCCGTAATTTTGTTTACAGAATCAAATGCCTCTGGGGTGGCTTTAGAAGGCGGGATTTTAATTTTGAATTTATTTTCAATAAAGACTAAAAGAGAAACCATTGAAAAGGAATCGACATACCCTCCTGTGATTAATGGCGTGTCATACTTTATTTCTTCATCTCCGTCTTCCACGTATTCCTGTAAAATGTAATTTAATACTAGATCTTTAATGTCTTCCATATCTCAAAAATTTTAAGGATTTAATTATTTTCTCAATCAGAATTTTTAATCGTTTTCAAGTGTGGAAATGTCACCAATTTCTTCACCCCACTCTTTAGCACGCAGTAGTCTTCTCATTATTTTTCCACTTCTGGTTTTTGGAAGTTTATCCATATATTCAATCTCTTGTGGCATGGCCAGAGAAGAAAGTTTTTTCCGGATAAAGTTCATTATTTCAAGTTCAAGATCGGGTCCTGCTATAAATCCAGATTTCAAAGTAATAAATGCTTTAACCACCTCCATATTAATGGCATCAGGTTTGGCTACAACGGCCGATTCGGCTACTGCCGGATGCTGTAGAAGGGCAGATTCTACTTCAAAAGGACTAACCAAATGACCCCCTGTGTTGATTACATCATCATCTCTTCCGATAAACCAGAAATATCCGTCACTGTCAATACTGGCCCTATCTCCAGATATGTACCATCCATTAATAAACTTTTCCCTGTATTTTGCATCATTGTTCCAATATGCCCTCATCATAGCAGGCCATCCGGGTTTGAATGCGATAAGTCCTGCTTTTCCAGGTTCTGTGATTGGAGTAAAAGTAACTGGATCAACAACAATACCCTCGATCCCGGGGAATGGTTTGCCCATAGAACCAGGTTTTACTTTCATACCTGGGAAATTTGCAATCATTATTGACCCTGTCTCTGTTTGCCAGAAAGTATCGAGAAATGGTTTCCCAAATATTTTTTGAGACCAGATTACAGCTTCTGAATTCAATGGCTCTCCAACACTGGCAAGGTATCGTAAACTTGTCAGGTTATAATTCTTGATTATTTCATCTCCGGCCTTCATTAGCGACCTTATAGCTGTTGGTGCCGTATACCATACAGTGATATTATGTTTACAGATAAAGTTATACCAAGCCTGGGCTGAGAATCCTGAATCGAGTATGCATTGTGAAATACCAAGACTCCATGGGCCGATAATACCATAAGAAGTGCCGGTAACCCATCCAGGATCAGCAGTACACCAATAGACATCATCTTCTTGTAGGTCAAGTACCCATTTTGCTGTAAGATATTGTGAGATAAGAGAATAATGAACATGTTTTACTCCCTTTGGCTGTCCGGTAGTTCCTGACGTATAATGAAGTACAGAGGGGGATTCAGCTTTAGTCGGAAAGATATTTATTTTTTCAACAGGCAAAGACATATCTAACCTAAATGGTAATTCTTTTTTTCCCAGAGGTTTCGATTTATTGTGATCGACAATGATAATAAAATCCAGAGAATGAAGTCTGTCAACTATTTTTCTCACTTTTGGCAAATGTTTTCTCTGAGTAATGATTACTCGGGTTTGAGCATTATCGAGCCTTACAAAGAGTGATTCATCGCCAAAAGCGGAAAATAATGGTTGAACAATAGCTCCAATTTTTAAAACTCCGAGAAATGATAGATACAGTTCAGGTATGCGGTCCATAAATAAGCATACCCTGTCCTCATTTCTGATACCAAGCCCCATTAGGAATTCGCCAATTGTATTACTTGCAAGGCGGATGTCATTGAAAGTAAATCTCTTTTCCACACCATCAAATCCCTCATAAATGAGTGCTGTTTTATCAGACTTCCCCATTTGACAGATACGGTCAGAGCAATACCAACCTATATTGATTATATCACCATGTTTGTACCCGAGTTCATTTTCAGAATCGGACCAATCAAAACTATTAATTTTTTCCTCGTAAGATCCAATATTTGACATTGATGAATTAAATTAATTAAATTCCGAATAACCTAGATTAGATAAATCTTTAAGGTAGTATTATTAAGATGATTTTCCTTAAACTAGTTAAACAACAAAAATCAAAGTTAGTTTATCGGAGGCTAAAAAATATTCTCCGGTCAATTTATTATTAAATATCATTAGTGTCCACTTAAATATATTTGATTTTCAACTGTATACAATTTCGTTCTTTGACATCTTGGTAATGTTGGCTTGTAAGTAGCTATTTTAGAGGTGTTTTGTCAAAACAGGATATTTCAAAAATCGTAAGACTTTATAGGTTATCTGTTCAAACTGGCATATCAGTAAATTCAGTCTGCGAGTTGGAGATTAACTTTGTTGAGCTCGTCCCGCTCTGCGGGACTCGATTCCTCATTTCGCTACGCTTCTTCCCACTATGCAACACATTCGCTTTGTCATTACGAACCTCAGCGAGGAATCTCCATCGATATTAACAGATATTCATTAATAAGTTATTCCAAGCCCATTGCAAATTTGCCTTGATTTTTGGTTTTGGTTTATTATAAAGTTAATAACCAGATTCCCATTTCAAATCGTCACGCTCAAAAATTGTTCTACAACCTCGATCTACTCATGATTTCAAAGAACGATATTTAATTTTTAGTGGACACTAATGATCAAATATATAAAGTTAAATAAAAGAATTATAAATTTCGTTCGAAATATTATATTTACAATCTATAGCTAGATCATTTTAAAAAGCAATAAAACATTTGCAACCATTATTAATTATTTTTTGCAAAAGTAAGGATAATGTTATTTAATTCACTTGAATTTGCATTTTTTTTACCAATAGTGTTTTTGGCCTATTGGTTTGGAGTAAAGCAAAATCTAAAAGCGCAGAACATTTTATTATTACTTGCCAGTTATTTCTTCTATGGTTGGTGGGATTTGAGATTTTTATTCTTACTTATATTGCTCTCCTTCTTAAATTATTTAATTGGGATAAGACTTGATAAAAATGAGACAGACAAAGAAAAGAAAATTTGGCTGATAGCAGGTCTGATCTTAAACTTAGGAATTCTTATTGTTTTTAAATATTATAACTTTTTTATTGACAGTTTTATTAATTTTGTTTATCTGTTCGGTTATCATTTACCCAAATCCACTACTCGGATTATACTTCCACTTGGGATAAGTTTTTATGTGTTCCTATCATTAAGCTATATTATAGATGTTTACAAGAAAAACCTGACAGCAAATCGGAATATTATCGAAGTATTACTTTCCCTGAGTTTTTTCCCTATAATTCTGGCAGGTCCCATCCAGCGACCCTCTTCTCTGCTCCCACAGATATCTAAGAAAAGGGAATTTGATTATTTAACAGCTGTGGATGGATTAAAACAAATCGTATGGGGGTTATTTACAAAGATTGCAATTGCAGATAAATTTGCATCTTATATTGATAATATTTTTCTAAATTCTTCTGATTATTCTGGAAGTACATTGCTGATAGGAATTTTATTGTATACTATTCAGATTTATGCAGATTTCTCAGGATATTCAAACATTGCAATAGGGACCGCAAAACTTTTTGGATTTAGATTAATGCGGAATTTTGCTTATCCATACTTTTCACGCGATATAACTGAATTCTGGAAAAGATGGCATATTTCTTTAACAACCTGGTTCCGTGATTATGTTTTTTTGCCACTGTCATTTTCTGTCTCTGGGAGAATTAAAAATAATACAATATTCTATATTAAAACAGACTTGTTTATCTACATTGTGGCAGGTACTATAACTTGGTTTTTGACTGGTCTATGGCATGGAGCAAATTATACATTTATTTGTTGGGGAATGATTCATTGTTTTTTCCTTATTCTCTACCATTGGCAGCAAAAACCCAGAAAAAGACTTTTCAAGAAATTAGGAATTACTAACGACCATGCTCTGGTCGTAATTACTGAGACAATTATTACGCTTTTTATAGTTATGATTGCCTGGATATTCTTTAGAGCTAACAGCATTCATCAGGCTATAAAATATATTGATGAAATGATTTCACCTTCGCTATTTTCTGTACCTCAAGTATTTCCTGTTAATGTGTCGATATTAGCAACACTTTTTATTTTTTCGGAGTGGTTACAAAGAAAAAAAGAACATGCTTTACAGATAGATAATTTAAAGGTTAGAATAGTCAGGTGGATAATCTATTATGGCGTTGTTTTTTTAATTCTTCTAACATTAAATGATAGCCAGCAAAGTTTTATTTATTCCCAATTTTGAATTTTTATTTTTGAGGCATGAGATTATTTCTTAAATCAGTTATTGTTTTTTGTATTCCGATTTTAACTCTAATTGGAGTTTATGTGTGGAGCGATCCGTTTAAGGTACTTTATAATTATGCTAATTACATTTCAGATTATGTTATGTTAAACCGTGGATTTGTATCAACAAAAGTATTTCTTAAGAATAATCAGAATTATAATTATAATTCTTTCATTTTTGGAAGTTCAAGATCGATAGCATATACTTGCGATGCATGGGGAAAGTATCTATCTAAAGGTTGCTTAATTTTTTCATACGGTAACTGGAATGAATCAATTGAGGGTATATTAAAGAAAATACAATTAATCGATTCGAAGGGAAATAATATAATGAATGTGATTATTGTGATTGATACCGATAAAACCTTCTTGAAAAGTAATAGTACCATAAATTATGATCATTATTTGATCTCAGGTAAGAATTTTGGTCAGTTTCATTTGATGTGTTTCTCTAATTGGTTAAGAGACTATAGATTGATCCTGGCTAGTATTGATTATAAGTTATTCAAAACAAGGAGATCTTATATGAGGGATTTTATTGGAATGAAAAGTGACGATGTTAATCCAATTGATAACGATTGGTTTCCCAACAGTGAAGATCAGATTTTAAAGGATTCAGTAACATATTATTCAAGAAAAATAAATAAGTTTTATAAAAGGTCTAAACTAGAACTAGAATCCAGGATTCAAATCAGTTCAAATGACTCAGTAATGATGCAAAAAATCAACTCAATATTTAAAAAACATAAAACAAATATCAAAATTATTATTGGACCTTTGTATGATCAGATTAAATTTAACAAGAAAGATCTGCAATGTCTGCAAGCTATTTTTGGGCGAGAAAATATTTTCGATTTTTCAGGGATTAATGATATAACTAACAATATGTATAACTATTCTGATGACGCAGTTCATTATAGGAGTAGAACTGGTAGTAGAATTCTTGAACGTATTTACAGTATCCATCAAATAACAATTAAGTAGTTCTCATTTATTCATTAATAGGGAACAATTTTTTAAGTTCTTTTTTATCAATCTTACTATTGGCGCTCTTTGGCATTTCATTCAGGAAAATGATATGCTGTGGAACCATGAATAGCTCCAGGTGTGACATACATTCTTTTTGTATCTCTTTTTCTCCAATCTGTAATTGGCAGTGTGTTGTTACAAAAGCAATGATTGATTCTCCCATTATCTCATCAGGAATACCGATAACTGCAACTTCTTTAATTCCATCAATTTTATATATGATGTTTTCAATTTCTGCGGGACTGACTTTTTCACCCCTTGTTTTAATAATATCATCAGTTCTACCAAGGAAGTATAAAAATCCATCTTCATCCATTTTAAACCAATCATTTGAGCACAAGACTCTATCCCAGGGTAAGCTTCCCCGCTTAAGCATTTCTTTACTAAGTTCTTCATTATGCCAGTATCCCAGCATAACGTGTGGCCCACGGATATGTAAAATACCCCGCTCACCTGATGGCACTGGATTCCCTTCAGGAGATAATAAAAAGACTTCTGTTCCCGGAATTGCTTTTCCAACTGAATCCGGTTTAACATCAATTAATTCAGGTTCCAGATAACATACTCTTTTACATTCGGTCAGACCATACATTTTAAATATTAATGCTTTTGGGAATATTTTTTTTATATCAGGTATGAATTCGGCAGGTAATGCGGCAGCTGTATTGGTAACTTTTTTGATACAATCAAAAGATAATCCTGTCTTTTTATTTGTAGCAATCATCATGGCATAAATTGTAGGCACGCCAGGGAAAACAGTTGGTTTAAACATCTCAATTTGTTTATATACAGATGTTTGGAAAGTGAATGATTGCTCAACGATCAGAGAACCACTAACCGTAATAGCCATGATCAGCTGATATAAGCCATAGTCAAATGCAAACGGCAGCAGCAATAAAATACGATCCTCCTCACTTAACCTCAAGTATTCTATAAGGCTCCAAGATGTAAAAACCATAGATTGATGAGTCATCATTACTCCTTTGGGAAAACCTGTGCTGCCTGAAGTATATATTAACGCTGCCAGATCATTAGGTATTATTCTGGGCAGAACACATCCTGAGTAATTTTTGTTGAGGATATTTTCAAAATCTTCCAATTTAATACCAGGAAACCTGGTTATTTTATTATTATCTCCACTAATAATTAATTCCTGGACGCCTGTTATCCCTCGTAACGCCTGTGATAGCTCATTACTAAGAATGCTATCTGAAATCAATATTTTAGCCCCACTGTCATTAAGTATATATTGTAATTTATCTGCTCTAGTCTGAGGATTAATTACCAGGAATGCTGCACCGGCCAATGTTATACCATAAATCGATACAACACTTTGCCATGAGTTATTCATATACACAGCTACACGATCACCTTTTTTGATTCCTGCAATTATTAAGTGATTTGCTAACTCTTCTGCACTTTCTTTCAAATTGGAATAAGAGTATTCCTTTGTTTTGATGATAACAGCCGTTTTTGAAGGGTATTTTCGGGCAGAGAATAGTAGCGCCTCACCAAGTACGCGCTGTGGTATTGCAATCATAGTCTGTATAGTAGATTAAAAAATTAAGGGTGGCATCCGTAGATATTCAGTTGTTCTGATTTTACGTTCAAACCCTGCAAAAATTTTCTCTATTTCATCAGGAGTTCTGTTCATAACTTTTCCGACCTCATGCGGGTCGTATTCATTTTTAAAGGCATACCAAAGCAAGTCCATTTGCTGGAATGGTAATTGGAAAAAGAACTCCTCCTGGGTTTGTTCAGCGGAATAAGTATCAGAAGTTGGTGTACGGTTAATTATTTCCTGGGGAATACCAAGATAGTGAGCCATTTGATATACCTGCGTTTTGTAAAGATGAGAAATCGGCATAATATCTGCACCGCCATCACCATTCTTTACAAAAAATCCCTGCTCAACTTCATGTTTATTGGGTGTCCCAATTACCGCATAGTGCAGACGTTCAGCATGATAATAAAGCATCGACATACGACAGCGCTGTTTGAGATTCGAAGCAGCTTCTATCTGCCTGAGTTCAGGGGCTGGCACCCGTTTTGACTGTTCATTTCCTTTACTGTCAACAATTGTTACTGAAAAGAGAGGGGGAAGGTTAGTAAATAGGCCAGAACTCCGGATACCAATTTTCATTTTGTAATATTTTGGATCGTACTCTGGTAAAACTGTCTTGACTGCTTCATCACGTCTCTGGTAGCATCCGAATCCTTGCAAGGCTTCTGTAATGTTTTCAGTAATGGCTTTCACCCCAAATTGATCAGCAAGCTTTTGTGCAAACTTGGCACTGTCTCTACTTGAATCCAGCTCCGGTAACATTATGGCCAGTACATTTTCAGTTCCGAGTGCTTTTACGGTAAGGGCCATGGAGACCGAGGAATCGATACCACCGGAAATACCTATTACGCCACCAAGACGGTTTAATTTATGAAGTACACCTTCCCGAATCTTGGCAATCAGTCTGTTGCATTCTGCATCAATATCACGGATGATCAGAATATCTTTACTGAACGGCCGTTTATCTTTGTTTTTCATAATGGATCTTAAAATTAATCAGGAATAGATTGGATTTTGTTCATGAACAATACGACAATTATTTAACTGTATAATTGAAGGTCTGAAATTATCTTTTAATATGTACTGATGATAAATCAGCTGAGAGGAAATAACTCCGGCAAGGGCCATATTTTCCATCTCGGTGACAAGGTCAGCATTTGAAATCTTTTTTAGTAATTTCTGAACTAAATGGGAAGAGAACATACCTGTTTGATTAATATCCCGTTCCGAGAGCAGATCTGTGACATATTCCTTGGCTATCGATGATAAAAAACTGTTTGCAATTGGGGCTCTATAAGCCTGTTTTGGCCGTTTTAAGACACTTGCAGGCAGCCGGTTATCCATCATCCGTTTCAGAATAAACTTTTCATTCAGGCCATGCATCTTAAAATCGGGTGGAAGTTTGGCGGCAAATTCCATAACTCTGTAATCGAGAAAGGGATATCGTCCTTCAACTGAATTGGCCATGGCAACACGGTCACCCTGGGAAGAGAGCAGGTAGCTTGACATAAATATTGACGATTCGAGCCATTGCGATTTGTTTAACATACCGTAGTGATCAAAATCTTTCGGAAGCATTTTTTTTACTTCCTCATATTGATCAAAACCGTTCAGATCTGATTTAAGATCTTCAGAGAAGAAGTTCTGAAGATTTGAGGTGTTCCTCCATCTCAAAACATGAGAATAGAATGGGGAAGCAGTATCCTGAAGTTGATAACCAAAAAAGAATTTAAGCATACGTTTGTTCTTTCCCTGAAACTGAGCAAGGTAGGGATACAGCTTTTGTAAAAGTAAGGGTCTATATTTTGAATTGGGTTCACGTGACCAGAATTCCCGTATGATCCCTTCTTTAAAAATATCATAACCGGCCAGCATTTCGTCAGCACCTTCCCCGGTTATAACTACCTTAATATTGTTTTCCCTCACCTTTTTGGACAGGCAGAACATAGGCACCGGCGCAGTACGTAATATGGGTATCTCTGAATGCCATACAACCTGAGGGAAATAATTGCCAATATCCTGCCTGGTACATGTGAATGCGGTATGCCTTGTTCCCAAATATTTTGAAACTTCCTGCTGATAAGGTGTTTCATCAAACTCATTGTCTTCAAAGCCGATTGAGAAAGTCTGAAGTGTTTCAGGTGCCACTTTTTTAATTAATGCCGTGGTAGCACTGGAATCAAGACCCCCACTAAGGTAGGCCGCAACCTGTACATCTGCCCTTAACCTGATCCTGACTGCATCAGTCAATAGTTTTTCCAGTTCTTCTGCGGCTTCATGTATAGTTCCTTTAAAATAGGCGTCTTTTTCTACCGGAAATTTAAGGGACCAGAAGGGTAGGATCACTTTTTTTTCCCGAGATATTATCATGAAATGGCCAGGAGCCAACTCAAAGATACGCTTAAAGATGGTTCTGGGAGTAATGGTAGACCAGAAAGTGAAAACCTGAGACATTGAAACCGGATCAATTTCAGGTTTAACATCCGGATGTTCAAAAAGCGTCTTAATTTCTGATCCAAATAGGAAGGTATTATTCTCTGTCTGAGTGAAGAAAAGAGGTCGTATCCCCACCCTGTCGCGGGCGAGAAACAATTCCTTCTTTTCATTATTCCAAATTGCAAAAACAAACTGACCATTTAACCTGTTCAGACAATCCGACCCATATTCAAGGTAGGCATTAAGTAAAACCTCTGTATCACTTTCGGTCCTGAAGGTGTAACCAAGACGTTTTAAATCAACCTTAAGCTCAATATAATTGAAAATCTCACCGTTAAATACGATCCAGTATTTTCCATCTTCAGTTGATAATGGTTGTTGCCCTGATTGAATGTCTATAATGCTTAAGCGAACACTACCCAGAGCAGCTATTTTATTAATATATATTCCGCTTTCATCTGGTCCACGATATTGTATACGTGCAAGCATCCTCGTCAATAGTGCTTCGATACTATGCAAAGTGTCCATACTATTGTAAATTCCAACTATTCCGCACATTCTTACAGGGTTAAGTAAGTAGAAATTTACTCTACTGTTTTGATTTTTTCCGTAGTATATAAGAAGTTATTGCATTAATCGATTCAAAATTTTCCTCTATAAGGTCAGAATCACTCGTTTTTAATGCAAATTCTTCTTCTATGAATGTTATTAACATTATAAATCCCATCGAATCAAAATACCCCTCTTTAAAAATCAAAGAATCGTCCTGAATTTTATGTTTTTCAGCAAAGGTATGTTGTAAAACATATTCATTAACCTTTTGTTTGATTGTCAAAACTTCTTGCTCCATATATAAGATTATAAAAAAATTAGATAGAAAAATGGGGAAACAGTTTAAATATTTTTATTCTTTGTGATAATAGCTGTTATAAGCTCCGATCTGGCTTCTCTTCAGATCAAGATCATTAAACACAACATCGTAATTGGCAAATTTATTTGACTGTAAATTATTAATGACCTCAATAAATACATCTTTACGAGTATAATTATTTCTGCATACCACAAGGATCTGTGATGCATGTTTCATCATCTGGAACGCATCGGCTACAATACCGGCTGGTGTTGTGTCAAGAATTATATAATCAAATTTGCTTTTAAGAGTTGTTATCAGGTCATCAAGAATTCCTGACTCCATAAGTTCAGACGGATTCGGTAATTGTGGGCCCGCGGGTATAAATGAAAGATTTGGGACGAAGGTCTTCTTAATGATCTCATCTTTGTTAGCCTGCTTAGCCATATAAACTGAAAGCCCAGTTGAATTGGCTTCTTTGAACTTTAAATGTAGCGTCGGTCTGCGTAAGTCGCAATCCAGAATAATTGTTTTATGGCCTACAGATGCTATTGAGGCTGCCAGGTTAAAAGCGATGAAACTTTTTCCTTCACGCGGTTGGGCGGAGGTAACCAATATTACTTTTGGTGCTTCCGATCTAAGCCTAAGGAAAAGACTACTACGCAGGTTTCTGAATGATTCTGCAATCGAAGAACCTGGAAAATCAGGAACAACAGCTTCGGTTTTAGTTGAGTTACTATAAATTATTCCAAAAACATTTCGGTCCATCAGACGCTGGACATCTGAAACGGAGGTTATCTTTTCGTTAAAGTATTTTTTTAATATAATGAAAAGTGTCGGACCCATAAAAGCAAGAAAGATCGCTGCTAAGTAGTTAATCATCGTTTTGGGCGAGAGGACTGTTCGTGAGGTCTCGCGGGCCGGCTCCATAATCTCGTAATCGGGAATATTTGAAGCCAATGTAATCTCTGATTCAGCTCGCTTTTGAAGCAGGAAAGTATAGATCGCATCACTAAGATTGAATTTCCGCTGCATACTGACCATATTGAGTTCGGTTCTTGGCAGCTTGGAAATCTCTCCTGAAAGTTTTTCAGCACGGTAATTCAGTTCATTCTCACTAAGATTCAATGTGTTAAGACTATTTGTTACATTTTCAATTATAGCCTGTTTCTGTAATTTGATCTTATTTTCGATTTGCCCCAGGAATAGGTTTTTCCCTGAGTTATTGCTTAATAAGCTTGCCCTTTGACTATTCAGCGATTGTAATTCTATTACAAGTGAGTTCATTATTGGGTCATTGACATTTGCTGAAGACGGAGGTTGGAGTACGGTCACATCTTTATTCTTTTCTAAATACTCTAATAAATATTTATAATAACGCTCCTGGACCAGCAGAGCTGACTTATCTGCTTCTATTTTAGTCATTTGTTCCAACGCCTGCTGCCCCTGGTAACTGAGATTAGTTACCTGGTTAACCGATCGATAATCCTTTAGTTTGGATTCAGACTTTGAAAGTGAATCTGATGTTTCAGAGATCTGTTTGTCTATAAAACTTATCGTACTTGATGCTATAAGGTTCTTTTTTGCCAGATCAGCATCGAGATAGGCCTTTAGGTAGTTATTCAGAAAGTCAATTGTCAAATCGATGTTTTCTCCCTGAAACGAGACTTTTATTAGTGAAGACTTGACACTGACGGGTTCAACTTTAAGTTTTTTAAGATACTCTTGTGAGAGTAAATCCTGATGGTAAAACTCAAAATATAAAAGATTCTCATATTTTGCACCAGAATCATAGGAATCTTTATTTCGGAATACAGAAAATTGAAAATATTTATTTTGTACTGTTTCATTAAACTTGCATATTGTGTCTATTTTCAGAACATTTTGTCTGCTCACAATATAGTTATCAACATAGTTATAAAGAGTAACTTCTTTTTCTGAAGATCTTAATCTGTAAGACTTATCATCAATAAGTTTTATATAAAACCTGGCATTGATTGGTTGTAAGTGAGATTTGTCAATATTCACAGTATAAGAAGATCCTTGGTAAATCTGATTTGGATGTCCGAAAATATTAGTCTTGTCTATAAAATAACCTACTTCAAGATTCAGCGTTTTAATAGTTGTGGAGACCAGACTAAAGGAAGTGAGACTATTTATATCATTTTCAAGGTTTCTCACCTGAGAATAATCTGCGACACCGTTGAAAAGACCACTTGATCCACGCAATGAAGGCCTCTTATCTTCAATAGGTCCGATAATGGAATTCACTCTTATTACAACTGGTGAAAATTTGTTAATCATTAAAGCAATTGACATGCAGACAACAAAACAGACTAAATAGTAATATTTATATGGTAAAGCTGTTAATATAAATTCCTTTATATTATAAGCTTCGGAAGGAGATTCTTTTTGATTTAACATTTGCTATTATATTTATTTTAAAATTTAACATTTGTAAAAAGCAGGACGGCAATCAGAGTTGTGATTGAGCTGAGAATTGTTGTATAAGTAATATTCTGATAACTTGAAGAGATAGCTTTCAATGGTTCAACAACAATCACATCATTAGGAAGAATGTAATAGTAGTCCTTACCTGCGATCTTAGAATCTGACAGATCTAATCTGTAATGCATTATCTTCCCTCCTTCATCCCTTATCAGTATAACTTTTTTACGGTCGCCATATTGTGTAAGTCCCCCACCTAAACCCAAGGCCTCATAGATGTTGAGTTTATCCTGGGTAAAAGGGTAGACTCCCTGATGTTGAACCTCACCCATAACTGTGATCTGATTATCAATATATTTGACTGTTACAGATGTATTGGAAACATAGTCATTCAAAGCTTTTTGAATTTTTTCAGAAGCCTGCGCTGTAGTAAGAGAAACTACTTTAATGTTACCAACAAAAGGGAAATTTACATTACCTGATTCGTCTACGAGATAGCCTAGAACTCCATTGCCGGCGCCACTCCTCATTTCTTCAGTAGGATTAAATATCTGGCTTGTCTGCGGATCAATACTAAGTACTATTATATATAATTTATCGAATGGCATAATCAGCTTCTGCGTCCTTGGATTAACTCCTGGTTCTAATAGTTCATTAAGGTCGTTGAAATAATTTACCTGTTTTGTGGGGACACATGATGTTGTGAAAATCAGTAATATTATAATGACTGCTGCACAATAATAATTAAACTTAATTTTATTTGACATAATTTTAAATTATAAAAGAATTATAAACCTGTTCTCTGAAATACTGTTTTAATAGTTTTCAGTAAAATTATAAAATCTAATCGAAGCGACCAATTATCTATGTAAGCTAAATCGAGTTCCATCCATTTTTCGAACTTTATATTGTTTCTGTCAGGCTTAATCTGCCAGAAACATGATAATCCGGGTTTTATTGAAAGACGTCTTAATTGCCATCGTTTGTACTGGACTGTTTCACTTGGAAGCGGGGGACGAGGACCGATCAACGACATTTCACCTTTCAGAATATTAAAGAGCTGAGGCAGTTCATCAAGTCCTGTTTTGCGTAGGAATCTACCTATTTTTGTAACACGAGGGTCATCTTTTATTTTGAAAACGGGTCCGTCCATTTCATTTTCAGCTTCAAGATCTTTTTTAAGTTTTTCAGCATTGACGATCATTGTTCTGAATTTATAGAGGCTGAACTGACGTCCCCTCAATCCTACTCTGGACTGCTTGAATACAACCGGCCCCTTTGAAGTCAATTTTATTAAAATCGAAATAAGCAGAAGAATAGGAGAGAGGCAGATTATCAATAAAACAGATCCACTAATATCCATAATTTTCTTTATGGCAAGTGCAAATGAGTTATGTGGAATATTAATAAAAGTCAGGAACTTCTGATTCCCGATAATGGTTTTTATAGCGTTTGTTAATTTATTATTCTGACCGGTATAATTTAAACTGAATACCACGCCCAACTCCTCACAGGATCTGACAGTATTTCTTACCTCTGCCGGAATCACCTTGGTTTTAAAGTAGAGTACTTCATCAATTATATCGACTTCCATCAGGTCATTAAGTACTGCTAAATATTCATCAGGCAGCAGGATTATTGCCTTCTCATACTTTTGTTTTATCTGAACTGAGCCTGTAAAAATTGCGATTATTCTGTATCCCCAATCCTTATTTAAGATGAGACTTTCAATAAAGGGGATGGATGAGTTATCGGCAATTAAAACCACATTAATATAGTTGTATCCTTTTGCCCTGTAAATCTTGAATACTTTATATTCAAATGATCTGACAAAAAATAGGAACAGAAGGCCAAATATTGCAAACTCTATGAGGAATAAGCGGGAAATCAGATAGAGTTTAAATATAAAATAAAATACCAGCAAAAAAGTAACGATCAATACTGTCGATTGGAAATACTGATAAAAGAGTACTCTGTAACGTTTTGTTCTTGGGATTTCAGCAACCTGGATTAAATAAAGAATCACAAGCCAGATGGGAAGGATTAAAATGAAAAGTTTAAGAGTTCTGCTTTTAAGGAAAAAGAAAGCTACCTCCACATGATAATTTAAATAAAAAGCGCACTGGAAAGCCATCGCAATTGCCAGGATGTCAATTGATCCAAGTACAATGCTTAACATTTTCCGTTTTTTCAAAAATGGAATTATTTTATGATGATCCGGGTATTTAAAAAAATCCATAATCAGGTATGCTTCACTTTAATTAGTTCTGATTAAATGATGAACAAAATCGAGAAAACGATTTCGAAGATGTGACTAATTATCAGCGGTACGAAGGCTTCGTGCGCAGAAATATGTCAGACCATCAAGTTCAGTCATATTAACTACTTTAAAGCCATGTTCGCCTAAAAGTAAAGAAACGCTCCTTTCGGACATGTACTTATTGGTCCTTGAATCAATCATATTGTATATCATGTTCAACAATGGGCTACTTGACACAATACCGTTTTCTATAGCATCAGAATTCCTTTTATAGTAGGAGTCCGAGGGAGCGGCGCT
>Ga0182021_10003283_pt1 | contig 19033 bp, 19 predicted proteins | sample 612E3MmetaG_FD_120493 | JGI IMG/M metagenome (GOLD analysis project Ga0182021, IMG submission 120493) | Permafrost microbial communities from Stordalen Mire, Sweden - 612E3M metaG (Illumina Assembly) | ecosystem: Environmental > Terrestrial > Soil > Wetlands > Permafrost | place: Sweden... | reverse complement strand
TCCCCTCCTGATAGCCGTGTGCGGTGTCCAGGTGCTTCATCCCCGCTTCGAGCGCTGCGCGCACAAGGGCGGGATTGTCGGCCCGCATCACCCCCATGCTCACCACCGGGAGCTCGATCCCTGTTTTGCCGAGCGGCCGGCGGATGACGTTCCCCCGCCCCTTTTCGGGTCCGCCTGACATGCGCGTGACTGCCGTGAGCGCCTGCGAGGAAGCCAGCGCCAGGGATGCCCCTGCAACGGAATTTCGAATGAAACGCCTCCGGTCCATGGATTTCATACACACTCCTCCAAAAAAAACCTCTTGAGCCACTCCATTACAGAGCCTGACTGAAGAGGTTACACGGAAAGAACTTGACAGATCCAATGTAGAGTAGAACGGAGAGAAAGGCAACTTGCCAGGCGGCAGCTCTTGACCGGACCGGGACACGGTTCCTGTCGATCGCTCTCCCGGGCTCCTTACACGCCGGCCAGAGGATATCCGACAGTCTGGGCAAACAGTATCCGCTGAGCAGGACGCAGATTTAACATACCTGCGAGCGCTTTCCTGTCGCAATTATGGAACCAGACCGCCAGCCCCCGGGATGCTGCGAACAAATAGACGTTCCCGGCGATAATGCCCGTATCAACGTAGTAATACGCCTTTTGGACCTCCGGATCTTGCAGTCCGGGTTCCTGATATCCGGCCGTATGGGACAGCCTGTCGACATCCGCGACATAGAGGAGTTGAACAGGAGGAGCATCCATGCCCTCAGACTGACCCCGTCCGATCGCCAGCGGACGCACGTCACGCGCGAGAACAGGGGTAAGCCGATGAGGCAGTGGTTCGTACAGGTAAACGCCTTCCCTGAGGGCGACATACACGTCAATTTCCTGTGAATTGCTCGCAGATGCCGCGGTCCTTCCGGGGAGACCGAACGGACCCTTCCTGCGATTTACCCCGCCCGCCGCCCAGAGGAGTTCCGACAGCACGCGCAGCGGGATCTTCCTCCCGCTGATCTCGCGGGTCGTCTTCCTCTGCTGCAATGCCCGCAACACCGATGTCCCCCGCCCGAGGGAGGGCGCCGGCAATCTGACTGCCTGGAGATCTGTGAGGAGATCGCTCTCCACCGGCCGGCTCAACTTCTTGCTCTTCGATTTGTTGCCGCGATTCATGATGTCCTCCGTTATTGCTTCTGTAATGGGAGGATGGTATCTTTTCGTGAAAGATACAAGTGTCCATTGGGACAGGTCTCTTCTTTCACAAGCAAGGGGAGGCCTGTACGCGTTTTCATAAGGTGCCGGCTAAGCCGGCAAAGGAGTCGACCTATGATGCGCACGCTGATCCCCATCATGTTCCTGCTCGCCGGATGCTCCGCAATTCCCCCGTCCGAACTCCCTGTTGAGCCTCCCGAGCTTGTCTCCAGCACATCGCTGCCGCCGATCACATCGATTGTTCCGGGGGATGGGATGAAATTCACGGTGATGATTCACGTCATGAGCGACGGGACTGTGGGGGACGTGAAGGTTCTCCGCTCCGGCGCTGAGCCCGAGTGGGATTCACTCGCGCTCGATTCCATCATGAAGTGGCGGTTCATCGCCGGACGCCGGGATGGAACCCCGGTGGACATCTGGATCCGCCAGCCCCTTGTCATACAGATCCGCAATCCGATACTGAGGACTCTCGCGCAGATCGTGTGCGCGAATGAGCGGGAAGCGGATTCGCTCTATGCACTTCTTGCGCTTGGAGCAGATTTCGACAGCATCTTCCGCCAGTCACCCCCCTCCCCCGGTACCCGGGACGGCTACATCGGGTCGGTCGACATATCGGTGTATCCCACTTCCCTGAGGAACGAATTGCTGCGATTGAGAGAAGGGGAGGTCAGCCGCCCGGTGCGTCACGGGAGCAGATTTGTCATATACAGGAGGCTCAGATCAGAACCTGCCTGACCGCCGCAGTGATGCTTCTCCTTTTCGGCGCCGGCGCGGAGGCTCTCCGCGCTCAGACCCCGGCGCCGTTCAGGGATCTCTCGTACAGGAGCGCCGTCTTCGGAAGGGAGAAGTTCTACCGGCTTTACCTTCCCCGGGGATATGACACCTCAGGCCGGCGATATCCTGTCGTCTATTTCTTTCACGGCTGGGGCGGCCGGCACTACAAGGACGACAACGCAAAGCTCGAGTACGAAAAACTGCACTCCCTTGTCGACGCCTATCAGGTCATCATGGTGATGTGGGACGGGAATTTTGACGAGAAGGAGCCGCGGCCGTACAACGTCGGCGACCACGGCGACGTCAAATTCCAGATGCAGATGTCCGACTGTTTCAGGGAACTCGTCTCGCATATTGACGGGCGCTACCGCACACTGAGGGACAGAGGGAACCGCGGAATCATCGGATTCAGCATGGGAGGATTCGTGTCGTTTCTCCTTGCAGGGAAGTTCCCGGATATGGTCTCGTCTGCTGTGAGCATGGCGGGGAGCCCCGAGTTTTTTGTCGGCCACCCGGAGAACCACACGCTGTATCCCGTCCGCTACACGTTTAGGAATCTCCAGGGAGTGCACATACGCATGCAGAGCGGAGATTCCGACATTCTGTTCTATCTGAACACCGAGGTACATGAAGGCGCTCTGTGGGAGGGAATTCCACTGGACTACTGGCAGTTCCACGGGGGGCATATGGTGGACAGGCCGGGGGAAACGAAGGCCTTCGAGTCGGCGTTGAAGTTTACGGTGGACGGATTTCACGGTGACAATGCGCTGCCGCAGAACTGGACGCATTATGACGTGTATCCGGATTTCGATGTCTGGGGATATCGCGTCCAGTCCACAAAACAGGGACCAGGGTTTCTCGTCCTCGGGGACGTCGATGCAACCGGATTTTTGATCGGCTCACGCAGCTGGCTTCCCGACGGACCGCCCCTTCCCGGATTGCGTGCGAACGTGAAAACTCCCCCGGTGTACCTCCCCCGGGAAACGTATCACACCGTCCGGCTGTCCGGCCCGCGGGACGCGATTACGGAGCGTCTGGTCACGAGTGGCGAGGACGGCAGCCTGTCACTGGATTCAATCGACACCGGCACCCATGTCGGCGTATTCCGCGAGGGTGATGCACCGGCGTTCGTGTGCCTGGACTACAGCATCGGGAGCGGCGGACGCTTCCTGTCTGTACGGGGAGAAAATACGCTCCGTGTGCGCATGTTCAACCGGGCAGGAGAGGGCCCCCTCCCCTGCCTGGTCCGCGCGACCGTCACATCGGCAGATTCCGCGGTTGCCGTACACGGAGGTGAGGTCAGCACGAACGTCCTCCCGGGAGAACGTGTGGTTGCGCTCCCGCCGGTTACCGTCACCTGTACGAAACTTCCTCCCATTCATGCCGGCCCCGCGCTTGTGAAATTCACAGTCACCGTGTTTGCGGGGAACGCCGTGCACACGAGCATAATCGCCGTCCCCGTCAATTTTGACGTCCCCTTGTTCAGCAATCTGCGGTTCGACGACGGCGTTGCAGTGAGAGAGAAAGCACTGGGGTCGGGAAATGCCGACGGCATTCCGGAGGCAGGAGAACGCATCATGGTGTACGAGGGGGAGCACCGTCTCCGGCTCTACGCGGATGATCCGTGGATCATCAACGGCGACGAGCGTGCCGCCGATGAAATCATTCCCGCCATCTGGCCGGACGGATACACGCTGAGCTCCGTCATCCACATATCCCCTGCGTGCCCGGAAGGTCACACGGTGGAATGTCTTGCAAGCTATGAAACGAAGAGCTACAACCCCATCGAGAGGCGTGTGACATGGGGAAGGGTGCGATTCACCGTCCGTCACCGGTGATTCGGTTCCTTTGTAGACTGTCCGGACCAGCGCCGTGAGAAGCGCCTCCCCCCTTTCCATCGTCCCCGAAGCGTTCCGCCGCAGCCGCTTTCCTCAGAGCCGCCTCTATTTCCCGATTGCGTGCCGGCGCATTGCCCTTCCTCATTGTCGTTCTCTCATGGAATGCTTCAGTCCGGGAAGACTTGCGAGATTTTTTCCCCTGGTCACCATGATCCCCTACTTCGGCATCGGCGCATAAAGAGGGTACACGTTCCGCGGGAAGAGCATCGGCTCGGGACGAGGTCCCCCGGGGGCTCTGATCATCAGGTTGTCGAACAGCGCGACATTTCTCGTTCCGCTGGCGCTCCCGCTAACGAGCCCCGCCATCCCGCTTGCAAACGACGAGTCAGCGGCCGCCAGGACCCGGATTCCATCCACAAACCCTGTTATCGCGGTGCCGAAGAACCGGAGTGTGAGAGTGCGCCATGCGTCTGCCGCACAGGGAGCCGTTTTTCCCCTGGAAAGGAGCGTTCCGGGTTCACTCTCTTGGTTCTGTCGCGACACATACAACGAGCACGTCCCGTCCGCGGAGAGATTCATAAAGTACCCGTCAGGCCTGCATCCATATCCGCTTCCGGTTCCTCTGACACGTCCCATGACACCGGCCCAGCCGTCCATTGACAGGGACACGTCAGCGCTGACATCATAATCCTCCCAGTCCGGATCTCCCAGAATTGTGTACGGCGTCCATTCGGGAGCCCAGCTCTGGGATCCTCCGGCAACTACCTGCCGCAGACATTTTCCGGTGCTGTCCGGGCGTTCTGCAATTTCAAACACTCCCGCAATGTCAGCGGTATAGTGCGGCAGAGAACCCCACGCGTCTGCGTCTCCGTACTCTTCAAACGTCTCGAAGTACGGAAATGGAAACGGCCTCGGACACGGTACACCTTCGAACGAACCTTTCCTTTGCCCGCTCGTTGTCGAGATGGAGTATATGGACCGGGGTTCAAGCGTGCAATCAAAAGTCCCGTTCACGGGGGTGATATCGCTCAGCCGGACGAATTGCTCCCGGGCGTCGCTGCGCCACACACAGAGTTTGCCACCTGACAGGCCTCCGCTCACTGTGCATGTAATCTTCTGGCTTTTTCCTGCGTTTTTCGTTTCGGCGATAATGCTGTAATCGGTTCCCGGAGATTTCAGCGTAACATACGTTCCTCCCCCGGGAAGTCTGCCTGAGGCACCGTTCAGATATTGCCATCCTGCCTGTGAAAACTGTCCGTAATGGGCGTACCCCCAGAGCACGGGCCGGACGTAATAATTCCCTCCCCATGGTTCCCGCGCGACCATCATGGCCGGTTTTTCCGGGAATGGCTCGATGCTGTATGTAGACGCCACAAGGTACCAGTTGACAATCCGCGTCACCCCGCTTTCAATGAAATTCCTGTTAAACGACTCCACAAGACTGATCTCACAGTCAAATCCGTCTTGATATATGTGCTCTTCAGTGTTCCAGATGGGTTTTCCCAATTCTTCACTGATTCTTACGACCTCCTTCGGGGCAGGGATCTCGGACATTGTGTGGGCGCTTATGATGCCCACCGCGGCTCGCAATACTGTGTCCGTCCGCATGTCCCTGCACCAGTCGAACTTTTCTTTTCCCCAGTTGTCAAAGCCGTGGATCTTCACCCCGGACAGGCCGTCCCGGTCGAGCGTCGCCCGGAACATCTTCACAAAATCCTCGCTCACCCCCTTCTCGTTCCGGCAGCCGATCGCGTCGAGATCGAGCCCGTGGAATTGTTTCGCCCCTTTGATCCATCTGACGTAATAATCGCACATGTCCTGGGACCAGAAACTATTGTCCCCCACCCAGCGGGGACATCCCCACGCGTTGGCGTCCAGCGATATCAGAGGATTCCTTTTCTTGGCCTCCTTCATAAGCCACCATTCGTAACCTCTCCTGCAGTTATCATCGCCCCTGGAGTGCATGTGGCTCGGTTCCGATCCCTGAGTTGAATTACCGTCGCCGGGAACCTCAACAAGCAGTGCCGACATCGATGCCCCGAACTCCGGCTTGAACAGCAAATCCAGAATCTGGCTCCGCTCAGGCTCCGGATAGTCCTTGAGAAGGACCGACGTCGCACCCCCTCCGCTCACTGCGCCTACGCCGTCAAATCGCTTGCCGCCTGCAGTCCCGTCGATATGTATCGTTTGACTGTCACACGGGAGCACTGAGAGCCCCGCCGCCAGACTCAATACAACAGGGAGGATCGGGATCCTCCCCCCTGCACTGACACTTTGAGCATTCATCGGCAATGATGTGAGAAGTTGTTGATCGCTGATCCGGGAAGCAGGGGCCGACCGTCCGTATGCGGGTCGGTTCACCCGTCTCCCGGAACCTCACCTGACCAGCAAGAGTTTCTTCGTGAGAACAGCATCTCCCGCACGCAGTCTGTAGAAATACACACCGCTTGCAAGACCTGTTCCGTCGAACTGTACCTCGTAGTTCCCCGCCCCCTGGCTCTCGTTGACAATTGTCGCGATATGCTGGCCGAGCGTGTTGACGACGACGAGCGTGACTGCGGATCGTTGCGGCAGGCTGTACCGGATCATTGTGGTGGGATTGAACGGGTTCGGATAATTCTGTGAGAGTGCACAGCCATGCGGGACCTCCGGCGCACCCCGGACCCCGTCCGGGGTTCCACCGAGGGCAGTATACCGGGCAATGATCTTTCCGTAATCATCCGCCGGCACATAGGCGGCATTCAGGGAGTCATCCCAGATGAGAGAGCCGATCGGGAGATTGTCAAGTGCAGAAATATGTGCCGACTGGCTGAAATTCTCAATAAGATCGGTGAATTTGGTAATTCCCGCCCCAGCTCCGGCATTCTCCGTTTTCACGCCGTTGACAATTCCTGGAAGCGTCGTTGGATCATAGTCGCCGAATATGTATGCGCTGTGCGTAATGTCATTCGCGGAGGCAGGGTAATGCGGATCACCCCACTGGTACGAATCCCATTTTGCCATCTGATCTGCGACCGTCGCATCTTTGATCCCCGGCGTCACTGTCTGAGGGTCCGCCGCAACGGTGTTATCCTCGATCATGCCGTGCGGATATGCTGCAAAGAGCGCCTGTGTCCGTCTGTTCATCCACCCTCCGGGCACGTTGTGCACTGCCCAGGGACCCTTTCCGAATCCGAACCAATTCAGATACGAGACAGGATAGGGGCCGACAGTATTATAGGCGTTATTCTCGTTTCGATAGTACCTGTTCATCAACGTATCTTCGTAGTGGATGTTGTTCGAGACAAACACCCTCATCCTGTCAAGGCCCACATCCGAGGTGTAGTGCGTCGAATCGGCGCTCGCATAGTACTGCGGCTGCACGAGGACTTTTGACCCGGGTGAATTCGTCGTGTCGATATTGATCGCCGTCGTGAATTCCCTCCTGTCAGAATCTTCGTTGTACACGATCGTCGTGTCTTCGCCGGCCCATGCGTGGTTGATAAAGATATTGTTCGTGACGATGAACGTGATATAGAACTGCGACTGGAGCCAGTTCTTCTTGTTGTTCACGATCGTGTTGTGGTTGAGGTACGCGAACCGGGTGAGCGAATTCTGCATGAGAAACGTCAGACCGCCGCTAGTCGTTGTCACGTTTTCCACCCACAGTGTATCGACCGGATTCTTGCACATGAATACCCGCGATCCCCACCACTGCCCCGGATGGAACATGTTTCGGAAGTAGGAATTCGTTATGAAGAACTTCGCGCCACTTTTCCATCCATTGCATTCGAAAAGGTCGATGTTGGCAAATTCGAAAAGGCAGCGGTCGATCGTCAGCACCTGGGGAAGATTCGGCCCCCCCTGTGTCGCCGGTCCGGTTGTCATGAACCAGTTTTCGTTGTTCTGGGTTCCGTCCGTCTGCATGGCCTGGTAGTGGATGTTGACAAGCTTGATGCTCCCCTGGACCGTGTTCTGTGCAATCGCTTTCCCTTGCACAGGCGACATGAGAATGATCGGTTTCCTCCCGCCCTCCGCGCCTGCAATGATCAGCGTGCCTGTCGGGTTTACGACGGTGATCGGCGCATTTTGGACGTAAATCTGATTCGCTTCGAGAAGGTACACCCTGGCGGGGTTGTTTCTTACGTTGTTTGTTGCATCTCCATTGATTGTCGACTCAAGTATACCGGGCGCAGTATTCACGACAACGGTGGTATCGCCGGGCGCACCGAGCGATCGGGACGCGGCGGACAGACAGATGATAAAGCAAAGCAGGTACCTCGCGTTCATAGCATCCTTCCGATGGTTTCCGGCTGCTCCAAGATAGCGCTGCATCCGGCGAACTGCAAGGAAGCCACAGCTCTGGTAGGACATCTCCTCCGTCTGTCCCGAGAATCAGGGGCGAGACGTACGGGTGTGTTTTCACAGGAGAGGAGTTTGAAAATTACGGACTGAAAGGGAGAACACCCCTGAGAAGACTTGCGCCTAATCCGCCTTCGACTCGCGGACGAAGTCGCCCGCCTGAAGCCCGGATCCGGTGATGATTTTCGCCCTTGCGGCTTTGCCTTCGAGCATGTCTTCGGTGACCTTGATATGTCCCACTTTCGCTTCTTCATGTCCCAGCACAAGTCCGGTGTCGGGATCTTTGAGCTCTTCCCCCGGATGGAACACGTCGAATTCCATGTCGGACGCCACGTTCCCTTCTGATCCGGGCTTCATGATGACGGTCCCGTCCGCATTGACTTTGATGATGCGGCCCGACCAGGGGATCTTCGCCATATTCTTTGTTATGAGGTCCACCGTTTCGTTGATCGCCTCGCGTGCAGCCTTCCCGATATCCGTGTCGTTCCATTGACTGAAATCGGCAAAGTTGATGTTCTGGTACCTTCCGCCCAGTCCGACAGTCGATTCCGTCCCCTCTTCGGTCGCCGCGGCGATAATCTCGCCCGTCGTTGTATTGACGAGCCGGATATCCACGGCCGCCCTGGCAGTCTTGGAATTGATCTTTGCGCCGAATAGTGTCGCTCCCCCCGACACTGTGCGGTCTTTGGTTCCCAGCTCGGTGATACTTCCCAGCACGAGCAGGTCCGCGCCGAGGAGTTTTCCGACTGCAGGAGCAGTCTGCGGAGTGACAGCTCCGCTCTGACCGAGATGCTGTTCGGCGAGAACTTTGTTCAGTTCCTTTCGTTCAACGACGTTGAATGTCCCGGATTGCACAAGGGCGGTGATCAGCATGTCGGCGACACCCTGGCCGGCCCCCCTGTGTCCGGACCGATCCTGAAACTCCGCGACGGCCACGCGCTTCTTGACCTGGGCATCCATAAGCGCGGCGGACACGATCAGCAACGAGAGTGCAATGAGAAATATTCTGTGAGGCATACGGGTCCCCAATCAGACTGTTGCGAGGTATTTGTGGATCGAGTAGATTGCCGGTGAGCTCCCCTTCGGGCGCACCCAACCATAGGGAATTTTCATCCGAGCCGCAAGCGAACCCATGAGTTTCGCGCTGTGCCTTTTCTTTCCCCCCTGAGCATTGCGGAAGGTGAGGGAACGAGGAGAGTGTTCAGGCCTTCAGTGAAAGCAGGCCTCCCGGGCCATTCCGCCCGGGGACGAGTGACATTCACTTTGAGGTCGCGATCTTGAACGGGATCGTCAGCCACGTCTTCACCGGCCCGATTGCAGATTGGCCGGGAAGGAACTTTGAATTCATGACCGCCTTGATTACAGGCTTTTCAAGGGTTGATTTCGAACTCATGAGAACCTGCGTATCAATCGGTTTCCCGTCAACGTCGATCAACACCTTAATGACGACCCTCTCGACGACACCTGACATCCAGATGTAATCCGGTATCTCGGGTCTCTCGAGCTTGACGACCTGTGGCTCCTTTTGCGTCGGGACGAATGCAGGAGAGGAGGCTGGAGCCGCCTCCGCACCGGAAATCCCGGATCCGACAGGCTTGTTTTCCGGCATACTGGCTGCCAGGACATGAGGTGCAGAGATGCCGGGGGGAGATGGAGCAACCGGGGCGGATCCGGGTTTCTCCTTCGTCTCCGCCTTGTGAATCGGCTTTTGAATCTGGCTTTGAACCGGCTCCAGTTTTCCCGGATCGGGGATCGCAGAACCGCTCTTCACATGCTGTGCACCGGGCAGAGGGACGGAAGCCCCTGTTGCGACGGGTCCCGGTTTTCCAGGGGAGGGAGACGACTCCGCCGGTGTCCGCTTCGAGACGTTCTGATTGGAGATCTGAGAAGGCTCCACCGGTGCAGTGACGGCAGGTGTTGTGCTGATCGCCGCATCCTCCAGCTGAGCGATCTTTATCACACGCGATTTGATGCCGGCAGAGCTGTTACGATTGAGGAGAAACGCGGCATAGGCGGCTCCAGCAAGAACGATCGCACCCATGATGATTGTGATGACAACCATCTGTGCGCTCTCGTTCCGGGCGGTTTCATGTTGTTCGGGCAGCGGCAACCCTTCCGGAACAATCGCGGGCTCCGATCCGCCTTGCGCAAGCCGGGACTGCGTCAGTTCCGGCCCCCCGTGGCGTTCCGGCTTCTTCAGTTCACGCAATGCGCACTCGATCAGGCCGGGCATCGGCCCGATCAACTCGACCCGGCGAGCTTCGCCGAGTTCCTGAGCATCGAGGAACTCCATGAGAGTCTTCAGCTGGCGTTCCAGCGCGATGATGTAGATATTGGCCGGGCATGAAGAGCGCGCCCGCTCCAGATTCGCCAGCGCACTTTCATAGTCACCGGCTTCCGTAAGATCATATGCTGCACGAAGCTGCTGTTCTCCCAGACTCTCTCCAACCTGAGAATTCATGTCGCACCCCGGCATTAAAGATGGATCTCCATTGTCTTCTGAAATCATCAAATTTCAGGCCACGACCAAAGACGCGGGATTGACAGATCTTTGATGCGGAGGGATGGTGAAAATGGCGGACTTTCAGAGGCAACAGGAAAAAAGAACCGGGCTTCGCTCCGAATCTCCTCCGCGGAAGGAAATATGACGGACGCAGGGCCGTATTGGGGCCCGGCAGGTTACTGAACCGGTTCTATGCCGGCTTCCCCGTATCGATTGGAACGCCCAGAGGAGAGGTCTCGGGACCAAGCAATACCGCTATCCAACGGGTTTGTTCACTTTCTTCGCAGGCAAGTTTCAGTGTCATTGTAAGCGGGACGCAGAAGAGCGCGCCGATCAGTCCGAGCAGATTACCCCAGAGAATTAATGACACAAAGACGACAAGCGGAGACATGCCAAATCTGCGTCCCATAAGTTTCGGCTCGACGATGTTGCCGACTATCGTGCCGATAACCAGATATCCGGCCGCTGTGAGTGCAGCGGTACCACCTCCAGATTCAATAAGGGCAAGAAGAATCACGGGAATCCCCGCCAACAGGGGACCGATCCCCGGGATATAGTGGAGGAGAAACGTCAGAAAACCCCACAGGAACGGGAAATCCACGCCGAGGACTATCAGCCAGATCGTTATCAGGGTGGCTGCCAGCAAATTGACCAAAGTCTTGATGACCATGTATCGCTTGATGTCGCCTGCAAACCTCGTAACCTTTTCGAGTGTTGCACGGGGATAGTTGCGGATCAGGCGGAGTTTGGCCGGAAAGCCCGACGCTTCGAGCAAAATAAACATCATTGTGAAGGCGATCAGGAGCGCGTTTGAGAGAACGGAACCTAACGCCGCGAAAAGCGTCGCGGTGAAGTTCATGATTAGCCCGGGATTGAAATAGTCAAACAACACCTTGTCAGTGACTGCGATACCTCTTGCCTTCAGCATCGTCTTGACTGAGAAGAGAATGTCATGAATGCGGCTCTGATAGGTCGGCAATTCACCTGCGAACCCGTTCAGCGATGCGCCCACAACCGCACCTATGCTCAGCAGTATAGCAATCATAGCTGCCATCACCGCAAGAACGGCGACAACGGAAGGAATATGGTGGCGCTCCATCCATAATACCGGTACCCTCCCGAGCACAGCGAGAAAAACAGAAACAAGAAATAACACGACAACCGACTGTGCCTGGTAGACGCCCCAGATGACGACTACGAGAGTCGCCGCGATGACCGGCAGCGGCATGTCGCGAAAGGACTTACTTTTGTCGATCACGGGTCTCCCATCCTCTTTTTGACAACGGAATCCGGCCGGGCAGGATCGGCCAGGGTGTTCTCCGGAAAGGGAATTCCCCTTGCGGGTCACCCGCCGGACAAACGCGAGGCCATGAGCAGGGTCAGACCAGACTCACAAGGGCGATCATACCGGAGAGAATGATCAAACCTCCGGATACCCTGTTGACCCAGACAAGCCCCCCCCGCTTCAGTCTTCTTCTGAACAATGTTGCAACGAATCCAAGTGTGAAGAACCACAGACAGGTCCCTGAAAACACGCCTGTGACGAGAATTCCCGCGGAAAGGAAACTCAGCCGCGCTCCCAGCCCGAAGGCGGCGAACACGGCAACAAATGCAAACATCGTCAGAGGGTTCGTGAGCGCAAGGATAAAGGCGGAGACGAATGATCCCCAGAAACCTTTGTTGCCAAAGGGAAGGATGGGATCTTTGCGCTTTGCGCGGATGGTCCTGAATCCAAGATAGAGAAGCAGGCCGCCCCCAAGAAGATGCACCCACAACTGTTCGCTGACGATCACATCCGACACGAATTTCAGGCCGAACGCAGCAACGCCACCGTACAGTGAATCCGCGGTCGCTCCGCCAAGACCAACTATCAGGCCCCGCGAGTGACCCTCAGACAGTGTCTTACGGATGCACAGGACACCGATCGGGCCGACGGGAATTGCCATCGCAAATCCTATCAGAAGTCCTTTGAGGAAGACGATAATATCCATTATATGCCGCGCTTTGTGAACGAACCATTCTCCCTGGACGGCCCGGGTACTTACAGACCGAAGAGGAGACCTGCGGTCACGACAGGTGAATTCCCGCTCACACCGTTGCCTCCGGACAATGGCTCGAATCGGTGATCCAGGATGACGTACCTGACGTCGCCGACCAATTCCACGAATGAGAACACGGGGAGTTCCACACCGGCTCCGATGTGCCATCCGGGCTGTTGCCTTGTTTCATTGGCGGGAACTGCCAGTCCTCCCGGAGATCCTGGAGAAACATTGTAGTGAACGGAAGTATTGTACCATCCCGCGCCGACGGCGAGATACAACGGCGGAACCGGGTAGAGCAATCCTGTCACCATGACGGGCCAACTCTTCACCGCGATGGACCCGCTGCTGTACGATTCTTCCCGGTAATTGACCGATGCCTCAATCCCGACGAACGGAGAGAGCTTGAATCGCAGCGCGGCTCCTCCCATCGGTTTGAGACCATCGGCATCCTGAGTCCTGTACAGCCCGCCGAGAACTTCGAATCCGAAGACCCCCTGAGCGTGCGCCAATGGGAGGATCAGGAATACGAGAACCAGACCAAGAATCGAACGGACTGCCATATCTGCTATCCCGGCTGCATCTCTGGGTTGCGGACACGATCACCCGGCCCAGTGTCCTGGAATGAACGCCACAGTTTCTCCCGGTTTCAGCTTCGAACCGGCTTTACGAATCCGAAGCCTTTTCCGGATCTCACTCTCCTACATACAGGAAACCCGGCCGGAAAGAAATCGACCAAAAGGCTGAAACAGTACTTAATCCCCCCCTTCCGGGATTAACTCCTCTTTCAACCATTCAGGTGATGGATTTTGAAGGCTCGTCCGATACATTCTAATGAGACGACCAGGGAGGATCCGGTCACTCATCCGAACAAGCACAAGGGGGACATATGAACACTTGTTTCTCGCGGGCAGGAGGCAGTCAAAACCGCCGGGTTCTCTCCATCGGATTGACGCTGGTGGTTGCGCTGGGAATGCCCTGCGTTGCCGGTTCTCAAAAGAAGGGGATCACTGACGCCCGACAGGCGATTGCCATGCACGCAGGTCTGGGGCGGGATGGCGGCCCACAGGAACGGAGTGTCACTGTTCCTAAAATCGTTGGTTTCAACCGGCCCACGCCGTCGATTGCCGGGGAGCACGATCCGGCACCACAGGGTGCCGAATCCTCTCAGAACTACCCAAATCCATTCAATCCCTCGACGAGGATTGAATACACTCTCGCGACCGCTTCTGAGGTCTCCCTCAGGGTTTACAATTTGCTCGGTCAGGTGGTGGCAACACTCGTGGACCGACGCCAGGACGCAGGCACATATGCCGTGCCGTTTAGGGCATCCAATCTATCAGGCGGCGTATATTTCTACAGGCTGGAAGCCGGGTCCTTCATCTCAATGAAAAGGCTCGTCCTCATAAAATAGCAACCGCCGCCAGGAGATCCATACATGACCCACCCAGCAACCGTTCTCAATCCTGTCGCAGCGGTCCTCTGCACGTTGACGCCGACTGGGGTGGGCATGCTGTTTATCGACAAGGGCGCCGGGTCCGGCGCAGGCGCTTCACTGTGGGAGACGGCTGCCATACTGGTACTCTGCTTTGCCGTCATCGTGGCCGTACTCCTTGTGCTCCGCGCATTCCGTCACAAACGAAATGCAAGAACACTGGATTAGATCTCCGACGTCATCCTGACCAGGACCACGATCGCAGATGACGTCGAGAGATCCCATTGGCGAAGATGGATTCATCCCCCCGGACTGTTCACGCGGGGTTTCGTCGGCCACTGAGGAGATTGAACAGGACTATTATGAGTGCGACGAAGAAAAGAATATCAATGAAACCGCCCCTCAGGTGTGAGACAAACTGGCCCGCCAGCCACAGAATGAGGAGAACAACTGCGATGGTCCAGGGCATACTTCCATCCTTTCTTTCTGTCGAACAGGCCTCTGTATCAGAGACCAAAGAGGAGACTGACCGACATGACATAGAAATTGCTGTTCACGCCATTGCTCCCCGGGAAACTCTTGAAGTTATAATTCAGGAAGACGTACCGCATGTCCCCGACGAGTTTTACCGATGAGAATACAGGCAATTCGAGACCGCCGCCAAAATGCCAGCCAAATTGCTGTTTTGTCTCGCTTGAGATCGACGAAGCCCCTGCAAGAAGCCCTGGAGGAACGTTGTAGCTTATGGAGGTATTGTACCATCCTGCACCAACGGCTCCGTACAGGATCGGGACGGGATAGACAAGTGCAGTCATCATGACAGGCCAGGTCTTTACATCGACAGCCCCCCCGCCATACCGTTCCTCCTTGTAATTGATCGACCCCTCGATTCCAAACACGTCTGAGAACTTGACCCGCAGGACGGCTCCACCCATCCCCCTGGGCTGATCAGCGCTCTGTGCCTTGAAGAAACCAATCTGGGGTCCGAACCCGACGCCGCCCTGAGCGGACGCCGTCACTGCAGATGCGGCCGTCAGAATGACACTGATCAGAAACGGCATCACTACGTGTTGTTTGAGCATCGTCATCTCCTCAATCAGTGATTTGCATATCGGTTCTTCAGCCGTGAATCGCAAACTTCTCAGCACAGCCTGGAGCACTCACACGGACATCACCGGGCGCCTATCCTAGCGAATCTCCTGGTGAGGGCGTTCAACCTGCCTCTTTTCGACGGGATGACGGACCGGGACTCTGAGACTGACCCGTGCACGGCTACGATGATGGCTTACAATGTGGTGTCTCGGGGGCGGGCCGGGGTTTTCGTGCTTCTGTATCTGGGAGGCCGCTGTTGCCACAAACACCACGCTTGCCAGCGCGACCAAAAGACCACCCGCAAGAATTCGGACGTGTTTCATGTTATTTCTCCTTTGATTGATATTCCGTTCCGCGATCTCTCCGGCCCTTGAAGGTAAAGACAGAGGGTCATCGAAGCGATCTAAGCCCGGCGTGACAGACCTTTGACGCTCACATACTACTCTCTTATACCTCGCATTGTGGAATCGACCATAAGGATGGAGATGTAGTTAATACTCGCCCCGGCGTGACAAACCTTTGACGCTCACACACTAATCTTTTTCCTCGCATTGCGGAATCGACCATAAGGATGGAAGGGTAGTTAATACTCGCCCCGGCGTTTGACCGTGCTAAAGATTGTCTGATTATTCTGTCGGCCCGAAATATAGCTGTCCTTCGTATTTCTCTATAGGCCCGTTCTTTTTTCCAATTCCTCGGGATATCGGTCTCCCACCACTTTGATCCTTGCCAGTGCGGAATTGACGACGCTCACGTCTTCGGTCGTCAGCGTGATGGCTGCCGCACCGATGTTCTCTTCCAGCCGGTTTAGTTTTGTCGTCCCCGGAATGGGCACAATCCACGGTTTCTGAGCGATGAGCCACGCAAGAGCAATCTGGGCCGGTGTTGCTTTCTTTTGTTCCGCCACTTTCTTGAGTAAATCCACAAGGACCTGGTTGGCGTTGAGCGCCTCGGAAGTAAATCGGGGAACGATGCTGCGAAAATCTGAGCGTTCGAATTTGGAATCCTTGTTGAACGTTCCCGTGAGAAAGCCTTTACCCAGGGGGCTGAACGGTACAAACCCGATGCCGAGTTCCTCGAGCGTGGGGATCAATTCTTCTTCTGGGCGTCTCCACCAGAGTGAATATTCGCTTTGGACAGCGGTAACCGGCTCAACGGCATGCGCGCGGCGGATGGTTTTCACCCCCGCTTCGGAAAGTCCCCAATGTTTGATTTTCCCTTTCTGAATCAGCTCTTTCATCGTGCCCGCCACATCCTCGATCGGCACGGCTGGATCCACGCGATGCTGATAGTATAAATCTATGACGTCCGTATTGAGGCGTTTCAGTGAACCCTCGACGGATTTTCTGATTTGGTCGGGACGGCTGTCCTGCATCTGTTTCCCGTCCTGCATTTTGATGCCGAATTTCGTGGCAATCACCACGTGTTTGCGGTGAGGTGCTAAGGCCACGCCCAGAAGTTCCTCATTAGTAAACGGTCCATACATTTCTGCCGTATCAAAGAGCGTAACACCCTGCTCCACGGCCGAGTGAATCAATGCAATCATCTCCTTTTTGTCGGGTATTTTGCCGTAAGCGTAACTCATACCCATACAACCGAGCCCTAGGGCCGACACTTCCAAACCGCTTTTTCCGAGTCTCCGCTTCTTCACACCTTCTCCTTTTGACTGTTCTTGTTGCCTTATTACCATCGTAATGCGGCCACAGATCCATGCATCGCCTTTCAGCATCGCGCCGGTCGCCTCGTATTCGCCCTTCCCGGTGGGCTACGAAAGCCCATCGCAATTCGGCCGGGAGTATAAGCGGCTCTTCGGAGCACCGCCCATCCAGGATCTTGAACGGAAACGGCTGTTGATGGAGCAGGCGTAACTATTCCATTCTGAGGGTTCTCTCAAACGGAAACGGAGCCCGGAGAGGGTTACTGGAGCACCACATGACGGCGTTTATCGCACGTTCAAGCGAAGACGAACTCCCTCGTGAGGATGATGATACACGACGCGCCGATGATAATAAACGACGTGACGGGGATGATAATATTCACGACGGGGATGATAGTAGACGTGATGTCTGGTGCGATACCTGGAGCCCACGTGTATTGTTAATTGTGAGCTTGCCAGGGGCACAAACATCATGCCTGCGATAGCAATGAGAAGACCTGTCGCCATGACTCGTAAGTGTTTCATGCGTGTTCTCCTTGGTTAGACCACTCGATCAGCGACTCGCCCCGAAATGTTCGGCGACCGCATCCCCGGCTTCACTATACTCTCGCCCAGGGAGTACTACTTCTTCCTTGAAGACCTTTCCGCCGCGGGCGGGGTTGCCGAGGTCATATCCGATTCTGCGACGTTGAGCTCGGACTCGTGGGAGTGAACGATCTGCCAACGCCCTGCACGCAGCTGCACGACGATCGACGCAACACCCTGGCCCTCCACGTCGTCACCGGCTTTTGTCGTGGCCGTGAAATGGAAGGATTCCGTGACTACAGCGGCTTCCGCGCCGAGGACAACGACGTCCGAAGCATCGATCTCAGTTCTGAGCGAGTCGAGCGTCGCAATGTCGCCGTACACGCTATCCTTGAACGCGCCGTACGAAGCATAGAGGAACCCGTTTTCAAGGAAACGCGCATCGGGATCCGAAGAGAAGCGTGCAAAGACGGCAGGTCCGTCAAGGTTCTGTACGCCTCTGACAACATCCTTGGCCACGGCCCTTGCCGAGTCTGCGACGGCGGACTTCTGGGCGTCCGTGAGTGCCGTTGGCTGGGACTGGCAGGCAAATGCAATGATCACGAATGCGAGAACGATAAGACTTGAAATTGATGTTTTCATAAAGCCTCCGAATGGTAGTGCGGGATAGTGAATGGACTCCGACGTCCTTTGATGCTGCATTGCGCGTAGCCGGTGGGGCAGTGACATAGCGTGCCGCTGCACCATGACGATCAATGCCCGGTGAAGGCGGCGCATCTTGCACCGATCGGTGGGACTGATCAGCCTCTTTTGGCCAGCCGGATGATATACAGCAGGACCAGAGCACCGACAATCGCGGCAATCAGCAAGCCGAGAATGCCTCCGCTCGAAATGTTGAGCAGGCCAAAAATCCACACACCGATGAAGGAACCAATGACCCCGACAATCAAATCACCGACCAGGCCGAACCCGGCGCCCTTCATTATTTTCCCTGCGAGGAAACCGGCGACGACACCGATCACGAGGAAAAGAAGCAGATTTTCTGTGCTATAATTCATATGACTTTCTCCTTTTGAGGTTGTTTGTTTTCAATCACGGTGCACATGGCCCCCGGAATGGACACGGACCCCACGGCGGGTTAATCCACTTTTTTCAATCAGCGATCAAGGAGAATCCCTCAATCCTCTTAAGGATACCGATGACAATCCTGATTGAGAATAGACACAAAGGATGATAAAAGAGTTACTCCTCTGTCCAGACAGAATCGCCGCACGACGAGAAACAGCAGCTCAGCAAGAAGGAGTGGCGCGGGGACGGATCGGGAAGGCGGGAATGGGAGGAGGACTTAAGAAAAGAGCTCAAACAGCCTCTGTTCGACCGGTTTGAATCCTCATTGTGGAGGGCCTCACGAGGAAGACGGGCCAATATTGGCCGCGGACCTTCAAGTTAAAGGTTTCCGTTCTTTGATCTCCTGCATTGCAGTCTTGATCGTTCGCCCGAACTGTTTGTCTTTCCTGCGTACTTCCACGTACGGGAATGACTGGCGTAACCATCCTATGTCTCAGCACACTTCTCCACTACTTCACGAAGATGGCGTTCACGACCACATCTCTTCTTCTGCTTTCAGGCGTCACTTTC
>Ga0182021_10003282_pt1 | contig 19034 bp, 17 predicted proteins | sample 612E3MmetaG_FD_120493 | JGI IMG/M metagenome (GOLD analysis project Ga0182021, IMG submission 120493) | Permafrost microbial communities from Stordalen Mire, Sweden - 612E3M metaG (Illumina Assembly) | ecosystem: Environmental > Terrestrial > Soil > Wetlands > Permafrost | place: Sweden... | reverse complement strand
TCTCCCACAAACCGGTGGCCGTGGGTGCTCATGGCCACCAGGTCGCACTGCTTCTCCCTCACCCACTTGATGATCTCCTCGGCCGGCTCGCCGTACGCCAATTCCGCGTCAGCCACAAGGCCCGCGGTTTGAAACTCGGCCTGCACCGTCGCCAGATACGCCTTGTCCTCCGAGATCTCCGGGCTGACCGCCTCGCGCCCGAACATGCGCGCTGCCCAGCCGTCGGCCACATGCAACAGGACGACACGGCTGCGCGTGATCTGAGCCAGGGCCTTGACGTGATCAATGATCGCCCGGTCGGTCGGCGTCGCGTCCAGCGTCACGAGAATCTTGTTATACATGGATTGCCCTCCGCTCGGAGTGCCCGGAGCGTCATCCTTCAGCGCCCCACGATGACGGCCCAACCCTCCTTCAATGCGTCGGGGAGGCTATAGAGGTCCAGCGCCGTAATCAACAACGCGCTTCCCCAGCCCGCCAACAGCAGGAACCAGCCATTCCGCCATTGCCCCATCCGCCGGCGCGAGCTGGTGAAATGCAGCAGCGGAAACATCGCCAGCGGCAGCTCAATGCACAACACGACCTGGCTGAGATTCACCAGATCGGTCACGCTGCTGTTGCCACGGACGCTGATTATCACGATCGCCGGCACCACGGCCAGGGTGCGGGTGATCAGGCGCCGCAACCATGGCTTGATCCGCCAGTGCATGAAACCTTCCATCACAACCTGCCCGGCCAGCGTGCCGGTAATCGTGCTGCTCTGGCCGCTGGCGAGCAACGCCACCGCGAAGAGCGTGCTGGCCAGCGTCGTCCCCAGCAGCGGCGCCAGCGTCAGGTAGGCCACGCGGATCCAGTCGCTGTCGGCCGCGAATCGGACCACCGCCCCGTTGGCCGCGGTCACACTGTCCTTGCCGTTGAACACGATCGCGGCGAGCACGAGGATCGCCGCGTTGATGAAGAACGCGATGGTCAACGCCACCGTCGTATCGATCGTGTTGAAGCGAATGGCGCGGCGCACGGACGGCTCATCCTGCTGCAGCTTGCGGGTCTGCACCAGGGCCGTGTGGAGGTACAGGTTGTGCGGCATGACCGTCGCTCCGATGATGCCGATCGCCACGACGAGCATGCCGGCCTGGGCAAAGTCGGGCCGGACCATCGCGCGGCCCATTTCCAGAAAGTCAGGCCGGGTCTGGGCCAATCCGAAAACCTCCACCCCATAGCAGACGCCGATGGTCAGCACAAAAACCGCGACCACCGCCTCGATCAACCGCATGCCCAGGCCTTGCAGCGCCAAGAGCAGCAGCACGTCGAAGGCGGTGATGATGATCGCCCACTGCAGGGGAATGTGGAACAGCATGTTCAGGGCCACCGCGCTGCCGAGGGACTCCGCCAGGTCCGTCATGCCGATGGCGATTTCCATGGAAATCCAGTTCGGCCAGCGCAGCCACCCGGGGTAGTAGTCGCGGCAGCACTGGGCCAGATCCTTGCCCGTCGCCACGCCCAGCCGCGCCGAGATCACCTGCAGGATGACCGCCATGAAGCTGGCCAGGGCAACGACCCAGAGCAGGCCGTATTTGTACTGCGCCCCGCCCGCCAGATCGGTGCCCCAGTTGCCCGGGTCCATATACCCGACGCTCACCAGGATCGCCGGTCCGACAAAGGCCCGCCATTGCCGCCAGAACCCGGTCTGCTGGCCGGGCACCTCCACGGTGCCGTGCACCTCCTCCAGCGAGGGGTGGCCGGCGGGCGCCGGGTCGGCCCCCGGGCGGGGACCGGAATCTTTTGGCCTCGTCTCCAAGTTGTAGCCACGGCTACAACCACCTGAACCGGTTGTCAATGAGCTTTCCTTTTGGCCCGATTTGCGCCTGAATCCCCCCCCTATGGGCACCCCCGCCAGACGCCGCCCCGCGGCACCCCGGACCGGCCTCCAGCGCACCCGGGCGGAGCACGCCCAGGAGACCGCCCAGGACTACGCCGAGCTGATCGCGGAGCTCATCGGCACGACGGGTGAGGCGCGGGTGACCGACCTGGCCCGCTGCTTGGGCGTCACCCATGTCACGGTGAACCGCACGATCCAGCGGCTGCAGCGCAGCGGGCTGGTGACCGCGCGTCCCTACCGCTCCATCTTCCTGACGGAGACCGGCCGGAAACTCTCCGTCGAGTCGCGGCGGCGGCACGAGATTGTCGGCGCGTTCCTCAAGTCGCTCGGCGTGCCGGAGGGGATCGCCCATGCCGACGCCGAGGGCATGGAGCATCACGTCAGCAAGGAAACGCTCGCCGCATTCATCAAGCACCTCAAGCGCCGCCGGCTCCGCGCCTGAGACGGCCCGCTCTGCCCGCGGCGCCAGCCTGCGTCGACCCCACTTCGGTCTTGTCTCGCCCTCCCCGGGGTCGCCAAACTTCCGCGCGATGTCGAGGTCGTTTGCCCGGATAGTATTCGCGGTCACCACGGTGTTTTTCGCCGTGTTTTTTCTCTGGCCGGTTGTGCAGATCCTCAAGGGCGGTTTTCTCGACGCGGACGGGCGCCTCAGTTTCGCCGCCCTCGGTGAGCTGTTGTCGAATTCGCTCTATCTGGGGGGCTTGGGGAACTCCTTCCTGCTCGCGGCGGCCACCACGATGCTGGCCCTGCTCATCGCGGTGCCCGTCGCCATGCTTTCCGACCGCTACCGGTATCCCGGGAAGGGCCTGCTGACCTCTCTCCTGCTCGTTCCGATGATCCTGCCGCCGTTTGTGGGCGCGATCGGCATCAAGCAGATTTTTGGCCAGTATGGCGCATTCAACGCCCTGCTCATTGCGCTCGGCCTTCACCCGCCCGGCTGGACCTTTGACTGGTTTGCCGCCAGCCCGTTCCTCGGGGTAGTGATCGTCGAGGCGCTCAGCCTCTACCCGGTCATCTACCTCAACGCCGCGGCGGCCCTGGCCAATGTGGATCCTGCGATGGAGGAAGCCGCCGCCAGCCTCGGCTGCACCGGCCTGCGGCGCTTCGGGCGCATCACGCTGCCGCTTATCAAGCCTGGCTTGTTTGCCGGCTCGACCATTGTTTTCATCTGGACGTTCACCGAACTCGGCGTGCCCCTCATTTTTGACTACACGCGGGTGGCTTCGGTGCAGATTTACCACGGGTTGAAGGACATCGGCGGCAACCCGTTCCCATACGCGCTCGTCGTGATCATGCTCGCGAGCTCCGTCCTGCTATACGGCCTGGGCAAGGGGCTCTTTGGGCGCGAGGCCTACGCCATGATGGCCAAAGCCACCAGCACCGGCGGGCCGAGCCGGCTCCCGCCGCTGCGTGCTTGGGGCTGCACGCTGCTCGTGGCTGGCCTGATTTTTGTCGCCGTCCTGCCCCACATCGGGGTGGTGCTGGTCGCATTTTCCAGCCACTGGCATGCCACGGTGCTGCCGGACCAATTTACGCTGGGAAATTTCCGCCTGGCGCTCGGTCACGACCTGACCGTTCCCGCCATCGCCAACAGCCTTAAATACTCCAGTTTTTCGACGGTCGTCGACCTGGTGCTCGGCATTGCCATCGCCTACGTGGTCGCGCGGACGCGACTCGCCGGCCGGCAGATTCTTGATTTTCTTGCCATGCTGCCACTCGCGGTGCCCGGCATCGTGCTGGCGTTCGGTTATCTCGCCATGAGCCAGGAAGGCCGGTTCTTCGCCTTCCTCAACCCGGTCGACAATCCGACGCCGCTCCTGATTATCGCCTACTCCGTGCGCCGCCTGCCCTACATGGTGCGGTCGGCCGCCGCAGGTTTCCAGCAGACCAGCGAAACCCTGGAGGAAGCCGCGCTCAGCCTCGGCTGCCCGCCGCTCAAGGCCACCATCCGGATCACCCTGCCGCTGATCATGGCCAATCTCATTGCGGGCGGCCTGCTCGCCTTCTCCTTTGCGATGCTCGAGGTATCTGACTCACTCATCCTCGCCCAGAAGCAGGCGTTCTATCCCATCACGAAGGCCATCTTTGAGCTGTTCCAGCTGCTGGGTGACGGGCGGTTTCTCGCCTCGGCGCTGGGGGTCTGGGCGATGGTCTTTCTCGGCGTGACCATCGCCGGCATGAGCCTCCTGCTCGGCAAGAAGCTCGGCGTGATCTTCAGAGTCTGACCGGAAGCCGGCGGGCTGCCAGGCTGAGGACCGCCACCCCGGCGCCCAGCGCCGCGGTAAAAATGAAATACCGGCCGTTTTCATGCAGGCCAAGCGCGGTGATGAAGGCCGGGGAGAATCCGGCGAGAATCCGGCCGAGATTGTACGCGGCCCCCGACAGCATGGTGCGGTGCGGTCCGAAGACTTCATTGAAGAACGCGCCTATCAGCCCAAACGGAAGGCCGTTGAGCAGCGGGAGCACCAGCGCAAAGGCCAGGGTCCGGGCCGGCCACGGGCTCAACCACGCCCAGGTCGACAGGGCGCCGAGCGCCGCGGCATAGCCGGCCAGCGCCCGGCCCACGCCGAACCGCCGCACGATCCAGGCGCCCAGCAGCAGGCCCGGTATCACGTTGATCCAGAAAAACGCAGTGTAGGTGACCGTCTGCGGCAGATCCTTTGCGTAGAACACGTTGATCGTGCCGCTGGCGATCGTCAGACTCGCCAGACCAAGGCAAACGGCGAACGGCAGGAGGTTCGCACGAAGCGCCCCCGAGCAGGTCTGGTCGTAGCTCGCAGTGCCCGCGCCGGCGCCTGTCAGCCGCGGAGGTTCGGCGTCCCTTGCCAGCACTCTCCATCTCGCGAGTGACAGCAGCACGACCGGCGCAATCGAGGCCGCAAACAGCCACCGCCAGCCCCACGCGGGCAGCAGATAGCTCCTGGCGAGGGCGGCCAGCAGCCCCCCGAGAATGGCAAACTGCAGCAGCGCCGCGAACCGGTAGCGGGTCGGACGGTCCACCCGCTCCGCCAGATAAGTGTGGCTGATCCCCCACTCCGCGCCCAGCGCCAGCGAGGCCAGCAATCGGAACCCGAGCAGACTCGAATAATCCCAGGCGAGGCTGAGCCCGGCAATGCCCAGCACATAGACGCCAAACACCACCAGCATCACCCGGCCCCGGCCCCACTGGTCGGCCATCCAGCCAAAACCTATCGCCCCCGCCCCCACCCCAGCGAGGCCGGCGAATTGCAGCGCATTGCTGCAAGCAGGCGTCAACGCGAACTGCGCCGCCAGCACCCGCTCCAGATAGACGAACAGGTAGAGATCGTAGTAGTCGAAGAGCAGCCCGATGAATGCCGTCCAATAGATGCGCGCGGTGGAAGGCTGGCTGGCGGGATCACCCATGTCGGACACACGGATGGGCTCTCTGCCCAAATGTTGTCAAGCGCACCCGGTGCTCTCAGCCGACCCGGTGCTGAGAAAAATCTTGGAAAAAACCGGCGTTGGTCCGGGATGAGCGCATGGCCGAGGTCTACTGCTTTGGATATGTCAGCACGGGCAAGGTGCTGCGACCCCGGGATCACTACCCGGAGGCGGACGGCTACGCTGAAGGCATGCAGTTGAACCGGGTCAACCGTTGAAGCACGCAGATCAGATGACCATGATCCCGCTCGCGATTTCCAGAACCGAATTGTGTAGGGCGGGGTCACGACGAGTGCGCCAGCCTCGGAAAAGCGGCGCGTTAGGGACCCTTGTCTCCAGCCTAAACAAGGGATGACGCGCCCCACCTCAAATGCATCCTTCCGTATTGCTGCTGCGATCTTCCGTCAGGCGCCCGGTAGGTCCGCGCGCACCGCCGCAGCCAGGCGTTCAAGACAATCCTTCACCTGGGCGGCATCCGCTCCCTCGACCAGCAGACGGATTTTCGGCTCCGTGCCTGAATACCGCACTAGAACCCGGCCGCGTTCGCCGAGTTCCGACTTAACTGCGCCAATGGCGGTCTGCACCGCCGGCAAGGACTCCAGGGGTCGCTTCTCGCCTACCGTCAGCGCCATCGCCAATTGCGGATACTTCTGCAGCACACGACGCAATTCCGACAGTGGTTTCCCGGTGGCCAGCATCACTTCGATGACCTTGAGAGCCGCCACGAGTCCGTCGCCGGTCGGCGAGACCTCCGCGCAGATGATATGGCCCGACGACTCCCCGCCCAGCATGGCCCCCTCGGCCAGCAGGCATTCGCTGACATAGCGGTCGCCAACCGGGGTCCGGCAGACCCGCCCACCGGCTGCCCGCACCGCCGCATCAACGCCGAGATTGCTCTGCACGGTCACGACCAGCGTGTTCTTCACGAGGGTTCCTCGTTGCAGCGCGTGCACCGCCAGTATGGTGAGGATTTCATCGCCATCCAGCACCTCGCCGTGTTCGTCACACAGGACGCAACGATCGCCGTCGCCATCATGGGCGACCCCGAGTTGGGCTCCGGAGCCGCGCACGGTCGCGCAAAGTTCCGCTGGATGCTCGCTGCCGACTCCGGCGTTGATGTTCCGCCCGTCGGGCGCGTCCCCGATTCCGATTACCACGGCGCCCAGCGCGCGCAGCACCGCCGGACTGGTGCCGCAGGTGGCGCCGTGGGCGGTGTCGAGCACCACCCGCCAACCGTTCAGGCAGCCGGCCGGCAGGAGGCGGGAGGCGGCCTGAACATAGTCCGTCGTCGCAGCCATCTCCAACACCGGCGGCGCACCCGCCCCCGGGTCGCGCTTCAGGCTGGGCACCATCGCCAGCTGCTGTTCAATTTGCTGCTCCTCCTCGTCGGTCAGCTTGCCGCCGTCGAGTCCGAAGAACTTGATGCCATTGTCCGTGGCCGGATTATGCGAGGCCGTGATCACCAAGCCGAGCGCCGCACCCTGGGTCCGCACGGCGCGCGCCACCGCGGGAGTCGGGATGATCCCGAGCGCGACCGGCATGAAGCCTTCGCGGGCGAGCCCGGCGGCGAGCGCGGCTTCCAGCACTGGCCCCGAGGCCCGGGTGTCACGTCCGATCAACACGCGGGGGGTGGCGACCCCTGCGTTCCATTCCCGGGCGCTCTTTAGCCACCGGCCGGCCGCCGCGCCGAGCCGGCAGGCGAATCCGGCGTTGATCACGGGCCCGCCGTACCGGCCGCGCACCCCATCGGTCCCGAAATATTGGCGGTTCATGACCGGTAAAACTCCTTCACGGCCGCGATCTTCTTCCTCACGGCGCCGCCGAGCAGCAGCTCCCGTGCTGGCTCGATTCCGTCCTGCACGCACGAATTGCGGCCGACGATCCAGAGCGCTACGGCCGTATTGAGGACGATCGTGTCCACAAGGCCCTTCGGGCCCCGGCCCGCGAGAATGGCCTCGACGATCGCCAGATTGGCCGGCACGTCGCCACCGCGGATGTCGGAAAACGGCGCCTGCTTGAGGCCAAAATCCCCGGCCTGCCAGTGCGCGTCAACGGCGACCAGCCGTCCGAAGCCGCGCACCCGGTTGATGGTGGCGGTCGTGAGTTCATCGATGCCCCGCCCGTCCTCGATCGCTCCCACCACCGCGAGGCCGGCCCGGGCGCCCAGCGACTCCAGGGTGGCGGCGAGCTTGTCCGCCCACGACTCCGCGAACGTGCCGAGCAACACATGCGCCGGCCGCCCCGGGTTGATCAGGGGTCCGAGGAAATTGAAGACCGTGCGACGACCCGGCGCGGCGAGCGCCTTGCGCACGGCCGCCACGTGCTTGAAGGCCGGATGGAAATTGGGCGCAAAAAGAAACACGAAGCCCAGTTCGGGCATCGCGCGGCGGAGTTTTTCGGGCGGCGCGGCGAGATCAACCCCGAGCGCGGCCAGCAGGTCGGCGCTGCCGCATTTCGAGGTGATCCCGCGGTTCCCATGCTTCATCACCGGCACGTCGGCGCAGGCCAGCACCAGCGTCACGAGGCTGGAAATGTTGAAGCCGCCCATGTGGTCCCCGCCCGTTCCGACAACATCGATGGCCTCCGCCTCCCATGCCTGCAGCCCGGGGTCGATCGCCAGCGTCCGGAAAACCCTGGCAAACGCCGCCACCTCCGCGGCCGTCTCTCCCTTGTCAGCAAACGCCGTGAGAAAGGCGGCTTTCGCCGCGTCGGGCACCTCGGGCCTGGCCAGCGCCTGGGCGGCGTCGCCCACCTCGGCGGCGCCGAGGTCCTCGCCGGCGGTCAACCGGGCGCTGAGAGTGGCAAGGTCAAACATGACACCGAGCACTCTGGGAGAGCCCGGGCTGGAGAAAAGCCGAAAAACCGCCGCCATAAGACTCGACACCCGCCCGCAAATTTCCCAGCTAAATGCCGTGCGCCGCCTCTTGCTCGTATTGATCGCCTCGGGAATCGTGCTGACCTTTGCAGCGTTTCGCCTGCCGCTCGGGGTGGTCGCCGCCACCCCTGACCACCCGGCCGCCGAGCTGAGTGTCGGCGATGCTATTGTGCTGGGGCTCGTTGAGGGAATCACGGAATACCTGCCGATCTCCTCCACCGGGCACCTCATCATTGCGAACCACGCGATGCACCTCGATTCCACCGCACCGCTGAGCGACGCTGACGGGAAGCCCCTTTGGTTCAAACGACCTTCCGCCCGGAATCCCGGGGGTGAGCCGCTCACGCTCAAGCTTGCCGCCGACACCTATTCCGTCGTGATTCAGTTCGGAGCCATCCTCGCGGTCGGACTGCTGTACTGGCCGCAGTTGCTGGGAATCTGCCTGGGGTTGCTCGGCAAGGACGCCGCCGGCCTCCGCTTGCTGCGCAACTTGATCGTGGCCTTCATGCCGGCAGCGGTGATCGGTCTGCTGCTGGACCACTGGATCGACAAGCACCTCTTTTCCATAGCTGCGGTTGTCGCCGCCCAGATCAGCGGCGCCGTGCTCATGTTCGCGGCCGAGCAGTGGCGGAAAAAATCCGCCACCTCCGCCAATGCGATTCTCAATCCCGCCGACCTGCCCGCCAGGCGCGCCTTGGGCATTGGTTTCATGCAATGCCTCGCCCTCTGGCCCGGCACGAGCCGTTCAATGACGACCATTGTCGGCGGTTATTTTGCCGGCCTCCCACCGGCCCGCGCCGCCGAGTTCAGCTTCCTGCTCGGATTCGTGACCCTGACCGCAGCAACTGTTTACAAAGGCTACCAATCCGGCGCTGCCATGATCGCCGTGTTCGGCTGGGCGCATGTCTTGCTGGGGATTGTGGTCGCGACAGTGGCGGCAGCGGCCGCGGTGAAATTCCTCGTCAGCTATCTTTCGCGGCACGGTTTGACCGTCTTTGCCTGGTACCGCCTGGCCGTGGCGGCTGTGCTCAGCGCGCTTTATCTCCTCTAGGAGGAGGCCGGCGGACCAGGTCGACTTGATATGATGTCTTGACCCTCTTCCGCGCCAATCTTTACTCGGTCACCCTTAATCAAATCACTCGCGTCGGCCGGTACCAAGAACGGCGGACGCAACGGTTTTCAACATGGCTAACCCGAAACGCAAACGATCCAATCGCCGCAGCGCCAACCGCCGGGCTGCCAATGCCTTCAAGGCCCCTCAACTCTCAGTGGACCCGTCGGATGGCGGTGCCGTGCGGCCGCATCGAGTCAACCCGAAGAGTGGCATGTATCGTGGCCGCCAGGTTCTCACCGTGGAAGTCTGAACCCCGGCGGGGTTGACCGGATTTGCAGGCATGACCCCGCGGCATTTTTCGTAATGGCAGACACGCCCACCGTTGGCCGGATTGCCGTCGACGCAATGGGAGGCGATCTTGGCCCCGCCGAGGTCGTTGAAGCCGCGCGTCTGGCCATGGCGGAATATCCCGACCTGAATCCGCTTATTCTGGTCGGCGATACCGCCGTTTTGAAACCTCTGGTGGCGAAGGCGGGGCTGGCCGACAACCCATCCCTTTCGCTCAGCCATGCGTCAGAGGTCATCACGATGGACGACAAGCCGCTGCTCGCCATCAGGCGGAAAAAGGATTCCTCCATGATGCGTGCCATCGAACTGGTGAAGAATGGCGAGGCCATTGCCGCGGTCAGCTGCGGCAACACCGGCAGTCTGGTGGCGGCTGGAATTCTCAAGTTGCGCACCTTGGAGGGCCTTGACCGCGCGGCGCTCGCGCCGGTCGTGCCGCGCGCCGACGGCTATTTCATCCTCATCGACGCGGGGGCAAATCCGGACGCCCGGGCCGAGCACCTGGTGCACAATGCCATCATCGGCTCGCAGTACGCCCGAATCGAACTCGGCTGCGAGGAGCCGCGCGTCGGCCTGCTGACCATCGGCACGGAGGAGGGCAAGGGCAACGCCCTGACCGCCGATACCCATGAGGCGCTCAAACGGATCGGTTCACTGGTGAACTACGTCGGCCCTGTCGAGGGTTTCCAGCTTTTTTCCAATCATGTCGATGTCGTGGTATGCGACGGCTTCGTGGGCAACATCTGCGTCAAGAGCTGGGAATCGCTCGTGAAATTCTTCTCCGGTGAACTCCGGGGGCAATTGCAGGCCAACGCCTGGCGTTCCGCCGGCGCCTTTCTGGCGCGGGGTGCCTTTGCGGCGCTGCGGCGCCGGATCAACCCGGAACGTTATGGCGGAGCTCCTCTGCTGGGGCTTAAAGGCAACCTTATCAAGGCCCACGGCTCGAGCAACCGGCAGTCGTGGAAGCACGCCATCCGCATCGCCCGGGAGGCCATCAAGTCCGACCTGAATCATCGCATCGAGGTCGACGTGGCTGCCGCCAACGACATTCTACGCCAGCCGGTCGCCTAATGGTTTCGCGGACTCCATCTTCCTGCTCACCGGCCCTCTCCTTGCGATCAATGCGTCCTCCGGGACGGACGAAACCGGCAGGGGAGATTCGGGAACAACGGCAACTGACGGCTGACCAACCCTGTTGAGTCATCCCGCCCCGGGAGCACCGTCCATCACCGAAACTACCACGAACGAACCGCCTTCCTTTTGGACCGCTTCGTCATCAGCCTCAACCACAGCCGCATCCCTTCCGCGGCCTCGCTCCGGCCCGGGCCGGAGGCCGCTGGGCGCGCCCCATTTCGACGGTCGGGAGAAACGGCGTCTCCGGCAGGGTTCGGGGCGGGCTTGACCTATCGGTCTGCGCTGATTCGCTCGTAATCCCTCCTGCCCATGCTGCTCTCCCCTCTGTTCAAACGTGGCACGCTTTTGCTCGCAACCGTCTCCCTGTTCTTCGTTCCCGTGCGGCTGGTAGCCGAGTTGGTCTGGACGCCGGAAGGCGGCTGGAGGATCGAGGGCGGCCTCACCTCGGGCCTTTCCGGGGAGGATGGCCGGAACGCGCTTTCGATGATGAACCGGGCGCGGTCCGCGGAGGAACGCAAGAGCTACGGCAAGGCGCTGAGCATCTATAAGAAGGTCACCAAGCGCTACCCCAATTCCATCTACGCGCCCGACGCCTTTTACCACTCCGGCTACATCCGTCTGGCGCGTCATCAGTATGTCAAGGCGTTCCGGGCCTTTCAGGAAGTCGTGAGCCGTTATCCGAACACCTCCAAATTCAACCAGGTCATCGGCGAACAATATCGCATTGCCTGCGCGCTGCTGGACGGGGCGCGCAATCGCGGCTGGTTCCTGCTCCCGGGCTTTCGCAACCGCGAGGCTTCGATCGGCCTGTTTGAGCTCGTCCTCCAGAACGCCCCGTACAGCGAGTATGCCCCGCTTGCGCTCATGAGCATTGCGCGGGCCCACCAGATTCTCGGCAATCCGGAGCTCAGCATCGATGCGCTTGACCGCATGATCAACACCTACTCCAAAAGCCTGCTGACGCCCGACGCCTACCTGCGGTCTGCCCAGGCGTATGCTTCATTGGTGGAGGGGCCCTATTATGACCAGACCTCCACGAAAGAGGCCATCACCTACTTCGAGGATTTTGTGATTCTCTTCCCGGGTGACCCCAATATTGCCGCCGCGGAAAAGGGCCTGACCCAGATGAAGCAGGTGCTCGCGGAGAGCAAGATGAAGATCGGCGACTATTATCTGAAGTATCGCAAGAACTACAAGGCCGCCAAGGTCTTCTACAACGAAGCCATCACCAATTACCCGGACTCGCCCGTCGCCGTGCGCGCCCGAGCGCAGCTGGTCAAAGTCGACGCCATGCTGGGGTATCAGGAGAAGGCGGCGGCGGCAGCCGGGGCGCACGCACCGGCGCCAGCGCCACCGCCGAAAAAGAAGCGGTTCTTGTTCTTCTAGCCGCGGCGCGGCGGCGCGCGGTGCTTTCCCATGTCAACCCGGGCGCAACCCAGATGGATCGGACCCCGGTCCCGGCACCCCGGGCGGGCAGGTGTTCTCGCGTTCATCAACCTGATCGGCTTCAGTCTGTGGAGCCTGACCGGCTGTGCCCATTATCACCTCGGCACCGCCTCCCGGCTTGCGTTCGCCACCGTTTACGTCGCGCCCGTCGAGAATCACGCGATGCTGCCGCAGGCCCAGAGCATCTTCGCCACGGAAATCCGCGAGGCCCTGCTGAAGGACGGCCGGGTGTCGCTCGTGGCCGGGCCCGAGACGGCTGATGTTGTTCTTCGCGTCTCCCTGGCGGGTTATGACCGCCAGATGGCCGCCGCGAATCCCGCTGACACCGGGCTCGCCATGAAATTCGTCCTCAACCTGCATACCACGTGTACCCTCACCGACCGCCGCACCGGGAAGCCGCTATTCGTCAACCGCGCGATCCTAGTCAGTCGGGATGCCTACACGCAGAGCGGCCAGTTGCAGGCAGAGTATCAGGCAGTGCCGCTGCTGGCTGCCTCGCTGGCGGATAAAGTCGCCCACGCGGTGTTGGACGTCTGGTGAGCCATGGTTTGGCCGGCGCGCGGACTTCCCGGAAATGCCGACCGTTAGCTGGACAAAGCCCCGATAGTCATTCGTCATGGGGTGTTGGCCGTCAGCCAGTGGTCCTTCCGCCATGCACCCGCCGCTACTTGTCCCTTCCATCCTTGCCGGGGATCATGCCCGCCTCGCGGAAAGCGCGGCGGCAGTCGAGCGCCTGGCCCTGCCTTGGATCCACCTGGATATCATGGACGGACATTTCGTGCCGAACCTCACGTTCGGTCCGGGAACCGTCGCGGCCCTCCGCCGCACTTCCGGACTCTTTTTCGATGTGCACCTGATGCTGGATGAGCCGCATCGTTATGTTCAGCCGTTCGCGCGCGCGGGCGCCAACCTCATCAGCATTCACGTTGAGCCACCCGGCGACCACGCCGCCATTCTGGCCCGCATCCGCGAGCTTGGCTGCCAGAACGGCATCGTGCTTAATCCTGGCACGCCCGCGTCCGCCATCGAGCCGCTCCTCGGCGGGGTGAACCTGGTTCTCGTGATGACCGTGCAACCCGGCTTTGGCGGCCAGTCTTTCCGGGGCGACATGCTGCCGAAGATCTCGCAAATCGTCGCATGGCGTCGGGCGCGTGGCCTCGATTTCCGCCTTGAGGTGGACGGCGGCATCGACCTCGCCACAGCCGCCGAATGCCGCGCCGCCGGCGCCGATACTTTCGTGGCCGGGACTTCGTTCTTCGGCGCCGCCGATCCGGCGGCCTTTGCGACCGAGTTTCAGCGGATGCCCTGATCCGCTGTCGCGCCGTCTCCCGAAATCCGGCCGGCCGCCGGCGCTGGCGCCGCGCCATCGCGCGGCCGCCGCATCCCCTCGCACCGTTGATAACCGAACTTCTCGTACAGGCCATGGGCGTCGCGGGTGGCCAGCAGACTGGTGGCATTCTTTATGCAAGGATGCGATACCACGCATGCCATCAGCCATTTTCCCAAGCCTTTGCCCCGGAATTTTCCATCGATCAGGACGTCGCAAATCCACGAAAACGTCGCCTGGTCGGTCACCGCCCGCGCAAATCCGATCTGCTCGTTCGTCCCTCTCTGATACAGTCCGAAACAAAGGGAATTCCGGACCGATGCCCGGATCACCTCGGGAGGCCGGCCCTGCGCCCAATACGTCGCGTTGAGCGCGCGGCAAAGAAAATCCAGATCGAGCCGCGCCGGATCGGTGCTGATGACAAAATCGCCGTTCTCAAATTCCATCGGTAACCTCCCCCTGACATTGGCGAGTCCCGCGACCGGAACAAGTCTTCTCCGGCCGGGTGCTACCGTTTTGCCCGCGCCAGCTCCGCGGCGCGCGCGTACTGCTCGCGGAATTTCCGTCCCAGTCGCCCGGCCAGCGCGACTTCGTCCACCTTGTTCTTCGAGTTGAGCGCCGCCTTGATTTCTCCGGCCGCCTGGTCGTAGCCGACCGCTGACATGTCTTGCAGCACGGCCATCGCCCCGGCCGGTTTCCCCGCCGCGATGATCGCGCGCCAGGCCGAGACCAGCTCCTGATGGGGATCCTGGCAGACCACGCGAATGATAAAGGCCAGCTCACGGAAAAGGCCGTCCGTCCAGGCACTGTGGTAAATCAGTTGGTTCTCCTCCCCATACGGGGAAACATCGGGGTCGCTGCGCCACGGCTTCCAATCCTCCTGTGCGTAGAAATCGCGGCGGACCGGCAGCCGCCGCAGGTTATACTGCACCGGACCGCCCGGCGCACCGGGTTTGAAATTCCACAGTTTCTGGGCTTCCAGCGACAGCACCCAGTCGATGAAGGCCAGCGCCACCGCGCGGTGCTTGGCCCCACGGAGCAGGGCGATCGGGTCGACTGAATTGACCGTGCCGCCGGCCGGAGAAACAAACTCCAGCCGGTCCGAACCCCCCCGACGCCGTTCCGCCTCCGCTTGCTGGCGCCCGTAGAAATCAATGCACATGCCGGCGGCGCAATTGCCATCGGCCACGTCGATGGGCACCTTCTGCGAGGAATCGGTGAAATAGCGGCCATTGGCGCTGATCAGCTGGACGCACTGCAGGCCGGCGATCCACCCCTCACGGATGGCCCGGGCTTCGACGACACTCTCATCAAGGGCGGAAATCCGGTCCGCTTCGACCATCAGGCCAAACAGCCGCTCCTGCATTTCCTGCTGGATAACGTTCTCAAAGGCCTTCGCCATCGAGCTGCTCTTAGTCGGGTCCGCGAGCGCCACCTCGCCCAGCAGCCGCGGATCCTGCAGGTCCCCCCATTGCCGCGGTGCCGCCTTGATCCCAAGACGGGCATAGGACTCTTTGCTATAAAGTATCCCGTAGTTGCTTAGCACCGTACCGACCCATCGGCCCTCCGCGTCCCAATACTCCTCGCCCGCCGCAAACCGCGGGATGATCGCATCCGTGAACCACTCCGGATGGCGCTCCCGTGCTTCGCAATCGACGATGTGGCCGGCCTGCGCCTGCTTCTCAAAATCGTACGTGCCGCCGCCGAAAAAAAGGTCAAGGCCGCAGTCCACGTCCGATTCCAGGAACGCCCGGCGGGCGGCCTCGGCCGGCGTGTCCTTCGCGGGCGACGGCCCGGGCGTGACGCGGTGGTTGGCGAACGCCGCCTGCACGGCATTGCTCCATTCCCGCCGGAGGGTGTGGGTCCAGTAGTTTTGAAACGACGCCGTGTAGGCGCCATCGAGGTAGCGGGTGATCTCGCTGGTCCCGCCGATGACGCGCCAGTCAACAAAGACGGTCCGCCCGGTCTGTTGCTGGTACCAGCGCTGGAAACCGAGCCCGAACTCGTAACGGATGGCCTCGTTGTGCGGCGTGATAATGACCAGCGTGGTATCCGCCGGTGCGTTCGCCGGCTTCTTCGGCCGCAGCATGAACGGCAGCGCGACGATGACCGCCAGGGCGAGAATGATGATCGTGCGCTTGGTCATGCGCAGTGGTGCGAGCGGAGGGTGAGGTGCGGAACGTCCGGGCGGGGGACCTATTCCACCAATACGACCACATCTTCCGGTTCGACGCAGGCCTGCAGCGCTCCCTGGACTGTCTGGCCCACAAACCGGGGATTCAGTTCCACGATTTTCAAGGTCACCCCCGCGCAGACGAAATCATACTGCGCCATCTCTCCAAGGTAGACGGCCCCGCCGATCACGCCCTCCACGCAATTCTGTGCCCGGGTTTCCCGTCCAAGCACCCAGCATTCCGGACGAATGGAGACCGTCACCTCGCCGCCCGCCTTTGGCGGCTGGGTGGGATCGCCCAGCACGCCGTCAAATCGCCCGAGGGCCGTCTCCACCACGGCCTTGCCGCCGCCGGCCGAGAGAACCTTGCCCGGGAGGAAGTCGGTTTCGCCGATGAAGTTGGCCACCGTCCGGCAGGCGGGCCGGCGGTAGATTTCGCGCGGCGCCCCCACCTGCAGGATGCGCCCGCCGTCGAGGATCGCCATGCGGTCGGAAATCGTCAGCGCCTCCTTCTGGTCATGGGTCACGTAAACCGTCGTCAGCTGGAATTCCTTGCAGACCCGGCGAATCTCCGTGCGCATCTCCAGCCGCAGCTTGGCGTCGAGATTCGACAACGGTTCGTCCAGCAATAGGCAGCGCGGTCGGACCACCAGCGCGCGGGCCAGCGCCACCCGCTGCTGCTGGCCGCCGGAAAGCTGGTTTGGCCGGCGCTTCAGAAATGCGCCCATGTGCACCGATTCGAGCGCCTCACCGGTGCGACGTCTGATCTCGTCGGCCGGCACCTGGCGTTCCTCCAAGCCGAACGCCACATTTTCCGCCACGGTCAGGTGCGGCCAGAGCGCGTAGCTCTGGAAGACCATCCCGGCGTTGCGCTTATGCGGTGCGAGCCGTGTCACCTCCTCGTCGCCAAACCAGATCTGTCCCTCCTCCGGGATGAAAAAACCGGCCAGACACCGCAACAGCGTGGTCTTCCCGCAACCGCTCGGACCGAGCAGGAAGAAAAGTTCTCCGGGGTCGATGGTGAGATCCAGATTTTGCAGGGCGACCACCGGGCCGAAACGCTTCGTCACCTTCTTGATCTGGATGGAAATCATCGCTTGTCCGGCCCGAGGGCCGAGGCAACCGGCCTGCCTTGCCGAAGTCAAAAGAATAACGGCCCCGCGGCCTCCTCCATAATCAATTGCCAGCCGGCTGGTTTTCGCTTTCTGCTCTACGGGACCCGCGCCGCGCCGCCCATTCATTCAAGACCGTCCATCGCCTCTTTTCCCGCCATGCCCGCCACCAATGTCGTTGTGCCCGGAATCCAGGATTTGGAGGAGATCATTGTCTCCGAATCCATGATCAAGCGCCGGGTGCGCAAGCTTGGCGAGGAGATCGCGGCCGCCTATCCCGACGAGGAGATCACCGTCGTGGCCATCATCAATGGTGCCCTGCTCTTCGCCGCCGACCTGCTGCGCGAAATCCGCCGTCCCATCCGACTCGACTGCATCCGGGTGTCGAGCTATCGCAATGAGACCCGGTCCGCCGGCAAGCCGGAGATCGTGCACAGCCTGACGATCGACATCGCCAACCGCCATGTCCTCCTGATCGACGACATTCTCGACACGGGCAAGACGCTCTCCGTGGTCGTCAAGCTGATCAAGAAACTCAACCCGGCCTCGGTGAAAACCTGCGTGCTGCTGGACAAGAAAGGCCGGCGCGAGGTGGATTTCGAGGCTGACTTCGTCGGGTTTCCGATTCCCGACCAGTTCGTGGTCGGCTACGGCCTCGATTTCGCCGAAAGATACCGGAACCTCCCCTGCGTCGGCGTGCTCAAGCCGCATCTGCAGAATCCGCCCGAGTGGAGATAGTACGCGGCGACCGGCCTGGCCGGCCGCGGCGGTCCTGCCTGTGGGTGGGCGGCGGTCTCGCCAACGCGTCCGATCAGATTCTCGTAATTTCGCTTGAGCATCCGCCGGCGACGGACTATTGCCGCAGGTCTTGTGTCAGTCTTTCTGCCGGACGTTTCCGGCAGTCGCGAGGGCAAGAGGCGGAATCCGATTTTACCCCCTGACTTCGCCGCACCTTTGGTCGTGCGGACTTCGGTCTCTTCCTTACCGCCCGAATTTCGCGCCTCCGTGGTGCGTCTCAATCAACCCGCCAGAAGGAGTGTGTTATGAAAAGACTATTGATCGCAGTTGTCGTGATGGCGCTGATCACGCCATACCGGATTTTCGCGCAGGCTAGTTCGCCGGCGACCGCCCCGGTGAAAATCGGCAGTGTTGAGCAGGAACTCATGAATCTGGAACAGGACTGGGCAAAAGCCTACGTCCAACATGACCTCGTCGCCCTCGGCCGGCTTGAGGCCGACGACATTATCTACACGGATCCCGATGGAGCCATTATGACCAAGGCTCAGGATCTGGACGACGTCAAATCTGGCGCATTCGTCGCAGCGTCATTTGTTGTCGACGAGATGAAAGTCAGTGTCTACGGGGACGCCGCCGTCATTACCGGCCGCAGCACCATCAAGGCGCAATATAAGGGCAAGGATGGCAGTGGGCAGTTTCGCTGGACGGACACCTGGATCCGGCGGCATGGCGTCTGGCAGTGCGTGGCCTCGCACGCGTCGAAGATTGCCGAGGTCAAGCCGACTCCGCCCTCGAACGCCAGCACCGTTGTGACTCCATAACCGTTCGCTGTTGGGGCGAGGGTGCGGTCGTTCGTCTGCCGGAAAACGCCGACCCGACGCCAGCGGCCGTGCGCGTGACGAAATTCACGCGCACCTCGACGTTTTCACCATCTCGCGGCGGCGGCAGTCACTTTCTCCGCAGCCCGCGCGCCCCACCCCCGCGCTTTTTTGCTGAGGTTGTTGCCGCCGACCCGGCCGATCGCTTGAAATCGCCCGACTTCAGGGTGTTGATCTGATCGCGGATCACCGCGGCCCGTTCGAACTCGAGCTTGCCCGCCGCCTCCTGCATCTCCTCCTCCAGCTCGGCGATCACGGCCGCCACGTCCGCGTCAGTACCTTCCGCCACCGCCAGCGGCTCCGGGCCGCGCTCCGTGCCATCATAAACGTGCAGGCTGGCCTGGGCCGAGCGCTTCACACTGCGGGGCGTGATGCGGTGCTCACGGTTGTAGGCGAGTTGTTTCTCCCGGCGGTACCGTGTGACCTCCATGGTCTTGCGGATCGAATTGGTGAGCTGGTCGGCGTAGAAGATGACCCGACCGTCTTCATGGCGCGCGGCACGCCCGGCCGTCTGGATCAGGCTGGTCTCGCTGCGCAGGAAGCCCTCCTTGTCGGCATCGAGGATCGCCACCAATGCCACTTCGGGCAGGTCGAGTCCCTCGCGCAGCAGATTGATGCCCACCAGCACGTCGAAGTTGCCGAGGCGCAGGTTGCGCAGGATCTCGACCCGTTCG